>WNGA01022623.1_pt1 | contig 10500 bp, 5 predicted proteins | sample 5400061 | NCBI WGS metagenome assembly WNGA01 (sample SAMN13153366, study PRJNA577476) | soil metagenome | isolation source: 100 cm soil or saprolite under grassland replicate 2 | place: USA:California | collected 2016-06-15
AGTGGCGGAATGATGCTCGCGGCTGGCTGGCGCTTGCGGCCGTCTCCGCCGCGGCTCCCTCGTCCAGAGGCTCAACCACCGCAGCGGGCTCCTCAACTGGCGCAGCGGCCTCCTCAGCCGCGCTTGCGGCTGGCTCGACCGTATCCGCGGCAGGCGCTCGTGCGGCGGTGTCCGTCTCCTCGACGCCAAGCCAGGGAGCGCTGGTCCAGGATGCCATTGCCTCCGGCGCGGCCTGCCATCCCTGGAATTCAGCGGGAACGATCTGCACATCCGGCATCTCAGGAGGCGCGGCCGCCTCGGCGTCGGTCGGCAGGTAGAACACGCCGCCCACATCAGCGCTGTCGCCCGCCATCCCAGCGCCCCAGGTCTGCTCTTGCGCGAGATCAGCGGCCGGCATGGCTGGCGGCGCATCGAATGAAGCGCCCAGGCCCCACGGCTCCTCCGCGCTGAGCGTTGGGAAGATGCTGCCGGCAGATGAGAGGTCAATCCCGGAAACAAACGGTTGCGCCGAGGTATTGCCGTCCGCGGCGGTCGCGGGCGTGCTGCCAAAATCCAGCGGCGTTGCGAACATATCGAAGCTCAGATCATCCCCACCAAACGCGGGTGCCGGTGTCGCGGCATCTGCCGTGGTCGCGGGCGTGCCGCCAAAATCCAGCGGCGTTGTGAACATATCGAAGCTCAAATCATCGCCGCCAGACGCGGTCGCCGGGCTCGTAACGTCCGCGGCGGCCGCGCCGTCCTGCCAGGGCGCGGGAGTGAGGCCGTCGAGCGGCTGCGCAAAGATGTCGCCGAACGCTCCGTCATCCGCGGCTGGAGCAGCGGCGGGCGAGCCGTAGGAGGGGGCGAAGTCGCCGAGATCCACTGGCGCGCTTGCAGCAAAGCTCTGGTTATCGTGAGCGGTCGTGCCGCCCAGATCGGCCGCCGGCGCCTCTGGCGCCAGCGTGGTATCCCCGTCTAGTGGCATATCAAAGAAGGAGTTGAAGGCGCCTCCACCGGCCGCGGCGGGCTGGGGCGCCTGGGACGTGGCCGGCACGCTATCGAACGCAAACAGGTCATCACCCGGTGCCCGAGCCGCCGCCGGCGCCGCCTGCCCAAACGGGCTTGGCAGGTTCAGCGACCCGGTAAACAGATCGTCTTCAGCGAGGGCGGGCCGAGCAGGCGGCGCGGAAGCGGCGAACGGCGTGGCGAACAGGTCGTCGCCATCATCGTCCAGCAGACCGTTCGCGGGCGTGCTGATCAGCGGCTGCGCGTCAGCCTGGCCACTGGCTTGCTCCTCCGTTTTGCCGTCCAGGGTATTCATGAGCGTTCCGTAGCTGCTCTCGTCCAGGGCGCTCGGCGGCCGGTCTAGATCCGCGTCCAGCTCCGTCGCGGGGCTGCCGTCGGCATGGGTCAGCCGCCAGGAATCACTGAGCGCGCGCAGCGTCCCGAGTGCCGCGGCATCCTCGCCGAAGACGACCTGGATCGCGCGCTGGGCCAGCGCGGCCGGCACCCCGATCTGCGCGGGGCGGATGATCAGCATGCGGCGGTCGATCGGCGGGTCGGTGGACAGCAGCGCAAACAGCAGCATGGCCAGCAGGCGCCCGCCCGGGCTCGCATCGTCGACCAGGAGCACGCCGCCGCCGGCCTCGACCACGCCGCGCAGATCGTCGCCCTCGGGCACCGTGAGCGCCAGAACCGACTCGGTGCAATACTGCTCGCCGCCCGGGACGCTGGACAGAAACTCGCCAAAGGTCGTCGGCAGCGGCGCGGATGCCGGCGTCTGCACGCCCGCGGCGCTGAGCGCCTCGCGCAGCAGCAGCGGATCGATCAGATGCCAGGGAATAGCGTGGCTCTCCCACAGATTGCGCGGATCGAGCGTGCGAACACGCGCCGACCAGGCCGCGAGCTGGCGGCTCGTCACGAGCGACTGCGGGATGACGGCGATCAGGCCGAGATCGTGCTCTATCGCGCGTGTAATCAGCGTCAGCGCCAGGTCGCGCTGGCGATCCTCTGGCGCGGCCACCGACAGCAGCAGCGCGTGCCAGGCGAGCTTGACGGCTTGGCCGTCCAGCGTCGTGCCAAGCGGGAAACCATCAGCGCCGCTGGGCGCCAGGACGGTGCCGACGGCAGTGGGCCGCGCCTGCGTCATCTTCCGCGGCGCGGCGCCGGTGGAGCCGGGGTGAAACACCGACTCCTGGGGTTCGCTAAAGAGGCTTGTTGGGGTCATACTCTTTCCTCCAGACGTCGGGGCGAGTGCAGATTGCGGTGTAGGTGTGACGAGCGGCTTGCCCAGGAACGGCTGGTGGGTGACCCGGCTCATCCAGGTAGGCGTCAGGCGCGCGGCGGCAAGCGCGTCCGCCGCTTTCGCGGGCACGGGGCGCGCTTTCCAGCCACGCGAGGCCAGCGCGGCCACCCGCGCCGCATCACCCTCGCAGTAATGGATGATGCCGACGCAGCGGCCCATACGCCAGTGCAGGTGCAGACATGCCGACGACCAGCCCTCGAAGAGGGACTCGACCAGCGGCTGCGCCCCTTTCCGCGGCACAAGCAGCGCATGCTTTGCCCACTCGTCCCGCGTGGTGACCGCGAGCAGCGGCTCGAACTGACCGCTCGGCCCGAGGATGACCTCCAGCACGCGGGTGGCCATCTGCGCAAACGGGTCGGGGACTTCGAGCAGCGTCGCCGTCATCGGGAGCCGCTTGTGCGGCGGCCCAACCACGACCAGGCTGGTCGTCAATCGCTTGGCGTTCTTGAGCAGGCGATCCAGCTCCTCGGTCACTTTACCGGGGCCGACCGTCGGCAGCGTAGTTAATCGATAGCGCATATAACTCACTCACTCTGTGTTACAGCGGCCAGCATATGGCGCGCTTAGAAAACTTAGAAAAAGAGGGCGTAACCCCCAGGAGCTTTAGCCTTGGGAAAGCACGCCTTTCATCCGCTTTAGCGGCTTTAGACCGCTACGCACGTCGAACACATGTTTGCCTTTCAGGTAAGGTTGTGCCATACTAAACGTATGCTTAAAGCCTACAAATACCGCATCTACCTGACCAACGGCCAGCGGCGTGTCCTTGAGCAACAGCTTGAGGAGTGCCGCTGGCTGTACAACGAAACGCTTGCCACGCGCAAGAACGCCTGGGAGCAGGAACAGCGCACCGTCGACTGGTACGAAACCAAGCGGGCGATTCCGCTGCTGAAGGGCATACGACCATCGTTGAAACGTGTTCACAGCCAGGTTCTGCAAAACGTGACCGAGCGCGTTGACCTGGCGTTCAAGGCATTCTTTCGTCGCGTGCGAACAGGCGAGCGGGATGCCGGTTTCCCGCGCTTCAAGGGCAAGGGCCGCTACGATTCGCTCACCTTTCCACAGTACGGAAATGGCGTGCGCCTGGAGGGTGATCGGCTGATCCTTGCGAAGATCGGCGCGGTGCATGTGGTCTTGCACCGACCGCTGGAGGGCACACCCAAGACGGTGACGCTGAGGCGCTCGCGTACTGGCAAGTGGTACGCTTGTTTCTCCTGCGAGCTGGAGGCGAAGCCGCTGCCGCCGACCGGCAAGGTTGTCGGCGTGGATGTCGGGTTGGTCGCGTTCGCGACGCTCTCGGATGGCGAGCAGATCGATAACCCCCGCTTCTATCGTCGTGACGAGGCCGATCTGAAGCGTGTCCAGAAGCTCAAGGACGCAGCCAAAACCGCACAGCGGTGGGACGAGAACCGGCGCCGCAAAAAGGCACTGGCCCACATCCACGAGCGGATTGCAAGTAGGCGCAGCGACTTCACCCACAAGCAGAGCCGCAAGCTGGTTGCTTGCTATCAGGTCATCGTGTTTGAAGCCCTGGCCCCGATGGAAATGGGCAAAAGCCGTGGGATGCGCAAGAGCATCAGGGATGTGGCGTGGAGCCAGTTCATCAGCATGACTGTCAGCAAAGCGGTAGAGGCTGGCCGACAGGTCGTGTTGGTGAACCCCCGCGACACCTCCAAGATGTGCTCGTCCTGCGGCGAAATGGTTGCCAAGACATTGAGCGACCGCACGCACACCTGCCCGCAGTGTGGGCTGGTGTTGGATCGTGATCTGAATGCGGCGATCAACATTTTGCATCGGGGTCTCCAAACACTTCGGTTGTAACTGGATGAGTGTGGGGCGGCACTCTCAGAAGCCCAGGTGCCTCGGCCCTGGGAGCCGTCACGTTCCGGCAAAGGCGCGGAGTTCGGCGTCGTTGGGCTCGACCCGCCCGACGAATACTTCATTATGGCGGGCGCCCACACCGTCGCCCTCCCACACCAGCACCAGCTCTCCGCGTCCCTGGCGCTTGATTTGATTGACGTGCGCCGCGTGCAGCCCCTCGATCTTGTCGCCCAGCCGGGCTGCATCCGCGGCGTCCTGCTTGAGCATGACCTTGATCGGCGCGTTGAGAAACACCGATAGCATCGCGGGGTCGGGGTTCCCGTTCTCGGTGCCGAGATACGTGTGGGCGTCCTGGTCGAGCGTCCAGAGATGCGCGTTGAACGTGCGCCAGGTCTTGGCCGCCATAGCCGCGAAGCCGGCCAGCGACGGAACCTGCGCCATATAGGCGAACTCGTCGATGATTGCCACGGTCGTGCGCCGCCGGTCACGGATCGGCGAGCGCACGAAGCGATTGAGCGCGCCGAACGCCTGGCCGTAATAGAAGGTGCGCACCGTGCCTTCCGGGACGCCGGAGAAGTCGTAGGCGGTGAGGTCGTGGGTGAAGTCCCAGTCGATCGTGGTCCGCTGGTTGAAGGTGGCGCCGCGCGACCCCTGGACCAGCCGCAGCCCAATCTCGTAGGCCAGGCGCTTCGCCTCGTCACTGCCGATGTCGGACAGCGCGTCACAGAGATCGGCGACGATCGGCGTGTGGTCCGGCTCCAGGTTTTCCAGGTCGAGCCCGTGATAGAGCTTTTGCAGCGCGAGGTCCAGCAGGCCCTGCTCCAGGCTCTCCCAGATCCGCGGCCGGAACGCCGTCTTGCCGTCCGCCGTCGGCACATTGGTGCCCATCAAGACGGAGAGCTGCGTGACGACGTGATCGATCTGTGTGGCGATCGACGGCGCGTTGCCCGCCTCATCGCGGGTCGCGACGATGTCCAGCACGTTCACCTTCTGGCGCATATCCAGGACATAGCGCGCGCCGCCGCGCCCCTCGCCGGACGCCTCGATCAGGCGGCGCGAGTGGCCCTGCGGCTCGTACATCACGATCTGGTAGCCCATTGCCGCGAGCCGCATAGCCCAGCAGTTAATCGCAAAGGTCTTGCCGCTGCCGGTCTTGCCCAGCACCACCGCATGCGCCGCGCGCCGGTCGGCGAACGGGTCGAACATGATCGGCGTGTCGCCCTGGAGCATCCAGAGCAGGCCGTCCGTGCGATCCGGCTTGCGCAGGCCGAACGGGACATACTGCGTGACCGCCATCGAGCGCTGGCGGCGCGGCCGCGTGAGAGCGTCGATCTGCCCGGTTGGGGTGGCGCCGAAGAATTTCGTGAGCGGGCCCTGGCCGCCGATCGGCCGCATGAGCTTCAGGGTCGCGCCACCAGCCGTCTCGACCTTGCGCACGTTCGCGTTCAGCTCCTCCAGGTCGCGGCCCTGCACGGCAAGGACCATCCGCACGTCGTGCAGGGCCTCGGTGTCCAGCACCTCTTGCAGCTCATACGCCGCCTTGAGCTGGCGCTCGGCGCGCACGTCACGCGGGCCCGAGCCGCTGCGGAGCTGCGTCATCCGGTTATTGACCGTGAAGTCGGCAAGCATCTCGGCCTTGGTGCGGCTCACAACGCCGACGTCGATCGACAGCGCCAGATCGAGATCCAGGCCCAGGATGCGGTGCAGCGTGGAGATCGTCCAGGTGCCCTTGAAGTCGTAGCTGGTGAGCAGCGCGAAGAGTGGGAGATGCGACTCCTGCGGGGCCAGGTGGTCGGGGTACTCAGTGTACATCCCCGGCAGCAGCGCGGGAAGATCCGCGCGCGCCGCGCCGGTGTCGAACACGTGCTCGACGGTGTTGATCATATCCTCGGGGCGCATCCCGTCGGGCAGCCAGGCCAGCAGGTAGTGATGGAGACCGCGCAGTGCGACCTGGGTCATCAACATCTCATACATCTGCCGGTAGGCTTTCAGCCAGCGCCGCCGCCAGAGCGGGCGGCCGAGCTTGTCCATGGTGCGCTGCCAGGCGTCCACGCCGACCCCGCCGACCGCCTCGAACGCGAGCAGCACCTCGCGCGCGAGCTGCGGCGCCATCTGCCCCAGAATGGCGTCGATCTGGGCGGGCATCCGCGCGTCATCCCAGGCCCGCACGGCCTCGGCCAGCGGGGCAAAGGCTTTTGCCCGCACGTCCAGCGGGCGGGCGCGCGTCTCCATGACCTGCTGGGGGACGCGCAGATTAAAGCGTTCGGTGCGCGAGATAATGCGGAGCGGGCCTTCGAGGCGGGCAAAGAAGGGCATCCACTGCTCGTCCAGCAACTCGACCTCGGCCCGCATCTCCTGCGGAAATGCGACCACCTCAAGAATAGTAGGCTCCGACACGGTCTCTCTCCGCTTTCCTTACACGTCCTCTGCGGACGGGTTATAGGGGCGCGCAACCACGCGACCCTCGCGATATAACGTCAACATGGAGCGCTGATCCGGCGACGAGGCGGGCGCTTCGGGGGTCAGAATATGGTCGCCGGCGACCTGGCGCATCTGATAGCCGATGCGAAGCTGAATCCGGTCCAGCAGCGATAGGCCGCCCCAGCGGGTCGTGAGCACGACCCCGGCTACGGCGCCGAGCACAATCAGGATGGTCTGGATCACCCAGCGCGCGCTGAGCCACGGGCCGGTGATACCGATCAGGCCACTCGCCTGCCACGTAACGAGCGCGACGATCGCGCCGCCGCCGATATTCGCGGTCGTCAGGATTGAGATCTGGCGATCCTGCCCGACGCCGCCGATGTCCTCTTGCTGCTGGAATGGCATGTGATTCTCGATTCTTTCCAAACAAGCGGGCTGTAGTACGTGTGTGATACACGTGTCATACGACCGTACTACGCCTGTCGTACACGTGTAGTACATCTGTAAAACACCCGATCTGGAGCGGTCCTGCATCGCGGATCGCCCAAGTGGTCCACGGTTCCGGAATGCGGACCGCCCGGGTTCCGCACGCGATGCGATCCGCCCCGGTACGATGCGGGTCCAGGGCGCTAGAATGCCCTGGACCCGCATCGCCAGCGCCGCGCGAGCGCGACGCGCACCCAGCTACGAGCCGCTGGCCTGGCTGATGATGAACTGGATCACCACGCCGAAGGCGACCATCAGCAGCGCGCCGTTCCGCAGATAATCGCGGTACTGCTGGAAGAAGGGCTGGTGAGCACCGAGACCGCAGTGCTGCGAGCGCCGGCGTCGGCGAAGGGATTGCTGCCGCCTTCCTGCGCGAAGGCGAAGGCCGGGTTGCTGACGAGCGTGAGCACGCCGGCGAGCAGCACGACCACGCAGATGCGGAACGCGAGCGCGAACCGCTCATTCTCGAATGCCTTGGTGACGGTTTGTGCGACGGTGTTCATTGATGTTCTTCTCCAATGTGTAGTTTGATGAATGACGATGGACAACCTACGATGACGACGAGTGTGGACCTTCGACGATGTCCTGGCGGAGCGCGGGCCCCTTTGGTCGGCGGAAGATACGACATCAACTAGACTCCTCAGCCGGCGCCCGGGGCGCCGCAGCACGGCAACAAATGCGCGATTCGGCACAGTCACAGCGTAGAATGTCTCACACTCAGCTTATCAGTTAAAAAGGGGTTTGTATCGCCGCGACTGTGCCACTTTCGCGCCCCCCCGTCCTACTCACAAGCGGTACTATGGTCTTACCAGCGCAGCCGCGCGTGCCACGCGCCCAGCGCGGCTTCCATGGACGATCCGGCGTCTTGCAGCGGAATAACGATGCGCACGGTCACGGCTTTCCCCGGCTCCAGCGTCGGCGGCTGCCACTCCGGCGCGCGGCCATTGCCCGCACGCTTGAGAACCAGGTCGCTCGGAAGCAGGGTGATCGGCGCCGCGCCGCTCGCCAGCGTGACGTTAAGCGAGAGCGTTAGGATTGGGCTGCCGTTGCGCGTCGATACGTCCGCGCCACTCGCGCGCACCGTCAGGTTCTGTCGCAGCAGCGCGGCGCGGGCAGCGGGCGCTGGAATGGTGAGCGTGAGCCGCCCTGGCAGCCCGCTCCCTCCGCTCAACTCCCACCCGGCCACCTGCGATGTGGTCGCTGCCGGCACCAGGTAGGTAAGCAGCGTGCTTTTCTCGCCTGGGGTGCTGGAGGCGGGCGACCAGCGTGTGCCGTCGGGAAGAACCAGTGTTCCCTGCGGCGCATCCGGCTGCGCTACCGTCAGGTCGACGCGCATCCGATCGGCGGGAATGTTGGCCGGGTCAGTGTCCGATCCGGTCGTCGTCACCTGCGTGATGAGTCCATCACGGAGGGGCATTGCCGTCTCCGCCGACAGCAATGCCGCGCTGGCCAGCAGCTTCGGCGGCTTCTGGCTGCAATCGCCGACAATCAGGTCGCGGGGCGTCGCCGTCGCGCTGTCATGCAGGATGTAGGAGCGCACGCTCGTCGTGCCGGTCAGTACGACCGTCTCGCCTGGCTTGAGCGCGTCGATCTGCTTGTCGGTCAGGCACACGAGCGTCGGGTATCCGAGCGCCGCGCCGCTCACGCGGCCGCCGACCCCGCCGACTGCCAGGGATTGGATGTCCCAGAGCGGCGCAGACTGCGCCGCGACCGATCCGAGGGTCGGGCCGCTTGTCGTAGCGGCCTCACCGCCACCGCCGAAGAAGTTAAGGGCCAGGAGCGCCGCGCCAAGAAAGAATGCCGCCGCAATGCCGATAATGATCATGCGCCGCTTGCGCTCCGCCGCCGGATCGACGCCGCTGGCTGCCAGGTAATCATCGTCGGTCGTGCCGGATGAGACGGTGCGGTAGTCGAACTCGACAAGCTGGCCCTCGAACCACACCAGCGCGTTTCCGTTCGCGAGGATGCGGCCGTTCAGCTCGTCGTCGATACGCTGAACGAGCCGCTCCATCACCTGCTCGACGTCCGGCGGGGTCGCGCCGGCGGTCCGAGCCGCCGCCTCGGCATCACGCTGGGCGGCTTGGCGGCGCTGCTCCAGAATCATCGCCAGCTCCTGGCGCGTCGCGGCGTTGAGCTTGGCTTTGCGTATCGCCGGCGTGGCGTTGAGCGGCGTCGTCAAATCGTCGATGCCCGCCTCGTCCGCCTGGCGCTGTGCCAGCTCGTCTTTTTTCTCGGCGATGAAGGCGCGCCAGTTGCGCCAGGTGGTCTCCAGCGCGCGCAGAATCTGCGCCTGCGCCAGTTTGGTCGCGGATCGTGTTCCCGCTGCACGTGTCATTGATTTCCTCCCAGAGTTGCAGGCACGCGCACCGGTAACTCCGTCGCGTCATTCGCAATATCAGTCTGCACTCCCAGCGCCGGAATGCTCAGCAGAAGCCGGGTACCCGACGGAACACTCGTCGACAGGGTGACCTTGCCCTCAGCATCGGTCACGCCCTGCACCTGAACCGCCAGCGTCGCCGCCAGGCGGATCTCGACGCGCAGCGAGGCGAGCGGGGTCCCGCACGCGCGCTGATCCTTCGGGACCGCCGTACATATCTCGATCCGCAGGGCCCGCGCGACCGGTCGCGCGGGCGTGTCCGCGGCCAGCGGTTCGGGATCGAGCTGTTCGATCGTGGCCGCGCGGTTGCCGGGAACCGCGGTTGGGCCGGTCCCGCTGCCGGCGTTCGCCGCCGGTGTCGCGCTGGTCGCGGCAGCAGTGGCCTGGGGACCGATCCCGGCAGGCACCGAACCCACAGGCGCATCCAGGCCGCCGGCGACCTCAACCGCTTTGAGCGACGGTCCCCACATCCAGCCGATCATCACCGCGCCGGCGGGCTGCACCTTGACCCAGCCACGGAAACTCTGGCCAAGCAATTTGACTTTGGTGCCAGCCTCATAGCTGGTCAGCTTGTCGCTAGGCTGCGGCGGCACCGCGCCGTACAGATCGGTTTTTTGCGTCAGCTCGGCAATGCCGGTCACCGACGACTCAGGCGCGCCGGATGCGGCAGGCGCGGCGGGTGCGGCTGTCGCCGCGGGTGCGCTTGCACCCGCGCCAGCGGGCTCGCCGCCCTCCGGTGCCGGTGTTGGCGAGGGCATATCGCCCTGCGCGGCCATGACCGCGGCAACGGCCTTCATCTCAGGAGATCCGACGATCAGGCGGTAACGGCCGGGCCGGCTGTCCGCGGGGGCGGGCGGGAGATCCTGGCGCGACGACGGCGCGACGACGATCAGCAGAGCGCCGCTCCAGTCCGGGGTCACCCGAACCTGGCTGCGCAGCGTTTGACCTGCGACGCAATCATCGTTCGCGGCGATCGCGCGCCAGCCAGGGAGAACGCCCGGCGACTCTTGGGTCTGGGTGGGATCTGGTTTATATAAGGTTAAAACGGTGTCGACGCCGGCGCCGAGATCGTAGGTCAGCGCGGCCAGCGGGATACCGGCCTTGACGTTGACCA
>WNGA01013390.1_pt1 | contig 10496 bp, 6 predicted proteins | sample 5400061 | NCBI WGS metagenome assembly WNGA01 (sample SAMN13153366, study PRJNA577476) | soil metagenome | isolation source: 100 cm soil or saprolite under grassland replicate 2 | place: USA:California | collected 2016-06-15
CCGCCGAGCAGCCCGCCGGTGAGCGACTCGGCGCTGGCCAGGGTGCGGTCCCGGTCGCGCAGCAGCCGGCCGACGGTCGCCTCCAGCGTCTCGTCGTCCACGCTGTAGACGACCTCGCCGAGCTCCTCGCGGACCTTCGCCTCGACCGGGGCGATCTCGGCGAGGGCCTCCTCCCTGGTCGCACCGACCGCGGTGAGCCGCACCCTGACCTCGCCTGGGCTGGCCAGGTAGGCGAGGGTCACCTGGCCGCCGCCGGCGGCCTCCCAGATCGGCGTGAGCCGCTCGGCCAGCCGCGACTCCCCCACGCTGGCGGTCCGCAGGACACGGGAGACGATCGCCCTGCCCTCGCCGGCCCTGGCGGCCAGGTCGGGCAGGACGACCCGTTCGAGCATGCCCTCCATCTCGCGCGGCACGCCTGGCACGGCGTACAGCGGCTTGCCGCCGACCTCGACGATCAGCCCTGGCGCGGTGCCACGGGGGTTGTCGATGTAGCTCGCGCCCTCGGGCACGTCGGCCTGGCGGAGGTTCATCTCCGCCATCCGCGCGATCCCCATGCGGGCGAAGCGCTCGCGCAGCCACGCCTCCAGCTCCGGCCGGCGCACCAGCGGGACACCGGCCACCTCGGCGAGCGCCTCCCTGGTGACGTCGTCCTGGGTCGGGCCGAGCCCGCCGGTCACCACCACCGCGTCGGCGCGGCCGAGCGCCTCCCGCACGACCTCGGCGATGCGCGCCTGGTTGTCGCCGACGCTGGTGTGGCGCAGGCAGTCCCAGCCGACGTCGGCCAGCCGCTGGCCGATCCAGGCGGCGTTGGTGTTCACGATCTGGCCGAGCAGCAGCTCGGTCCCGACCCCGACGATCTCGCAGCGCACGCTCGCTCCTTGCCTCTGCCCGGTCCGACGCGCCGACGCCCGGGATGCTACCGGGCGGGCCGGGCGACCAGCTCCGGGCCCTCGGCGGCCGTGACCTCCACCCGCAGGTACTCCCCCACCCGCCCCTGGTGGCCTTCGACCCGCACCACGCCGTCGCAGTCGACGCCCTCGCGGAAGCTGCGGCCCTCGGCGGCGCCGTCGCCGTCGGCGGCGCCGCGGCGCGGGGAGCCGGCGCGCTCGACCAGCACCTCCAGCTCGCGGCCGACCCAGGCGGCCTGGACCTCGCCGAGGACGCGGTCCTGCAGCTCCTGGAGGCGCTCGACCCGCGCGCGGGCGGTCCGCGACGGGACGCGGCCGTCCAGCGAGAGGGCGGCGGTGCCGTCCTCCGGCGACCAGGCGAAGAACGCCACCCAGTCCAGCCGGGCCGCCTCCAGGAAGTCCTCGAGCTCGCGGACGGCGGTGGCCCGCTCGCCGGGGAAGCCGAGGATGAAGTTGGAGCGGAAGGCGGCGTCCGGGTCGAGGGCGCGGATGCGCGCGACCAGCTCCAGGAACGCGGCCCTGGAGCCGCCCCGGCGCATGCGCCGCAGCACCGGCGCGCTGGCGTGCTGCAGCGACAGGTCGAAGTAGCTGCAGACGACCGGGCTGGCGGCCATCTCCTCGAGCAGGCCGCCGGTGAGCTCGTCGGGCTGCAGGTAGTTGAGGCGCACCCGGCGCAGCCCGTCGACGCCGGCCAGGTCGCGCAGCAGGTGGACCAGGGCCTCGCGGCCGCCGAGGTCCTTGCCGTAGCTGGTGGAGTTCTCCGCCACCAGGCAGACCTCGGAGACGCCCTGCCCGGCGAGCCAGGCCACCTCGGCGAGGACCTCGGTGGGCCGCCTGGACCGGAACGGCCCCCGGAAGGACGGGATGGCGCAGAACGAGCAATCCCGGTCGCAGCCCTCGGCGAGCTTGACCATGGCCACGGGCCCCCGTGGGGCGGCCCGTGCCGGGAACGCCGCCGCGGCCGGGGTCGGGAACACCATCGGCAACGCCCGCCGGCCCGGCGGCACCAGCGGCGGCGGAGCGGGCGCCGGTACCGGCACCCGGGCCGGACCGAACAGCTCCGGGAGCCGTCCGTACTCGGCGAACGGCACCACCGCGTCGACCTCGGGAAGCTCGGCCCGCAGCTCCTCGGTGTAGCGCTCGGCGAGGCAGCCCATCACCAGGACCTTCTTGGCGGGCCCGGTCTGCTTGAGGGCGGCGGCGTCCAGCACCGTCTCGATCGACTCCCGCTTGGCCGCCTCCACGAACGCGCAGGTGTTGACCAGCACCGCGTCCGCCGCCTCGGGGTCGTCGACGACCCGGTACCCGCAGGCCGCCAGCAGCCCGGCGGCGTTGGCGGAGTCGACCTCGTTGCGGCCGCAGCCGAGGGTGACGACGGCCACCGTCTGTGGCCGGGCGGGGTCGGGCATCGACGTCTCCTGCTCTGGAACCCAGGACCGACGAAGAAGCTACCAGCCGCCGGGCGGTGGCGGTGTCAGGTCTCGAGGCCGTGAGGGCCCGGCGCTCAACGCCCACGTCCCACGGTCCGGTGGCCGCGCACCTACTCGGGAGGTCCGGCAACCGCGAATCTGACTCCACGTGCGGTAGATTCCGGTTGCAATGGCTTTCGACATATGTTCTTGACTTCGCGCACCTCGAATCTCACGCCGGGCGTTGAAGGAGCTCCTGCCTGACCCGGCCACATTCCGTGCTCGTCGGAGTTGAATGCTCAATACCGGTGCCGCCTCCTACCGACACGGGCAACGCACCATGAGGCACCCGCCTGTGATAGGAATTGGTCAGGGTCGGCCGCCGTGGCCTCCCTGGCGACGGGGCCAGCCCGGGGTGCTCCCCGCTAGTCAGCGGCCAGCATGGAGGTAGCGATGGAACGTTCGCTCATTGCGATCGTTGGCAGCGTTGACCCGCAACGAGCCTACGATCCCCCGCTGGACAACGTGGAGCTGGCCAGACAAGCCTGTGTGGATCTCGGGCGGGAGCTGGCCAACGAGCGCTGTGGCCTCATCGTGTACTCGGCCAGCGAGGGGTTTATCGAGCCAGGCATCGTGAGCGGGTACGTGAACTCCGGTAAGGCCGAGGAGGGCTCCATCCAGGTCCGCTCGCCATATGGTGGAACGGCTGCCGATTTCGCGGAGGCCAGGGAACACCCCGAGCTCTTCGACATTCGACCGGACAGCAGCCGCGATTGGAAAGTCTCCTACTACCGCTCGCTGGTCGATACGCAGGGCATATTGCTCGTCGGCGGCGGAAGGTCGACGCTCATAACCGGTCTGATCGCTCTCGCGTTTCGAATTCCGCTCGTGGCGGTCGCGTGCTTCGGTGGGAACACCAGAATAGTATGGGAAGCGCTGGACCGAGTCCGCAACGATGCCACACAAAAGGACGTCTCCGTCATGGCGGCGGATTGGCGCGAGACGTCCGCGAGGTCACTCGTGCTGAGCTTGGTTGGCCAGCAACAGCGACGTAAAGCAGCCGAGGAGCTCGCCCGACAACGCGAACGAGGGCAGTCGAAGCGGACGATCGTGAGCCTCGCGGTGGCGGTCCTCCTTCTCCTCCTCGGGCTTGGGACCATACCGATGGCGTGGGCATCGAAGCCGGGAACGGCATGGAACCTCGTGGCGCTGATCGTCGCGCCACTCTTCTCCGCGACGTGCGGTGCCATCATCCGAAACACCTTCGACCAGGGCCAGGATTGGGTGAAGACCGCGTTGCTGGGGTTCGTCGCCGGCGCCATCGCGTTCCTCTTGTTCGTGGCCGCCCAGCTCGCCACGACGCCGGATATCCTTGACGGCCCGGGAGCCCGCCGACTGCTGTTCTTCGTGCTTCCCGTTGGCTTCATCGCCGGCCTCACATTCGACGCGGTCTACAGCAAGTTGCGGGCACAGGACATCACCCGGACCTCCGTGCTCGAGCAGCCATGAAGGTGCGACCCGACTGTTCACATCGGCGCCACAGGGTCGGGTGCCTCAGGCTCAAGGTGAATGGCAGCTCGTCCTTGTCGAGGCCGAGGTAAGCTACCAGCGGCCATATCCACGCGACTCGGCCAAGGGACTACGTCGAGGGGAGCGTTCGGGCCGATGACATATATCGAAGCGGTTGCGGACGAGATCTACCGGCGGCTGCCGGCGGGCTCACCGATGCCGGATGGCGACCGCAGGCTCTATCTCATCTACGCCGTCCTGGCGCTCACCGTGGGAGAGCAGGTCACCCGCGAGGACGTTCACAATGCATGGGCCGCCTGGATGGCGATCCAAGGGCGCCCCCACGCTGCGCTGCAACCGTTCTTGGATCTCCCCGCGGCGGAGCAGGAACGTGACGAGCCATTCCGCAAGGCAATTCAGGAGGTCGCGCGGATGCATGCGCGACAGCAGCGTCGTTAGGGGCTGGGTGCACCGGTCACGTCGAGGTCGACCGCTTTTGTCGATGCCTCGTCGAACAACTTGGTGATCCGTTTCGCAATTGATTCCATGTCAGGATGTTCCCACCACCGCAGATACTGGAAGTCCATCATGTAGGATGGGAGCGGGATCCGATCCGGGTGTAGCTTGATGGGATAGAACAGCAATTTACCCTGCATCCGCCGTTCCCGTATCAGGAGCAGTTCGTCCATGCAATGCTCGCTGTCGATGTAGTCCGGCGTCAGGAGCGCGACCGCGAGATCGCTCTTGGCGATCTCCCGGTCGATCTGGTCCTTCCAGGGCTCTCCGGGGACCAGCGATTGTCCGTCCCGATAGTCGAAGACGTTCTGGAAGTTGTCATGGAGGATGGAGGCGAACCGGCTTGCGAGGTCCCCGTCTTCGCGGGCGTAGCTGAAGAACACGGACTTCTTCCGACGCGACGCCTCGAGGAAGTAGTCGCGCGCCTGCTGGGGCTTCTTGATGTACCTCCTGCCCTGCCGCAGCGTCTCGAGCCGGCTGCTGAGGCCCGCCTCCAGCTCGCGCACGTCGGTCCAGCGGACGATGTCCTTGGTGTAGCCGATCTCGACCCCGGCGTACAGGACTTTCTCCAGGTAGGAGTGCGACCTGCCTCCCGGCGGGACCTTGAGCAGCCGCATGGTTGGAATGAACTGGCCGTGCATGTAGGCGACGAGGCTGCTGGCCTTGTGGTCGCCGACATCGGCGATCACCCAGTCGAGTTCCTCCAGCAGAAGGAACGAGTCCCTGTCGAGGCGAGGCGGGTACCGGATGACGCGAGGATTGACGTACCCCTGGTCGTGCAGGACGTTGCCGATCGCGGTCAGGTCCTGGCTCCCGTAGCCGTCCCCGTCGCTCTCGTTCGGCAGCAGGATGCCGATGTCGGTCGGCAGCGGGTGCTCGGCCACCTGTCCATATGCCTGCGACCTGGCGATCGTCTCGGTGAACCGCTGGAAGGCGTTCCGGAACCGACCCTCGTTGGGGGGTCTGGCGGCGCCCAGGATCTCAGCCGAGTCGAACTCGAGAAAGCGGATACTCCTTGACGATCGGAGGATGCCTCCGTAATGCCGGTCGTAGAACACGAGGGCCGGCTTCCGCGACCGTATCGCCAAGTCCAGCTCGAGCCTGAAATACCGTGATGCCTCCATCAACGCTTCCTGCCCCGGGGCCACCATGACGTCGCCCGGGTACGGGTAGACGCCGATGAAGGCGTCGCAGCCGCGGATCATGCGCTCGAGTCGCGTGACATTGGTTGCCACGGTGCCTAGGTCGACGTCGAAGTAGACGTCGGCGCGCTGCGAGAACAGGTTGTAGAAGTAGATGTTGACCTCGGGTGATCGGTATCGGTGGCTCAGGAACGCATTCAGCGAGAGCCGATTGGTGTCAGCCATGCGCGTTCCCCCAGCCACCTCGACCCGCTCGGAGGAGCTACTTCCCGGAAGCTCTGAGCCGCCGAGCCTTGCACAGACCTATTCATCCTAAGCAGGTTGGATGCCGCTTGCAGATCGGCAGGCGCCGAACTCGGGAGTCCGGTCAGGCCTCGGCCGACCCGGAACGCGCCTCGCGGCGGCCGGCGAGGGTCTGGCGCACGAACACGGCGTTGCGCCAGCACTCCTGGACGTTGGTGGCGTCGATGTAGCTCATGCCGCTGCGCAGGCCCCCGACCAGCTCGTTGACGACCTCGGCGACCGGGCCCCCCAGCGGGAACTCCAGCTCCTCGCCTTCCGGCACGTACTGGTCGAGCGCGTCGCCGCGGCCCTCGATCTCCAGGCGGGCGGCGGCCGCGCCGTAGGAGGCCATCCCCCGGAACACCTTGTAGGAGCGGCCCTTGCGGCGCACCACCTCGCCGGGGCTCTCGGCCCGGCCGGCGAACAGCCCGCCGATCATGACCGTGCTGGCGCCGGCCGCGATCGCCTTGGCGACGTCGCCGGGGTGGCGGATGCCGCCGTCGGCGATCAGCGGCACGCCACTGGAGCGGGCCGCCTGGGCGCAGTCGAGGATGGCGGTGAGCTGCGGCACGCCGACGCCGGCTACCAGCCGGGTGGTGCAGGCGAGCCCCGGGCCGATGCCGACCTTGACGGCGTCGGCGCCGGCGTCGGCCAGCTCGCGGAAGCCCTCGGCGGTGGCGACGTTGCCGGCGACCAGCTCGCATGCCGGCCAGGTCGCCTTCAGCTCGCGGACCGCCTCGATGGTGTGGTCGGCGTGGCCGTGGGCGACGTCGACGACCAGGGCGTCCACGCCCTCGTCGAGCAGCGCCTCTGCCCTGGCCAGGTAGCCGCCGCGCACGCCGAGCGCGGCGGCGACGCGCAGCCGGCCCTGCTGGTCGCGGATCGCGTGCGGCCAGCGGTCGCGCAGGCCGAGGTCGCGCAGGGTGATCAGCCCCGCCAGCCGCCCGTCCTCGGAGACCAGCGGGAGCTTCTCGATGCGGTGCCGGTCGAGCAGCTTGCGGGCCTCGTCGGGGGCGATGCCCGGCCCGGCGGTGACCAGCCGCTCGGCGGGCGTCATGGCCGATGCCACCGTGCCGCCGCCGTCGGCGCGCATGTCGCGGGCGGTGAGGATGCCGAGGGGCCGGCGCTCGGCGTCGACCACCACCAGCCCGGTCACGCCCAGCCGCCGCGCCTCGGCGGCCGCCGCGGCCACCGACCGCTCGGGCCCGATGGTGTACGGCTCCTGGACGACCTGGCTGAGGTAGCGCTTGACCCGCCTGACCTCCTCGGCCTGGCCCTCGACGGGGAGGAAGCGGTGGATCACGCCGAGGCCGCCGAGCTCGGCCATGGCGATCGCCATCGGCGCGGTGGTGACCGTGTCCATGTTGGCGGAGACGATCGGGACGGCGAGCTCGACGCCGCGGGTGAAGCGGGAGCGGGTGGAGACGTGCCTGCGGGAGCGGACGCTGGAGCGCCTCGGCACCAGCAGCACGTCCTCGAAGGTCAGCGCGAGACGCGGCTCGGTGGTCATGGGCCCCACACTAGCCGAGGGACGCCTCGCCTGGGGTGAACGAGTGGCGCCAGATCGCGCCGGAGCGGTCGGGGACGCCGAGGTCCTTGCCGTTCACGGTCAGGGTGACGGCGCCCGGCGCGCCGAGGATCAGGTCGATCGAGCGCTCGGCACGGAACCTGCGCCGCTCGCCCGGGCCTGGGGTGCCCTCGAAGAAGACCTTCCCGTCGGCGGTGACCCGGGTCCAGGAGGGCGCGGTGTACCGCAACGTGACGGTCACCCCCGTCGGGACCGGCCTGGCGGTGGTGGGCGGCGCGCTGGTGCCGGCGGAGCCGACCACCGTGGTGGCGGGCTCGGGCGCGAACGGGGCCTGGGCGTCGGTCGGGTCGGGCGACGGCCGCAGCAGCGACCACAGCGACACCACCAGGATGATCGAGACGCAGCCGATGGCCACCGCGAGCCAGGTGGGGCCGCGCCGCCCGCTCGCCCGACCGCCGATGCCCGCGGGCGCGTGCTCGAACAGCGGCGCGTCCGGGCGCTCCTGGGCCCGGTAGGCATCCAGCAGCGGGGCCGGGTCGACGCCCAGGAAGTTGGCGTAGGAACGCAGGAAGCCCTTGGCGTAGACGTTGCCGCCCAACTGCTCGAAGTGCTCCTGTTCAAGGGCCTCGAGGTAGCTGGGCCGAATCCGGGTCGCGGCAGCGGCGTCCTCCACGGACTTCCCCTGCGCTTCCCGGGCCGAGCGCAGCGCCTCGCCAATGCTGGGCAGCCGGGACACCCCTTCACGACGCAATTACCGGCAAGCCGGAAGATCGGCTCTCGGGCGAGCGGATTGTCGCCCAACGCCAGGCGGACGGCAACCGGTTCCGGGGGTCAGTCTCCGGCGAGCTCGCCGTAGCCGGCCTCGCGGCCGCGCAGCTCGTCCAGCTCCTCCACGGTCATCAGCACGTCGCGCGGCTTGGAGCCCTCCGACGGCCCGACCACGCCGCGCTCCTCGAGCTGGTCCATGATCCGGCGGGCGCGCGCGAAGCCGACCTTCATCTTCGACTGCAGCATCGAGGTCGACCCCAGCCCGGAGCGGACCACGTACCCCATGGCCTCGTTGAGCAGGGGGTCCTCGTCGCCGTCGTCGTCGTCGCCGGTCGCGGCCCTGCCCTCGGCGACCACCCCCGGCTGGTAGCTGGCCTGCTGCTGCGCCTTGCAGTAGGCGACGACCGCCTCGACCTCCTTCTCGGTGATGAAGGCGCCCTGCACGCGGCGCGGCTTGGAGGTGCCGCCCGGCAGGTACAGCATGTCGCCGTGGCCGACCAGCTTGTCGGCCCCGCCGGCGTCCAGGATCACCCTGGAGTCCTGCGCGCTCGCCACCATGAAGGCGATGCGGCTGGGGATGTTGGCCTTGATGAGCCCGGTGACCACGTCCACCGACGGGCGCTGGGTGGCGACCACCAGGTGGATGCCGACCGCCCGCGCCATCTGGGCGATGCGGCAGATGGCGTCCTCGACGTCCCTGGGGGCGATCATCATCAGGTCGGACAGCTCGTCGATGACCACCACGATGTAGGGCAGCGTTGGCCGCTCGCGGTCGCCGTCGGGCCGGCCGGCGTCGTCCAGGGAGGCGGACGGCAGCGGCGGCAGCGTCCCCTCCTTGGCCGCCTGGTTGTAGGCGGCGATGTTGCGGACGCCGGCGATGGCCAGGGTCTCCAGGCGCAGCTCCATCTCCCGCACCGCCCAGGCGAGCGCCTCGCTGGCCCGCTTGGGGTGGGTGACGACGGGGGTGATCAGGTGCGGCACGCCGTCGTAGTGGGTCAGCTCGACCCGCTTGGGGTCGATCAGGATCAGCCGCACCCGCTCCGGCGGGTTGCGCATCAGCAGGCTGGTCACCAGCACGTTGAGGCTCACGCTCTTCCCAGATCCTGTTGAGCCGGCGATCAGGACGTGGGGCATGTCGGTCAGGTTGGCGAGCACCGGCTCGCCGCCGATGTCCTTGCCGAGCGCGACCGTGAGCGGGTGGCCCTCGTCCTTGTCGACGCGGCCGAGGATGTCGCCGAGGGTGACCAGCTCGCGGTCGCGGTTGGGGACCTCGATGCCGATCGCGGACTTGCCGGGGATGGGGGCGATGATGCGGACGTCGGGCGAGGCGAGCGCGTAGGCGATGTCGTGGGAGAGGCCGATGACCCTGGCGACCTTGGTGGCCGGGCCGAGCTCGACCTCGTAGCGGGTGACGGTGGGGCCGCGCGTGTAGCGGGCCACGCGGGCGTCGACCTCGAACTGGTCCAGGGTGTTCTCCAGGATGCGGGCGGTCTCGTCCAGCCGGCGGGCGTCGATCGGCCGGGCGTGGCCGCGCCGCAGCAACGACTCGGGCGGGGAGGTGTAGACGCCGCCCGCCTTGGCCTGGACGGTCATGGCGAGCTGGACCGCCTCGCCGGCCCCGGGCTGGTCGGCCGGGGCGGTGGGCGCCGCGGGCCTGGGGACGGGGTCTCCCTCGCCGGCCGCGGCGACGGCGGCGTCGGCGGCGTCGGGCGCCTCCGGACCGTGGGCGCTGTCGCCGGCTGGCTCGCCCCGCCGGCGGCCCCGGCGCCTGGCCGGCGTCTCGTCGGGCCCGTCGGCGCCGGCCTCGTCGCCCGCGGTCTGGGTGGCGGTGCGCTGGCGGCCAGCGGCCGTGGCGGACCGCTGCGCCGAGTCGGCGTCGGCGGCGGCGGCGGGGCGTGGCGGCGGGGTGACGACCGCGCGCAGTCCCTTGCCGGCCGCCGCGATCCCCCGACCCACCGACGCCACCGAGGTCCTGGTGCTGATCAGCGCGCCGAGGAACAGCAGGCAGGCGAAGGCCGTGCCAGCCCCCCAGGTGGACAGCAGCCGCGCCAGCGGGGCGACGACGGCGGCGCCGACCAGCCCGCCGGAGTCCTGCAGCACCGACGGTCTCGCCGAGGTCGGTGGGGCGCCACGCGCCAGGTGCAGCAGGCCGAGGCCGCCGAGCAGCAGCGCCAGCAGCCCGATGGCGACGCGGCCGGCGGCGGCGTCGTCGGCCTTGGCGGCCGAGCGCCGGAACAGGGCCAGTCCGAGCCCGGCGAACAGCACCGGTATCGCGTAGGCGCCGTAGCCGAACAGGCCGCGGAACAGCAGGGCCAGGAAGACGCCGACCTTGCCGCCGTTGTGCAGCCAGATGCCCAGGGCCAGCAGCACCGCGAACAGGATCAGGATCACGCCCTGGATGTCGCCCTTGTGCGGCGACAGGGCCTTGCGCGGG
>WNGA01013395.1_pt1 | contig 10495 bp, 7 predicted proteins | sample 5400061 | NCBI WGS metagenome assembly WNGA01 (sample SAMN13153366, study PRJNA577476) | soil metagenome | isolation source: 100 cm soil or saprolite under grassland replicate 2 | place: USA:California | collected 2016-06-15
GTCGCGAATCTGTGCGGCACGCACGCTGGAAGACATAAAGGAAAGCCCGTCGGGTTCGACGGTCGCTCCGCACACCTCACGAAAGACCGCGGCGACTGCCTTGGGCGACGCGTCGCCGTACCCCAAGAAGTCCACATCGCGGGTGGGCCGGGGGATCTCCCCCTCCCAGATGTAGAAGAGCACAGCGCCTTTGAGGATGAAGCGCTCCGCCGCCGGTGTGAGGCTCAATCGGTACAGGAGTCGCTCAACGCCGTAGCGCGTGAGCACGAGCTGCAGCTCCTGCCCACGCCCTCCTGCGAGTTGGCGGAGCCGCTCGCGTACGGAGGCCGCCAGGTCGGTCGGCGGCTTGCGCTTCACACTTGACCCTCCCACGTCACGCACGGCCCTCTTCGGCTGCGACGGCCTCGAGATACGGCCGCATCACGTTCGTGACGCGGCAGACGGCCGCATATCGCCACAGTTCGTCCATGGTGCTCCGCTTGGAGCGCCAGCAGTCGCGGAGCGCTTCCAGGGCGACGTCCGTGCCAATCTTCCGGCGGTACTTGAAGCAGTCGGCCACCGTCTTGGCCGGGTTGTAAATGCGGACCCTCACGCCGTCGATGTCGTGCTCTTCAATCCCCTTGAGGCGAGCCTTCCCGGAAAACCGGACGATCCGGAGCGGTAGCTCTCGCTCGGCCGGCGCCCGCGCCTTGCGGTCGATCGCAAGCCACACCTCGGAGGGATTCTGCGTGGTCAGCTCGTGGAAGCGCAGAGCAGAGAGGAGACAGACGACGCCGTGCGGAACTCGGGCGCTGACCGCGGCGAACATCTCGTGCTCGCTGAGCGCCGCGCCGGCGGCGACGTAGAGCCCCCGTCCCCGGCGCTCCAGCTCCCCAGCTGCAGTTAGGCGCCGGAGCGTCTCCCTCGACAGCCTCTGCGGCTCGAGGTCGCGGGGCCGGAGAATTCCCCGTCGCTGGGCCAGGGTGAGGAGGCGGTCCCGGGCACTAGGGCGGCTTTTTCTAATGTGACGCTTTGTAGGCATATCACAATATATGCCGACATTATGTCACACGCAAGGAAGGACCAAAGGCGGTCTTCTCGATGTCGCGGAGGCGCAGGCTGAGCTCGCAGGTGTCGGAGACCGGCGGAATCGTGAGGCTCTGTACGGCGTCGAGCGCGCGGCCTTGGGGCGGAGCGGACCGTCTGTGGTGTCGATCAACGGCGTGGTCGCTTGCTCGGGGTAACGGAGTTCGTGGTTGGAGTGACCGGACTCCGTGCGCCCCAGCGCGTCCTCACGTATCGGGGACAGTTCGGGCGAGTGGCCACTTCGGTCGACACCCCCGCGCCAGACTGCTACTACTGCAAGGGAATCCACGGGCGAGGCGACGCCGTTGATGTGCAGAGGTACATCAGGACTGGGGTAGGAGAGTTTCTCCGGTGAGACGACGCCCCGAAACCAAAGCCGGGGTCGAGAAGTCCTGCTCAGACGAGGGTGCTGTTTTGGGTGCCGTTTCTTCCGGCAAACCCCGACATTTCAGACAACGGCACCCGGCGCCGACGCTCGGAAGCCATTGAAAAACCGACAAGTTGTCGTTTAGGTTGATGTTCCTGACCCGTATGGGGTTCAGGGGGTCGCGCGTTCAAATCCCGCCGTCCCGACTACAGGCCTCCGCCTCGGCGGGGGCCTTTGCCTTCCCTGGGAGTTTACCGCGAGGGTCCCGGTCTTGGCTCCGTTAGGCCTGACGCGGCATGTGCACCCTTCCAGATCACGACCGCGTCATAGCCATGGATCGTCCGAACGACGTCGGCATTCCAGCTCTCGAGGCCACGCATTGCCAGGCGCCGCAGGGGCCGAAGGTCGATCACTTCATGACCAGTGGCATTCGCATTTGACAGTACGCGCGTGAGACGCTGATCGCCGGCGCGGAATTCGTCAAACTCATCGCTCGAGACGGAGCCGAAGCTCCCCCCTGGCCCGGGGACAGCCTGACGAGACCCAGGGCCCGGGAGAACGAGAATGTGAAACGCGCGATCGCCCGTGAGGGCCGCCACCTCGTCCGCCATGGCGCCGAGATCGAATGCATTGAAATAATCGGCGCCACGGATCATGTGGTTGTAGCCGAATTTCATCAGGATCTTTGGGGATTCTGTCCTTACCAGCGCGGCCAGGTTACTCCGCATCCATTGCGTGCGGCGCTCCATGTAGGGCCACGCGCCTCCGGCGCGTTCCGCCGCCTCGATGGCAAGCGACGCCTCGAGCGTGCGCAGCACCGCGTCACTCTCACGGTCCGGGTGCGGCCAGGCGGCTTGCAGCGCCACGACTAGCCCTGAGTCTTCCGCCAGGATGAACATGTCATCCGGGTTTTGCGTCCGCGCGTACCGCGCCCAGGCGTTGGTGGACGCCTCCTTGAGACGGGCAAACGCCGCTCGTGCGCCCGGAGGTACCCGGGGTTCGAGCTTGGAGATCAGATAGCGATCGTTGAAAATCTCGCGGTCGAATCCCCACAAGACCCGCTCATTCCTGGGCGCCGCCTGGATGACATCCGCGAGCAACCGCGCTTCCTCGTGCACGTTGTAAAAGGTGAACGTAACGGCCCCAGTCAGGAAATCCTCGATTCCCTGCACGCCATTGCGCCGCCCGGCCGCCTCGACGTCCTGCGCGATGATCGGCGAAAGCTCGATGGCGAACCGGCGGTAGCCCGATCCACGAAGCGCAGTGAACAGAGCCGCTGTGAGCTGGGCGGTTTCCGCTACGCCGTGTTCTTCGCCGATCAATGTGAAGCGGGCATTCCGCGCTTCCCGGACGAGCCAATCCCAGCCGGGCCCGGCGGGCCGGCCATCGCTCATGGTCAGGGGGAGCCTGTTTGTTTGAAGCGCTTCGAGAAGCCGCGCTTGTGGCGCCCCCCCCTGGGCGCTGGCGGCGCTCGTCGCGATCAGACAGAGGTGGAGCAGCAGGGACCACAGCGGATATCGCAAGTTCAATCTCCGAGGGAACGGGAGCCGATCATTGGCGGTCGCCCGTTGGATACGAGGCACTACCGGAAGGTTGCAAGCGACCGAGGACTTGCTTTTGAGGCCCGATCCCCCTAGCGCGGAATCACGGGCAGCGTGATGTGCGTGGGATGCGCCGCGTCGTGCAGCACCCGCTGGTGCGCCACCACGAACGTCGTGTCGCGCTCATAGTTCCCGTTCGTGTTAAGGTTCCGGTCGTACTTCGGGAATAGCGCCGACGCGATGCTCACCCGCAGCCGGTGCCCCGGCTGGAACACCATAGACGTGAACCACACATCGATGTCGTACGCGTACACCCGGCCCGGCACCACCGGCACCGGCCTGGACATGCTGTTCCGGAACCGCGCCCGCACCAGGCCGTCCTGCACCCGTTCGGCATGGCCATCCGGAAAGACGTCCAGGAGCATGATGGTCCAATCGGTGTCGTGCCGGTCGGTGGCCGCCCAGACCCGCGCCGTCATCTCACCCGTGACCTCGAGGGGCCGCGTGAGCGGCGCCGACGTGAACACCAGCGCGTCACGCCGCGTGGCATTGAGCTCGGTGTAGTCCTCGTTGAGCGATTCTTCGAGCTCCCGCGAATCGATGAGATACGGCGTCGGATCGGCCGGATCGTACGTGAACGTGTCGGCCAGCGCGCCGGCGCTCGGCGGCACGCTGTCGAGCACGCCGTCGCCATTGCTGGTCTGCGCGTGCCCCCCGGAAGAGATGTAGAACTTCGTCAGATGCTGCCGCGCCAGCGGCCACTCGTTTTCCTGCCGCCAGACATTGTCGCCCATGACGAAGTCGTCGATGTGGGGCAGCGTGTCCACGCCGTTGTTCTTGCCGAGCAGGTAGTGGTCGAACCAGCGCAGCTGGAGGTCGCGGAAGGCGTACCGCGCCTGCGGACCGAAATCGCCCGCGACGTAGTCCACGCCTTTGTGCGCGCCGGGGTTCATCACGATGTGCCAGTTGGGGTGGTGCGGCTGGCGCAGCAGGAAGTCGGTGTAGTAGATCGGCCCGCGCGAATCGTCATGCCAGCCGGCCATGGACAATACCGGCGCCCGCACCTTGTCGATGTACGTGGTGGCCGCGTGCTCGCGCCAGTACGCGTCGAGCGTGGGGTGCGCCACCCAGCGGTCCCACAGCGGAATGTCACCGCAACCCAGGCGCTGCGGCAGGGTGGCCAGCGGCAGGTGCCGGATCGCCTCTCCGATGTCCAGGTCGGCGGTGTTCGGGTCCATCGTGCGACCGCGCATCAGGCAGGCCCAATCCACGTTGATCGGCCCGAACGCCATCGCGGCGTAGGGGACGATCACCCACGGATCGGGAGTGGCCGCCGTGGGCGAGATCGCCGCGAGGTGCGGCGGGTTGCTGACGGCGGCGAACCACACCAGCCGGCCTTCGTCCGAATGGCCGATCATGCCGACCTTGCCGTTCGCGCCTGGCAGCCGGGCCGCCCACTCGACCGCGTCGTAGCCGTCGTTGATGTCGGTGCTGTAGTCGCCGAAGTCTCGGACGTCGCCGCTGGACTGCTCGCGCCCGCGCACGTGCTGTCCGATGAAGATGTAGCCGCGCGACGCCCACCAGCGGCCGGGACCGCGCAGGATGCGGCGGTAGGGCGTCCGCTGCATCACCACGCCGAAGGGACCATCGCCAACCGGCCGCGCGATGTACGTCGCCAGGTGCGCGCCGTCGCGCGTCGGCATGAGGACGAGGGTGTCCTCCGTGACCGCATACTGCGAATCCGACGCCGGGATGTTCCACACCTGGATGTCGTGCTCGACCACGAACGGCGTGCTGCGGCGCACCAGGCGGAAGCGGCGGCCCATCACCCGGCCGTCGACGTACTGGAGCCCCGCGAGCGTGTCGCCGTGCCAGGCCGCGCGCATCACCACCCGGTCGTCCTGCGTGAGGACCACCGAATCGCCGTTGATCGCGATCTGGTTGGCCAGGAGCATCGGCTCGCCGGTGCGGCGCCGCAGGAACCCGACGAACCCCGAGTCGGCGCCCGCGAAGTGCGCGAAGCCCATCCGGCGCCAACCCTCGAAGCCGAATTTCGGCGTCGCACTGAGGGCGATGTAGACGTCCCAGTCGCCGGTCAAGGGCGCCGAGGCACGAGGCGAGGGCCCCACGGCCGCGGCGCAGGTGAAGACGACGGCGACGAGCGGCGATTTCGACATGTCAGGCTCCGGGTTCGGCTGCGAGTTCGGATCGCCGCTTGCCGGCGACCAGGATGCCAACGCCTACCAGGTTCAGCAGCACGATCACCAGGGTGATCTTCAGCGCGAACGCCGCCACGCTCGCCACCTGGATGATCGGGAACAGCGACAGCACCGTGTACAGCACCGTGATCGCGAGGCCCGACGCTGCCGCGGCCTTGACCCACCACGGCGGCCGCGGAGTCACGCCGCGCAGGCCGACCAGGGGAATCGCGAACATGACGAGGTACGTGATCCCGTAGAAGATGCCGCTCGCATTGAACATCAGCTGGAACGCTTCGGCCTGGCCTACGCCGACCAGGCTGATGACCGACATCGCGAAGGAAAATACGGCCACCACCAGGATCGAGTTGACGGGCGTCCGATGCGTCGCGTGCAGGCGGCTGAACCACGCGGGCAGCAGGCGGTCCCACCCCGCGACCATCGGGAGCCGGGTCACCGCCGTAAATGCGACGCTGATCTGGGACACGCGCATCGCCAGCGTCATCACGATCGCGATCGTGACGAGAGTCCCGGCGATGCCGAAGGGGCCGAAGCCTGCGCGCAGCACCTGCGGCAGCGGGCCGATGAGGTCGATGTCGTCTCTCGGGATGTAGGCCACCACCGTCGCGGTGCCGAGAATGAAGAACAGCGTGATGACCGGCGCGGCGTAGTACACCGATTTCTTCACCGCGCTGGCGGGCGAATGCGTTTCGCCGGCCAGGATGGCCATGTACTCGAAGCCGGAAAACGCGCCGACGCACATCTTGCCGAGCACGTTGAGATTGAACAGCGAAAACGCGGGCGTCTCGGTGCGGAATGGGTGGTAGGACTGCAGATGACCGGTGGCGAGGCCGAGGAACGGCAGCAGGATCAGGACCGCGAAGATCGTGATCATGAACATGCCGCCGGCATTGTGGACCCACTTCGTGAGCGACAGGCCGACGAACGCCAGCGTGGCCAGGAGCGCGATGGCGAGGGCGGATGCGACGGACACGAACCACATGCTGCTGGTCATCCACGCGGCGCTCGGGCCCAGGGCATACGACAGGTAGGTCGCGACCGTGAGGCCCAGCTCAGAGGCGAACAGGATCACGTACAGCCAGAGATTCCAGGCGACCATGAAGCCGATCGTCTGGTTGAAGCCGAGTTTCGCCCACTGGTAGAGGCCGCCCTCGAGCGGCATCAGCTGGTTGAGCCAGATGACCACGGCGGTCAGCGGCAGGTAGAACAGGACAACCGCGAGCAGCCACAGCACCACGTGCGACGGTCCGAGCTTGCCGGCCACGCCGATCCAGGTGAGGCCGATGATGAACAGGATCTGGGTCAGCGCGAGATCGCGGACGCCCAGCTCCTTTCTGAGCGACGCGCTGCGCGCCTCGACGTCGGCTTCGGCGCGCGCGAGATCGCGGCTCTGGTCGCTCACGCGCCGGCTCCGCTCAAGATGTCCCACAGGTGCGCCCACGCCGCGAGCCCTTCATGCAGGCGGTGCACGCGGAAGAACTCGTTCGGCGCGTGGAAATCCTCGTCGCCCGTCGAGAAGGAGAAGTACAGCGTCGAGAGTCCCATGAGCCGCTGAAAGTACTCCGCCATCGGCACGGTGCCACCCATGCGGACGATCAGCGGCCGGACGCCGTACACCTTCTCGAGCGCGGCCTCGGCGGCCTTGACGACCGTATGGTGGCGTGCGATGTGCGCCGGCCGCGCGCCATGATCGCCCGGATGCACGACCAGCCGCGTCCCTGGCGGCACGTTGGTCTCGAGATGCTTCGTCACCAACGCGACGATTGTCTCAGGATCCTGATCGGGCACGAGCCGGCAGGTGATTTTGGCGTGCGCCTCGCTCGGCACGATCGTCTTGGTGCCGGCGCCCTGGTAGCCGCCCCACATGCCGTTCACTTCGATGGTCGGGCGGGTCCACTGGCGCTCGAGCGTCGAGTATCCCGGCTCCCCCACCGCCAGCGGCGCGCCGACCTGCGCGAGATAGGCCCGCTCGTCGAAGGGCAGGTTCGCGATTTCGGCCCGCTCGGCGGCGCTCAACTCGCGGACGGTGTCATAGAACCCCGCCACCGCCACGCGCCCGTCGGGCCGGTGCAGCGACGCGATCAGCCGGGCCATGGCGTGGAGCGGGTTGGCGACGCTGCCGCCGTGGCGCCCGGAGTGCAGGTCCTTGGCCGCGCCCGTGAGCGTGATCTCGAGCCCGGCCAGCCCGCGGTTCGAGACCGTCACCGACGGCTCGTCGGGGCGCCACATCGCGCCGTCGGCGGAGAGCACGACGTCGGCCGCGAGCATGTCCGTATGCTCCGCGATGAACGCCTCGAGGTGGCGGCTGCCGATTTCTTCCTCGCCCTCGATCAGGAACTTCACGTTGAGCGGCAGGCGCCCTCGCTCCGCGAAGAACGCCTCGGCGACCTTGATGGGGATGAGCAGCGGTCCTTTGTCGTCCGACACGCCGCGCGCGTACAGCCGGCCCTCGCGCAGCGTGGGACGAAAGGGGGGGCTGTGCCACTTGTCGACCGGATCTTCGGGCTGCACGTCGTAGTGTCCGTAGATCAGCGCGGTCGGCGCGCCGGGCGCGCCCAGCCACTCGGCGTACACGACGCTCGCGCCGAGCGTGGGCATGGTTCGGACGGTGAACGGTCCCGCGGCGGAGAGCTGCGCGGCGACCCACGCCGCCGCGGCGTGCAGGTCGGCCGCGTGCGCCGGCTCGGTGCTGACGCTCGGGATCGCGGCGAACTCGACCAGCTCCGCGAGGATCCGGGCGTGACCGTGCTCGAGGCGCGCGAGCACGGCGGCGAGGTCCGTCACTTCCCGCCGTCGACGCCCAAGACTTGACCCGTGATCCACCCCGCCTGGTCGGACGCGAAGAACAGCACACCCGCGGCGATGTCCTCCGGCGTGCCCAGCCGCTTGAGCGCGATGCCGGCGACGAGCGCCCGCTGCCCTTCGGCGCCGTAGGATTCCCACTGCTTCTCGGTCGTGGGATTCGAGCGGACGAATCCGGGCGCCACGTTGTTGACCGTGATGCCCCAGGGCCCGAGCTCGTGCGCCAGCTGCCGGGTGAGACCGATCTGCGCCGCCTTGGCCGACGCGTAGGCCTGGATGCCGGTCAGGCTCACGCCCAGCCCGGCGCCGCTCGAGATGTTGATGATCCGTCCGAATCGCGCGGCTTTCATTCCCGGCGCCACCGCCTGCGCGCAATAGAACGCCCCGGTCACGTTGACGTCGTAGATGGCCTGCCACTCGCTGGGCGTGACCTCCTCGAGGGGCCGGCCGACTTGCCCCAGCACACCCCCGGCGTTGTTCACCAGGATGTGGACGAGGCCGGCGGCCCGCGACGCCTCCGCCACGAGAGCGTCCACCGCGGCCTTGTCACGCACATCGAGCCGCCGCGCGGTGCAGGCGCACAGCCGCGCCGTCTCGGCCAACTCGTCTTCGAGCACATCGCAGGCCCACACGGCCGCGCCGCGCGCGGCGAAGGCGATGCTGATCGCCCGGCCGAAGCCGTGCGCCGCGCCGGTGACGACGGCGGTCCGGCCCGTGAAGTCGAGAGGGGGGCTCACCGCATGACCCCGGCGAGCGCGTCCAGCGCTTCCAGGCCTTGCGTCCGCTGGCCGCGCTCGATCTCGTGGATCAGCCGCACCACGGCCGACGTCAGCGGCGTCGGCACGCCGGCCGCGGCGCCCAACGTGGCGACGATGCCGAGCTGCGCGTCGACTTCGGTCGGCCGCTTGCGGACCGCGAGGTCGCGCCAGATGCCGCTATGGGTCTTGGCCGACTTGCGATTGTGCGCCACGAGCTGATCGAGCGACTGCTCGGCGCCCTCCCGCCCGGCTGGGGCGTCGGGCAGATACGCCGCGGGATCGAAGCCGTCGAACGGCTCGGGGTGCACGCCGCGCGCCAGCGCCACTGCGAGGATTTCGCGGGCCAGGGCGGTGTAGAGTCCGCGGTATTCCGGTCGCGCCAGGCCGTCGGCGATCGAATCGTTGGTCAGCGCCGTGGCGAAGAGCATCGCGCCGTAGGCTTCTTTGGCCCAGAGGTAGCCCCAGATGTTGGGGGTCGCGGCGGCGCGGTCGTCGAAGTCGCGCCAGGCGTCGCGGATCGCCAGGACGCGGGGGCTGACGCGCTGCGACGGTTCCCCGAACGCCTCTCCGACCATCACCGTGCCGCGGCCGCCGTAGAGAATCGCGCCGGGCTCCAGGTAGTCGGCGCCGAAGTTCACGAACGCGCCGACGGTCTGCGTTTCGCCGACGACGGCGGCGATGGCCAGCTCGTTGAGCCCATTCTGCGCCGAGACGACGCACCCGGCGGGGGCGAGATGCGGGCGCAAGGCGCGGGCGGCGGTTTCGGTGTGATGCGCTTTGGTCGCGAGGATGATGGTGTCCCACGTGCCGCGTAGCGTGTCGGGGGTGAAGGCGGGCAGGGATGTGGTGAACGCCGCGATCGGCCCGGAGATCGTGAGGCCGGAGCGATTGATGGCGGCGACGTGCTCGGCGACGGTGTCCACCAGGGTCACGTCGTGACCGGCGCGCGCGAGGGAGGCGCCGAGGGTGCCCCCGATCGCGCCCGCTCCCCAGACCAGACAGCGGGTCGGTGGCGCCACTACGCGGCGCCGCCCTCCCCCCACGGACCGGCCAGCAGGGCGCGGGTCTCCTCGACGGCGATCTGCCAGAGCGCCAGCACGTCCTCGTCGGATCGCTGGTAGAGACCGCCGTAGTTGCCGTCGCCGATGTAGCCACGCAGCGCGACGGGATCGATCAGGCGCACCCGTTCCAGGTCCACCATTGGTCGCTGCTCCTGCGGCAGCGCGACGCCTGGGAGGCGTGTCCAGGGGAAGTTCTCCATCCACGACCCGTGCGACGCGACGGGATCGATGGCCTGAACTTTGGCCCAGGTTCGCGGCGCGTTCCACCAGTTGTGGAAGATCACCTTGCAGCCGGCGTGGTCGGCGGCCCACTCTTGTGAGAACTGCTGGACGGCGCTGTTGCCGCCGTGGCCGTTGCAGATCATGATGCGCCGGAAGCCGCTGTGGGCGAGCCCATCGAGAATGTCGCGCACGACGCGGAGGTGCGTGTCCACCCGGAGCGAGATGGATCCCGGGAACTCGCGGAAGTACGGCGCGACCCCGTAGGCCAGGACGGGAAATACCGGGATGCCCAGCGGCTCGGCCGCTTCCGCGGCGACCCGCTCGGGCAGAATGCAGTCCACGGTCAGGCGCAGGTAGCTGTGCTGTTCGGTACTGCCGAGCGGCAGCACCGCGCGGTCATCGCGCCGCAGGTAGGCCTCGACCTGCATCCAATTCATGTCGCTGATACGCACGTCGCCGT
>WNGA01023776.1_pt1 | contig 10495 bp, 16 predicted proteins | sample 5400061 | NCBI WGS metagenome assembly WNGA01 (sample SAMN13153366, study PRJNA577476) | soil metagenome | isolation source: 100 cm soil or saprolite under grassland replicate 2 | place: USA:California | collected 2016-06-15
CAAACAGAGGATAATCCGATTGCGAGGACGTTCAACGCGGCAAAAAAGCATGTGGCATCCCGCACGTTGAAGTCATTGCGATGGAACAATTCGTCGGTACTTGGCGGTGACGTCGTTTCTGCCATAACCGCGCTCAAGGAGCAGCCGGGACACGACCTTCAAATCATTGGCAGCGGCAATCTCATTCAGACGCTACAAGCTGCATCGCTCATTGATGAATACAACACATGGGTGTACCCCGTCGTTCTTGGCGGTGGAAAGCGACTGTTTGAAAATGGTGCAAGGGCATGTGCACTGCGGCTCGTGGCTTCGAAGCTTTCAAAAACTGGCGTTGTGATGTGCACCTATGTTCCAGCTGGAGATATTTCGCTTGGTATAGTTGGCCAAGCCGAGCCGAGCGCGAAAGAATTGATCCGGCGCCCCAAGATGGCAACAGATGCGACGTGACTATAGTGTCTACAAACTGTGCGCGCTAACAATGCGCTGCAGCCGACGTTTGCTGGCGCAAACGCGGCTGAGCTTAATACGTTAGGCCGCGAATCCCTTGCCGAGTAATTCTTGGCTTCAAACCGGTTCTGGTTTCCCCACTGACGGTACGCAGCTGAAGGTCGAGTACAGACCCGGGACGCAGTCGTCTCGGAACCATTTGATCAAGATCGGTTCGTTCCTCACTCGCGCGCTCGGATGTCAGAACCTTTTCCAAGGTTCACTCAACTTTCACGCTGCTGCTCCAGTCACTTTGCCAGAGCCGGCGCGCGTACGTTGTGGGGATGAGGACTGGCTTTTCGTTCCGGTAATCATCGAAGCAGCGGCCGTGGGACTCGCGGCAAGAAGGCCTCCGCCCGAGTCCACGGTCATCGTTGAGGTATTCGCCTGTGACCAGCTCGCGCCGAAGCTTGGCCTCCAGTATTTCGACGAGGTTGGCATCCGATTGCTGTCGGAGGCGCGATCCGTTAGGCAGCCCCGACCCATGTTGCGCGATCACCCGCCGCCTGATGTGGATACCACGCTCTCCATAAGCCCTCGAGGCCTAGTGGGCGCACTGATGGTCGGGATCCTGATATTCGCTGCGATCGTGGCGTTCTGCTTCCTGGTTTACATGGTGAGCTCGCGGTTCCACCTTGAGTTCGACGCCACCTTTTGGACTGGCGCGGGGCTCGTGCTTCTTTCCTTCACTCTGATTCGACCGTGGTGGTTTTGGTACCATCCGAAGGCGCTGTTCGTCCGCAGCCTAATTACGGACACCGGCGCCACCTTGCTTTACGTGGCCCTCACGGGGTCAATCATCGTGACCGGCGTGCGTCGCCAAGTGGCGATTACCCGTGCTCGCCACGCATGCGCGCAGGGACTCGCGTCCGCGAAGAACGTACACGAGCGGCTCCGCGTGCTTTACGGGCACGGCGTCGATAGTTTGCCGCGCTCGGAGGACGAGCCGCGGTCCTTGAGCTGCGAGCGACTCTTGGAGCACGACTAGTATGTGCTCCGGGCTGCCGAACGTGCGCTTGAAGCTGGCGGCGCCCGTCCTCAATAAACCCGGAGAACCGCCGACATGCCGCGTGGGTAGAATTCTGTTTGTGAACATTCTCATGTGGCGCCGCAGCCTAAGCGCGATCCGTTAGGCGGCCCGAAGCGCGAACCGTATCAGCTCGCCGAGTGATCCCCAACATCGGAATGCTGCACATCAATTCCAACCAGCCCACCGACGCGGAAGTCGACCGCCTCGACCCATACGCTTTCATGGCCGTCATTGGGAAGCGGGTCATCCACCCAGGCGGCCGCCGTTCGACTCGTGAGCTATTCGAGATGGCAGTCCTGAGACCGGGTCAACGAGTGCTCGACGTCGGCTGTGGCGTTGCGACAACGGCCATTGAGGTCGCTCAGCGTTTTGGCTGCCACGTTACGGCGGTCGACATCGATCCGCTGATGCTGGCTCGCGCATCCGCCAATGTTCGCGCGTCCGGAGTCAGAACAGTGGTCGTCGCCAAGGCCGATATTCAGGCACTGGAGTTCGCTGACGCTGTCTTCGACCGCGTACTAATTGAAGCAGTCACAATGTTTGTCGATCGGCGGCTGGCCGTGCGCGAGGTTATACGGGTTTGTCGACCGGGTGGCCGCGTCCTCGATCACGAGTTCATCTATCGCCGTCCGCCCACAGCGGAGATTCGACGCATCTTCGAAGGGGAGGTCTGCCCCGGGATCCGCTTCGATACCGTCGCGGACTGGCTTGCGCTCTATGAGGCGGCTGGTCTAAGTAGTTTGCAACAGACGACCGGTCCCTTCTCCATGATGACACCGGTCGGCATGTTGCGCGACGAAGGGATCGGTAACCTTGTGGCAATGACAGTCCACGTGGCCGCACGGCGAGCGTACCGGCGAAAAATGACGTGGCTGATGTCCCGGATGCTTCGTGTCCTCCCCTTCCTGGGATACGTTGTCCTCGTGGGGACAAGCCAACCGCCGACTTAAGCGCGATCCGTTAGGCCGCCTGACATCTGCCCATGACCAAACAAGAGAGGGAGCCCGTGGCAAAGAGATTCACCCTTGCGGCATTCTTGGCCGCGGCGATCCATGTCGCGATCCCCCTCCCGCTCGCAGGTCAGGCCTCCCTAGGACAGCTACGCGACACCACGCTCATCGTCATGCTGGGCACCGGAACCCCGCGGCCCCTGCCGGATGTGTCGGGGCCGGCGACTGCGATAGTCGTAGGGACGCGCGTGTTCCTGGTCGACGCTGGTCCAGGTGTGGAGCGCCGCCTCGCGGCGGCAAACCTCCCAATCAACGGGGTGACAGCGGCCTTCATCACGCACCTGCACAGCGATCATGTGCTCGGCCTACCGGACCTGATGTTCACGTCATGGGTGATGGGCCGAACGCGACCGTTCCCTGTCTACGGTCCCCATGGTCTCGCTGCTATGATCGACCACTTCTATGCGGCATTGAGCGAAGACATTCGCATTCGGACGGAAGGACTTGAGCACGCCGCGCCTGAGGGTTACCGCGTCACTGTCCATGAATCCAGCCCTGGTGTCATCTATGACAGCGGCGGCGTCCGGGTCACCGCGTTTCTCGTCCAGCACGGCGAGTGGCGTGAGGCCTACGGCTACCGCTTTGACACGCCTGGGCGAAGCATCGTCCTCTCTGGCGACACCCGGCCGAGCGACGACCTCGTGAGCATGGCGACGGGGGTCGATGTGCTCATTCACGAGGTGCAACCAGCCGGCCTCAGGCAGCTCGCGAATCGCCCCGACGTGGACTGGGTGACCTACATCAGTCAGTACCATACCACGTCAATTCAGCTCGGCGAACTGGCTGCTCGAGCACATCCCAAGCTGCTCATCGTCTACCACAACGGTCGCCGCCGCCCTGCGGACCAGATCCTTGCAGATATTCGGCGCTCATTCTCGGGCCGGGTAGTGATTGCTGATGATTTGGAGCGCTTCTAAGCCCGCCCGACCCGGCCATGACCCCCATCGAGGTCAGGCGGCCTAACCTGCGCTTGAAGCTGTCGGCGCCCGGTCTTAGGAGGAATTGCGTTTGTGCGCCAGCGACGTCTCTTGGTAGTCTCAATCAACGTGGCGCCGCCGGCGGTCGGCGCCGCAGCTTAAGCGCGATCCGTTAGGCAGCAGGAGCGAATGCGGGTTGCATATGATCAGAGTTCTCCTCGTCATTAGCTCGGCCGTTGCTGTCAGCGGAGTGGCACGCGCACAGACCCCGCAGCCGCGCCGTTTGGTCTCGCGGCCAAGTATCACGTTATCGCGGTCGACCCTCTAGGGCTTGGCCGCTCCGACAAGCCTCTGATTGACTACACAATGGATACCTGGACCGACGGGTTTGCAGAACTGATGCGACTCAAGGGCATCGACCGCGCGGTCTTTGTGGGGGCGGTGATGGGAGGCGCGCTAGCGGTTCAGATGGCACTAGACCACCCGGAGCGCGTGGCAGCGATTGTCGTTGCGGCGTCCAATACTGGACCGGGACCTCACGAGGGAGGGATTCGGAACCCGAGTGGCTATGCTCCTAGCTTGGCCGCAACGCGTGCGAGCCTGCTCGACGCATTCTTCGATTCCACCCTGGTCACGGATTCTGTCGTACGCGCTCGGCTCGTTTCCCGGCTCGCCGCCGGGGACGGCTACACGATTCAACGTCACCTCGCTGATCATCGAGTTCCGTACGCGCCCGCTGAGCTCGCCCGGATCACGGTCCCAGCCTTGATCGTGTGGTGCCGCGAGGATCGAATTACGCCGCTCTCTTGGGGTCAGGATTACGCCGATGCGCTGCCTCAAGGAAGGCTTGCAGTGCTGGAGCGGTGTGGTCACTACCCGAACATCGAGCAGCCGGAGCAGTTCAACCGGACCGTGACTGCGTTTCTTGATTCGGCAGCTGCAGCTGGGACGCTCAAGCCGCGCGTGCCAGAGTGACCGCTCCGCGCGTGGATCGATTGACTGCTGCCTGACAAGCGCTTGAAGCTGGCGGCGCGGGTAGATTAGGGGATGAATTTTTCTTCAGCGCGCCGCAGCTTCAGCGCGATCCGTTAGGCTGCGACTCGATCTATGAATCCAGACCAGCCGTCGCAATCCCATGAACGCCACATGGACGTCGAGCGCGCGCAAGCCACGTTGCGCACTATGAGCGACAGTGAGCTTGCCGAGCTGCACGCCCAAGCGCCGGAGGCTCTGAAGCTCGGAGCCTGGGAGGTCGTGGACCAAGAGATCAAGCGTCGTGCTCGGGTCAAATTGCGCCAAGCATCGGGGGCCCATTTGTTGCAAGAGCATCTTGATGAGGAACGGTATCCGGCAATCCGAATCAACGTCATCCTGCTGAAAGGGCTGGCCGTCGTAGTGCTCGTGGCGGGTGTCCTGGGTGCCCTTGTTGAATCCGGCCAGAACTGGCTTCTCACCTTGGCGTTTCTAGTCGTTGGTTTTGTCGGGGCGGTATCATACTGGGCTGGTGCTGAGCTCTTGCTTGTCCTTCTGGATATCGAGGCCAATACTCGTGCCCTTCGGCGCCCGTCGTCTGTGTAGAATTGCATTTGTGAGTATTCTAGCTTGGCGCCGCGGCTTAAGCGCACTCCGTTAGGCGACCACGGAGGAGCAGATGCCTCCGCTGTTGAGTCTCTCCGACGAACGCATCGCCGACGAGGTACGCCGGGCAGGGGAACGAGCGCTCGACGATCTCGAGTGGCGCCGACGGGTTCGCATGCTGAGCCTGGATTGCTTCTTCGTGTATCTCGACGGCCTCCTTCTGACGTTGGCCAGCCTCCATTTCACCGGAGCTCTTGCCCAGATCGCTCTCTGCTCCGGCCTTCTCATGGGGAACGCGGGCCCTTTCGCGTTCGTATCCTTGGTCTGGGCGCAGGAGAACGGTTGAGGGGCTAACAAGCGCTTGAAGCCGCCAGCGCACGTAGGGGTATGTGTTCTTTCACCAGTCCGCCGCAGCTTAGGCGCGATCGGTTAGGCAGCGGGTCTCAATCGCGGAGAAAACCTAGAAGCTGAGCGTAAGGACAGGGAAGTAGGTGTCGCAGCGGTTTGCAAAATTTGATGCGCAGGCTGATAACGTTTCGGTGTGGCCCGACTGCGCCGTCAAGGTCCACGACACACTAGCCAATCCCCCAGTACCAGACGTTATCTGCGACGGCGTCGCGATGCCCGTTGAGACCGTGAATCGTACAAGGGCTCCATGGACAGCTACTCCCCCTGTATCCGTCACCTGGACCGTTTCAGTCACGTACAACGTGGGCAGACAACAAGTGTCTGTGTTGTTGGTTAGGGGACTAACAAAGAATTCCTCGTACGCAGGTCCCGTTCCATCTCCGCTGCATGCCCCTGTCAACACTACCAGAACCATCAGCCGCCAAGTCGCCTTGTTCATGATTGCCGCCCAGCCAGAGGTGGACTCGATGGATTCTGTGGCTTGTTGAGCAGCAGGTCAAGAAGGTTCTTGGTAGGACTGTGAGTGGGTATTGCCGCTGCCTAACACGCGCGCCGAGGCCTGCATGAAAGCCCTCAGCAGATTCGTCGAGCAACTCACAGAGCACGCCGCGAAGCAACCAGGCTGGGGGCCTTTGCTGATCTTTTTCAAGTCCGTCGGGAAGGCGCTTGAAGCTGACGGCGCGCGTAGATTAAGGAGTGAATCTTTCCTCAGCGCGCCGCAGCTTACGCGCGATCCGTTAGGCGGCAGCCCCCGCTCGGGATAGCGCCTCCTTGCCCTCGCTCGAGCAGTTGCGGCATGAAGAGCTTGCCCACGCCGTGGAGCGTGCTACGGCGCGACTTCCGTTTTTTGCGGCACGCGAGCGGCTGTGGGCTCGAGTTCTGACCAAGGATGGGCTTGACGGCGAGATGCAGGTGTTGGAGGTCGATTTGGATGGGGGTCTTCTCAAGGGGTTGGACCGCCATGGCGCGCCGATCCAGGTGACTCTGAGCAGCGTTGCCGCCGTCTGGCAACGCCGTCCTCGCGTTGGGCGCTCTGTGGTTGTCTGGCTGAGCGCGATGCTTACGGGCGCAGGTGCTGGCGGGCTGATCGCCCCGGGCGACGCGCTAAGTCCAATCGGAGGGGTTCTCGGTGCGCTGGGTGGCCTAATGTCGGGAGCGCTCCTTGCCTGGCTCATCGAGGATCGGGAAGCAATGTACGAGTGGAAGCGGCTCTATGGGCCTGCCGCCTAACAAGCGCTTGAAGCTGACGGCGCGCGTAGATTAGGGAATGAACCTTTCTTCAGCGCTCCGCAGCTTAAGCGCGCTCCGTTAGGCCGCGGCACGGTACTGGATGGTATGCAGCAAGGCCAGTTGGTATTAGTGATCGGAGGGACCCGGGGCACCGGGCTCCTGATCGTTGAGTCCCTGGCCCAGGACGGCTACCGCGTTCGAGCGCTCGCACGGCATCCGGGTGAGGCGGCGCCGCGCTTGGGCTCTGCCGCGGAGGTCGTTCCTGGCGACGTCACCAGGCCTGACACGCTCCCGGCAGCGGTGAAGGATGTCGCGCACCTCATTTTCACCGCCGGGGTTGCAGTCGGTCCGGCGCGCGAAAGGCTCATCGTCGCAACGGAGTACGAAGGCGTCCGCAACACGTTGGCATCCGCTCGGCGCGCGGGCTTCAGAGGCCGCTTCCTCTACATGACATCCATTGGCGTCACCCGACGCTCTCTCAGCGCTACGCTCCTCAATCTCGTGAAGGGGAACACGCTCCGCTGGCGGAGGCGCGCGGAAGAGGACATCCGCGCGAGTGGCGTCGACTATACGATCATTCGGGCGGGTTTCCTCCTGAACAGCCCAGGCGGGAGGCGGGCCATCGAGGTGAGTCAAGAGACCCACCCGCTGTCCCCGAGATACCGGATCGCTCGCGCAGATGTGGCGGAAAGTTTTGTACAGGCTCTGAAGCACCCGAGCACTTCGAGAACCACGTTCGAAGTCGTGTGGGGTCGGGGTGCGCGCCGAGAGACTTGGGACATGCTGCTGCGCCGGCTGAAGCCGGACGGGTGAGTCGGCCGCGGCCTAACAAGCGCTCGAAGTTGGGGCGCGCGTAGATTAAGGAATGCATCCTTCTTCAGCGCGCCGCAGCTTAAGCGCACCCCGTTAGGCTGCGCGCATGATTCCAGAGCATCTCTCACCTGATCGCTTCGCCGCAGCGGTTGCAACGCGCCTTAATAGCGTGGTTCCAGCTGGCTTGTCGGTAAGGGCCGAGGGGGCCGGGGTCACCCTCTACGATCCCCAATCTTGGGGCGCCTCATTGGCTGCGGACTTTCTCGCCGATGAAGATGGGCGCTCTATTGTCGAACGGGTCGAGACGGTCGCCTACGCGATTATGAACTCGGTCCAAGACGAGGTGATGGAGAGTACGAAAGAGCAGTGGCCAGTGGGGCCGAGGGGCGCAGCCGAGCCGGGGGCGCGAGTCATCGGCGAGCAGCTGCACCTCTGGTTTGGGGATGAGGCTGCCCCAGTGCTTCGCCTCGAACCTGTTGATCTCCTCGAGCTCGGCGCCGGCGCACCCTGTTAGGCAGACCCAGTAAGGCACTTGCCAATGGCAATTCGCTCGATCGGATCGTTCCTCGACTATTGGCGAACCATTCGCGGCCGTACGCGCCGCGTCGTGGCTTGTATTCCTCCAGACCGCATCGAGTGGAGCCCGCATCCCGGCAAGTTCACCTTCGGCGACCTCGTGCGGCATCTCGCTGCAATCGAGCGCTATATGTGCGCAGAGACAGTGGCGGGACGCCCCAGCCGCTACGCGGGATGCGGCCGCCATCTGGCCGAGGGCTTCGAGGCGGTTGTGGCTTTCCTGGATCGTCTGGGGGTGGAATCGCAGGCGATTTTCGGGACGCTGACGGATGCGGACCTTGAACGAAAATGCCTCACCCCAGCCGGCACCCCGATCACCACCTGGAAGTGGTTGCGGGCCATGGTCGAGCACGAAGCCCACCACCGTGGCCAGATCTACTTGATGCTCGGCCTTCTGAACGTCCCCACGCCCCCGCTCTATGGCATGACCTCGGAAGAAGTCCAAGCGAGGTCTGCCTAACAAGCGCCTGTCGAGCTCATCGCTCTCGACGGCCTGATGATCGGTCGGGCCACGCACGAGCCGGGATATAAGTGGTCAGTGGATATGGCGCCGTCCGTCGGCACGTCCCGCTGCTACCTTGAGCACGTCGGGCTTGTTCTGCAGGGGCGGGCGACAACGGCCTTCGACGACGGGCGCGCGTGGGAGCTGACGCCCGGCACGCTGTTTTCTCGGTGACGGATACTACGCCAAGTGACAGTCGGGGATTTGTGAAACTACTCGTTCGGCGCCGCAGCTTGAGCGCGATCCGTTAGGCGGCTGTTCAAGCTCCAATGGTCTCACTTATCCCGGCGCTTCTCACCGTAGCTGCCGTGGCCGCGTCACACGGTGTACCCATCCGGGTTCACCATGCCCCAGCCCGGCGTCCGATCTATGAGTGGCTCGTTGCCGAGGGAGTCACCCTGATCGGGTCCGGCGACTTGATGCGTGACCGCGAGTTGCTCCTGGAACTCTCTGCACGGCACCGCGGCTTAGGTGCGATCCGTTAGACAGCGCGATGAATGTCGTTCTGCAAAGTACAGATCGCGTGCTGATCGAAAGTGTTCGGCTTGCGTTGGCCGCCGAGGGCATCGATATCGTCCTTAATGACGAGTCAGGCGCCGCACTCCCATTCGTTCCCGTTAGAGTTCTCGTTTCTAGCGCAGACTTTGCGCGGGCTCGAGAGATCGTACGCGATCTAGTGCCCACGGCCGCGGCGTCGGTCGTTCAGCCTTCAGCTCGACGGATCTGGAACATCGTACTCTTGGCCCTGGTAGCATTGTTTCTGGTTCTTTGTGGCAACTTGTTAATTGGTTGAGCGGAGTGGCCGTTAGGAGGCGACATGTACAGAGTGCTTCTGGCTTCTGCCGCGTTGCTGCTTCCGTCCTCACTGGCCAGCCAGAGACTCGCGCCCGTGCCGGCGTACGCAGCCGCTTCACTTCCGCCACCGTCCGTTGCCGTGCCCGTCAACAGTCTTTTGACCGCCGCGGCGATCCCCCGCACATACTGGCTCGAGGGTGGCGTGATTGGTGGGATCGGCCTTGGCGGGCAATTTCGCAAATCCGGGCACACGAACCGACCACCTTCCTGATGCCGTGATGTCCCGGTGCTCAGCGACGACCCATCGCAAGGCACTCTCTATGCGCTGGCTGCTTTCCTTCTCTTTGGTCTCGACCATCACAGTGCCCACCGCTGGCCGAGCACAAGTGGCCCAACGCGTGCACAATGAAATTCTCGAGACTCCCACGACCCGCCTCGAGCTCATCGGGCTCAAGCGCTGGACACTCGCGATGATTCAGGATTCGCTGGCGCGGTACGCGCCCGGCGACTCCCTCACCTCGCACGCCTGCGCCGCAATTTTACGGGGGAAGCTGGGGTTCGCCGATGCGGCCGCGCAGTACTACCCGCCGGGACTCGAGGGCCAGACGAAGGGTTACTTCGCTGTGCCCGTTGTAGAGCCGCAGGATTCTGCGCGCGTTCGCTACAGGGCACGCCCGCGCGACTCGGTCCCCGATCGTGCGGACTGGGCCGTGGCCCTCGCCACATTCAGGCAGCACAATCAAGTCTTTCAGTCCGCGATCCAGTCGCCTCCATTCCTCCTGGGCCGGACGCACCCGGACAGCGTCGAGCCGGAACTCGCGGTGGCGCGACCGCTCCTCGAATTCCTGCGCGCGCATCGCACCGACCCCGACCGGCAGCGTGCCCTATGGACACTGGCGCACGACGCCGGCATCTACCACCGGGTAGTCGCCGCCGTGGTCATCGCCGGGTTCGCAGCAAGTGACTCCACATGGTGGGCGCTGGCGGATGCGCTCCGCGACCAGGACGGCATGGTGTCCGCCACAGCAAGTCAGGTGCTGAGCACACTGTCACGCAGCGCCGCGAGAACGGTAAACTGGGCGCCAGTGACCGATGGAGTACGTGCGGTTCTCGATGGGACGGATCTCTTCGCGCACAATGCCTTGCTCGA
>WNGA01018540.1_pt1 | contig 10494 bp, 12 predicted proteins | sample 5400061 | NCBI WGS metagenome assembly WNGA01 (sample SAMN13153366, study PRJNA577476) | soil metagenome | isolation source: 100 cm soil or saprolite under grassland replicate 2 | place: USA:California | collected 2016-06-15
TACTCGGAGACGCCCCCCGAGAATACGACGTGGTCAATGGCGCTCATCTTGTGACCGTGGAGCCCATCCGTGAGCATGAGCGATTGGGTCAGCGGATCCATGTCGCCGCCGGAAAGGACGTCGAAGAGAATGTCAGCCAGTTTCGCCGTAAGCTCGCCGCGCAGCTCGGAGGTTAGTTTGGCGCCGAGTTCCACCCTCTTGCCCAGCGCCTTCGCTATCGCCCGCATCGGCTGTTCCACGCGGGTGATCGTCATATCATTGTCGAATGCAAGCAAGCGAGCACCGACCTCGACCGCCGCCATCTGCACGATCTCGCCGCTCCGAATCAGGGAGATCTTTGTCGTGCCCCCGCCCATGTCCACGTCCAGGACGGCGTTGCGATGATGCTGGGAGAGGGCCACGGCGCCGGAGCCGTAGGCGGCCAGCAGCGCCTCGTGCATGGGTCCGGCCGAAGCACAGATGAACTTGCCTGACTCCCTGGAGAAGTACTCGAGGATGGGACGCGAGTTCTCCTTTTTTAGGGCCTCGCCCGTAATGACCGCGGCGCCAGTATCAATATCACCAGGCTCGAACCCCGCCTCTTTGTAGGAGCGCTCGATGAACTTCTTGACTTGATCGGTGTCGATCAAGGTCGCGGTCAGGTACGGCGTGAGGAGAATAGGCGAGCGGTAGAGGACTTCGCGATTGGTGACCACATAACGTGCCGACAGAGTGACACCTTGGAGGAGCCGATATCGATGCCTACGCTGTTCAGTGTGAAGCGTTCTAGGCCCTCGATTTCCTCGCTCGATCCCTCATCGACGGAACCCAGATCAAATCCATCGGAATGGTCGTCATCGTCGTGCATGCGTATCGATACCTCCGTCTGCTAACCTTCCGAACTTCGTTCGTTCCAGTCGTTCCAAACGTTCCAATCGTTTCAAACGTTTTGAACAGCTTAAACTACTTGAATGCATTGAATGAATTCGCGTGGTTGGGTGTCTTCGCTACGGAAGGTTTGCTCCTTGCTCATGGCTTCCAGTTCAACTGCGGAATCCCCGTTCAGTCCTCTTTCAACCAGTCCTCGTCCCATTCAAAGTCCGGGTCGGTGTAAGCCCCGTCGGGCATCAAGGAAGTGAGGCCGTTCTTCGCTAGCTCTTCCTCGAACTTTTTTCGGATCCAGGGATCTTCCTCGACAAACGGAATGTACTTCTTCGGATCCGGAGCGGTGTAATTCATCAGAGGCTGCGGCGGGAAGATCCGCAGCTGCCTGTTCTCGACGGATCCCGAGTTGACGTGCATGTGATACCACTGGTTAGGGGGAACGAAAACAGATCCTTCCTGCCAGGGCGCCACGACATAATCACCGCCTTCCGGCCACATGAGAACGAAGCCTTGGGCTTCTTGTATGCCCACGATGGTCACACCTGGGCCATGGCGATGAGCGGTCCTGTATCTTCGGGACGGAAGGCACATGAGGCCAGTCCGGATGGCGGAGTTAGGAAATCGAACGCCGCCGCTATAGGCCAGGCGACCTGCTTTCGTGTAGGCAGTCAGCCTATCCCAGACCGTAAGATCCGGAAAAAAATTCGCGTACCACTGTGTGGAAGTAGTTGTTCCTCCGGGTCTTTTGATTTGACGTTGCACAGCCTGCGCTGAATAGAAGCTGCTATCCCCCCCGTACAGTTCGCTGGTATCCACGTAGGGATCGTTAAAGAAGTAGTCAGAGTTGGCGTTCGTGCTCATCGCCATGGGGAGATAACTTGTGTGCACTGTCAGTGCCGGCCGGTCCCCTCGGGCATTGCTCAACTGGTAGAAATAGTTGGTAGGGATGCGGAAGAGGCTGTGTTTCTGCCATTCAAACGTGACTTTCGGGTGCCCTTCAGCCCACACGGATGTGAGTCCCTGGCCCTCTGCCACATAGATAACTTCCTCCAAGGCCATCCGAAAAGGTGGGATCGTTTGCCCCGGTGGGATTTCCAAGATGTGGGCCTCGGTAACACCCTGATGGCCCGTCAAATTCAACACGGCTCCGGGGCAGCCGCGTAGCGACCACCAGCCTCGCTCCACGGTGCGTAGGTCCTGTACGTAGTGTCCGGTATGGACGGGTACATCTTGGGATTTTAACCATCGGTCATAGGCCGTTTCCCACCAAAAGTCGGCGGCCATTCCATCTGACTTCATTTCCATCGCGACCTCCTGCAGATTTTCGACCATCTGACTTCATTTCCATCGCGACCTCCTGCAGATTTTCGAAGTTATCGACACGCTATAGTATACACGCTGTACTATACCAACACTTCGCAGTCTCCGGCGGATGGCTCAGAGTAACTTGGCGAGGAAAATAAGCGGAAGACTTTCGACCCTAGCCAAAGGTGCGTCTCTGGCGCTTGTCAATCGCCCTGCATCTCCTCATCGTCGAACTTGAAGTTCGGGTCTCTGTACGCTTCCTCGGGCATCAAGGAGGTAAGGCGGTTTTTAGCTAATTGCTCCTCGAATTTTTGCCGGATCCAGGGTGCTTCGTCCACGTACTCAATCTGTTGCCGCATGTCACGGATGTTGTATCCCATCATCGGACGAGGTGGAAAGATTCGCAACTGTCTGTTCTGAACAGGCCCCGTGTTCACATGCTGGTGATACCAGTGGTTGGGCGGAACGAATACCGTCCCCTCGCGCCACGGGCACACTACCCTCTCGCCTCCTTCCGGCCACATGACAACGTAGCCTTCTCCTTCCGATATGCCGACAATGGTCACTCCGGGCCCGTGTCGGTGCGCCTTCTTGTAGCGCCGGGCGGGAAGGACCATGAGCCCGGTTCGGATACAAGAATTGGGAAATTGGATTCCAGCGCTGCGCGCCCCGCCGCCCCGGCTCCCCTGTGACTTCAAGCGGTCCCACACGGTCAAGTCTGGAAAAAAGTTGGCGTACCAGTGGTACGTGACGCTGGCCTTCTCCCCCCGCTTCACCTCTTCGCGAACGGCGCGGGCTTCCGCTGAGTAGAAGTTGTTCTCTTCCCTATACAATTCGCCGGGATCCAAATATGGGTTGTTGAAGAAGTAGTTCGGGTCGGGCTGGATGCTCAGGGCAGATGGCAAATAACTGACGTGCAACGTCCGCGCGGGCCGGTCACCTCGAGCGTTGGTCAGCTGGTAGAAGTAATTGCTCGGGATGCGGAAGAGACTGTGTTTCTGCCACTCGAAGGTTACTTTCGGCCGCCCCTCAGCCCACACTGTTGCCAGTCCCTGCCCTTCCGGCACATATATGGCTTCCTCCAAAGCCATTCGAAAGGGTGGAAGTGTCTGCCCCGGTGGGATTTCCAAGACATGAGCCTCGGTGACGCCCTGGTGGCCTACCAGATTCAGCACGGCGCCGGGACACTCCCGTAACGACCACCAGCTCAATTCCAAAGTACGCACATCCTCTACATGATATCCCGAATAGACTGGCACATCCTGGGATGCTAGCCATCGGTCATAGGCCGACTCCCACCAGAGATTGGTGGTTGTTGATGTGGCATCTGACTTCACTGTTATAACTATCTCCTGCTACACTACCGTGGTTTCAACAACGGATCGCCTTGACATCGTCCCTTTGTTCAACGCGCACCCAGCGAACTTTCTTGGCATGATCATTTCCGATTTAACTGGTTAAGTATTTGGACAACTTAATCAATCGCGTGCTCGAGAAGATGCTCCAAGAATCGCCAATCTGCCTCCATGTGGGAGGCCATGTCAAGCAGTGTGGATAGGATCGGCGGCACGCCTCCTATCCACATCGTGTCAAGTAGCCAATTTGGGCAGTGAATTGTCGGGATGTGATGGACTTAAAAGATTTGTTTGTAACTTCGGATTGGCGCGCCCACGAGAATCGAACTCGGACTTAGGGTTCTGGAGACACCGATTTAATGAGAACGCCCTGCTTCCTCTTTCTAAAAGAGAGCCGGCACGAGCAATGGCTTTTCCGTTGCGACCACCACGCAACGACGAACATAAAGCCAGCGATCTTAACGGCTTCCGAAGAATCCACACGAGTCGCTCTCGATCTATAGGATATGGGCAATCAACCGTCCTTTCACGCGGGCTCAATATCAAGTGGGTGGCGGAATACTGCGGTACGTCGGTAGCGATGATCGAAAAGCACTATGGACGATACATAAAGAGTGATTCGCGAGAGCACTTAATGAGGCTTTTCAAGACCAAGACCTTTACCGAAACCCATGAGAAGCGGGATGCGGGATGTAGACACAAGTCACGAAAAAATTTAGTGGAAGGAAATGGTCGGGGTGAGTGGATTTGAACCACGTCAAGGAAAAAGCGAAGAAGGCGAACAAGCCTTGAATCGTCGCATAATTACTGGTGAGTGAAGCAATGCATCTCCTGCGCTTCCTTTCCTAATCGTCCCGTGTTTCACCCACCAAGTCCCGCAAAAACCGAAACGGTTTCGGTTGGCGGGGAAAAGCGCACGCACAAAATTCTCTGCCTCGCAAAGAACGAGTAAAATCATGCCCCCTAGAGTGAACAACTTCACACTCCAGTGCGACCTGGTGATCAAACTAGTTCAGCCGGGCGCTCAGGGCGGCTCTCTTTTGTGCTGATAGAATCCTACGCCCTTCTCATACGCTAGTCGTGGTGATTGACCGTCTTTACCCTTTTGAGATTCCTTTTTGAGAATTACGCAGGTAGCCGAGTAAAGAGACCGATACTTGCCCCTGACGCCATGCTCCGCCTGCAAATAGTCTTTGACCAACGAGGGAATGTTAATTGCCGCTCAGCCTGAAAGTTATCGATGTAATTTCTGACCAGCTCCGTGACATTGCGGTTCTGAAGTGTGCGACCGAAGCCGGTTGTTGAACCTAGCGCGCAAGTTCTGAATTTGGTCAGTCTCCGTTACCATAGCAAACCTCCGTGGGGGTTGGATGGTGCGTCTATTTGTCTTTTCTGCGTTGCAGGTCGTCGTGTATCCTGCCGATGATCGCGGAATCCAAAAGTCGTTGCCAAGGGACCGGCCTATACCTAGTACCTGGGATAGTCATCCATGAGAGTACGTGCACACACATTTGAAAATCCGCTTCAAACTGAGGCAGGTCTAGGGTCCCCCGTGTAGGTTGATCACCACCCCAGGCGTACACATGATAAAAAATCCGGGATACCGAGAGGTGCGTGTCCAAGGGTCCCTTCTACGTTCTTTTACCTCCTGTCCATGCACCAAATTATAAAAATCGGTGTCTAGGGTCCCTTATAGGCCAGCTTACCTCCTGCACGTGCACGGAATTATTAAAATCTGAATACAGGGTCCTATTTTAGTGTTGCCTTGGGTGTAAAAAAAATGGCCGAGACAAAGGTGCGCTTGTCCAAGGGTCCCTTGGCTCGGCTCCGTACCTCCCGCTGCGCATTTCGCGATAAATCGTCATGCACCGGCTAATCCTCGCCGGATACGGCGAGCGATGATTTGTCGTCGCCCACGGCTCCTCTTTTTAGCTGTGTCCAACGTCCCCTCTCAGTTCGAGTGCCTCTTTCTGCGTGGACCACAAAAATTCTCGCCTTCAGCGTGACCGAACAACTGTCAATTTCTCGCTGATGCAGCAAGCGAGCGCGTGCAAGGTTTGAGGCAATTGGGGCGGACCGACGGAGAACTACTGACTACGAATTGAGGACAATCGGGAACAACCACCGAGCGGACCCAACCATTCCCAATGAATTTGGCTAACGCTCAAGTCGTTGGATTTGTTTGTGAGTCGCTTGGGAAGCAGTTGTCGGACAGAACCCGGACAGTCCTAAGAGCCGTGGAATTTAAGTGGAGAAATCAGTTCAATTGCAGCGTTAACGTCGCGGTATAGAGGCCGTGCCGGTAAGATACCGGCGCACGAGTCATCGTTGCGTGAAATCACGGCGGTCAGCCACGCGAAAGGCCGCGACATTCACTGGGAAGGTATAGGCGTAATACGTAAATCCCCTCCTGCTGGTCTTCTTAGAAAAATCTAGCAGCCTCCATAGACCCCAACCAATTCGCCGCTGAAATAGTGCGCCTGTGCACGGAATGCCTTCGTGATGTGTTTTCGCGGAAACTCGGGTGCCTGAAAAATTTTCTTGCCGGGAAATACCGATTCTTGTATAAGTAGCTTTAAATCCAATAGGAAGAAGGGAGACTATGCAAGGTATGGAGATGAATCGTGACGAAGAGATCCGTCAAGTTGCCTACAAGCTTTGGCAAGAGGAAGGGTGTCCGGACGGATACGAAGTTAAGCACTGGCTGAAAGCTGAGACAATCTGGCTGGAAGAAAAGCGCCCGAAAAACAAGCCTAAACAGTCCAAGTCTCTTAAGACAAGACAAGGAAGGCAAACCCGGACCGCTGAACAGGAGCTGTAGTTTCCGTCTTTAGCCAACATAACCAAGCTCGTTTTCACAATTTTTTAACTCGTATTGCAAGTCCCTAAAATGGGCAATGCATGAGCTTTCCACCCCTTTGTATGGCTTGCTCAAGTTATCTAGATGGTCAGGACAAAATGACTTATGCGAAATCGTTACGCGTGATCGGGCAGTCGCTAGAGGTCGCCAGGGTTACAACGTTCGAGCTGGAGAAAGATGGCCCAGACTACCTCGTTCGAAGCGATTCCCTGACTCAAACGGGTGATGGCGTGGTGAAAGGAGCATTTTATGCCGATCAGGCCCTCTAAATCACTCGTCGACCTATACCGGCGCGTGAACAAGTTGCTGAGAGAACAACCCCGTAAGCAAGACACCCGCGCGCGCCAACCTGAGATCAAAAAGAGGATTATGGGTCTTTTCCGGCCCCACCGTTCGAAGAAGGAAACAGAAAAACTCAACAGGTGATGCAGAAGGACACTATCGTGGTAGGAGAAGGCCGAGCAAAAAAGGGCTTTGCGCGGCATCCATTCTTGTATATGCGAATTTTGCTCGGCAGTCCGCGATCTACGCCGTGTCCGATAATATCGCCCACCGTGGCAGAGAGCCGTTTGCCAGGAATCGCAATCCACGCGAGTCAATAACTCCACACGGGAGAAAAATGACCGTTCAGCCTGAGCGGGATATTGTGTCCCGGCTCACGCAGGACGATGCTGCGTGACCAGCGCAGCGACCGATCAAGATTGCGGGCCGTAGGTGGCGGCGCTCGACCCCGTTTGAGCTTTCATGGCGGCTTCCAAAATGATCTGGGGACGTATACGCGATGGAAACAGTCGCAACAGTTTTGCGGGATACGCCTTCTCTTCGTTCCGAGAAGTTTAACTGGCAGTTTCTTACTTTCTGGCTGACTTACTTGGGTGTGATATTGGGCTCTGGCTACGCCATTCTTTGAACGAGACGCTAAGGTCGCTTTCCTTCGTTTTTAGGTTTCATCCGGCTTTTTGCCTGGCAGCGGATCATTCCAACCACGCTCTTTTGGAGTCGGCTTTGTTGGACCTTCCATGATCAAGCAATGCGTGACGGGGGAATCCGCCGCTGGCGCGGCGGCCAACGACGGATTGCTGCGCTCCTCTTACCGCTACGTTACGCTAGGTAAAAGCTTAGCGTTCGCTGACGCTGCCGCTGCCACTAGCACTTCCACTCCCACTTACGCTGCCACTGCCGCTAACGCTTCCGCTCCCAGACGCTTTCTTTTTGCTCTGTTCACTCTCAGTTGTTGTTCTATCACCCTGGATAGTGGCTTCTCCCCGTATCGGCCCCCGTTGGCTCGCGCAGCCAGCCGTGAATGTAGTAAGCCCGAAAAGGGCCGTGATCACAAAGCGATTCCATCTGCTGGTCATGGGTTTTCCTCGTGGCTCGAATCGGATTTAGTGTTGTTTTCAGTACTGTGTCAGCCGAAATTCACCATTTGTCTCGGGCAGAGGACACTTGCGGTTCGATGACTTCGTAGCCTTGCCCTCGTAGTAGTCGAGCAAATGCATATCGGCTAGCGGCGTCATCTTCGACGATAAGAATCATATTTTCAGTATATCTGGAAGCAGATTCGAGACAAGCCCATTCATAGATTTTGTGCTCCAACGGACGCGACGATAAAACGATTGTCAATCTGACCTGACTATATCGTTGATCACTTTTAGCAGGCAAAATTGCCGTTCAGTCAAGCGGAGCACAACTCTCAGAAGTAAATCTAATTTCTTCAAAGTTCGTCACGTCACCATCGACGATGAGGGCACAATCCTTGCTCAAGTCTCCGGCGCTAAGGACGGGAACCGCAACTCGATCCCACACCTCGATGATTCCTTCCCCGGCGCCAGTTTTCTGCGGGTCAAGGAGTTTTATCTACAATGGATGAGAAGGTGTGGGATCGGTGTGATAACTGCCACGGAACGGGTAAAACACATGGCGGGTTGCGGCCAAAGCGACGTTGCCTGGCGTGTGAAGGAACGGGATACCTTCAGAACTCTGTCTGGGTAATTGACATACCAGAGACAAACTCGGGAGCTAAAAAGCCTACTCTACGGCGGCGTCAGCTCAAACCGAACAAACCTGCAAGGCACGGTTAAACAATGAACTCTTCCGATCAATCGTGCGGGGCGCAACAGCAGCTGGGATGGGACCTTCAGCGCGGCACCTGAGCTGGCGAGCCTTGCCCAAAATCTTGCTAGAAATGGGATTGCCAAACCTCACGTTGTAGGCAGTTTTGTGAAGCTCAGAGATCACCCGTTAATGAGTTACTCTGGCGTTCCAAACTGGCCACCAGTTTGGACACAAATGAGAATCGGCGGTGTTAAGATAGTGAAAGGCGAAGTCGGCATCTTGATCTACATTCACGCGGGCGGTGCCTCGAATACATGCTATTTAGTGATTGAGCATGAAAACGAGAACTATACCGGCAGTCTGGTTTTTGACGACGGACCATTCTGTCGCCAAATCGTCGATCTTTTGCAACAGTACCGTGGACGCTCGGTCCAAGAGATTGGTGACCTGCAAGTAAGCTTTACGGCGGAATAAATACTGCGCTGGACTTGGTCGAATCTTCTACTTAGAAGCTCGACGGCTGAGCTACTTTGTCCTGCCGTCAATGTATTCGGTTGCGAACTTGAGAGCGAAGGTTTCTGCTTCCTCCTCAGTATCGAACAATCCGGCAGGGTGCATCGTGTGGGCTATTGTAATCCTTGCAGCCCATTTGCTGGTTTGTTTATCCGGAGCGGCCCCAACAATTACCAGTCGGTCCTTGTACATCTTGTTAGCCATCCCTGCGTTCTGCTCCTCGAAGGTTTACTGTACGCAGCCTTCGTCGATGTTGATCCGTTTAGTGCAGTTTGTTTCTTACCAGCTTCTACCAAAATATGGGTGAGGTCGTCCACGAGCGGTATCAGGCGAGACAGAGTTTCCATATCACGTTTTTCATTTAGCCATTTGCACAACTGCAGCAGTTCATCGTTGATCCGTAATAGCTACTTGAGAGTATCATCGTCGATCATCATCTGTGAACCTTGGGTGGGTACGTCTCGTTACCGGAAATAGTCGAATCCGCCGCCACGCTTCACGCGCTCGGTTGATTCAACACCGATCTTTGGCGTTTCCCATTCCCACCCACAAGCACGAAACTCGCCTTCAACAACGTCGACGAGTTCTTCCAACCACTGGCAATCTTCCGCGCTCAGGCGTTCCCTTGCACGACGCTGCGATTTCGTCTCGTATCATCAGTCGCTCCGGGATACGTTCCGAATCCGGGCCGCTTAGCATTATCCAAACACGCAATGCTTGGGGTCGATCTCGACCGCGCCGTACCACCAGACATAGTCCACTTTAACATCCAACGATGGGGCATGCCGTGAGCGAGCAGCTTTTTTGCGCGACGAACTGCCTTTTTAGCTATCGCCTTCGGTGATTTTTTTTGAACAGCCATTCAAATATGCATCAAGCGTGATTCACTCTGGGTCTGCGCCACTTGTGATGCACGAAATACAAATTAGGGTCAATCCCAGTGGCATATAGAGCCTTACCCCAGCTTCCAAAATAGGCTTCGGCAGCACTTACCAGGGCGGCAAACTCACGCCGTCCAGTTCCGTAATTCAGTTTCTCTTTTGAACGGTGCTTTTGCGCAAGGACAGCGATTATTTTGCGCTTGCTCCAGCCGCTCAAAAGTCTTGCGTCGGTCTTCAGTGCAATTTTAGCGTTTCGCAAGCTCCCGAAATAATATGCTATCTCTGAGCGTAGCGTCTGCGAAATCTCTCTTCTAAGCTTCACTGCGTCGCGCAGCTCTCTTAGCAAACCCAGACGGGTCTTCCTAGGAATCTCTCGACGGGTAACGCCAGCAGCTACCAGGACCTTATTCCACGATCCGTATTGTCGCAGTGCTCCAGAAAATAGGTTTGGGTGATGTTTCATGACGTACTTCGGATAGAGAGGCAGATTTTGTTTTCGCATCCGCTGTAGTTCGTTGATAATTCCTGAATAACGTTTATGGAAAGGGCATTTTACGACGGTACACGCGGCTTCTCACAAAGCTACTTATTAAGTAGGATTGTGAGGAATGCCCAAAGGTCCACGAAAGTTCCATTTTTCATTCGAGAAATCGGGGTTAAC
>WNGA01029315.1_pt1 | contig 10493 bp, 11 predicted proteins | sample 5400061 | NCBI WGS metagenome assembly WNGA01 (sample SAMN13153366, study PRJNA577476) | soil metagenome | isolation source: 100 cm soil or saprolite under grassland replicate 2 | place: USA:California | collected 2016-06-15
TGACGATGGAGGAGGACGACGCCTGATGCCCGCCGATCTTGGTCCCGTCGGGATTGGGTCGCGCGTGGTTGGCGTGGTGCACCATGTAGGCGCTGAGCCACAGGACCTTCCGCTGGATGGAGTCGAGGAGGGTCAGCTCGGTGTCGGGAGTGCTCATCGCTGCGAGGCGCATTCTACCTTACCGCAGGCCGGGGACGCTTTGGAAGAGGACAGGCGATCGGCGATGACCCGACGCCGGCTGCACACGCGGTGCGCGACCTCCCTGGGAAGGCCCGCCTGCTCGTTACAGGATCGCCCGCGACCAGCTTGACAGGCTTCCGGAGGGTTGGTAGGTTTCCGGCTGTCGCAACTCCAGTGCGGACCTGAGGGAATGTGCAATGGCCTCGGATTCGACCTCTGGATGCCCGCTCGACGCATTCCGCGCCGCTGCCGGTCACTGGCGGTGCGAGCGCGCGTCCAGGTCGGCCTTGGGCCCCGCTCGTGACGGTCGCTCTGCTGACCCCGTCTGCCCTCGTGCGCGCAGCCCGCCCGCCGATCGTGGCCCCACATCTTCGGGGACCTAGTTGGCGCCTTGGACGAGAAGGCTGCCCAGGATTCGAATGAAGAACGGAGGTGTTGTCATGGCGACTCGAAGAACATTGGGACTGGAGATCGCAGTCCTTGCCGTCGCGATGGTAGTGATGACGCAGGGGTGGTTGCTCACCGAGGCGCGCGCGCAGGCGCGAATACTCCCGTTCCTGTCCCATTTTAAGTGCTACAACATCACACCGGGCACGGCCCTCAACGAGCCGGTGAGGCTCTTCGATCAATTTCACGGGATCACCGGGCCCGCGCCCGGCCCAGGGCAACCGCCTCAGGGAGGAGAGGCGGTGGTGGTCAGATCGCCCCAGCTCCTGTGCACGCCGGTGCTCGTGAAGTGCCGGGCCAGTGGGGTGTGTGAATCGTTTGAACCCGATGGTGACACCCTGATCGATGGGCCAATCTCCCTCGCGGATCACTTGAAGTGCTACAAGGTGACTCCCTCGGCCCCCCCGGTGAACCAGCAGGTCACGCTGTTCGACCAGTTCCATCCGCAGACAGTGGACAACGGTGGTGGCGGTGAGAGTGTCACAGTCAGAACGCCGCAACTTCTCTGCGCGCCGGCCCAGAAGTGCCGCCCGGGCGAGATCTGCACGGGCCCTCCTCCTCCTGAGTAGCCTCTCTTCTGACCAGTAGGTTTCCGCACACCCGGCGAGCGGCCCCGCGATCCTCCACGGAAAGGATCGCGGGGCTCGACCCGACGCCGTGGCGTCCATTCGAGGGCCGAAGGAGCCCGCTCGGCTAGCGCGACCGATGGCCCTCGATCGGGAACGCCTTCAGATGTCGAGGGTCTTGGCGACTGCCCACGTCCCTCGCTCTTGACGGGCATCACGCGGAGGGTGCCACTCCGGAGTCGCTCTCAGGGGAAGCGGATCACCGGAGAGCGCTTGAATCGCGGCGGCGGCTGGGGGTAAGCTAGCGCATCCTTCGGGCGTCGAACGCAGGGACCCCCAACCAGCCCTGGAACCGTGAGGGACCGATCATGCGAAAGCAAGCGAGCGTCGAGACCACCGCCGAGGCCTATCTCGAGCTGCTGGCCGCGCGCGGCGTGGAGTACCTGTTCGCCAATGCCGGGACGGATTTCGCCCCGATCATCGAGGCCTATGCCCGCCGCGGCGCCCAGGGCCAGGCGCGCCCGCGGCCGATGACGGTGCCGCACGAGGTGGTGGCGGTGGGCATGGCCCACGGGTACGCCATGGTCACGGGACGGCCGCAGGCGGTGATGGTGCACGTGATCGTGGGCACCGCCAACGCGCTCGGCGGCATCATGAACGCCGCGCGCTCGAACGTGCCCCTGCTCTTCACCGCCGGGCGGAACCCCATCACCGAGGCCGGCGCCGTCGGCAGCCGCGACCGTCCGATCCACTGGGCCCAGGAGTCCTTCGACCAGGCGGGCATCGTGCGGGAGTTCGTGAAGTGGGACTACGAGCTCCGGAGCATGAGCCACCTCGAGACCGTGGTGGACCGGGCGCTCGCCATCACCCAGGCCGAGCCCCAGGGGCCCGTGTACCTCACGCTGCCGCGCGAGGTCCTGGCCGAGCGGCTGGAGGCCTTCGAGTACTCCGATCCGGCCCGCGCGCCGAGGCCGGGCCCCCTCGCTCCCGACGCCGAGACGGTGGCCGAGGCGGCGCGGCTCCTGGCATCCGCGCGACACCCGATCGTGATCACCAAGGCGCTCGGCCGCGACCCCGAGGCGGTGGGGGCGCTGGTCGCGCTCGCCGAGGCGCTGGCGCTGCCCGTCTTCGAGCACTCCCACACCCATCTGAACTTCCCTCAGGATCACCCGCTGCACGGAGGCTTCGACTCCGCGCCCGCGCTCGGCGAGGCCGACCTCATCCTCGTCGCGGAGTCCGACGCGCCCTGGTATCCGCACCTGAAGGCGCCGCGCCCCGAGGCGAAGATCATCCAGGTCGGCGTGGACCCGCTCTTCTCCCGTTACCCGATCCGCGGCTTCCCCGGCGACGTGGCCCTGGCCGGAGCGCCGCGCCTGGCCTTGAAGGCGCTGGCCGAGGCCGCCTCACCGCTCGCGGACAAGGGCGCTGTCGCGGAGCGGCGGCGGCGCTGGGAGAGCGAGCACGCCCGCCTGCGCGAGGCGCGGGCCGCCCGCGCGCGCGCCGTGGCAGGCGACACGCCGATCGACATGGCGTGGCTGTCACGGTGCATCGGCGACCTCGTGGATGACCGCACCATCCTGGTCAACGAGTACGACTTCGACGCGAGCCAGGCCGCGTTCACGCAGCCGGGGAGCTACTTCGCCGCCTCCCCGGCCGGGGGCCTGGGCTGGGGGCTCGGGGCGGCGCTCGGCGCCAAGCTCGCCGCCCCCGACAGGACCGTCATCTGCTGCGTCGGCGACGGCGCCTATATCTTCGGTTCGCCCACCGCCGCCCACTTCGTCTCCCGGGCCTACGGCGTCCCCGTCCTCTTCGTCGTCTTCAACAACCGCATGTGGAATGCGGTGAAGAAGGCTGTCCAGACCCATGCCAGCGACGGCTGGGCGGTGAAGACCGGCATCATGCCGCTGACCGAGCTCGACCCCGCGCCCGACTACGAGCTGGTGTGCCGGGCCTCGGGCGGCCACGCCGAGCGGGTGGAGGATCCGGCCCAGCTCCCCGCAGCGCTCAAGCGCGCGCTCTCCGTGGTCCGGGACGAGAAGCGCCAGGCCCTGCTCAACGTGATCTGCAAGAAACCCTAGAGCGATGATAAGGGCCCATCTGCGGCGTTGGCGCCCTCGGCTGCACGCTCAACGTACAGGAAGTACGCCTCGCGTGCAGCCTTCGGGCGCCGCCTTGCAGCTGGACCCTTCTCATCGCTCTAGTCAGGGGTTCTCCGACGGGCTCCTGGAGCGAGGCGGTCCTCGATGAAGATCCTCGCGACCGGTCCGAGCGGGAGCGCCGAGGACCTGGATCCTCTCGGTCAGGCCGGCCACGAGGTGGTCATCGGCCGCCCCCTCGACGCGCCCGGGCGCGTGGCCTACACCGAGGGCGAGTTGATCGCGGCGGCCCGCGACGCCCACGTGATCCTCGCCTCGCACCTCGAGACCATCAGCGCCCCCGTCCTCGAGGCCGCGCGCGACCTCAGGCTCGTGATCGTGCCCTTCATCGGCACCGACAAGATCGACGTCGGCGCCGCCTCCCGCCTCGGCGTGCTGGTGGCCAATAGCCCCACGCCCGAGAACTTCATCGCCGTCGCCGAGGCGACCATCGGCCTCATGCTCATGCTGCAGAAGCGGATCAAGCACAACGAGGCCAAGCTCCGCCGGGGCGAATGGGCACAGCGAGGGGACCGCGGCGACTTCCTCTTCGGCAAGACGGTGGGCCTGGTCGGGCTCGGCCGCGTCGGCACCCACGTGGCCCGCCGGCTCGCCAACTGGGATGCGCGCCTGCTCGCCTCGGACCCGTATGTCTCGCCCGATCACGCGCGGAGCCTCGGCGTCGCGCTGACCGATCTCGTCGCGCTGCTCGGCGAGGCCGACGTGGTCTCGCTGCACTGCACCCTGACCGACGAGACGCGAGGGCTGATCGGCGAGAAGGAGCTCCGGCGCATGAAGCCCACCGCCCTCTTCATCAACACGGCGCGCGGCGAGGCGATGGACGAGGAGGCGGTGGCGCGCGCCGTCCAGGAGGGCTGGATCGCGGGCGCCGCCATCGACGCGTTCAGCACGGAGCCGCTGCCGCTCGCGAGCCCGCTGCGCCGTGCCGACCCCGAGCGGATGGTCCTCACCCCGCACAACGTCGCCCACAGCGAGGCCGGCCGGCGGGCGAATCTGAAGCTCGCCCTCGCCCAGATCCTCGCGGTGGGACGGGACGAGGTCCCGGCCCATGTCATCAACCCCGAGGCGATTGCACGCTGGAGGCGCGCGCCATGAACGACCCCGTGATCGACGCCGATGGCCATGTGACCGAGTCCACCGAGCAGGTGGCCAAGTACCTGGAGGAGCCCTATCGCCGGCGGCCCCTCGGCTTCCCCTTCTACCCCTCGGACGGGTGGGACCGCCGGCTCCTCGGCACGCTCGGCGACCTCGGCGGCGACGCCGAGACCTGGCTCCGGGCGCTGGACAAGGGCGGGGTCGAGACCACGATCCTCTATCCGACGCTCGGGCTCTTCATGAGCTTCCTCAAGGACCGCGCGTGGGCGGTCGCGCTCTGCCGCGCCTACAACACGTTCATGCACGAGGAGTTCGTCAAGGTGAGCCCCCGGCTCAAGGCGGTGGCCCTCCTGCCCGTGCAGGACCCCGACGCGTGCGCGCTCGAGCTGCGGCGCGCGGTGAAGGAGCTGGGGCTCTCCGGCGCGATGCTGGCGGCCGACGGCACTCACCTGCTCGGGGAGGCGCGCTTCCTTCCCGTCTACGAGGAGGCGGACCGCCTGGGCGTGATGCTCGGCATTCACGCGTCGGGCTCCCATCTCGGCGGCGCCGGCATCGACCTCTTCCCGCGCTTCATCCAGGCCCACACCTGCTCGCACGCCTTCGGCCAGATGCGCCAGTTCACGTCGATCATCTTCGAGGGGATCCCCGAGCGCTTCCCCGCTCTGCGCATCGCCTTCCTCGAGGCCGGCTGCGGCTGGGCGCCCTACTGGATGGAGCGGATGGACGACGAGTTCGCCAAGCGCGGCAAGGCCGAGGCGCCGGCGCTCAAGAAGAAGCCGAGCGAGTACGCGCGGAGCGGCAACATCTACTTCTCGTGCGAGGCCGACGAGTGGCTGCTGCCCCAGGCCCTCAAGCTGGTCGGCGAGAACCAGATCGTCTACGCCTCGGACTTCCCGCACTGGGACAACAGCTACCCGGGCTCCATCGACGAGATCCGCGAACGCGGCGACATCACCGAGACCCAGAAGCGCAAGGTCCTCGCCGACAACTGCTGCCGGCTCTACGGGTTGTAGCGCGCGCCTGATGCCGCTGTACGAGACGGGGCCTTGGGCCATCCGGCGAATCGCCGACGCCTCGTCCGGTTCCCTGGCCCTCCATGGCCCATGTCTCGTTGGAGTTGCGACCAAGACTCGTGTAGGCTGTTTCATCGAGGCGAAAGCGAGACATGCCACACCGCTTGGCGATCGAGGTTCCAACCGCGAGTATTGCCGATTTCTGCCGGCGCCACCACATCCGACGGCTGTCCTTCTTCGGCTCCGTGCTCCGGGACGACTTCACTCCCGACAGCGACGTGGATGTGCTGGTCGAGTTCGAGCCGGAAGTTCCGGTGGGCTACCTGGCCCTAGCGGGCATGGAGGCGGAGCTCAGCAAGATCCTGGGGCGCCGCGTTGACCTGAGAACGCCGGCCGAGCTGAGCCGCTACTTCCGCGACGCTGCTCTCGCCGAAGCCGAAGTCCAGTATGTCGAGGGCTGACGATGACATCCGGCTGCGACACATGCTGGACGCGGCGCGAGAGGCTCTCGCGTTCAGCAGGAACCGGAAAAGGGAGGACCTCGACGCCGACCGCGTGCTGACCCTCGCCCTCGTCAAGTGCATCGAGATCGTCGGCGAGGCCGGCGCCAGGGTTGCCGCCGTCGAGCGGATCCTCTCCAGGCCGACGGGCTGAGCCGTCGAGCAAGGGAGCCTCGCCATGGCCCAGGACCTCAGAAGCTACCTCGACCTGATCAAGCGCAAGAAGCCCGAGGAGTTCGTCATCGTCTCGAGGGAGATGGACCCGGCCTACGAGATCACCGCGCTCGTCGTGAAGCTCGAGAAGGAGGCGCGGCGGCGGCCGGTCCTGCTCTTCGAGAAGGTCAAGGGGACGCCGTTCCCCGTCCTGACCAACCTCCACGCGAGTCGCTGGCGTCTCGCCCTCGCGATGAACTCGGCGCCGGAGGAGATGCTCAAGACTTACCTGCGGGCCATGGAGCGGCCGATCCCGCCCCGGCTGGTGAAGACCGGGCCCGTGAAGGACGTGGTCCTCACCGGGGGTCGGATCAACCTCCACGACCTGCCGCAGATCATCCATCACGAGGGCGACGCCGGGCCGTACATCACGGCCGCCATCTCCTTCGCCAGGGACCCGACCGGCGAGACGTGGAACTGCGCCTACAACCGGCTCATGATCAAGGGGCGGGACACCACGTCCATCCATCTCACCGCGGGCAAGCACCTCTGGGAGTTCCAGCGGATCGCCGAGGCGCGGGGCGAGCCGCTGCCGGTGGCCTTCGCCATCGGCGTGCATCCGGCGATCGCGCTCGGCGCGCTGGCGATCGGGTCGATCGACGAGGACGAGCGGGCCATCATGGGCGGGCTCTTCGGCGAGCCGCTCGAGCTGGTGAAGTGCGAGACCTCGGAGGTTCTCGTCCCCGCCCATGCCGAGCTGGTGATCGAGGCCGAGATCCTGCCCGGCGCCCGCACGGCCGAGGGCCCCTTCGGCGAGTTCACCGGCTATAGCCTGGGCGAGCGCGCACGCGAGGTGGTGAAGGTCAAGGCCGTCACCCACCGGGCGGGGGCCCTGTTCCAGGACATCGCGGTGGCGCATCTGGACCACATGCTCCTCTCCACCATCCCCATGGAGGCCAACCTCTACCGGGCCGTGCGCGCCATGGTCCCCTCGGTGAAGGCGGTCCGGGTGCCCGGGCCCTTCACCTGCTACGTCTCGATCGAGCAGCGCCTGCCCGGCCAGGCGAAGAACGCCATCCTCGCCGTCCTCGGCGCCGATCTCTACATGAAGCGCGTGGTCGTCGTGGACCAGGACGTGGACATCTTCGACGACCGGCAGGTGACCTGGGCGCTCGCGACACGCTGCCAGCCCGACCGCGACATCACCATCATCACCCATGCGCGCGGCTCCGACCTCGACCCGTCGACCAAGGAGGACGGCTACTCGGCCAAGTGGGGTGTGGACGCCACCGCCAAGCCGTCGCTGGCCGCCTACACGCCGCGCCACCGCGTCCCGGCCGACGTCTGGCAGCGGATCGATCTCAAGGACTTCCTGCTGTAGACGTGGCGGATAACTTCGCGTCGCTCCTCGAGGCCACGGCGCGCCGCCGGCCGCGGAAGGCCGCGCTGGTCTGGGACGGCGGCTCGCTCTCCCGGGAGGAGCTGGAACGTCACGCCGGCGGGTTCGCGCGCTCCCTCGCCGAGCGCGGGATGAAATCAGGCGACCGGATCGCGCTCTCCATCCCCAACCGCTGGTCCTTCGCCGTCGCGCTCTGGGGCGGCTGGAAGTCCGGCGCCACGGTCGTCCCGCTCAACCCCCTTCTCACTGCGGAGGAGCGCGCCAAGGTGCTCGCCCACCTCGGCCCCAAGCTGGTCGTGGAAGCGGTGGGCGATGAGCAAGCCGAGTGGCCGAGCATCGCCGTCCCGGACTCGCCCGCGCTCATCCTCTACACCTCGGGAAGCACCGGCCAGCCGAAGGGCGCCGTCCTCTCTCATGCGGCGCTCGACTTCTCCAGCCGCTCATGGGCCGAGCCGGTGATGGCGCTCACCCCCGAGGACCGCGTCCTCGGCGTGCTGCCCTTCTCCCATTCCTACGGCCTGAACGGCGCGCTCCTCGCACCGCTCTGGGCCGGCGTCACCGTCGTGCTCCTCGAGCGCTTCTCCCCCGAGGAGGTGCTGGGCGCCATCGCGCGCCACCGTGTGACAGTCTTCCCCGGCGTCGCCACCATGTTCCGCCGCCTCCTCGACTCCCCCGCCCTCGCGAGCGCCGATCTGTCGAGCCTGAGACTGGCCCTGTCGGGCGCTGCCCCCTGCCCCTGGGAGCTGGCGCAGGAGTGGCGGCGCCGGACAGGCGTGCGGATCCTTCGCGGCTACGGGATGACGGAGCTGTTCCGCCCCATCTCCTATGGCGCCGGCGATGCGACCGACCTCCCGGACGCGATCGGCCGCCCGGTGCCGGGCGTGGACGTGCGCGCCATGGACGAGGACGGGCGGACGCTCCCGCCGGGAGAGGTCGGCGAGCTATGGATCAAGAGCCCGGCAGCCATGGACGGCTATCTCGACGCCCCCGAGGAGACGCGGGCGGTGCTCGAGGACGGCTGGTTCAAGACGGGCGACCTCGTCAGCGTCTCGGCGGATGGCTTCGTGCGGATCGTGGGGCGCAAGCGCGAGCTGATCCTGCGAGGCGGCTATTCCGTCTTCCCGGCCGAGGTCGAGGCCGCGCTGCTCACCCATCCGGCCGTCATCGAGGCCGCGGTGATCGGCGTCGCCCACCCGGAGCTCGGTGAGGACGTGGTCGCCTTCGCCACAGTTCGCGCGGGCTCCACCGCCCGGCCGGAGGAGCTGATCGCCCACTGCAAGGAGCGCCTCGCCGCCTACAAGTACCCGCGCCGCATCGTGATCGTGGACCAGCTGCCCAGAGGCGCCACGGGCAAGGTCCTCAAGTCCCGCCTCACGCTCCTGTAGGGTCGCGCATGGCCGCAACGGCGGAATCCGGTCCACGCGAAGCGTCGGCTGCTCCCGATCTGAGCCCCCTCACCGCCGCGCGCGACATCACTTCTTCGCGTTGACCAGGAGCGTCTCCGCCTCGGCGATCTTCTCGGAGGCGCAGGACCAGAGGACGGAAATGACGCCGTCGGAGATGAACACGTAGTTCCTGACACGCTCGGCGTAGTAGGCGTCTCCCTTGGTTCGCATCGTCTCGGCGAACTCCCGGTATGCGGCGCAGCGGTCCAGCACGCCGTCCTTCCTGAGCCACGCGGTGCGCGAGACCACGCCCTGGTTGTTCCAGGCCGACTCCGCGAGGACGTAGTAGCGCACCGCATCGTGGATACTCTCGCTCTCGGGCCCGCCGGGGAGCGCGGTCAGATAGCGGTCGACGACGGTCGCGGCGGCGTTCACCCTCGCCTGGTACTCCAGGAAGCTCATCCCGCCCAGGACGGCGGAGCGGAGCGATTTCACCACCTGGAGGGCATCACCGGCGGTCGAGCCGGTCGGCGTTGGCTGCGCCGACGCCGGGGGTGGTGGGGACACCGGCGGGAGCTGAGACGGCGCGGGCTGAGCCGATGTGGCCTGGGCCGGCGCCGGCTGAGCCTGTGCGGGCTGAGACGGCGCCGCGAAGTAGATCGCCCGGACCCTGTCCGTGGAGAACCTGATGGTCTGACCGCCCACCTCGACCACCACGCCGGCCGGCGTCGCCTCCTTGAGCGCACCTTGGACCCAGTCGCCACCGTTCAGCTCGATCATTTCCGCGGTTGCGGGACGGGGCCAGACGAGAGCCAGCACGATGATCGCGGCGACGGCGAGGCGTCCGAACATGGCGTCTCCCTTTTCACCCCGGCGAATGCCGGGGGCACGCTCAGCTGCCACAACGAGGAGCCTGGCGACCGACCGGGCTCGATGAACCGGCCCCGATCATAGCAGGCCTGCTCGAGCCGGAGAAGGGGGCTTGCTTTCACCTATCCGATGAGCAAGCTGATCTGGCTGGGCTTCGACCTGATCTTCCGCCCCCTCCGGCCCACAGACTTCGCCGCGGTCGCGGCCGGGGTCCCCGCGGCGCCGGCAAGTACCGAGAAAGGCAACGGCGAAGCTTCCTGACACGGGAGATCATGAGGAGAACGCACCCCTTCCCCGGCCCGACGCGTCAAAAGCGGTGGAGGGACATGATGAAGATCGACGGCGAGCAGCGGCGGACCTTGCGATACTCCCTGGAGCTGCCGGTGGAGGTCGCGGGGGCCACCGGGCGAACTCGTGACTTCAGCGCATCAGGAGTCTTCTTCGAGACCGACCGAGCGCTGAGGCCCGGCGCCCCGATCCGCTTCTCGCTCGTGATCGGCCGCGTGAGCCCGGGACGGCCGCTACGGCTGGACTGTGAAGGCCGCGTCGTGCGTACCGAGCCGCGCGACGGACGGCTGGGCGTCGCGGTCGCCGTGACCGACTGCCGCTGATGTGTCCTCTCCCTCGAAGGCAACGAGCGTCAAGGTGGTGTAGCCGCGAAGAGTGCCTCACACGGCGATGCCCCACACGGCCTTGGTGATCGTGCCGATCAGGTACGTGATCCCGACG
>WNGA01022926.1_pt1 | contig 10492 bp, 6 predicted proteins | sample 5400061 | NCBI WGS metagenome assembly WNGA01 (sample SAMN13153366, study PRJNA577476) | soil metagenome | isolation source: 100 cm soil or saprolite under grassland replicate 2 | place: USA:California | collected 2016-06-15
TCGGGTCGCCGGGGTGCGGGTGGCGGCGTTGGACGAGGCCCCGATCCAGCGCGCCCACCTGGCGCTCCTCGCCGTCATGGCCACCGCCGTGACCATCGACGTCATGAAGCCGACCACGCTGGCGTTCGTGGTGCCCGGCATGGCGCAGGAGTACGGCCTGAAGTCGCCGCTGAACCCGCAGGGTCAGGTGCCCGTGGCCCTGCTGCCGCTGTGCGCGCTCGTCGGGATGGTGCTCGGCTCCGCCGGGTGGGGCTGGCTGGGCGACCGCATCGGCAGGCGGGCGTCGATCCTGCTCGCCGGCGTCATGTTCATCGCCACCTCCATCTGCGGCGCGATGCCGGCGTTCGGCTGGAACCTGCTCATGTGCTTCCTCATGGGCGCGGCGGTCGGCGGGATGCTGCCCATCGGGTTCGCCCTGCTGGCCGAGACCATCCCAGCCCGGCACCGAAGCTGGCTGATGGTGCTGATCGGTGGCGACGTGGCGGGGGCGTACATCGTCACGAGCCTGCTCGCCTCCGCGCTGGAGCCGCGGTTCGGCTGGCGCGTCCTCTGGCTGATCGGGCTGCCGACGGGCGTGCTCCTCATCCTGCTCAACCGGTGGATTCCCGAGTCGCCGCGGTTCCTGCTCGCCACCGGGCGCACCGCCGAGGCGGAGGCGGTGATGGCGCGCTTCGGCGCCCGCCTCGTCCGTGAGGAGCCCACGCCCCGTTCCGACGAGGAGCCGGGCCGGTACCTGCAGCTCTTCCACCGGCCGCTCGGCGGTCTGACGACCGCGGTCGCGCTCTTCGGCCTCGGCTGGGGCCTGGTCAACAGCGGGTTCCTGCTGTGGCTGCCCACCAACCTGCGCCAGCTCGGGCTGGAGACCGGCGCCCCCGAGCGCCTGCTCGCCGGCGCCGCCATCATCGGGTTCCCCGCCGTGTTCGTCGTGGCGTTGCTGTACGGCTTCTGGAGCAGCAGGCGGACGATGATCGGCGTCGTCCTGCTGACCTCGGCGACGCTGTTCGCCTTTGCCCTGCTGGGGCGGAGGGTGGGAGACCACCCGTTCCTGCTCCAGGCGCTGATCGTGCTCCTGCTGGTGGGCACGAACTCCATCCTCGCGGTGCTGACGCCGTACAGCTCGGAGGTGTACCCGACGCGCGTCCGCGCCAGGGGGACCGGCCTGGCGGCAGCCTGCGCCCGCGGGGGTGGCCTGCTTGGCGTCGGCGTCGTCGTGACCGGGCTGGCGCCGCCCAGCCTGACCGGGGCGGCGGCGCTCGGTGCCGTCCCGACCGCGCTCGCAGCCCTGGCGGTCGCCCGCTACGGCGTCGAGACCCGCCGCCGGCGGCTGGAGGAGATCACCGCTACCACGTCTGGAAGGAGACTCATGGATTGTCTGGTGATCGGCGCGGGTCCGGCGGGCCTGCAGCTCGGCTACTTCCTCGAGCGAGCGGGACGTGACTACCTGATCCTCGAGGGCGGGCCGGCGCCCGGAACGTTCTTCACCACCTTCCCGCGGCACCGGCGACTCATCTCCATCAACAAGCCGCACACCGGCTGGGACGATCCCGAGCTCAACCTGCGCATGGACTGGAACTCGCTGCTGTCCGACGACCCGCGCCTGCTGTTCACCCGCTACACCGGCCGCTACCTCCCCGACGCGGACGACCTGGTGCGGTACCTGGCCGATTTCGCCAGCAGGTTCCGCTTGCGCGTCCGCTACCGCACCCGGGTCGTCCGCGTCAGCCTGAAGGACGGGGCGTTCCGCGCGACCGACGAGCGCGGACAGGTCTACGAGGCACGGCGGCTGGTCGTGGCGACCGGCTTCTCGGGGCCGTACCTCCCACCGATCCCGGGGATCGAGACCGCCGAGCTGTACGGCACCGTCTCGGTGGAGCCCGGCGACTTCGTGGGCCAGCGGGTGCTCGTCATCGGCAAGGGCAACTCCGGGTTCGAGACCGCCGACAACCTGATCGAGACGGCGGCGGTGATCCACGTCGCTGGGCCGGAGTCCATCCAGATGGCGTGGCGGACGCACTACGTGGGCCATCTGCGTGCGGTCAACAACAACCTGCTCGACACCTATCAGCTCAAGTCGCAGAACGCGCTCCTGGACGGGACGATCCAGCGCATCGAACGCCGAGACGGCTCCTACCTCGTCACCGTGAGCTTCGCGCGGGCCAACGAGGTCACCAAGGACATCCCCTACGACCGGGTGATCGTGTGCACGGGCTTCCGGTTCGACCCCTCGATCTTCGATCCGTCCTGCCGTCCCGAGCTGGTCATCGACGACCGCTTCCCGGCGCAGACGCCCGAATGGGAGTCGGTCAACGTCCCGGGGCTGTACTTCGCCGGGACGCTCATGCAGGTCCGCGACTTCAAGAGGTCGACCGGTGGGTTCATCCACGGCTTCCGGTACGGCGTCCGGGCTCTGCACCGCATGCTGGAGCAGAGGTACCACGGGGTCGAATGGCCCCATCGGCGTCTCAGCGCCGACCCGCGAGCGCTGGCGGACGCCGTGATCGCCCGAGTCAACCGGACCTCCGCCCTGTGGCAGCAGTTCGGCTTCCTCTGCGACCTGATCGCGCTCGGCCCGGACGGGACCGCCCGCCACTACGAGGAGCTGCCCGTCGACTACGTCCTGGCCAACTCCACCGGCGACTACTTCACGGTCACGCTGGAGTACGGCCCCGATCACGACCGGTTCGACCCGTTCGACATCTCGGTGGGCCGCATCGCCCAGTCGGACGCCGAGGCCGCGGCGAAGGGCCGGTACCTGCATCCGGTCGTCCGGGCATACCGGCACGGGGAGCTGGATGCGGAGCACCACGTGACGGAGAACCTCGAGAACGAGTGGATCGACGAGCAGGTGCACCGGCAACCGCTGCGCGCCTTCCTCGCCCGCCAGATCGGCCGGGTCCCGGTCTGAGCGCCATGGAAGCCCTGTCGCTTCGCGAGCTCGAGGACGAGGCGCGCCGCCGCCTCGACCCCGCCGTCTACGACTTCTTCGCGGGAGGCGCCGAGGACGAGGTCACGGTGCGGGCGAACGAGGCCGCGTTCGCCCGGATCGGCCTGGTGCCCCGCGTGCTGCGCGGTGGCCGTGCGCGGGAGCTGGCCGTCACCCTGCTGGGTCGCCGCGCGGCCCTGCCCGTCGTCGTCGCGCCGACCGCGTTCCACCGGCTCGCCCATCCCGACGGTGAGCTGGCGACCGCGCGGGCGGCGGCGAAGGCGGGCGTCGTCATGGTCGTCAGCATGGCGTCGACGGTGGCGGTCGAGGAGATCGCCGAGACCGGCGCCGACCTGTGGTTCCAGCTCTACGTTCAGCCCGACCTGGGCTTCACCGAGCAGCTCGTCCGGCGTGCGGAGGCGGCGGGCTGCACGGCGCTGGTGGTCTCGGTGGACTCGCCGGTGTTCGGCCGCCGCGAGCGGGACCTGCGCAACGGCTTCCTCGATCTGCCATCCGGGATGGCGTGCGCCCACATGGACGGACGGGCCATCGCGTTCCGGCCGGACCTGTCGTGGGACCACATCGACTGGCTGCGCTCGGTCAGCACGCTGCCGATCGTGCTCAAGGGCGTCGTCCACCCGGAGGATGCGCGGCTGGCGGTCGGCCACGGCATCGACGCGCTCGCCGTCTCCAACCACGGCGGACGCCAGCTCGACACCATGCCGGCCACCGTCGAGCTGCTGCCGCAGGTCGTGGGCGCCGTCGGGGGGACCATACCGCTGCTGCTCGACGGGGGCGTCCGGCGCGGCACCGATGTCGTCAAGGCCCTGGCGCTGGGCGCGGACGCCGTCGCCATCGGTCGTCCCGTCCTCTGGGGGCTCGCGGTGGCCGGCGAGGACGGAGTCACGCGGGTGCTGGAGCTGCTCCGTGCCGAGCTCGACCTGGCGCTGGCCCTGTGCGGCTGCCGCTCGCCGGGCGACCTGAGCCCCGATCTCGTCTGGAGGAACCCGTGCTGCCGGTGCTCGTCCTGATCACGTGCCTGCTGTTGGTGGCCAGCCTGCCGTTCTGGCTGCCGAAGGGGATCGTCGCGCTGCGCATGCGCCTGTTCGCCCACATCAACGGCGAGGAGGGGATTCCCATCCCCGGCGACCTCGTCGACGCCGCGCACTTCAAGGAGGTCTACTCCCACCCGGCGGCGAACGGGCGCAGCCGCGGCGCCGGCCTGTCGGACCTGTTCTGGTACTGGCTGTCGCCCGGCGCCGAGCTCCACCAGGAGCATCTCGAGCCGGGGCAGCGCTACGAGGAGGTCGCCCACACCACCCGGCGCATCCTCGCCATGCCTCGCGGGGAGGCCGAGGCGTTGGCGGCGCGCTGCTCGGGTCGGGCGCTCAGCGGGATCCGCGGTGCCCGGCTCGTACGGCTGCGCGACCTCATGATGCCGCTATGGGCCGAGCTCTACTACGAGGTCGTCTTCGGGGAGCGGTGCCCACCCCACGCACGCGCGCTCATCGTGGGGAACGCCGACGACGTCGTGACCGCGCTCAAGTGCTGCGGGCTGCGGCACATGGACCGGCGGGACCGCCTGACACGGTTCCTCGTCGACCGGCTCGAAGCCGGCGGCCTGCCCCACGAGCTTCCTCCCGGCCTGTCGACGCGGGAGCGCGCCCTCTACCTGCAGGGCACCTTCTTCAACACCGCGATCGTGCAGTCGTCCGAGGCCATGGCCCACCTCCTCATGGTCCTGGCGCAGCACCCCGAGACCCAGGCCCGGGCGCTGCGCGACGACCGCTACCTCGACCGGGTCATCGAGGAGACGTTCCGCCTCTACCCGCTCTTCGGGATCGCCCACCGCATCACCTCCGCGGAGATCACGGTCGGCAACGGCGTCACCCTCGCGGCCGGCTCGGTGCTGTGCTTCAACTACCCCGCGTTCCACCGGGTGGGGTTCGACGATCCGGATCGCTTCGATCCCTCGCGCTGGGAGGCGCGCTCTACCAGAGCGGCCAATCACATCCCGTTCGGCGTCGCCGCCAACCGGCCGTGCCCCGCGTGGCGGCTGGCGCCCGTCACCATGCGGGTCGCCGCGCGCGAGACGCTGAAGCGCTTCGCGTTGTCTACCTCGGCGTCGCACACCCGCTCGCTGCCGAACCGCGGGCCGTGCCTCGTCGTGCCGCGGGAGGGTCCGCGCGGTCCCCGTCGCGGACTTCTGACCTACATGTGGCTCCGCGATCGATGGGAGGACGTCGGGCGCAGTGTCGTCCAGCTCGTCCTGGGAACGTACATGGTGTGGGACGCACGGCGGCAGCGCCTGTGCGAGCGCCATTTCGAGGCGCTGGAACGGGATGCGATCAGAGCGGCCGGGCCTTGAAGACCCCGGCTCGCGTCGGGTCGGAGGCCATCGACCGGCGTTCCGTCGGGACGAATCCAAGGCCTCGGTAGAGAGCCTTGGCTGCCTTGTCCTTGCTGGTGGCCCAGCTCTCCCAGTGCGACAGCGGCAGGCTCTCCTCGCTCTCCAGCGACGTGGAGTACGCGTGCGGCGCGTCACGGAGCGCTCGAAGCCGCAGCTCCCGGAGGCCGGCCGCCTCCTCTCGCCGCACAGGTCTGATCTCCATGTCTTGACCTCGGATCATCGGAGGCGTTTGCTCCAGTCGGTACTACGTTGCCAATCGTGCGCGGGATTCCATGGGTGTGAACTTGTCGGACGACTCGCTGCTCGCGGGGATGGCGTTGGGGGACGCCGACGCCGCCACCGCCTTCGTCCGCCGCTACCAGCCACGGGTCTATGGGCTGGCGCTCGCCATCGTGGGATCCACCGCGGTCGCCGAGGAAGTGGCGCAGGAGGCGTTCCTGCGGATCTGGCGGAACGCCGCCGCCTACGACGCGCGGCGGGGGCAGGTGGCGACCTGGGTGCTGACGATCACCCGCAACCTCTCCATCGATGCGCTGCGCCTCCGCGGCGAACAGCCCATCGCCCCCGATGTGCTCATGGGGACCTTGCTGTCCCACGAGGAGGACGAGTCCAGGCGTCCCCAATACGAGGACAGGGAGCAACTGAGGGCGGCACTGCGTGCGCTCCCCCCGGAGCAGGTCAGGCCGATCGTGCTGTCGGTGTTCTACGGGCTGACCGCCAAGGAGACCGCGGACGTGGAGGGCATTCCGCTCGGCACGGCGAAGACGCGGATCCGCCGTGGGATCGCCAAGCTTCGCGAGGCGCTCGAGGTGAGCGGTGACTGAAGGACTGGACTGCGCCGAGGCCCGGGAGCTGATCCCGGAGCTTGCCGCCGGCGTGGCTGCCGGCGATGAGCGGGCGCGCGCGCTCGGTCACCTGAGCGGATGCCCCGAGTGCCGGCGGGAGCTCGCCGAAACCGCGGAGGTCGTCGACGAGCTGCTCCTGCTGGCGCCGGAGCACGAACCCCCGGCGGGCTTGGAGCGCGCCGTGATGGCGCGGCTCACGCCCGCGGCTCCGCGCCGCCACCGTCTACGGGCCCGGCTGCTGTGGGCGGCGTCGATCGTGGCTGTCGCGGGGCTGGCCGCCGGCGCCGTGTGGTGGGGCACGACCGACGACCGCGAGCTTGCGAGCAGCTACCGTCACACCCTCGAGGTCGCGCACGGACATGGTCTGAGCGCGGCGCCGCTGCTGTTGGCGGGGGGTGCCGAGACGGGAACCGTCTTCGCCTACCAGGGTTCGCCTTCCTGGGTGTACGTCACCTTCAGGTCCGCGCCTCCCCAGGGGCACTACGACGTCCGTCTGCTGACCAGGGATGGACGCCGGCTGGCGCTGCGGCCGTTCACCTCCACGCCGGGCGGGACCGCATGGGGCAGCACGGTCCAGGTGCCCATCCAGCAGATCCAGAGGATCGAGTTCCTGAAGTCCGATGTCCCGACATTGACCGCCAGCTTCGGCTAGGGGCTCCCGGTCAGCGGAAGTCGCGCGACCGGGTCGGCCGCACCCCGAGCGGCAGCGGCCGGAGCTGGTCGGCGATCACGTTGACCACGCCCTCGGCGGACTCCAGCCGGCCGCGGACCAGCAGGGCGGCGGCGGCCCCGCCGACCCGGCGGTAGCGGGCCCAGATGCCCTTGGAGCAGATCACGTTGATCAGGCCGGTCTCGTCCTCGAGGTTCAGGAAGGTGGTCCCGCCGGCGGTGGCCGGGCGCTGGCGATGGGTCACCACCCCACCGACCAGCACCCGGGTGCCCGGCGCGACGGCGGCCAGGCCGTCGGCGGGGACCGCGCCGAGCACGTCGAGCTGCTCGCGGACGAACTGGACCGGGTGGGTGTCGGCCGACAGGCCGGTCGCCCACAGGTCGGCGGCACCCGGCAGGCGGTCGGCCCTTGCCTGGGCCACCGCCCCGGCCGCCCACAGCGCCGCCCGGCGCTCCAGCCCGAGGGAGCCGAACGCGCCGGCGGTAGCGAGGGCCTCGACCTGGGCCTCGCCGGCGCCGGTGCGCCGGACCAGGTCGGTCATGGAGGCGTAGGGCCGGCCGGCCGCGACCCGCTCGGCCAGGTCCTCGCCGAGGTTGCGAACGTAGGCGATGCCGAGCCGCACCGCCCAGGTGTCCGCCCAATTCTCCGGGGGGCTGGGCCCGGACCCCCCGCCCACCGCCTCGAGGGTCGCCGTGGCGGTCGAGAGGTTGACGTCGGGGCCGCGCACGACCACGCCGTGGCGGCGGGCGTCGGCGACCAGGGTGTGCGGCGACCAGAAGCCCATCGGCTGGGCGTTCAGCAGGGCGGCCAGGAACGCGGCCGGGTAGTGGAGCTTCAGCCAGGCGCTGGAGTACACGAGGTAGGCGAACGACACCGAGTGGCTCTCGGGGAAGCCGAAGTTGGCGAAGGCGGCCAGCTTCTCGTAGATCCGGTCGGCGACCTCGCCGGTGATCCCGCGCTCGGCCATGCCGAGGTACAGGCGGCCCTTGAGGCGTTCCATGCGCTCGCTGGAGCGCTTGGCGCCCATGGCCTGGCGGAGCTGGTCGGCCTCGGCGGCGGTGAACCCGGCCACGTCGACCGCCATCTGCATGAGCTGCTCCTGGAACAGCGGCACCCCGAGGGTCTTGGCCAGCGACCGCTCCAGCAGCGGGTGCAGGTAGGTGACCGGCTCCTGGCCGTTGCGGCGGCGGATGTAGGGATGGACCGAGCCGCCCTGGATCGGGCCGGGACGGATCAGGGCCACCTCGACCACCAGGTCGTAGAACGTGCGCGGCCGCAGGCGGGGCAGGGTGGCCATCTGGGCCCGGCTCTCGACCTGGAACACCCCGATCGAGTCGGCCCGGCAGAGCAGCTCGTAGACGGCCGGCTCCTGGGGCAGCTCGGCCAGGTCGACCTCGACCCCGTGGTGGGCGCGGACCAGGTCCACCGCGCCGTGCAGGGCCGAGAGCATGCCGAGGCCGAGCAGGTCGAACTTGACCAGGCCGACCGCGGCGCAGTCGTCCTTGTCCCACTGCAGGACGCTGCGGTCCTTCATGGTCGCCCACTCGACCGGGCAGACCTCGACCACCGGGCGGTCGCAGATGACCATGCCGCCGGAGTGGATGCCGAGGTGGCGCGGGAAGCGCAGGAGCTCGCGGGCCAGCTCCATGACCTGGGCCGGGATGTCGTGCTCGACGGTGGCCTCCAGCGGCCCCCAGGCGTCGACCTGCTTGGACCAGGCGTCGAGCTGGCCGGGCGCGTAGCCGAGGGCCCGCCCCATGTCGCGCACGGCCGAGCGCGGCCGGTAGGTGATCACGTTGGCGACCTGGGCGGCCCGGTCCCTGCCGTAGCGGTCGTAGACGTACTGGATGACCTCCTCCCGCCGGCCGGCCTCGATGTCGAGGTCGATGTCGGGGGGGCCGTCGCGCTCCGGCGACAGGAAGCGCTCGAACAGCAGGCCGAGCGAGACGGCGTCGGCCTTGGTGATGCCGAGCGCGTAGCAGACCGCCGAGTTGGCCGCGGAGCCCCTGCCCTGGCAGTAGATGTCGGCGCGCTCGCAGAGCTGCACGATGTCCCAGACGACCAGGAAGTAGCCGGGGAAGCCGAGCTGCTCGATGGTTGCCAGCTCGTGGTCGATCTGCCGCCAGGCGCCGTGCACCCGCTCGGCGTCCCGCGGCCCGTAGCGGCGGGTCGCGCCCCGCTCGGCCAGCTCGCGTAGCCAGCTCATCTCGGTGTGGCCGGGCGGGACCGGGAAGTCGGGCAGGCGGGGGGCGACCAGCTTCAGGTCGAAGGCGAGGGCCCGGCCGACCTCGGCCGCCAGCTCGACGGTGCCCGGGTAGCGGGCCAGGCGGGCCGCCTGCTCGAACCCGGCCCGCAGGTGGGCGCCGGCGCCGGCGGGCAGCCAGCCGTCCAGCTCGGCAAGGGAGGAGCGGGCGCGCACCGCGGCCAGCGCGGTCGCCAGCCGGCGGCGGGCCGGGGTGGCGTAGTGGACGTTGTTGGTCGCCACCACCTCGACCCGGGCCCGGTCGGCCAGCCGGACCAGGACGTCGTTGCGGGCCGAGTCGAGCGGGTCGCCGTGGTCCCAGAGCTCGACGTGGACGTTGTCGCGGCCGAACGCCTGGACCAGCCGGTCCAGCTCGCGGGTGGCCGCCACCGGCCCCCGCTCGTGAAGCGCCCGCGGCACCGCCCCTTTGCGGCAGCCGGTCAGGACCAGCCAGTGACCGCCGTGGAGCGCCGCCAGCCTGCCGAGGTCGCCGCGCGGAGCACCCTTGGAGCCGGCCATCTGCGCCTCGGAGATCGCCCGGCACAGCCGGGCGTACCCGGCCGGGTCGCGGGCCAGGACGACCAGGTGGTCTCCTGGCGGGTCGGGGGTGCCGGTCCGTTGCCGTGGTGGGGGCCGCCCGGGACCGGGCGGCCTGTCCAGGGTCAGCTCGGCGCCGAAGACGGTGGGCATGCCCAGCGCCCTCGCCGCCTCGGCGAAGCGGACGACGCCGTACATGCCGTCGTGGTCGGTGAGGGCGAGGGCTTCGAGGCCGAGGCGGGTCGCCTCCTCGGCCAGCTCCTCGGGGTGGGAGCCACCGTCGAGGAACAACCTCGCCGGCGGGCGGCGGCCGCCTCCGGGTGGCGGCTGGTAGGGCGGGCGCCTCGGCGACCAGGCCGGGGCGTCGCCGCCGTTGGCGCCGGGTGGTGGGTCGGCTGGGCGGCCCGACAGCGTGCGCTCCAGCTCGGACCATCGGATCGGAGGATTTTGCCACCCCATTTTCCAATGATCGAACACATGTTCGGTCCTTGGCAAACATGACGCTGAATTCCCGAGCAGCGCGCAGAGACCAATATCGCTGAATTCCATCCGCAACGTTCATTCGTCAATTTGTCGTGCAGACGGCACCAGCGGCGGCCATCCCGAGGACCTGCAGGCCGCTCGCCGGTCCCAAGCGCAACCGTCGCGGCATGCCTGGCTCCTGTGAAGCGGTCCGTCGGCATGCTACGTCGGCACCGCGGGTTGACAAGGGCTCCGAGACGGACGGAGGGCTCAGGCGCGGCCGCGGCCGAAGCTGGAGGCGATGCCCTGCTCGGCCGACTCGTAGCTGGCGGCGGCGGTGGCGGTGAGCCGGGCGATCCCGGTCAGCGCCTGGTGGAGGGCGGCGCCGCTGCGCTGCCATTCG
>WNGA01013402.1_pt1 | contig 10491 bp, 13 predicted proteins | sample 5400061 | NCBI WGS metagenome assembly WNGA01 (sample SAMN13153366, study PRJNA577476) | soil metagenome | isolation source: 100 cm soil or saprolite under grassland replicate 2 | place: USA:California | collected 2016-06-15
ATTTGCCTTGTGACGCCATTTGTGACAACAGCGGTCCGTTCGCCTGCTTCCCGCTCCCCCATGTCGATCCCCGGAGAGTTGTTCTACGCTAAGCTAGCCGCAAGTTCAAGCTCAAAGTTGAAAATGCCAACGCCACCGCCGTCTAACACTCTTCCTATACCACATACACCCATATCTCTAAAGACCTCAGGCTGCGATACATATGATTCGGGCTCGCACCTTCGTCACAAGCTACTCGCGATGGAGACAGAAGGTCACTATTTGGGCAGCATGCCCGCACTCCAATTCATCAACTTTTTCCCCACCGCCGGGTTGGTCCCAGTGGAATCCGGAACAACCACTTTCGCCGCAGTCATATCCAATGTGGTAAAATGCGAAGCCGATATGTATGACCCATTTGTGAGCTGTCCACTTCTAATCATTTGCACAACGCTCAATAAAAAATCTTACTCACAGATCACGGCTGCCAAACAGTTTTCTCCATCCTTGACTTTTGCCAACACACATTCCAACGGTGATCCTGAGTGCGATGATCTCGCAACAGATGTCAGTGGCTACAAATCAACGGACCTGCCTTCGAATCCCGGCAAAGCAGATTTCGCAAAGATGGATTTATTTGCCGAGTTCAAGTTCGATGCCAATGCGGACCCCCTTCATTGATTCAGAGGGTCACACACCCAACAAGGAGTTTGAACGGGACACGGACGCAGCTCGCTTATTGAGAGGTCAGCTTTCGTCCTACGTGGCGGCTCTCTCTGGATCCCAGTTTCGGGTTCATGTGTTCACCATCCTGATATTCGGCCACTTGGCCCGTCTCATGTTCTGGGACCGGAACGGCGCTGTAGTCTCTCGCGCCTTCGACTACACTAGATTCAACTACATTGGCTTATTCCTACAACAATACGATCAAAGTATCGATCGGCGTAGACACGATCCTAGTGTCACTATTTCCAGCCAAAAGCAATTTTCTAATTACGACCTGTCCGAATTGAAGAAGGACAACAATCGTCACCGTGAATTCCGGATAATGCTGATTCCTGACCGTGATGATGCGAGAAAGAACTCACGGTTTTTCATATCCTATCCCCCAAAGTACACCAGTCGTTCACCATTTGGACGTGCAACCAGGCCGATGCTCGCGTTCGATGTGGATGAGTCACGCGTTGTGTTCGTGAAGGATTATTGGAGGCCTGTCGGATCGGACAAGGAAGGCGATATTTACCGTATCCTGGTAGAACACAAGGTGCCCCACTTTGAAAAGGGAAACGACGTTGTAAGCAACTTCACCACTATCGAACAGCTCAGGACGGCAAGTTGGGCATGTTCGACAACCGACATGGCGGCCCTTCAAAACTACAGGATGTCGCTGAAGGAAGTTGGCCGTCCCGATACCATCTTTGCCAATCCGACGTAATTTTTTCCTCCCCATCAGATTGCCAACAATACAGTGCGGCGGTTCCTGCGGCCCGTTCGCACGAACAGAAAGTGTGGTGGGTACTCGAATCACACCCGTGAGTAACAAGTACCTAGTATTCAAAAGGCAATTGAGTAACTTTTTGGCTAGCTTGTGCATAAAGACTCATTTCAATGCGAAATTGACTGCCGATATTGACCATTTCGTTGTAGAGTAATCACGTTGAGGGAGAGGCTACGCAGAAACGATCTTGGTAAGTCGCCATTGTTTTTGTGATTGGTATGCGTACTGAGACAACCAAAGGACTCCTTCATCGCGCAAAAGACTGTTATCGAATCGTTTCAGAGTAGTCATAGTGAACGGGTGAAGGAAATATTGATTTCAGTAAGTACATACGTAGCTAAGAATGTATATTGTCGTTTCGAATGCTACAGCATTGCCTATCTATATGGGTTGGGCGCCCGACCCGGAAAAGAATAGAAGTAGGTTGGAAAGAGGTGTCGATTCCACGAACGGTGGGATCTGCGTGCAACAGTCGCCAAGGTAGGTCTATAAGGCTTTCCACAAAATAAAATAAAATGCGAAGCTAAGATCATGAACAAACATAATCTACTAAAGCTTGTAAACCAGACATCTCCAAGGAGACGTTGCGCGAGATAGGGCCTTCAAAATGTGCACGAGTGACAACGTCAGGGTGTGCCACTTTGTCGCCTCGCAGCCGAATGGAAGACCTTGCTTCGACAACCAACCTCAGTCCGTCGGGTGAGGCAATAAACGTTTGTGTGGGTTGATCGAGTTCGATCCCAGGCTGACGCAAGAGATTACGCGCTATCGCCAACCTTGTGGACAAGTCATCTGAAGGTCCAAGAGCCTCCCTCCAGGCCAGCGATGCTCCATGGTTGGAATCCGTCAATACGGTAGCAATCGCAAGCTTTTCTTGAGCTCTGCTCAGAAGGTGACGTAGCTTGATCCTGTCAAGCAATTTCGTGTCCTATTTTTCAGAAAATCAGATATCATGTGAAAAGTTACAGAGCAATGACACACGTTATTCGTTATCCATCCTGCAGTATCCAAAGTGGTTTCTTCAACTTCCAATAGATGGCTCCTCAGACATTCGTACTTCTGATTTGCATCTGCCTTCTCTGATTCCCACTTCTCCTTCTCCACCTTCAATGCCTCTTCCCACTTCTCTCGCTCTGCCTTCAGCGCCTCCTCTCGCTTCTCTCGCTCTGCCTTCAGTGCCCTTTTCAGTTCGTCCTCTCGCTTCTCCCGTTCTGCCTTTAATGCCTTGTTCAGTTCATCCTCTCGCTTCTCCCTTTCTGCCCTTAAGGCCTCATCTCTGTTCTCCCTCTCCAACGACACTACCTCCTGGACACGTTCCATGAACTTCGCATTAATGGCTTCAACGTGCTGTTGAAAAATGGAGCTGAGATGATCCTGGATGGGATTGGTCAAGGTAGGAGACATAATATTGTTGTTGCCGTTATTTGATGGGGCGGGGACTGTTGCTATGATAAAATCATTGGCTCCGCAAAGAGACGAAACGACGGTAGAGGGGCCAAAGTCAAGTTGACCATGCGAGCCTGAAATAATGACACATGAGTGACAACACTGGAAAATCTGGATAACGGATTTATACCTGAACTTAGGACTATGGATCCGATGTCACCGCAGGGAAAGCCATTCGTGAATCCGTATCGTTGAGCCGTGTTTGCCAACTCCGAACAAGCGCGTTGTTTAAGATCAAGAACACTAGCTTGTGCGCCGATGGAAAATCTGGCAACTGTGGATTCTTCTGCATACACAGCAGTCACTTGACGACTCATGTTGCAGAGCTGAGACTCGATGGTATCGGGATAAGGCAGGTGCTCGCGTGGGAGAGTTATGTGACATTACTCGTGATGTGATTTCCTCAATATTTGAGTCTCTCCGTCTATTGAATATTCTGCCCCACCCCATTCTATCGTTCTAGCTAACCAGTTTGAAGCCTTTTTAAACCCCTTGCCTTTCGATTTTGTGGGGGACAAGTGGCTAAAATTGTGTATGGGCTTTAGGATTTGACAGGAGGTCAATGAATGGACACTAGGTATTGTCACTCAATATTCAATATTCAGCAATACCGTCTAACAGCAAATCAAGAAGCTTCCTGAATTACCCTCCTCCCTTCCAATCCCTCTGTACAGCTCCTTGTCCCCTCTACCAACATTCTTATGTCGTCGGCTTGACCCCTCCCGGCCCTTCGTCTCCCGATCACTCTCAACCACAAGCGCCTTCAACTACCTCCGGATGTCCCCAGGACCTTCATGGCCAACCACTGGAGACACAATTGTTGCTTGCCTCGCTTAAGGAGGAGATTCGGACGCTCGAGGCAGTTCTGGCTGAACGAGAGATCTTCTTCTCCATTCACGTCCTCCGACTTCTTCGACTTTAATCCCGAAATCAGTTCCATTTCCTGGCGCTTTCGCTTCTTCAAATTGGCTTCACGGTTATTCTTTGCCACATCGTCGGTCAGCCACACCAGATCTGGATCGTCGAGGTATTTCATTATGGTTTTGACGAGCCATCCCCGTTCTTGAAGCCAATTCTGACGTGCTTCATAAAGAGCGGCTGGGTGATATAGAAGGGCACCGGCAAGAACGTTGGGATTGAGTTTCAAGTTCTCATAATTTGCAAGAACAGCCTCCGATGGCGGCTTCTCGTAGCGAACGGAAAAGGTATTTTGGAGATCCTTGATAAGATCGTTCTAACACTCCGTTCCCTCGAATGCGCCCTGCATTCGAGAAGGAAGAGAGTTAAGATTTAAAGGGACGACCGGCAGCCATTGAACTACCTCTCACTCGTATCAGAACTGTTCCCTGGGACCTTGTTGTCGTAGGCAATCATCGTTGAAGTTCCAGCAAACAGTGAGCTCTTTAGGTCGTTTTAATGGTGCTCCAGATTGACTTTTTTTTCAGACAGCCAGGTCATGAAGGACAGAGAAGAGACGAGATTGGCGCTTTGCATCAAAGTCTGTCTTTTATTTATTTTTTGGCTTCTGTTACTGATCGAATCAGGGTTTGAAAATGTCATCTCGCGCGTTTTGAAAGTGCAGGCTCCCGCTGATGCAGCGAAGTCCAAAATCCCGGTTCGCGTACTCCATCTGTGACGGTCGCCATAAGGTCGATGCTCCCAGAACGAGTGTCTCCCTGCAGTTATTCCACCCTGCCTTCGGTCATTTCTTGAATAACATAAAAATGGCAATTTCCCTGTTCCAGATGACGTCGTCCGTCAAACTGCGGAGTACATGATAGCCGCAACCGTGATTTATCCAAATGAAAATGCTCGCCGAGATGCCTTGACGCCGCTTCTTCGCGATATTCTCGATGCGGACATGGTAACAATGCTGAATGGTGTTGTGGAACGACACCAGTGACCCGTTCGATTACGGTCTCCCAAGTTTGCGCGAACGTCCTTTGTCTGAAGATATTTCTAGCATATCAATGTCCATAACCATTGACGATACTTTTGCCTTTATCCATAACCAACCCCGCCGAAGAGTCGATAGCGATGCGGGCCAAGGACCTTGTACGTCTGCTATACTTATTCCACACCTTATTCTCACTGCAAGAGCAGTCTCGGGGAGTCCTAACCCACCCATCAATCCTGTTGCTCGTAAGTGGGTCCTTTGATCATTGCCATCATATCTCAATCTCTCCGTTCGTCATGCATATTCATCTGGTATGGCGCTCACGATCTACTAGTTCTCGACCTGTCCCAATTTCGAGCTGAACCTACTTCAACGTCAGGTGAGCTCACTCTCCAATCTCTTGCCGCTCGATCTTCGCTCCAAATCTTCGCTCATCGCTACATTGGCTCAATTCTACAGGATCTCCTGAGCCTTCTTTCAAACGCGTCAGACTGGGAGTCCCTCAGACCTTTCTTAACAAAGCGCCCAATACGTTCACTCTCGAGCTTCCTGGTGGTTTCGAACTTCGAGGCGAAGAGTGAGTGACCGATACCTTTACTTCTACGAGCGCTTGCTGATGCTTATTGGAAGTCGCGCCATCGATACAATTCGTGACGACGAGCTTGTCACTGCAAGAGAAATCTCGATCAGCCCATTCGGAATCATCACGCATCCCTCTGCGTCACGGATTCTACTACTTTTCTGTCGCACAGGGTGTTAAACCCGATACAGCGGACGCTGGATATAGTTGGCAAGATACTGAGCCCAAGGAAGTGCGGTATGTTCAGATCGACCGTTGGGATTGAAGTTACTGAATATGACAATAGCACCGGTCCCCACCAAACAAACGTTCTCCTCATCGATTTCAACAATGCTGAACGACTTGACCGGAACCGTGAGTTACCTCAATACCTATGAACTACCCTCGCTTAACATCGTCACCAGGGTACGCCTGTCTTCATCGCGCGTGCTGTTCAGCAACTTGAAGGAGATGCTCTGCCGCTTCCAAAACACGGCGCAGTCCCCCCTCCCCCCCCGGTACCCAGTAGTCCTGAACGTTATACGCAGCACCACCCGGATCGAATCAAGGCATTCCCATCCAAGGGGAGGTTGTTGGTCGAAAGCGCCTCGCTGGATAGCGTCAATCGCCAACGGAGGCACGAACTTGATCTTTTCAACTTACAGATCATGTATTGACGTCGAGGAGAGACGGCCCTCTCGTCACGTCGAAAATACAATACCCATGCGTTCGACGTGGCAAGGAGCGCGGGTTCTCTTCTTGTCACGTCGCAAACACAATGCTTACACGTTCGACCACACAATCTTCGATGTGGCAAGGAGGATGGCGGTGGAAAACACCACGCAATGCGTTCGGCATGGCAGAGGCCGTTGGTTATAAGGCGAGGTAGGGTCAGGGGGAAGATTTTTTTTTTCAGATGCTTTTTCGTGTTTTTGTCCTTCTAAAAAGGACGTCATGGGGAGCGGTCATAGGATTTTCTTTTAAATCCTGTTCTGCCCTTGCAAGTTGACTCAACTTGGGCCATAACGGACTCGACTTCATTTCCAAGGGGAGTGTTAGTTTGACTACCTCCTCTCCTTCCTTCATTCGAGTATTGGACCATTTCCTACTTCAATTGTCCATCGCGACCCGGAAGCAAATGAGGATAGGAAAGAATTTTCTCTCCTAATTAATTACAATCTTTATTATTCACGTTCAAAGTGTATCAGTTTTTGTTCTGAGCCTTAAAACTTTGAACAATTATACTTTGCCATTCAGGCTTAAATTATCTTGAGACGAAGATGTCGTTAGGCAATGAGTAGTGTGAACAGGAAACAGGTTGCAGTGAGTGTAGGGTAAACTTGTTCACAAAGAAAGTTACTATTCTGGATCATACAAAAGAGCTAACTTTGAGGAAAGATAGAAGATTCAGCCGTGGGCAGGGGCAAAGTGTGACTGATAAGATCAATGAGTACGAAATGCTGCAGCAAATGAAATGGAACTACTACTAACGTTCGCAAAGCATCACCGAGTAGTCTCTCCTGGTGACGGAAGGAACCTTTCAACACATCATTCAATGCGTCAAGCTTTGTATTCATCTCCACAAGATTAGAAGTAACCTATTCATATTTGCGTCCAGGTTCACTAGCGAACCCGAGAAGTAGTAAAGATAGGTTGAATGCCATAGGACCGGTCAGGGTACAATCGATTAATGAATAGCTTCATCACTGTGACACTGTCCTCTTCTTCAACACATAGTCAGGGATCAATTTCAGGTTAGAATTAAGCAAGGTACTTGAAGTAGCAATGAAAGCATAGAAAAGTTGTGCAAAAATTTAATAAACTTTAAAAACAATCCATAATAGCAAGAATACGGAGCGGTGTGTTAGTGGAGCATTTTCAACACAGCGAGATAGGGGGGAGGAGTTGTGATATCGAGGCAATATCAAGGGACAAGGTTGATAAGGGCGCACAACATCTGGAAAATCCAGAAATGATAATTTTAGATAATTGAGACAGAATTACCAGATAATATCCCAAATTATACATAATAAGCTCAATTATACTAGTTAGTCAAATTAGGCATTCTTAGAGAGGTGTCAAGATAATTCAGGTTTAATTCATGTCAAATTTTCACTTATTCCACAGCTCTGAGCAACTCTTATACACTGGTTATTCCCACTTTATACCAATCAGACATAAATACCATTGACTTAGTTTGCACAATAAGACACAATTAAGACAAATAAAACCAGAGATATTATTAGTATTACTTTTGGTGCATAGCAACAGGGCTTATCAAAATGAGCTGGGATGTTATATGGACATAAAGGTCTAAGTCTTCTATCTAGTCAAAATCAATAATATCGTAAGCAGCACTCTTTTTAGAAACCATAACTTCCACAGAGTCATTACTAGGTGGACAAATATTAACCAGTGTCAATGACATCCAAAATAGACACATACGTCACCAGTTTGTAGAGCACATGCATTCGGTTATGAAATTCAACCGGCTTTGATTCTCGGAGGCTCTCTAAAAGTTCGAAGATCTCCTTGTTGGGCGCAAGAAAGACATTACCATTGAAACTGGTTTTTTCATGATCCCCATTGCGGAATTCACGAAGGGAAGCATAAACCTAGAGTTACAGAATGTTACTTATAATCCAAAGATCTTTGTAGTGAATAACTTACGCCAGTCATAATAAGTGCAAGGAGTGCCAAGGGCAACTCCTTCTCCTGCTTCTTCGAAGGGATGCTTGATGAAAATTTATTGACATGGCACCAACCCAGTGCTTTGGGGTTTGAGAAGCAAGCGGCACGTAAAGTATTGATAATTATGGGGTTGAGAAAAGCCTCCTTGCGATTGGGTTGCCAGACCTATGTAAATCCAGGTCATATCAGCCCTTACTAATAACGAAATGAGAAAGAATTGCCCACATTACCATTCTCACCACCCCACGAACCAGGGAAGTGAAAAGACAAATTCAACATCAGTGACTTAACGCGCTCCTTGCAGTCTTCTCCAAGGCCCAACTTAAAGTATGGAATGAATCTTGCTGCCTCAACCTTAGCGGGTGACCAAACAGATGCAAGTCGATCGACAACCTATTTTACTAAGTTCCAAATGAGGAAAGCGAAGGAAACAGAGTGCAACGCACAACATCACTCAATGCCTTTGCAAACTTGACATTGTATTTGAGGAGCTTCTTCGTATCCGAGAGTTTGTTCCCGTACTTCTTCGACAACTCTTCATTGCCGCAGACCCCAAGAAGAACACATTTACCATACTGAGTTCGCAAGTTCTCCTCAGGTCAGCTCTTGACAAAAATAACAGTTTCGGTAACCATTGCAATTCCAAGGTGGAGGATCTCTTGAATAACTGCAGGTTGGTCCGTGAGTTTGATCTTTCTTTTGTTGCTGGGGACTAGGGGTGACATGTCCAAGTCGCTATCAGCTTGGACTTTTGCTTTCTTGCGGCCTGGCTTTTCTGACAGCGCATTCTTTGACGACTTGATAACAGGGCGCTAGAAAGAGATGCAGAGTAGATTATAGAAGTTAAAGTCACAATATTTGCGACGTACCTCAGCCAAGAAAGCGTCATTCTGATTAGCCTAAGAGTTGGTCAGTAAATCGAATACCATGATATTGAAATCCAACCTTCGCCCTCTTTAACGGCTTCTTGACAACTCTCACTGCCTGCTCTTCTTCACTAGAAGAATCATTTGAGGGTACAACACTACGTCCACGTTTGCGGGATACAGCCTTCGGAGAAGGGGACTCGGAGTCGTCAACACGGTTGCCAAGATTGTAAGTAATGTTGTAGCCGGAACTATTGGCAACATCGGACGTTAGCGGTACAGAGGTTGCACGAGAAGCCATTTCAACATCATTGTCGTCAACGTTGAAAAGGTCTGCAGCATCCTGTGGGACTTTCTTCGAGTCACCGTCTTCTGAGTCAAGGTGATGTGGCCAGGATTTTGAGCGTTCATTCATCCGACGGGGAGAATCAACAAAGTGTGAGCGCTATACAAAGAAGCCACTAGTACACATACTCCAGTCAAAATAAAGGAACGTACCCCAGCTTCAAAACCTTTCTCGCTGATATCGCCCGCAGAATCACTATCATCAGTACTTGTACCACTATCCGAGTCTGATGAATCAGAATCTGACTCAGCTGACTCAGCTTTGTTGTCATCCGATCTGGATAAGCCTTTCTTTGTCTTCTTCATTGACCCTTTCTTGTTGACGACGCTCTACAAAGGTGCATAAGGTATTTACGAGATTCAACTTGAAGTGTGTTGAGTGCTGACCTTGACTTTGGCGTAGGTTAAGTCCTTGGTTTTACCGGACTTGTGCTCGCGAGGACGCACTTCCACCTCATCTTCTGATTCAACAAGGATTGCGGCTGGCGGAGGATGTCGATTGGGACCTTGCGGGGTAGTATCCATGTTGGTGAGTTAACTAGTAACTGTTGTCATAACCACGTAGACTTACTTTTCTTGTTATGATCACTGTCGATATCGGCGACAGTGCCGTCAGCGCCTCGCTTCGTCGTTTCCTTTTTCTTCCTGCTCTTCTCCTTCTTGGTCTTCTTCTTTTCTCCCTTTGTGGTTTCTGCTCCAAGGTGCATAAGTGCTAGAATAAGTCGTGTCCGACAGCAACTAACGTACTTTTTTTCATTTTCAAGGGCTTTGCCCCAAGTTCAGTGTCGGTGCGCAAAGTTATCTTCTCTTTGTCGTTCCACACTGAATTTAAGTATTTAGAACAGCCCAGTCTATGTGGCAGGCACGGCGGACAATGTCGAACTTACCTCGATTTATAAGAGCCTTTTGTTTCGCACCTCTTCCTCCTGGAATTTTAGTGAGTCCACAAATGCGTCGGATTCTGATTTGCCTTGCTAACCTTCAGTCTCTTTGGCCAGTCGTTCGGTTTCTCGCCGTTCCTTCTCAGCATTTTCAGCACGAGTTGCGGCTGCTTTTAGTGCGCGGTTGTTCTCACTTCCCATTTCACTTTGTGAGTGGGTGTCGACCTGCGGAATTATATGAGTGGGATGGACTGGAAGAAGGGGTTTGGAGGTTGAATGAAAGTAGAAGATGGTGGTTTGTTTTAACCAGCGGAGAGTGAATTGGAATG
>WNGA01013405.1_pt1 | contig 10489 bp, 9 predicted proteins | sample 5400061 | NCBI WGS metagenome assembly WNGA01 (sample SAMN13153366, study PRJNA577476) | soil metagenome | isolation source: 100 cm soil or saprolite under grassland replicate 2 | place: USA:California | collected 2016-06-15
CAACCGGACGCGTCGCTTCTGTCTGCTCTTCGTGGGACCTTCGACGACCTCGCCGTCGTGCTGATCACCAGCCCGCTCCACCATGATGGTGGAGCGCGACAGATCGACGTCGGTCCACCGGAGGACGCAGATTTCACCGCGTCGGGAACCGGTGATCATCGTCAACCAGAGGAACAGTCCCCAGGCTGGATCTCTCCACGCTTCGTTGATGACCGGCGCGAGCTCTTCGGGCGTCGGGGGATCAGGGTCAGGCGTTCCGAAGGAGGGCGGCTCCGCCAACGCGGCAGCGTTCTTGCCGAGGTAGCCCCACTTCACTGCGCGGTCGAGCGATGCCCGGAGGATGAAGTGGATCGCACGAACCGAGCTGTTCGACAGCGGCTCACACACATGATCCGCATGCGAGGTGCGGCGGACGCCGTTGTGCTTGCAGGTCTGTAGCAGCGCGTAATAGTTCTCTAGCAGCTCGGCGTCGATCTTCGCGGCTTTCATGGTGCCGAAGCGTGGCTCGATGTAGTCCCGGATCAGTTGGCGGTTGCGAACCCTCGTGCGGCGCGCGTGGACGGGCTCCTTGATGACCAGCCACTTCTCGATGGCCTCGCCAACTGTGATGTCGCTGCGCGCGTGCGTCTGCTGGTCGACTTGGTGCAAGAGATCGGTGAGCGCCTTCTCGGCCAGCTTCTTGGTTGCCGCCGTCTGCCGCAGCATGCGGCGCTGGCCGGACAGCGGGTCGACCCCGGCGGACACGACGGCTCGGAAGGTGCCGTTGGGCCGTTCCTCGATGTGGCCGCGGCTCGACGATCGTTTGCTCACGGTGATCAAGGTAGCTGCGAAGCGTTCCCATTTGTGTTCCCATGACGCATCGAGTGCGAGTATGGGCGTAGAGTTTCCGCAGGTCAGGGCCACTTTCTAACGCGTAGATCGAGAAAGTGACCCACGGTTTAGGAAACCGACGCTCTATCCCCTGAGCTACGGGGGCCCGGACGCCCGCCGCGTGGACGATTCCGCGGAATCGTCGTGGAGCCGGGCGCGGGAACAGGGTACCCGGCCGCGACCCACCGGAGCGCACCCGGCACGAGTTAGCCCGCTGGTAGCCCGACCGCCACAGCCCGCGGCGCGTCCGGTCAGTGCTGCACGACGATCCCGTCAACGTAGGTGACTCGCGAGCTGAGAGTGGTGATGGTGAGCGTTCCTCGGCGTGTCGTGGCTTGGAGCGGTAGCCAGCGGATCTGCTTCGCCATCGTCGTACTGGTGACCAGCGAGATGCGTCCGAGCTTGACGCCGGCGTGCGTGATCTCGAGGCTGCCGCAGGTCGCGCAGGTGGTGACGACGATGCCGATGCGCCGGGCTTGCACGCTCGTGCGGGTGAGCGTTCGCGCGGTGCTGCGAGCGAGGGTGAACGTCCCGTACGCGTACGACGCCGACGTGCCGCGGACGAACCCGCTTGAAGCGGTCAGAGCACGGTCGTCGAGCACTGTGGTCGTGCAGCGCTCGGTGCTCCACGAACCCACATTGCCGACCTTGTCGCGAGCACGCACCGAGTAGCAGTAGGTGTAGCCCTGGCTGAGGGAAACCGTCAGGCTGGTCGTGCGAAGTCCCTGCCAGCCGGCCGGGTAGACATAGCTGCCGAAGCCGCCGTAGGGCGAGGCGTAGCGAACCCTGAGGTCGTAACCCGCGACGCCGCTGCCGGAGTCGGTGCCGGACCAGCGGAGCGCCACGGACGTGGTGAACAGGGTGCTGGGGGGTGCGGTCAGGCCGGCGGTCGGGGCCGTCGCGTCGACGGTCCAGCTGGAACTTGCGACCGCACTCGACAGGCCGGTCGGGTCGATCGCCTGAGCCTCGACCGTATGCGGACCTGCTTTGAGACCTGCCCAACTCGCGGGGCAGTTCGTCCAGGCGCCGGCGTCGAGACGACACCTGCGAGTCAGCGAGCCAACCGGGTCGTCTGGATCGGACGCGGTCACCGCCGCCGGCGCCGTCGTCGCGGTGAACGTCGGCATGGAAACCTTGACCGCCGGAGCACTGGATGCCGGGGCTACCCAGGCGACAGGCCCAGTCGACTGGGCGATGAACGGCTGCACGTCGGTAACCGGGCCTGACGCCGGCAGCCCCAGCACGAAGCGTCCCTGGCCGAGGCCGCAGCCCCGGCCGCCGACGAGGACGACGAGCCGGTTACCAGTCGGGTCGAACCGTGGCTCGCTGACCGAGCAGCCGTCGGGGCTCCACACAGTGGCAGGAGCGCCGCCCTGCGACGGGACGAGACTGACCTGGCCTCCGGTAGCTGTCGGCACTGTGAAGGCGACTGCACCGGTCCGGGACACGTCGGCGCCCGACGCACCCGCGGTACCCGCCAGCGCAGTGGCCAGATAGACGTTGTTCGCGTTGATCCAACGAAGGTCTGTAGCAGACAGCGGGCTTTGCAGCGGGCGGTTCAACAGCAGCATGCGCGCCCCGTCCGGCGACCAGCCGACGGTCTCACCGGTGTACATGTTCAGATCGGTTCGCATGCCCGTCGCGACATCCACCAGCGCCGGACTGGTGCCGTCGGTGAAGGCGACACGGCGGCCGTCCGGGCTGATTCGCGGCGACGTGAAGTCTCGCTGACCAGCGGGTATGTCGTACACGAGATGGGGCACACCGTCGGTGAGATCCGCGATCAGCACCTGACTCCGGCTGGTGGCGTTGTTGCTGGTGGTGACCACGATGTGTCGCCGGTCGTGGGCGACGTCCATACCACGCACGAAGTTGCCCTGCGCCACGTTCAGGACGAGGACCGAGCCCGGATCAGTCAGGTTCGACGTACCTCGCAGGTCGTACGGGTCCAGCCAGAGCAGTCCCTCGCTCGGTGTCGTGACCTCGACAGCGGCCGACGGTTCGGACACCTCGTCCAGGTCGTTTCGAACCGACACCCGGAAACCGGTCGTCTGACCGGCCGTCAGGTTGCGCGCGGTCCATCGGTAGCCCGTGGTCTCGCCGATCTGTGCCCAGGTGTTGTCCGGCATGCGCTGCTCGACGCGGTACGCGACGAAGTTGCCCACGCCGGGCGCGCCACCCTCCCAGGCGATCTCCGCCGCGTGCGGCAGCCGGGCATCCAGATGGACAGCAGGCGGAGACAGCGGCGCGACCACGCTGAACTCGCCCATGCCTCCGACTCCGGGCTGACCGTCGACCTCGGCGGCGACGTCGTAGTAGTCGATTTCGGCACCGGTGCCCGGGATGGTCGCCAGCAGCGTGCAACTCGCCCCTGGATCGAGCGGTGCGCCGGTACAGTCACTGGCATCGAGCTGACCCTTGCTGATGTCGGCGAGGGTCACCTGCGCGGCTTTCGAACCCGAGTTGGTCACGCGCCACGTGGCCTGCGCGGACTTGCCTTCCTCGACCTTGAACCGCGGCGCCGCCTGGGCACGCACTCGCGCAAACGGCTCGGGGCTGTTGATGCGCACACTCGCACGTCGCTCCGCGCCGCCGTCGCACGTCCAGACGAAGTCGGCTCCGAGCTCCAGCGGTGTGCCGGACGCGCCGTACACGACGTCGTAGACCTGGACGGTGCCGTGGAGCGCGGGACGCGGCGGCGGGTAGGCGTCGCAGCCGGCATCCGAGGCCAGCCGGATCTCGCCGGACGCCGGACTGTCGGACAGGTCGTAGGTGCCCGGACCGGGGATCCGGCCGAACGCCACTCCTAGGCCGTAGTACTCGCCGACCTCGCTGAGCTCGTCCCACCGCAGCCGCGGCGTCGCAGCCGGAGTGATCGGGTTGGCCGCGATCCGCGTCTGTCCGATCACGGCGGCGCTCGCGGCGCCGGGCGGCGCGGACCATCCTTCGAGCGGCCGGCGACCGGTGACGGGAGCCGATGAGGGGGCACCACCCCCGCTGTACGCGGCCACCGAGTAGGTGGCCTCCTGGCCGGGCTGGAGCCCGGTGTCCGCGAAGTGGCTCCCGTACACCACCTGGCTCGTCGTCGAGTCGTCGACGGTCCGCGTGAGCCGGTAGTAGCCGTTGGTGTCGACGTCGTTCCAGTCCACCCAGACGCCGTCCGGAGCCGGCGTCGTCGAAACGGTCGCCGGATCGACGTTGTCACCGGCTGCAGGCGACGCCGCGACCACAGACACAACCACCGCGGTGGCGATGACGAGAACGGATGGGGCATGCAGAGCGCGTCGCGCGGAGATCACAGTTCCTCCATGGCCAGAACCGCGATCGGGGTCGCGAGTCACGAACAAACATCGGGCTCTCGGGCCCGCCACTGAAGTATCGCCCGAACGCTCCTGAGCGTTACCCGCTGTTGCCCCACTGAGCGGCGCTGCGGGAGATCTCAGCGCAGCAGGAAGTCGCGGACGGCGTTGCGGCCGGTCGGGTTGCCCGGGGCGCCCTGGATGCTGTGGCCGCCGCCCGGTACGACGACCAGCCGGGCGCGGACGGCGTGGTCGGCCTCCCAGCGGGCCCAGTCGACCGGGCAGAACAGGTCGTGGTCGCCGTGCAGGATCAGCGTCGGCACCACCAGCCGCTGCAGCTTCGGGTACGTCGACGGGCGGGACGGCGGCCAGCGCAGGCAGCCCTGGATCGGGAGCAGGTTGCGCGCCGTCCGGGCGTCATACGGGTACAGATCCGCGGGCCGCAGCTTCGCCACCGCCGCATCCAGAGCCGCTTCGCGACCGGCGAGCGGCGCGGCCGACGTACCCCAAGGGAAGCGCAGATCCGAGCAGATCGTCGCCTGGTGCAGACCGGCCGAGAGCTGGTCGTACGGCGTGCCCAGGCTGGACGCCTGCTGGAACAGCTCCTTCAGCTGCGCGGTGTCGCCGAGCCGCGCGTCGTGCAGCAGCTTCGCCACTCCTTCCAGAGACGGGTTCACGAAGCTAAGGCTCGACACCGCGAACGACTCGATCAGCTCCGTGCCGTTGATCGGCTGGCCGTCGATCTCGCCGTTGCGCACCAGCCAGGCCAGATCCGCCACCGGGTCCGTCGTACAGGACGAATCGTTGCTACAGGCATCGGCCAGGACGCGGCGGGCGGCGGCCATCTCGCCGGTGCCGAACGGGTCGAAACCGGTGAACGGTACGACCGAGTCGAGCACCAGCGACCGCACCCGCGAGGGATACGCCAGCGCGTAGTTGGCGCCGGTGAACGTCCCGTACGAAACCCCGTCCACGGTGAGCTGCGGAGCCTTCAACGCCAGCCGCAGCAGCTCGATGTCGGCGACCGTGTCGGGCGTCACGTAGAAGTCCCGCCCAGCGCCGAGCTGCGCTGCGCACGCGTCGACGGCGGCGGCCGGCGGGGTGAGGAAGTCCGAGCCGCCGGTCGCGGTCTGCAACTCGGCACAGTTGATCCCGCCCGGACCGGTGCCGCGCTGGTCGAACATCACCATCCGGTACTCGCGCAGCACCGCCGGATCGATATACCGCCGGATCCGGTTCACCAGCGACACGCCCGGCTGGCCGGGACCGCCGGACAGCATCAGCAGCACGCCGCGCGGCGCCTTCACGTTGTCGGACACCGCGACCGGCAGATCGAGCGCGCCGGGCGTACGGCCGGAGTGGTCCAGCGGCACCCGCAGCTTCCCGCACGTGAACCCGGACGTACCCGGGCACGGCGCCTGACCGGACAGCGCGGGTACGACGGCCGCGCCCGGCGTGCTCGAGGCGGTCTGCGAGCCCCGATCACCGGACGAGATGCAGCCGACGAGCATGGCAACTGTCGCGGCGACGGCGGACAGACGGTAGCGGCGCACGAGCCCTCCCGAGGATTCACGTGGTATCGATCAGATTGCAGGCCCGGTCACGAGATGGGCAATGACCTTCTGCCGTGGCCAAATGTGAGACGTGATCCGGATCGAGTTCACCGCCGAGGACATCGCGCGCAACCGGATGCTGCACACCGTCACCAGGCTCGGCGCCGAGCTGCTCGCCCAGGACTGAAGACTCACCGGCCGTGCCGTGACGATCACGGTCAGGCGTCGGTATCGTCACGGGCGAGGAAGCGAACGAACCGCCGGGATGGCATGATCTGGTCGGATCTGTGTGCTGGAGGAAACGCCGTGGGGAAGAGAAAGCAAGCCGCCGAGCATGCTCAGCGAGCGGACACCGAGTGGCAGCTGGCCCAGGACTGGGTGGACTGGCTGGTAGCCGGCAACGAGCCGCAGCCGCTGGGCATCACCGGCCTGGTGCTGGAGCAGGGTGAGGTCGCGTACCTGAGTACGTCGATGCACTACTCGCGCCTGTACGGCGGCAGCGGTGAGTACATGCACACCAGCAACATGGCGTTCGGCAAGCCAGGCTTCGTGCTCGGCATGATGGCGATGAACGCCGCCGTGAACGCGGGTCGCCGCAACGCCGCCCGCAAGGACATGCAGCCGCTGTGGCGCGAGCTGCAGGAGCTGCCGGTGGTGGTGACGAACTACCGGATCATGTGCCACCAGACGCCGCGCGGCTGGCTGAGCTTCTACTACGGCGCCGTGCAGGAGTACTACCCGGACCCGGCGAACTGGACGGTCACGTTCGGGTTCAACAGCGCCGAACCGCTGCGGCTCGGCGGGCTGCCCGCGCCGACGCTCGCCGTACTCACCGCGTGGTGCGTGCTCGGGGCCGAGCGCTGGGCGGCCGATCCCGGTCTCGCGCCGCTGATGAGCGCCGCGCAGGCGCGGCAGATCGAGCGCAGCGGCGGACGCCCCGAGCTCGAGGGCGGGCAGCGGCTGCCGCGGATCCCCGGCCAGGACTGACCGTAGGCTGGGGTTCGTGACGAACCAGAACGACGAGGAGCCGGTCTTCACCGACCTGACCAGCGACGACGACCCGCGCACCTGGGGCGACGACCGCGGCTCCGAGGACGACGACGACCGGATCTGGCGCGAGGTCCCCCCGCACCACGGCTGACACCGCCGACTTCCTGACGCCGAGTCGTGGATTTCGGTCGCTGGAACGCGCTTACCCGCTGCCGAAATCCACGACTCGGCGAAGGACTGAGGGCGTCAGCTCAGGTGCGGGTCCGCAGGGCGTCGCGGATCTCGGTCAGCAGCAGCTGGTCGGTGGTGAGCGCCTCCGGCTCGGGCTCCTTGCCGGCCGCGCGGCGCTCGGCGAGCTTCTGCGACGGGAGCACCAGCAGGAAGTACACGACCGCGGCGGTCAGCACGAACACGATCCCGGCGTTGATGATGGCGGCGAAGTCGATCGTCGTCTTGGGGTTGCCGCTCAGGATCTGCCACGACAGGCCCTTGAAGTTGCCGCCGCCGAGCAGGTTGACAAGCGGGTTGACCAGGTTGGTCACGACCGCGGAGACGACATTCGCGAACGCGGTGCCGATGACGACGGCGACCGCGAGATCGAGCACGTTGCCGCGCATCAGGAAGTCTTTGAAGCCCTTGATCATTGGTTCCTCCGGCAGGGGTGGGGCGTGCGGGAATGCCCACGCATCCTTACCCGGGAAAACGTAGGGCTACCCCTCAGTGGTGGACAGCAACGGTGCGGAGTGTTGTCACCCTGGACTTCCAGTGAGGGCGAGGCTCAACCTGCCGTTCACCTCAGACTGCGCCAGCTCCGCCGCCACCTGCGGCCGGACGGCCAGGACCACCAGCGCGCCACGCGTTGACGCGTCGCGAGCCGGCGCCGGCAGCGCCAGCACCGTGACCCCCGACGCGACCGTGCCGGCCGCTCGTCTCGCGGTCGCGCTGGCGGCCAGTACGTCGACGGTGTCGCCGGGCCGGACCAGCGCCACGGCATCGGCGTCATCGACCCGGATCGCGTACGCGACCGCGCCCGCGCCGGCACGTCGTACCAGACCTGGGGCGACGAACCGGGCGTCGGTGAGCGGCTCACCGGCACGCACAGGACCCGCGAGCACACGGGACGCCGCCGCGGCGCCGGGGCGCAGCGCGCCGTCGGGCACGACAGCGCTCGGCAGGCGGACGGTGCGCAGGTCGCTCGCGGCCGGTGTCGTTCCGCCGGGCAGGTCGCGGGCGGCCGCGAGTACGGCGACGGTCGGGGGAGGGGCCGGTGAGAGCGCCGAGACCGTGCTGTACACGGCAGCGGCCGCGGCGAGTGCGGCGAGCGGCCTGCGGTGCCGGCCGGCCGCGCGGATCAGGTCATGCGGGAGGGACGTCGTACGGCTCATGCACGGAACGTACGAGCCTCGGCACTCTGCGAGCCCCGGTTGTCCACAGGGCGCGGAACAAGTGACCGACGAACGGCAAAGGAAGGAAGGTCAGGCGGCGCTGGAGGTCGAGCTGGAGGACGTAGAGCTCGAGGACGACGACGTGCTGGACGACGTCGTGCTGGAGGAGGAGTCGCTGGTCGACTTCGCGGGGGAGCTCGCGGTCGTGCTGGAGCGGCTGTCGGTGCGGTAGAAGCCGGAGCCCTTGAACACCACGCCGACCGCGTTGAACACCTTGCGCAGCGTCCCCTCGCACGCCGGGCACATGGTCAGCGCGTCGTCGGTGAAGCTCTGCCGCACCTCGAGGGCGTTCCCGCAGTCGGTGCACTGGTACTGGTAGGTCGGCACGTCCGCTCCCGTCTTGGCACTCCTACTACTCGACTGCTAATAATGCGGCAAGCCGCCACAGCCTGCAAAATTGGGTGCTGGCAACTCACGGCAGGATTGCCGTGTGATGATCCCGACGTACGACGACGTCCGCGCCGCCGCCGAGCGGATCCGCGGCCAGGCCCACCGGACCCCGGTTCTGACCTCACGCAGGGTGAACGCCGAAGTCGGCGCCGAGGTGTACTTCAAGTGCGAGAACCTGCAGCGGATGGGCGCGTTCAAGTTCCGCGGCGCATTCAACGCGCTGTCGCGCTTCAGCGTCGAGCAGCGCGCCGCGGGCGTGGTCGCGTACTCGTCGGGCAACCACGCGCAGGCCGTCGCGCTCGCCGCCGGCCTGCTCGGCATCCCGGCCACGATCGTGATGCCGCACGACGCGCCGGCGAGCAAGGTCGCCGCGACGCAGGGGTACCGCGGTGAGGTCGTCCGCTACGACCGGTACAGCGAGGACCGTGAGGAGATCGGCCGCGCCGTCGCCGCCGAACGCGGCCTCACCCTGCTCCCGCCGTACGACCACCCGGACATCCTCGCCGGCCAGGGCACCGCCGCCATGGAGCTGTTCGAGGAGGTCGGCGAGCTCGACGCGCTCTACGTCCCGCTCGGCGGCGGCGGCCTGCTCTCCGGTACCGCCCTCGCGACCCGTGCGCTGGCACCCGCGTGCAAGCTGTACGGCGTCGAGCCCGCCGCAGGCGACGACGGGCTGCGATCGCTGCGCAGCGGGACGATCGTGCACATCGATACCCCGCAGACGATCGCGGACGGCGCCCAGACGCAGCACCTCGGCGAGCACACGTTCGCGATCATCCGCCGCGACGTCGACGACATCCTGACCGCGACCGACGACGAGCTGGTCGCCGCGATGCGCGTCTTCGCGTCCACCCTCAAGATCGTCGTCGAACCCACCGGCTGCCTCGGCCTCGCCGCCGTACGCCGCCTCGCCGCCACCGGCGAACTCCCCGGCCGCCGCATCGGCGTCATCATCAGCGGCGGCAACATCGACCTCGACCGCTACGCGCAACTCCTGTCCACCCGCACCCCCTAGCGTTCATTCGTCGCATCTCGTGGTGCCTGTGGAAAACGCAGCCACGTGACCGCCGGCGTGCACCTGACCGGCTTTCCACAGGCACCACGAGATGCGACGAATGAACGCCAAGGTCGGGGGAACGCCGGGCGGCTCGGATTCGTCAGGCGGCGCGGCGGACGGAGAAGTTCCAGCAGCCGGCGACGAGGTTGCGGACGTGGACGAGGGCGACCCGCGGGTCGTCGAACAGGCGCTTCAGGCCGGTCTCGCTCTCGCCGGGCTCGGCGACGAGACCGTCCAGCATCAGCCCGTCACCGTCATACGGGCGCAGCACCGCGCGGCGGCCCGCGAAGTCGGGCGGGTACGACGTGACGTCCGCCGGCCCGCCGCAGTCGTCGACATGGACGAACACCGGCCCGATCTCCGCGTAAGGCCCGCCGAGCACAGACGGCTGGTATGCGATCAGCGCGATCGACTCACCCGCCCGGGACAGCCGCAGGCAGCACCGCAACGGCAACCCGGCCTCGGAGTCGCGGGCCACGAGGGTGTTGCCGTGGTCGTCGTGGCCGTTGCAGCGGATCCGGCGCAGGTCGGTGGCCGGCACGGGAAGGAACTCGAAAGTCGTCATACCCGTACAACGGCGGAACGCCGAGTCGTGTGAGTCAGGCCGGGTAGACGTCGACCTGGGTGGCCTTCACGGTCGCCCAGACCGCCGTACCCGAGCCAAGCCCGAGGTCGGCGACGGCGGCGCGGGTGATGTCGGCGATCAGCGGCGCCGGTCCGGCCAGCCGGACGCGGACGCCGTCGCCGAGCGGCTCGACCGCGTCGACGTGGAGCTGCCAGACGTTGCGGGCGCTGCCCTCCGGAGGTTCGCGGTGCAGCGTCACGGCACCAGGGGAGAAGGCCGCGAACACGTCGCCCTCGGCCGGGTGCGCGGAGTACACCGCC
>WNGA01013407.1_pt1 | contig 10487 bp, 10 predicted proteins | sample 5400061 | NCBI WGS metagenome assembly WNGA01 (sample SAMN13153366, study PRJNA577476) | soil metagenome | isolation source: 100 cm soil or saprolite under grassland replicate 2 | place: USA:California | collected 2016-06-15
TGCCGCCGGCTACGTCAACGGCGCCAACAACGCCGCCGAATTGGGAACCGCAACCGCTCTCGCAAATGCGGCAGGCGAGTTTTCTTGTCAAAGGCGACAACGGCGCGGTCGCGGACATTTCGTTTGTCAGCCTCGGTGCTGCTGCTGGAAATGTGCTCGATAACGTCAATCGATGGTTATCGCAGCTTGAACAACCGCCAATCACCGAACAAAAGCTCGGTGACATTGCGCAGCGACTGACCACTTCCTTAGGTGAGGCCACAATTGTGGATCTCGCAGGACTGCCAAAGGAAGCAGATCCGGCAAAAGACGGCAGAATCATTGCTGCAATTGCGACCACCGGTGATTCGACGCTCTTTTTCAAAATGCGTGGTAACGCAGCATTGACCGAGGCGCAAAAAGGCGACTTCATCAAATGGGTCGCGGCAGTTTGCAATGGCCAGACGGAAACCAGATCGCCGCAGATGGCAGCGATGCCGCCGCGGGACGCAAGCGCAGCCCAGATCAAATGGAACACGCCGGAAGGCTGGACAGAAGTTCCGCCCTCTTCGATGCGCTACGCCAGTTTCAGCGCCTCGGATGGAAACGGCGGCAAGATCGACATCTCGGTTGTAACGTTCCCCGGCGATGGAGGAAGCGACGCCCACAACGTTAATCGCTGGCGTCAGCAAATCGGCCTGCCACCGATCGATGGAAGCGCCGTCACTTCACAGGTCGCTCCGCTGAAAACGGTGGACACGAATTTCTCAACCACCGACATCGCCGGCGCTAATGCGCGGACCATCGCGGCGTGGACGCGCCGCGACGGGCGTGTCTGGTTCTTCAAAGCGACCGGCCCAAACGCCGCAGTTGAAAAAGAAAAGCCGACCTTCGTAAAGTTCATCGAGTCAGTTCGATTTTAGGAAGATGATCCGCAAAATTGTCGATCTAATCACGTCGCTGAAGCTGACGATCGCTTGTCTTGCAGGGGCGATGGCGCTGATTTTTGCCGGCACGCTCGCTCAGGTTCATCTCGGCATCCACGAAGCACAGCAGCGTTACTTCCAAAGCATGTTCGTGTGGTGGCCGCCGGAAGGAGGCGGCTTCAAGATTCCGATTTTTCCCGGCGGTCATCTCATCGGCGCTGTGCTGCTCATCAATCTTGTGGCTGCGCATGCGAAGCGTTTCCGCTGGGCCTGGCGCAAACTCGGCATTCATCTCACCCACGCCGGATTGATGATCATGCTAGCGGGCGGGCTCTTCACCGATCTTTTCGCCGTCGAGAGCCACATGCGTCTTGCCGGCGGCGAAACCAAAAATTATTCCGAGGACGTGCGCCGAATGGAACTGGCCGTAATCGATACGAGCGATAACGATCTCGACCAGGTGACCGCGATTCCGGACACCGTACTACGACGCAGCCGGACGATTGACCACTGGAGTTTGCCGTTCCGGATTGTCGTCAGGAATTTTTATCAGAATTCGCGCCTGAAAATGTTAAGTGACGTAGGAAACGAAGCGCGACCGATCGCAAATCAAGGGCCGGGTGCGATGGTTGCGGTCAAGGCGGCACCGCGCGCAACCGGTGTTGACGAACGCGATGTCACGAGTGCAGCCATCGAAATTCTGCCAAAGGACGGTGGCTCGTTAGGCACATGGCTGGTTTCTGATGCGCTAGGGGCGCCCCAGACGTTTTCCTGCGGCGGCCGCACATGGATGATCGCCCTGCGTCCGGCACGTTACTACAAACCTTACAGCGTCACGTTGCAGAAATTCACTCACGAGCGCTACGCCGGGACCGAGATTCCAAAGAATTTTTCCAGCCGCGTCACGCTGATCGACCCGGAGCGTTCGATGAACCGCGACGTCTTGATTTACATGAATCACCCGCTGCGTTACCGGGGCGAGACATTTTATCAGGCAGGATTTCAGCAGGACGACTCAGCGTCGATCCTGCAAGTGGTGCACAATCCGAGCTTCATCGCGCCTTATGTGGCGTGCGTGATTGTCGCCGCCGGATTGCTTGTCCAGTTCGGCTATCATCTCGTTGGATTTTCACGACGGAGAAGGACCGCGCTCGCATGAAACGTTTTCTGCCCTGGATCATTTTAATTCTTGCTGCTGGATGGCTCGCTGGCAATTGGCTGCCGCCCAAAGCTGCAAAGGACGATGTCGATCCTTCGACTGCGCTCAGGACAAGCCTTGCGAAGTTCGGAAAAATTCCGGTGCTGGTCGGGGGCCGCGTTAAACCGCTCGACACCGTTGCGCGCAATTCCCTTCTTATCATTCATGGCAAACAAACGTTGCGCCTGGCGAATGAAAAACAACTCAGCCCGATGCAATGGCTCTCCGACACGCTCTTCAACGGGCCGGTCGCCGATCAATATCCGGTCTTCGTGATTCAGAATGCCGAAGTGCTGGGTCTCTTCGGCTGGGAACAGAGCGACCGAAAATATTTTAGTTTTGCCGACCTCACGCCCTTCCTGAAACAGATCGACGAACAAGGCGGGCAATCCGAGAAGCTCGAATCAGTGCAACGCTCGGCTTATCAGAACGCAATCCTCAACCTGCGCAATGCCCTGGTTCTCTATCAGCGCCTAAAGAACAGCGTCCAACCGGAGGACACTCAAAATTTCGCCGGTGAATTGGAGGCATTTCAAACCAGCGTTCCGGATGCGGCGAGGGCGGCACGCCAGCGGGAAACCGGACAAAATTTCGACAAACCGAAACTCGACGACGTGGCAGAGCTGATCCAGCGCTACGAGAAGTTGTCCGAGATGGCGTACATGTTGGTTGTGCCGCCCATGAACCCGCCGGGATCAGCGATCCCGGCTACAGCGAACGAGGAATGGCGCTCGATCGGCGACAGTTTATTGCGCTCAGTCGGCACGGGAGAAATTCACCCGATTGTAAAAGATTACGCGCTCATAGGCGACGCCTACCGCACGGGCGATCGCGCGGCCTTCAATCAACATGTTGATCTTCTGGCGGATTGGATCGCGAAAGAACAACCAACTGCGGCCAAACGCACGTCGTTCGAATTTCTTTTCAACCATGTCGATCCTTTCACTCACAGCATGGTTTTGTATGTCTTGGCGTTTCTGCTGGCGTGCGGTTCGTGGTTGGGCTGGAACCGCATGCTCAATCGTTCGGCGTTTTATCTCCTGCTGCTCGCGCTCGCCATTCACACGTTCGGTCTCGTTTCACGGATGTATCTGCAGGAACGCCCGCCCGTGACCAATCTCTATTCGTCCGCGATCTTCATCGGTTGGGGCGCTGTCATCGTGTCGCTGATCCTTGAACGAATTTTTCGTGATGGGATTGGCGCAGCCTGCGCTGGTGCGATTGGCTTCATCACGCTAATCATCGCGCATCATCTCGCCGGAAGCGGCGACACGCTGGAGATGTTGCAAGCCGTGCTCGACACCAACATCTGGCTGGCCACGCATGTCGTCGCCATCACGACCGGCTACTCCGCTATGTTCCTCGCCGGCATGCTCGCAATTATTTATGTCATCCGCGGCGTCTTTACCCGCTCGCTGAAAAAGGAGACTGCGGATTCGCTTGCGCGCATGACCTACGGCGTCCTTTGTTTTGCCACCCTGTTCAGTTTTGTTGGCACTGTGCTCGGCGGCATCTGGGCCGATCAATCATGGGGACGCTTTTGGGGGTGGGACCCGAAAGAAAACGGCGCGGTGCTGATTGTCCTTTGGTGCGCGATCATTCTGCACGCGCGTTGGGGCGGCTTCATTCGTCAGCGCGGGTTGATGGTAATGGCCATTTTCGGCAACGTCGTGACGAGTTTTTCCTGGTTCGGTGTGAACATGCTCGGCGTCGGTTTGCATTCCTACGGCTTCATGCAAAAGGCCTTCCCCTGGCTCTGCGGTTTCATCCTGAGCCAACTCGCGCTTATGGCCATCGCCGGAATGCCGTTGGAGCGCTGGCGAAGTTTTCGAATGTCCGCCCGTGAGAGTCGTCAAAAAAATAAGTCGAGCGATTTAAAATTTGTGCCCCCGGAATTAGCAGTAGAATCAACACCAGAGTAATTGAGAAAGGATACAGCCATGAAAATAATTCTAACCATCGCCATCACCTTCTTCGTAGCGTCGGCAATTTCAGCACGGGCGGCGGACGTGAGATCAAATTGGGACAACAACTGCGCGCAATGTCACGGGAAAGATGGACGGGCCGACACAAAAATGGGAAAACAATTGAGCGCGAAGGATCTCACGGACCCAAAGGTTCAGGCGGCTTTCACCGACGCGAAAGCGACACAATCAATCAAAGAAGGCGTTAAGCAGGGTGGCAAAACGACAATGAAAGCCTTCGGCGGCAAACTTACCGCTGAGGAAATCAAAGCGCTCGTTGCTTACGTGCGCACGTTGAAGAAATAAGCCGCAAGATCCACATCCAACCGTCCGCGGCCGGACAGCGCTCTACTTGATGCTCTTTATATAAGCGACGAGGGCTTTTAGGTCTTCGTCTGAGACATCGACCGGCTTCATCTCGCCTGCGATCATCTTGGCCGTCGGATGTCGTAGAAGATTCGACAATTGCTTAGCCGGTTTCTGCGCGGTTGCGCCAGCGACCTTCGGCCCAGCGTTCGTTCCAGTTCCGTTCTCACCATGGCAGGCATCGCATGACTCACTTTCGTAAACTTTTTTGCCGGCGGCCGCGAGCGGATCAAGGAGCGCGACATTCGTAGCTGATAGCGTGCTGACAGCCGGTTCGGGTGCAAATGGTTCGCGCATGAACTGCTCAGTTTCTTCATTTTGTTTCGCTACCTGCTTGGCGATCGCAGGATCAAGACGGTCTTCGTGTTTGCTCAGCAATCCGAAAGTAATGAGCGTGAGCAAGATTGCCAAAAAGATGCCTACGGCGATGGGTCGCCGCCACGGGCGTCGTTCCAAACGTCTGTCGATAAATGGAAGAGCAATAACCAGAGCCGCAGTAATTGTCGGGACGATAACAATGCCGACGACGGCCCACGGCCCTTTGAAGTATTTGAGCCACTGGAAAAACGGAAGGTAATACCATTCGGGCCGAGGAACATATTGCGTGTCAGCTGGATTGGCTTTGGGGCCTAGCTCGGTTGGCGCAAAGTGCGCGAGCGCGCCCAGTATCAAGATCATCACCAAGGCCACGATCGTGTCCATCACCACTTGGCGCGGGTAAAACCGCTGGGTTGCCAATCGCGGGTTTACGGGATCTTCGCTCGGTGGTCCAGCCGCACCCGCTTTGCGAAAGAGATAGACGTGCGCGGCCACCAAACCAAGGATTGCAGCAGGCAGCAGAAACACGTGCGCGACAAAAAATCGTGACAGGGTGAGAGTGCCCATCTCGTTTCCACCGCGCATGAAACGCTTGAGTAAGGAGCCGACCCACGGGATCTCGCTCGGCATATTGGTGCCCACAGTTGTGGCGAAAAAAGCTTTTTGGTCCCAAGGCAACAAATAGCCCGTGAAGGCCATCGCCAGCATTAGGCCAAGGAGTGCGCATCCAGAAATCCAGAGAACTTCCCGGCGACCTTTATACGCGCCGTACAGAAAGGTCTGGGTGAGATGAAGAAGCACCACGATGACGACCGCGCTCGAACCATAAGCGTGCAGACTCCGCAGAAACGATCCGCCGGTTACTTCCTTGACGATGTAGGCAACCGTGGTGTGCGCATGATCAGCGGTCGGAGCGTAATAGAGCGACAAAAATATTCCGGTGACTGTCTGTGAAATGAACAAAAAGAGCAGGACTGAGCCGAACACGTAGGCCCAGCGGGCGCCGCCCGGGATCGGTTCGTCCAATGCTTCATGCAAGAGTGAGCCGATCCCGGTCCGGCTATCCAGCCACTCGTACAGGCGACTCCATCGGCTAGCGTGAGAAGCAACAATTTTTTCGTCAGGCTTATGCGCGTCAGCCATGTCGCAATGCTCTTGTTAGGCCAGAACTTCCTTCTTGGAAATAAGCTGGCGAAAATATTGGTAGCGCACTTTCAACATTCCGTTGTCGATCTTGCTCTCCAGATCGTCCATCGACCGCGGGGCGGGACCAGAAATGCGCGCGCCATCCAGGGCGAATACTGCCGTGTGACAGGGACAAATGAATTGCTGCTTCGATTCGATCCACGGAATCGAACAGCCGAGGTGCGGACAAATTGGCGAGAGCACGCGCAACGCCCCATCTTTCATCGGCAAAATATAGATTGCTTTTTCCGAAACAATCTTTCGCCAACCATCGCGCTGTTCCACCGTAATCAACTTTTTCATTGGCGCGCTCAGCGATGCGAACTCATCCATCTTGCCCACGTCCGACCAACCGATTTCGGTGGTTGTGGTGAGCAGCGGATGTAACGCAAATCGAATGAGTGGCACCGACAACGCTGCGCCAACCACAACTGTGCCAAACCCAAGCAGCACACCCAGAAAAGAGCGCCGCGTCAAAGATTCATCCTCAGCTACATTTTCACCGGGCACTGGGTAATGTCCTGATTGAAATAGAGACGTTGCTTCTAAGTTGGATTAAGGGATGGCGCACTGCTCCTGCGTTTGCACCAAATCGCATCGATACTCCAACGCCCCGGGCCGTAAAAGATAATGAAAAAGAAAACCCAGCAAAGCACCAGGGCCAGCTCGCCTCCGTTCATGATCGGGAAAAACTTTGCCGCCAAGATGTCCACGGCTCCGACATAAAACGTGAAATAGGCTATCGCCATTTCCCCGCTCGCTAAAAACGCTGCGAGTCGCGTGAGCAATCCAAAGGCAATGCCCAATCCGGCGAATAGCTCGACGAATCCGGCAACCAACGCTATTCCCGTCGCGCCATGGCCGCCTCCGGGAAGCGCGAAAAGCTTCTGAGTGCCGTGACAAGCGTAGGTCAATCCGATGACTAGCCGCATAATGCAGTAAACAGGGTCTGCAAATCGATTCAGAGAGTTCATAACGCGAGGCTGATGATGTCGACTCTTGCTGTCAAGCCAATCGCGCGCAAAACGATTTTCCGTAAAAATGCGTAGCCGGCCACCTGCGCGTTCTGGCATAACCTTCGCGATTTGCGATGACAATTGGCGATCATGAAAACGCAAGAACCGCACAGTTGAAAAATCGCCAGGCTTTTAAGGTCGGTAAAACCAATGACTGCATACCAATCTGCGACGTCTCGGAAAATAGTATGTGTGCTCGCGCTTGGCTTCCTCGGCACGCTCGCCTGGGCTGCCGCCTCGGATTGGAGAGCTCCTCCCGCCGCCGCGAATCGTCCAAACCCGCTTGCCGGAAACGCCAACGCGACCGCGCTAGGCGAAAAGCTCTTCGTAGCAAATTGCCTGACCTGTCACGGCCCCACAGGACACGGCGACGGACCTGGTGCAGCAGCATTAGAAAAGAAACCGGCCAATTTGGGAGCGCGCATCCGGGAGACAGGAGAAAAGGATGGCGAGTTGTTTTGGAAAATCTCCGAAGGACGAGCCCCGATGATTACTTGGAAAGGGGCACTTTCTGAGACGCAGCGGTGGGAGCTTGTGAATTACATACGTACATTCGCCAAGTGAAAATTATCATTCAAGAAAACGATTATCGAGGAACAAGGCCGGCGGTCATGACATCACCACTTTCAAAAGTCAGAAATATCAACTGGAGTTCATCGCAACGAATCAGTAGCAATTGGATCGCGCGCTTTTTTTTGGCCATCGCCTTCGCAGCTCTGCTGTCGCTAGTCGAGGCACAGGATGCCGCTCCTCCTTCCGACTACGTGTCGCGCGCCGAGTACGACAAGCTCAAGACAGAGCACGAGGCGATGAAGCAGGAGCTGGACGCATTGAAGGCAACCGTTCAGCAAATGACCGCTGGCGCAGTGCAGCCTCCTGCTCCCGGGAAGGCCGTCAGCGAAGGGAAACAAATCGCGGCCGCGCCGCCAGAAGCCGTCACGGAGGAACTGCGTCAGGAAGTGGAAAGCCTAAAGATGCAGGTGAAGGAAACCTTTCCCGGCACGACCAAATTTCTTTTCGGTGGTTATGGAACTGCCGGATTTACCGCACGCAGCGGCGAGGATCCTTTTTTCGATGCCGCTTTCAACGCTATTTTTCTTTTCAAGATGACAGATCGCCTTCTCTTCGAAGGAGAGTTGGAGTTCGAGTTCGAAGATAACGAGACCACAACGAATCTGGAGATAGCTCAGGCGTCCTATCTTTTGAATGACTACATGACGATTGGTGTCGGCCGGTTCCTCAATCCGACGGATTTCTTTATCGAGCGGCAACACATGAACTGGATAAACAAGCTCCCGGACAAGCCGCTCGCCGTTTACGACGGTTTACTGCCCGAATCGGAAATGGGCGCGCAGTTGCGCGGCGTGATTCCGATCGGTCCTACGAAATTGGAGTATGTCGGGTTTGTCGCAAATGCTCCGGGTCTGATCACTGCTCCGGACGATTTTAGCGAATTGGGGATGCTTGATTTCGACAATGACGCCAACTTCGGTGGGCATGTGGCCGTGGGAGGCCATGTCGGATTTATCCCCATTCCGCAATTGGAAGTGGGGTACGGGATTCAACGCTCAAAAGTTGGACCGCGCAATCATGCGGTGGAGAATATTTTGCAGTCCGCCGATTTTAATTACGTGAGCGATTCGGCGTTGCTCAAAGGTTTGATCAACTTTCGCGCGCAATGGGTTTGGTCGCACGTCGGCCACTTCGTTTACGATCCGGACGGCAGCCAAGGCTTCGGCCCGCTCTCATTTAACAACAATCGCAATGGCGGTTATGTCCAAATGGCTTACCGGCCAACCCACATCGACAATGACATTATCAAGAATCTCGAAGGTGTGTTCCGTTACGATCGGCTCAATCAATTGCACACACCGGTCGGTTTTGACGAACAACGGTGGACTCTTGGACTAAACTACTGGGTTACTCCGAGCGCTGTAGTAAAACTGGCTTATGAGTTCGACGATAAAAATGGAGGCGCACGCGACCAGGACGCCTTTATGATGCAAGCAGCGGTCGGTTTTTAACCATGAAAGAAATTCTAGCGAGGATTTGCAAGTGGATCGGTTTGCCTGGGGCGACGATCATTATTTCGTGTGTTGCCTTGACGTGGCTAATTGGTTGCGCGACGAATAAGCAATCGGGAGAACTTGCTGCCGGCACCACTCCATCATCCACAGAAAAAAGCGGTGCTCAGCTCTGGGCGGAGAACTGTATCCGTTGTCATAATATTAGATCGCCCGGTTCGTTAAGCCCCGCCCAATGGGAAGTAGCCATGATGCATATGCGGGTGCGCGCCAATCTCACTCCCGAAGAACACAAGAAAATTCTCGAGTTCCTCAAATCAGGTAGCTAACTCCTCCGTGCGAGCGGCGCACTGACGCTGGCACTTTCCGCCAACTCTCGACTGCGGCAGTAGTTGCGCCAGCGGCGTAATCCGCATCGTTCATTATCGATGATGATTCACCGAAGATGCTGAAAAAAAATGGGAATCTAGGCAAGCACGATTCTAAACTTCCGAAGAAATCACAGTTCTTTTGCGACCGAGCAATTTCTGCACAGTAAACCGCAAAGTACGGGGAGCGTCGCGTCTGTCATTCCCGTAACCTCACTGCCAAAAAGGAGAGGTCTATGAGAAAACACAATCTGATTTCGCTGATTTACTCGAACCTTGAGAAGACAAGCGCAGCCGTCGAGGAGGCCATGCGAACAAATGCAAGTCCAGCGACGCCGATGCACGGCTGCCGTTGTGACCGGTGGGGACACCCCTGCACCGCTCACCCCGAGCACCCGTACACGCAACAAGCGCCGAGCTCCTCCGTTTTACTGGCAAAATAAAGAGGTAACAAGAATTAGATATCAAACGGTATTTGCTGTCGTTGCGATGCCCGCCCTCCATGCGTTGATTATTTGGCGTTGCTCGAAGGACGCCGAATCGCAATAACCTTCAACAGTGCCAGACCTCGCGGAACATTTTCCGTAAAAATGCGTAGCCATCGCGTTCAGTTTTCAGCCACACTCGACTTCGTGAGTGGCCTGGGTGTCGGCAGGGCATTTGCACAATAGGAGGCAAATAGTTATGACGATAACGAGGCGATCTTTTCTGAAATACAGCGCAGGAGCCAGCGCTGCCCTGGCCATGCCGTGGACAGTGCGGCAGGCATTTGCCGTCAGACCAGCGCGCAGCATGCTGAGGAAGTATATCCAGCCGCTACCCTTGCCCGGTGCCGGGATCGTGGTCGCGACCCCGAGCGAAATGAACCAGTACTCGTTTACGCTGACGGAAATCGCGCGACAACTTCATCCGCATTTGCCGCCGACACCATTCTGGGCCTATGACGATGGTTCCGGGCTTGCGGGCCAGGCGGGCTCGTTCGGGATGGCGGTGGTCGCGCAGAGCGGGATACCACTCGATGTCAGCTACACGCACGATCTCCCGGAAATATACCCGGATTGGATTCCGGTCGACACCCGTCTGACGCCGCTCGGCGATGAAGTGCGCATGATGACTCATCTGCATGGCGCCTTTGTCGCAGGC
>WNGA01031973.1_pt1 | contig 10487 bp, 7 predicted proteins | sample 5400061 | NCBI WGS metagenome assembly WNGA01 (sample SAMN13153366, study PRJNA577476) | soil metagenome | isolation source: 100 cm soil or saprolite under grassland replicate 2 | place: USA:California | collected 2016-06-15
ACTCCACGAGCAGCGCCCGTTCCTGGCCCGAATCGAACTCGGCCGCGCCGAGGTCCGGGAATCCGGTGGGTTGGAACCGCCGCCCAACGACGGGACGAAGCTCCGCGACGAGCACGCTACGCATGGTGGTGGTTTCGATGGTCATGACATCTCCTCGGGTTCATTGGTGGCGTCGTCGTCGGCGACAAGTGGGGTAGCGAGATGGCGGCGAAGTACGCGTTGCGGTTTCTGGCAACGCGGCACCAGCGCCGCCGCGATGTAGATGCCGGCGTTGTCGGTGGCACGAGACTCAGGAGCGGCGGCAGCCTGCCAGCCGGCCTGGCGTAGCCGCCGGACGGCGTCGTTGTGTACGCCGCGGAGCTGGCCGCCTTTCAGACGGGCCGGCCAGTCCGGTCCGAGGCCGACGCGCGGCGTGTCGGAGTCGCTGCCCTCAGGTGTCAGGCCCCCGGCGAAGGGATGGAGCAGGCCGAGCAACGGTACGGGGCGCGCCGGTGGACCGGCGTCGGCCCAGCTGTGCCGGACACGTCCCCAGTCCAGGGCGAGGCATGCCCGCAACCACAGGTCAATGCGCTCGTCGTCCAGATAACCCGAGGTGGCAAAGGCGTGTGCGTCCGCGTCGGGCACCAACATCCCACGCCGGAAGGTCAGCGCTCCGAGCGTCGCCGGCGGCTCGCTGCCGGCCTGCTCGTCAGTCGCGGTCCGCGCTCGCCACATCAACACGTCGGCCAGCACCGCGCGTAGGGGCCGCATGCCCAGGCCGGCGACCAGCGGGGCTTCCCGCCACTCGGGCTTGGGTGTACCCGGGTCGACCGGCAGCAAGATCTGGCGCATCGTCCGGGCCGGCGACACGCCACCGATCGTCCTACACGAAGCGATGCCGGCGGCGACTCTCAACTCGGGGCATTCGACCGACCGCAACCAGCGCAGGAAGTCCTCGGCCGGAGGCGGACGGCGGGCTTGAACCGCGGCACGAGCCCGGCCGCTGCGTCCCACCGCCATCTCCAGGTCCGTCACCGCGGCGAGCAGGTGGCCCAGCGCCAACGGGCCCCCGTCGCGGGCGAAAGTGAGATGCGCCGCGTCGAACCGGCGGACCTGCTGCGAGACCGCCGTGCTCGCCTCGCCACGCCGCGCCCAGGAGACCCACTCCTCCAAACGTGCGGCGAGCGCCACCTCGGGATGATTGGTAACAACGACCCGCTCGACGGGAACGGCGGCGAACGCCAAGCCATTGCGTTGATGCAGGCCGTACCGGGTGAACGCGGCGATGCCACGAGACACCCCCAACGTCCGGGTGGCGGCGTAGAACTCGACCGCCCGCTGGGCAGGTCGGCCCCGCCAGGAGGCCCGCGCCTCCGCGAAAAGCTGGCGGACCTCGGCCAAGGTAAAAGGCTTGTCCCACAACGGAGTCCACAACTCGCCCCGCGAGGTCTCCCCCCGCGCGCCACTCGCGGATCCCTCGGCCGAAGGCAACGATGTGAACGGCATCGCCGCCCGTCCGGCGCCGTGCTGGTGACGGCGCACCGCCGTCGACGCGAACAACAACGCACCCTCGACGAGAAGCACGAATCCCCACGGATTGACCAACGAGTCGGAGGCGCCGAAGGGTGAGGAGTTGGGTCCACCCGCCCCGGCCGGATCGAACTGGCCAACAGCCCTGGGACTGAGACGCTCGACCTGGGTTCCGGTGAGCAGGTCCCGAGCCAACGCTTCGCTACGCTTTGGCGCCCCTGGCGCGACGTCGAGCAACTCCAGGAGCCGCTGATGGAAGTTCGTCGAAAAGTCGAGCCGCCCGTCGTTGCCGCCGGTGCCCAGCAGCGGCGGGAACAACGTCTGGTCCCCGGCAAGCACCACCGCGGCGTCAATCCAGGCCAGTACAGACTCCGGGCATCGGTTACGGAACTCTCGCACCGCCCGCTCTTTGGTCCATCCAACGCCCGATCGGTAGGTCATCCCGACGAAATCGGCTGCGGCGTTCGCGGCGCGAAAGGCATCTAGTCTGGGCGATGCGTTCGCGGCCAACGATGCGAGAGCATCCTTGGGCGCCTTGTCCTTGGCACCAAAGCCACTACCCTCGTTCCAAGGGCTCAACACAGGTGTCGGGACGTACCGTTCGGCGAGCCAGGTGGCGATATCGTCCACAGTGGTCTGAACAACCAGGCCGCCGTCGCTCCACGCCGCGGTCAGCTCCGGATCGGCCTGCTCGCCGAGGACCCGGATCAACCCCAAGCCGGCCAAGTATGAGGCCAGCGGCTCGGACCTCAGTCCGGGCAGGATGTGTCGGGTCATCGCCCCTCCTTCGAACCATGCGGCGCCTCGACCGGGCCCGCGCTGGCCCGCCAGTCGGCGATGCGAACCAAGGTCTCCAGGTAGGCGAGCACGAACGGCCCGTACCGGTCACGCAGGCGTAGCACGCTACGCGTCCACGACCGCTCGCCTCCGAACCCGAACTGTTCAATGTCGACGGTCAGCTCACCCGCCGCCTGGCCCAACAGCGCCGGAGAAGTGACGACGCTGCCACGCTTGAGACCGAGCAGCGTCTCCTCGTCGCTGTCATCCGGCCCGCGCACCTGCACCCGCAGCTTGCCGTGATGCGCCAATACCAGGTAGCGCACCAGATCCGGGTCGTCGATGCCGTCAAGCAAGCCAACGAGCGGTCCGTCCAGCAGGAGCAAGGAGGCCAGCTCGTGCCGGAAACTCGCCCCGCCAGCGAAGACGAGTCGCCCGTCGCCCGCTGATTTGGCCCACGGCCGCCCGGCGGCGACGCGCTCGCGCTCGTCGGGACCGGCGAGGCCGCACAGGGCGTCCTGCCACATCTCGTGGCTCTTTCCGGTGTCGTGGGCGTAGGCCGCGACGACTACCGCCTCGCGCACGCCTGGCGGCAACGTCGGGTCGATCGTGTCGAGCAGGTGCCGGGCCGCGTCGCGGACCTCATCGCTGTGCTGTTGCAGGGTCAGCCATTGGCGTTGGGCAACACTCGCGTCGTCCTGCCGGTAGGCGTCCTCGGCGCCGGATGCCGGGTCCGTGCCGGTGGCCGGGTCCGGGCGTTCGTCCAGCGTGGGACAACCGGCGACCGGTGCGCTGACGCGTGGGTCGAACCCGGTCCGGAGGTCGTAGCCACCGTCCTTGGCCGCCATCATCAGCACCTCGCCGGGCCGAGCCGGTGCCCGGTCGCTCACCTGCGACCACCGGCCCGCCGTCTGCTCGTACCGCCACACCTTCTTGCTCTTCGCCAGCGCCCGCAGCTCTCCCAGCGGCACCCGGCACCGCAGTCTCACCTCCGGCGGCTTGGCATCAGCTGGGGGCCGGGCGCTGTCGTCGGCGGATGTCCAATATGCCCAGCCAAGCTGCACGTCCAGGTCGTCGGCGTCCCGTACGTACGGGGCGATGTCAATATCCGCGCCACTGAGGTCCGGTGCGGTGTCGAACAGCGCGAGCAGATCGGGTCGACGGATCACGCTGACCGGCGCGTCGATGGTCGCCACGTCGCGCGCCAGCATCTCCTCGCCGGTGACGGACTGTCCCTCCAGTGTGGTCAGCGCGGCTACCGCTGCATCGACATCGGCCTTCTCGTACGGTGCGGGCGCCGCCGGTGCAAGCCACCACAGTTGCGCGTCGACCACCTCGCCGGTCCGGTTGCACCGGCCCGCCCGCTGAACCACCGACGGCCAGGGCGCCGCCTCGGTGATCAGCACCGCGGCGTTGACGTCCACGCCGGCCTCGACGACCTGGGTGGAAACCACAACGTGGTCCACCTCCCCCGGTTCGTCGGTGAGACGCCGGATCAGGGCCTCACGCTCGACACCGCGGAATCGTGAATGCAACAGGGTCAGCTCGACCGGCATGTCCCGCAACGCGGCGTACACGTCCCGCGCGGTGCGCACGGTATTGACCACAACCAGCGTCAGGGTGCCCGGACGATGCCGCTCCCGCACCGCTGCGGCCAACGCCCGGTGGTCGCCCGGTCCACCGTCCAGGCGATAGATCGTCCGCCGCGCGTCCAGCCGACGGGCCAGAGCACCGACCCGCTCATCCGGCTCGATCCGCAGCACATCTGCTGCCGGCGGCATCGGATTGTCCACTGTGTCCAGCAGGACCGGCGACACCGTCGCCGACATGCAGGTCAGCCCGACCGGCTCCGAGGTCGCCCAGGATCCCGCCCGGCCGGCGTCGGCGAAGGCGGCCAGCTGGCGCAGGGTGGTCGTCGACTCGGGACATAGTTGAATCTCGTCAACCACCCAATGCGCACCATTAGTGACCAGGGCGAAATCGATCGGGTACGTCGGCCGCGAGATGCCATACCCACGGTTGAGGGCCTTGCTCACCAAGGAGTCGACCGTGCCCACCACGATGGTGGGCCGATCCATGTCCAGCCGCCATCGCCGCTGGCTCGTGCCTGCGCCGCCCATGACAACGTGCAGCGGCACGTCGTCGGTCAGGCCCAAGTTGGCCAGCCACCGCTCGGCGGCACCACCAACCTGCTCGACCAGCGTGCGCTGCGGCAACGCGAAGACCAGCCGGCGAGGGACGGCATGCGGGTCGGGCCCGTGCAGGCGCCGCCACAGCCAGGCCAGGATCACGCCGGTCTTGCCCGTGCCCGTCGGCGCCTGCAGCACCGGCGGAAGACCGTCGGATGCCAGCCGCCGCTGGTACCCGTACGGCGGATACCCGGTCGCCTGAAGGAAGAACTCGTCAAAGGTCGGCATCACCGCTCCTTGTAGGTCGGCCCGAACTGTCAAACGATCGTGATGCGGTTGTGGGGCGGGCTCCATTGCAGCTAACGTGGTATCTGCTCTCGGCAGTAGCTGGGGGAAGCGTGCCCGGTTCCCGGCCGGACGACCGTGGGGCCGGGTTTCGCGCTTTGTGTGTCAAGTTGCCGTACGAACTCGATCAAAGAGCCGACCGTCCTCGTCCAGTTGCCGCCCGCGCCGTATGCCCAAACGGCAGCATCCGCGATCTCCATGCCTGTATATGCTCCGGGCGGGTCGTGCGAGTAGGAGAGGTCGCCGTCGGCCGCCGCAAGGGTCCGGGCGATCATCTGCCGATCGAGGCGATCGCGCTCTGGATCGCCACGCTCAAGGACGAGACGGCTGACGCTGTTCTTGACGGCGTCCAACGTCAAGGCGCAGACGATTGCCTGGCGAGCTGCTGTCGCAGGAAAGGGCGCAGTGTATATCCACACGCGTACGAGGCCAGCTTCGGCGCAGCATTTCAGAAACGCGAGGCGCCGCCCGCTGCTCTCATCCTTCGTGTGGAAGCGCCTCTGTCCCGGCATCCGATGGGCCCGCACCAATCGATCAACCAGACGTGCTGACGCGCCCTCGTATACTGCCGCACCACCAAAGTACGTGCGGTCCCGGAGAGACTCATCAAACGCCACCACCAGGCTCACTGCCGCCGACACACCGGATGGTAGCCGGCCACGTGCCTTCACCCCCTTGGACGAGAAGCAGTGCAGATCGCACGCCGCCCACCTTCGGAGTTGCCCGGCGACTTTCGGCGACAGTACGCCGAATGGTCGGGACGAGCAAGTTACTTCTACGTCCTCCCAAAGTTCATAGTTTCGACTCCGGACCGTCTTGGATCTACAACTGTAGGTAACCCTCCCGTTGAGGAGACGCTCATGTCGCCACGGAGCCCCGAACGTCACCCGGGGAGGTAACTCGCGCTTCGCAGGGCGTACTGCTGCGTCCTCCGCCGCAATGGAGCCCGGCGATCATTACGTCCTCACTCTCCGGCTGTGTAGATGGGTCAGGATGGATTGGTTGGCTTCCCAGCCGTCGGGGAACTTGACCGGGACGTTGAGGTGCACCGGCTCGGTCGACGGGTGGGCGTCGAGCAGTTCTTGGATTCCGGCCCGCGCGACCACGATGCATGTGTGCCGGTGCCTTGAGGTCAGGACACACAACCGCCCCGACTCAAGATGAAACGCGGTCGCGTCCAGCCGTCCGGACAGCGGGTGGAGCACGATGGTCACGTCGTACTCGCGTCCTTGGAGCCGGTTGGCGGTGTCCACGGTGATCCCCGCAGCCCGGCCGCCCAGGATCGACCGTATGGCGGCCGCCTGCTCGCGGTGGGCGGTACCGATCGCGATCCGGCCGGGCGTCACGGGTTCGCCCTCGGGGGCGCGATCGGCGGATACCGCTACCGCGCCTCGCTCCAGCAGCCGCAACGCCAGGTCAACGCAGGCGCTGGCCGCCTCCTCGTCGATACGCGGTGCGTGGCGCGCCGCCAACTCGTACAGCGTCCATCCGGTCTCGGTCGCCATCGCGAGCGCACGATCCACCGCTGTGCTGCCGATCGCCGCGGTCTGCAGGACCAGATGCCGGTCAGCGGGAGTGGTGCCCGACGCGAACGGTGTGAACGGATAGAACGCCTCCGACACAACCGATGCCGCCGTGGCTGGTAGCCGCCATGACACCGGCAGGCGGTGCTGGACGACATCGGGGTTGTGGCGCAGCAGGACCGAGACCGCGTTCTGCATGGGATCCCAGGTCAGCCCGGTCCATCTGTCGGTCTCGATGGTGGAGAACGGGTCGAGTTGTCCGGGGTCGCCGACGAATAAGGCCCGCTCGAATCGCGGCGCGATCCGCAGCAGCATGTCCGAGCGCATTTGGTACGCCTCGTCGACAATCGCCCACGGCCATTGGCCGTCCGCGACGTACGCCCACTTCGCCGCCGTCCCGACGAGCACGGCCGCTGACGACATGTCCGCTGCCGATGACCGGACCAGCACGGTCGGGTGCTGGGCAACGCGCGGCGAGAGCACATGGTCCGCTGCGGACAGCCGGCCGATGACCAGTCCTGGACCGGCCACCGCGAGCCGACATACCAAGTCGTCGACCTGCTCGTTGGTCTGGGCGACGACAATCACCTGCCCGCCTTCGGCGGCAAGCGCGAGCGCCGCACGCACCACGAGGGTGGACTTGCCGGCGCCGGGTGGCGAGTCGACCACCACTCCCCGCTGCGACCCGGCGCGCAGGTCGGCCAGGACAGCGCCCATGACGCGCTCGGCGTCGTGGGCGGCCGAGCCCGCGGATGCGCCGCCTCCCCCAACACCAGCGAGCGGCTTCATGCCCACGCCTCCGCGGCGTCCTCGTCGGTAGGCAGATAGACCGGCGGTGGCCCACCGTGCGTCCACGGTGTTTCCTCAACGCTGGGAAACGGAGCCGGGCGCCCAGCATCCTTCCCAAGGGTGCTGTAACACAGGCGTTCTGCCAGCTCGGGCACTGATCCGGGCGCCGGGGTCAGCGAACGCCCCATCCCGCCGGCGAGTTCCAGCCGCACCTCGGCGATGGATTCGACGTAAGAGATATCGAGGATGCGAGCCTCCTGCCCCGGCCGTGAGGTGGATCGAACCGCGACACCCTGTTCCAGTCGGAGCCGGTCAGACGTCGATACGACGATGTGCGGGCGGAGCTTGCGGCGCGGGCCCGAGGTGTCCAGCCGGGTCGCGTCGCGACTGATGACAAGTCCCGCGAACGCCTCACCACCGAGCCGGAACTCCGCCATCGCCAGCTCGTCGTCGCGGGCGCGGTCCGCAATGAACTCGTCCTGTTCACGTTCCAACCGGTTAAGCCGACGGGCCGCGGCAACCGCCTGATCCGTTCGCCCCTGCGGCAGGCCGCCATCGCGCCAATACTCCATCCGGTCGGTGAACTCGCGGCGGTCTTGCAGCCACCTCTTGGACAACGACGGACCCGCCGGCAGTGCCCGAAGCAACGAGACTCCTTGCCACATCAGCCGCCACGTCGGTTCCAGCTGGCCATGCAGGGCTGTCCCCAGCGCGGCGGCCGCGCGGGCCCGGCCCGCATCATCAACTGCATGGTCATATGAGCGAACCAGCGGCACGAGAACCTCGTTGTCGAACGTCGGATCCGTCGCCGGTCCGGCGGGCGGGCAACGCACCGGGTCCTCCGCCAACGCAGCGGCCTCAGGCCCGGACAGTCCCGACCGCGGATCGATCCACCCGATCAGTGCGGCTAGGTTCGCGTCCTCCAACATGCTCTGCCCCGTTGCCCAATGGGCCGCCAGCACCGAGGTCATCGCCAGCATCGACGACGAGCCGGGATACTCACTCCGCTCGGCGAAGTACGTCAGCCACCTTCCGAGCAACGGCACCGAAGGCTCAACCGCATACTCCCCCTCGGTGCGCCGCAGCCGGGTCGAGCGACCCAGTAACCGCGTGAACGCCACACCCGACGGGTTCGCCACAAGCAGCTGCGGCGCGTCGGTGGCGACGTTGCGGCCGTCGACCAGCTCCGTCGCAGCCGCGAAGGAGTCCACATAGTCCAGAACCACCGACGCGAGCGAGGCGGCGAAGGCGAAGCGCAGGTCCCGGTTGCGCGGCTGCGGCACCACCAACAACCCAGGCGAGGACGCTCGCGAGCCCACCAGGCAGGCCAACGGCGCGTTCGCCTCACCTGCCAGGGACAACGGCACGAAGACCAGCGGCCGGTCGCTTAGGTGCGCATGCCGCCGGCAAACTATTGGCACCGCCCGCCCGGTCTCCACGGCGCGGGCCCGGGCCAGCGAGGTAAGCGTGCTCACGCGACACCTCCAAGGCATTCCACCCGCAGCGACCACGCCAGGCGCAGCAATGCCGCCGCGTCCTCCTGCTCGGGCGATGCGGGCAACCTGCCCCGGGCGAGTCCGAGCGCGGTCTGCACGGTTTCCACACCACCCAGATCCTCACTGACCGTGCGCCCCATCACCCGGGTGCAACCGCGGGACTCGTCCCGGCAGAACCGCGCCAGCTCGCACGTGTCGAGGCACTCGGGCATATACCGGGCCTCGATCAGGCGCAGGTCCGTGACGACTGCTGCCGCCGGCCGGGTGACCGACAGCGACAAAGTGGGCGGCAACAGCGACAGCAGCGCGTCGATCCGGGTCAGCCGCGAGAGCTGGCGACGAAGCACGGTCAGCTGCTTGCGTACGTCGACGAAGGTCGCTGTCGGTCGGTTGGAGAAGTCCTTGGGGCACACCAGGACCACGTTGTCCGCCACCACATCCGGCGGGAAGCCATGATCGGCCAGCAGGGCGCGCATGGCATGGACGTACACGGCGGACTGGATTGCCGCTGCCGCCACCTTCTCGCCGTCGGCCTGCCCGTCGATGACCGGAAAGGACTTGATTTCAACGACGTGGAACTGGCCCTTCCATTGGAACGCGATCAGATCCGGTTCGAGGTAGACATCGCGTCCGCCCACGGACAGGCGCAGCAGCGGATGGTCGAACAGGGTCCCGGCGTCGTCCGAGCCAGCGGCGGCCCGGGCCAGCAAGGTCTTCGTGCGGGCATGGCGCACCTCGTGGCTGGTGTTGCCACCCACCAGCTCCAAGTCGTCATAGGACACCTCCGGCAGCGCCAAGCCGAGCCTTTCCCGCAGCAGGGTGAGCAGCTCCGCGCAGCCGTCGGCCTTGACCTGTGCCTCGAACACGTTGCCGCGGGTGATGGCGAACTGCGACTGTCCGAACTGGGCGGGGAAGCCGAGGTGCGAGGCCAGCCGTGACTTGTCGATGCCCGCCGCGTCCATGATCGCGCGTCGGTTGCAGCCTGGGTTGGTGGTGAGCGCGGAAATGGTACGAGCATTGTGGTTACGCGCTGGTTCATCACCGCGGATGCGACCCAGCGCCTCCTCCGTCGGTGTGCTCATCCGGTCGCCTCCCCGCCGGCCACCTCACCCGCGAGCCCGAGCCGGGCGCCGAAGAGCCGCTGCACGTCGGTAAGGCGGACTGCTCGCCCGGCCGCCTCGTCCCTGGCGTACCGGTCGGCCTCCTCGTGGATGACAAGCTCGGCCCGCGCCGCCTTCGCCACGCTCGTTGGTGTATCGGCGCCATCGCCGGCGCCCGGAATGTTGGCGGCGAACCGCCGCAACAGGCGACCGGTCGCCGGGTGCGGCCCATCCAGCCGAGCGACCTCATCGGCCACACGGATCGCAGCGGTCAGAAAGTGCACTCGGGGGCTGAGCGGTCCGACAATCCGCTCGGCCACCTTCCACGTCGAGACCGTCAGCAGCCCCCGGGCCGGCGCGAGCATGTCGGAGGTGAGGGCTGGACACAGATAGTACGGGCGGGCATACGGCGCAGATCGGAACGACCGCTCCTCATCCCGGCGCAGGCTGGTCAGCCGGGCCGACACCATCTCGCCCGCGAAAAACGCCTCGTGGACGGCGACGATGAGCCGCGGCGCCGCCGGCACCGTAAGCAGCGTGAGCGCGTGATGGACCTGCTCACGCACCGGAAGCAGCGAACCCAGCGCAGCCAAGCTGGGCGGCGCGGCCGAAGGCACGTCCAGAGCCGCCAACGCCCGCTCCCATGCCTCCTCGACGTGGCGAAGCTCGGCCCGTAATCCGCGGGCCTTGACCCGATCGCCGGCGACAGCGGCCACCCGCACCGCCGTCCGCAACTCGTCGATCCTGCGCTCCAAGATCTCTATGGACTCAGCCACGCGCGCAGCCTACATTTCCCAGCCTTTTCCAGCAATACCCAGT
>WNGA01013408.1_pt1 | contig 10486 bp, 7 predicted proteins | sample 5400061 | NCBI WGS metagenome assembly WNGA01 (sample SAMN13153366, study PRJNA577476) | soil metagenome | isolation source: 100 cm soil or saprolite under grassland replicate 2 | place: USA:California | collected 2016-06-15
AGTCGTCCGCGGGGTGCGAGTGCGGACCGACGACGTGAAGGGTCGCGGTCGCCGGTGAGCGCCGCTCCTGGCGGCCCGGCGCAGCTGGACGGCACGGATCGCGTCGTCGCCCGAGAAACCGGCCAGCCGAGCCGCCCCCGAGCTTGGGGCCCGGCCTCCTCGGGAGCTGGTGAACGTGGCTTCTGACCTGCGTGAACGAGTCAGGCGAGCGTCCGATGCGTGGTATACTGCAAAGGGATCCTTCCCCTCTCCGTGGACCGCGCACGCGCTCGCCCGGGCATGTTTCGGCCAGCGCGCGTACTTGCGTCGTGCGCGTTTCGGGCATCGACGAGGAGGCTGATGGTTAGGAGCATTGCCGGTAACTACGGCGCCGGTGATATCACGGTGCTGGAAGGCCTCGAGGCGGTCCGGAGGCGCCCGGGGATGTACATCGGGTCGACCGGCCACCGGGGCCTCCACCACCTCGTCTACGAGGTGGTGGACAACGCCGTGGACGAGGCGTTGGCCGGGTACTGCGACCATATCGAGATCGCGCTGACCGCCGGCGGCGGGGTCAGCGTGATCGACAACGGGCGCGGCATCCCGGTCGACGAGCACCCGGTCGAGCGCCGCTCGGCGCTGGAGGTCGTCATGACGACGCTGCACGCCGGTGGCAAGTTCGGCGGCGACTCCTACGCCGTCTCCGGTGGGCTCCACGGCGTCGGCGTCTCGGTGGTCAACGCCCTGTCGACCCGGCTCGACGCCGAGGTGGTCAGGGACGGCTACCGCTATCGGCAATCCTACGAGCGTGGCGAGCCGACCGGGCCGGTCGAGCGGGTGGGCAAGGCGCGGGGCCATGGCACCACGGTGGCCTTCTGGCCGGACCCAGACATCTTCGAGGACCTCGACTTCAGCTTCGCCATCCTGTCGGGCCGGATGCGGGAGATGGCCTTCCTCAACGCCGGCCTGTCGATCACGCTGACCGACGAGCGCGACACGCCCGCGGCCAGCGAGAACTACATGTACAAGGGTGGCCTGCGGGATTTCGTGGCGCACCTGAACTCCAGCAAGGAGCCGGTCCACCCCTCGATCATCTACTACGAGGGCGAGGCGGGCACGTCGCAGGCCGAGATCGCGATGCAGTGGAACTCGAGCTACAACGACTCGCTCTACACCTTTGCGAACACGATCAACACGGTGGACGGCGGCACCCACGAGGAGGGCTTCCGGGCCGCCCTTACCTCGACCGTCAACCGCTACGCCCGGGCCAACAGCCTGCTCAAGGAGAAGGACCAGAACCTCACCGGCGACGACGTCCGCGAGGGCCTGACCGCGATCGTCTCGGTGAAGCTGCGCGAGCCACAGTTCGAAGGGCAGACCAAGACCAGGCTGGGCAACACCGAGATCAAGGGCTTCGTCCAGGTCACCACCAACAAGATGCTGGACGAATGGTTCGAGGAGCACGGCGCCCAAGCCAAGGCGATCGTGGTCAAGTGCATCCAGGCCGCCCGGGCCCGCATGGCGGCCCGCAACGCCCGCGAGTTGACCCGCCGCAAGTCGTTGCTCGAGTCGTCGTCGCTGCCCGGCAAGCTGGCCGACTGCTCCTCGCGCGACCCGCGCCAGGCTGAGCTGTTCATCGTGGAGGGCAACTCCGCCGGCGGCTCGGCCAAGGAGGCCCGCAACCGCACCTTCCAGGCCATCCTCCCCATCCGAGGGAAGATCCTCAACGTCGAGAAGGCCCGCCTCGACCAGGCCCTCAAGAACGTCGAGATCCAGTCCATCATCACGGCGATGGGCACGGGCATCGGCGAGGACTTCGACCTCACCAAGGCCCGTTACAACAAGATCGTGATCATGGCCGACGCCGACGTGGACGGCTCGCACATCAGGACGCTGCTGCTCACGTTCCTGTTCCGGTTCCTGCGGGGGCTGGTCGAGTCGGGGTTCGTCTACATCGCCCAGCCACCTCTCTACAAGATCAAGTACGGCCGGAGCGGCAACGACATCTTCTACGCCTACACCGAGCGGGAGCGCGACCAGTGGTTCAAGCGCAACCCCAAGAGCAAGGCGACGCCACAGCGGTACAAGGGTCTCGGGGAGATGAACGCCGAGGAGCTGTGGGAGACGACCATGGACCCCGAGCGGCGCACCCTGCTCCAGGTCGGCCTCGAGGACGCCGCGGTGGCCGACGAGATCTTCACCATCCTGATGGGTGAGAACGTGGAGAACCGCCGCAACTTCATCCAGCGGAACGCCAAGGACGTGCGTTTCCTGGACATCTGAGGTGAACCGCCGGCGCCGGCTGGCCGCAGCGAGCCCGGCGACGGCGTGATCAGCTAGGAAAGGGACACAGTGCCGGACGCCCGCCGCATCGAGCCAGTCGACCTCGAAGAGGAGATGAAGAGCTCCTACCTCGATTACGCCATGAGCGTGATCGTGGGACGGGCCCTGCCCTCCGTCCAGGACGGCCTCAAGCCCGTCCACCGCCGCATCCTCTGGTGCGCCAACGAGGAGGGCGTGCGCGCCGGCGACTCGCGCCGCAAGTCCGCCTACATCGTCGGCTCGGTGCTCGGCAAGTACCACCCGCACGGCGACAGCCCCGTCTACGAGGCCATGGTCCGGCTCGGCCAGGACTTCGCCTCCCGCTACCCCCTGATCGACGGGCAGGGCAACTTCGGCACCGCCGACGGCGACCCGGCCGCGGCCATGCGCTACACCGAGGCGCGGCTCTCCCCCCTGGCGATGGAGCTGCTGCGGGACATCGACAAGGAAACCGTCGACTTCATCCCCAACTACGACAACCAGACGGTCGAGCCCGTCCTGCTGCCGGCTCGGTTCCCGAACCTGCTGGCCAACGGCTCCGCCGGGATCGCGGTCGGCATGGCCACCAACATCCCGCCGCACAACCTCGGCGAGGTCATCGACGCCGCCGTGGCGCTGCTCGACGACCCGGAGCTGACCAGCGAGGACCTGCTGCGCTACGTGAAGGGCCCGGACTTCCCGACCGGGGCGGCGATCATGGGCACGGCCGCCATCCGCGACGCCTACCTCACCGGGCGCGGCTCCATCCGCGTGCGCGCCAAGGTGCGCATCGAGGAGAACCGCCGCGGCGGGCAGAGCATCGTCGTCACCGAGCTGCCCTACCAGGTCTCCGGCGACCGGCTGCTGGTGCGGATCGGCGAGCTGGTCAAGAGCGGGCGCCTCCACGGCATCTCCGACGTCAACAACGAGTCCAGCCGCGAGGGCACCCGGCTGGTGATCGACGTTCGCCGCGACGCCGTGCCGCAGGTGGTGCTGAACCAGCTGTACAAGCACACGCAACTGCAGGACAGCTTCGGCGTGATCATGCTGGCCCTGGTCGACGGCGTGCCAAGGCTGCTCAACCTCGCCGACATGCTGCGCCACTACAACGCCCACCAGATCAACGTGGTGATCCGGCGCACCCGCTACGAGCTGCGCAAGGCCGAAGAGCGGGCGCACATCCTCGAGGGCCTGCTGATCGCCCTCGACCACCTCGACGAGGTCATCACCCTCATCCGCAACGCCGAGTCGGCCGACGTCGCGCGCGGCCAGCTCATGGAGCGCTACTCGCTCTCCGAGGTCCAGGCCACCGCCATCCTCGACATGCAGCTCCGCCGCCTGGCCGCCCTGGAGCGCCAGCGCATCCAGGACGAGTACGCCGAGCTGCAGGCCAAGATCGCCGAGTTCAAGGCGATCCTGGCGGACCCGGCCAGGATCCGCGCGATCGTCAGGGACGAGATGCTCGACATCAAGCGCCGCTTCGCCGACCCGCGCCGCACCGAGATCCGGCCGGACGAGGGCGAGCTGTCGATCGAGGACCTGATCGCGGCCGAGCCGGTGGTGGTCACGGTGACCCGCACCGGCTACGTCAAGCGGGTGCCGCTCACCGACTACCGCGCCCAGGGCCGCGGCGGCCGCGGCGTGCGCGGCGCGAACCTCAAAGAGGACGACATCGTCCAGTTCCTGTTCATCACCAACACCCACCACTGGGTGCTGTTCTTCACCAACAAGGGCCGGGTGTACCGGGTCAAGGTGCACGAGGTGCCCGAGGCGTCGCGTAACTCCCGCGGCACCTACGTGGCCAACGTGCCGGGCGCCACGTTCCAGCCCGACGAGCGCATCGCCGCCGTGCTCGACCTGGACGACTACGACAGTGACCGCTTCCTGGTGCTGGGGACCAGGCGTGGCATGGTGAAGAAGACCGCCCTGGCGGAGTACGACTCGCCGCGCGTCGGCCTCGCCGCCATCAACCTGCGTGAGGACGACGAGCTGATCGGGGTCAAGCTCACCTCGGGGACGGACGACCTGTTGTACGTGTCCCGCAAGGGGCAGGCGTGCCGCTTCATGGAGGCCTCCGTGCGGCCGATGGGCCGGCAGACCAGCGGCGTGATCGCCATGCGCCTCAACGGCGACGACGAGGTGCTGGCGATGGAGGTGGTCCGCCCGAACGCCGACCTCCTGGTGGTGACCGACGCGGGATTCGGCAAGCGGACGCCGTTGGAGCAGTATCCTCTCAAGGGCCGTGGCGGCAAGGGGGTTCTCACCGTGAGGATCGTCGAGCGCCGCGGCTACCTGGCCGGTGCACTGGCGGTGCAGGAGGAGGACGACATCTTCCTGATCACCGACAACGGCCAGATCATCCGCACGAGGGTCAAGGAGGTCCGCAGGGCCGGTCGTGCCACCCAGGGCGTTCGTATCATGCGCCTTGGCCAGACCGGCCGCGTGGCGGCCGTCGCACCGGTCGTCAAGGACGAGGAGTAGCCTATGACCAGTCAGATCCCGCAGGTGACGAGACGGCCGAGGATCCCCCTCCCGCCGTCGTCGACCGGCCCGCCCGACTCCCCCGACCGGAGCGCACGCCTGGTTCTGCGCCGGCTCGACCCGTGGTCGGTGCTGAAGTTCTCGCTGCTGTTCTACTTCTGCATGCTGCTGGTCGGGCTGCTGGTGTTCGCCGTGATCTGGCTCGTGCTGGTCAACATGGGCGTGTTCGAGTCCGTCGCCAGGTTCGCCGGGAACTTCAACCTGGACATCGGCTTCCCCGCCGGCACGGTGTTCAAGTACTACATCCTGCTCGGGCTGCTCGGCGTGGTGATCTGGAGCGTCGGCACGGTGCTGCTCACGCTGCTGTTCAACCTGGTCAACGACATCACCGGCGGCATCGAGGTGGTCCTCGGCGAGCGCGTGCGCCGTCCCTACGAGGAGCGCCCCTTCTAAGCCCCCGCTCCGCCGCCCGCCGCCAGGTCCGCCCGCCCGGCGCCGCGAAGCGCGGCACCATTCCCAGCCCGGGTCGTGACCCCGGCACGGCCGCCAGTTCCCGCCCGCTTGCCGTACTAGCCCGAACTGGCTATTCGGTTGCACCCTTCTGCTCCCGATCAGACCCGCAGCGGCCGTACCTGGCCGACGTCATTCGAGCGTGGGAGCGGGAGGGTGTCATGAAGCGCACGGGGTACGCCTTCGTCGGCGTGGCCGTGCTCGCCGCCGCACTGGCAGGGTGCGGCTCGAGCACGCCGAGCGCCTCCGGTGGAGCGACGGCGACCACCCGGCCGGTCGCGTCGACCCAGCCGGTGGCCGTTCCGAAGCCGGCCGGCAAGACCGTCCTCCGCATAGAGGGCGCGCTGAGCCGCCACAACCTCGGCCGGTCGCTTGCGTTCGACCAGAAGACCCTCGACGCCATGGCGACCAACACGGCCACCATCTTCGAGCCCTTCGTCAAGAAGGACATCCGCTTCACCGGCATCCCCATGTCGAACCTGCTCGCGCGGGCGGGGATCACGCAGAGCGCGACCAAGGTGCAGTTCCACGCGCTCGACGACTACAAGGTCGAGTTCAAGGTGTCCGACATGATGGCGCCGGGGGTGCTGCTGGCCACCAAGGCAGACGGCGCCGCCATCCCGATCGGCAAGGGCGGCCCGATCCGCCTGGTGTTCCCGCCCGACTCCGCTCCCGGCAAGAACAAGGACCTCTGGATCTGGAGCATCGACTCCATGACGATCCGCTAGTGGCGAGCCCGATCGGGCGCCACTGGCTTCGAGCCCGTCCGCGTGGGGCCGCCGCGGAGGGGCCGGCGGCCACGCCCGAGGTGGCGGCGAAGCTGCGGCTCTCGCCGGGGCAGCGGGTGCTGGTGACCGTGCTCGGCCTGCTGATCGTCACCGTGCAGGTGATGATCGTGCTCGCCTACCGCAACCTGGGGAGCACCACCACCTCGTTCGGGACCGCCACCGACGTCGTCACCGGCCTCTCGCGGGTGTTGCGCGAGATCGGCCAGCTGCAGATCGACGTCACCCGCCTCCACTCGCCCGGCGAGGCCGACAAGCTCGCGATCAGGCGCGGCCTGGTCGATCAGCAGATCGAGGTCACCCTGAGCGCCACGCCCGTCGGAGGGGACCAGCGCGCCGCCCTCGAGCGCGCCCGCGGGCACCTCGCCTCGTTCGACACCGAGCTGGCCACGCTACAGGCGCACCCGACCCGTGAACAGCTCGCCCGCTCGCGGCCAGCGCTCGAACGACAGGCCAGCGAGGCCGAGGACCTCGTCAAGGCGGTCTACGACGCCAGCGAGATCGGCTTCTTCGGCGCCATCGCGAACGCGCTGCACGCCCGCAGCGCCCTGGAACGGGTGCTCATCGGCATCAGCGGCCTGACGATGGCGGTCGCGCTGATGCTCTCGCTGTCGCTGCGGCGGCGGACCAGCCGCACCTTCGCCCGTGCCTACCAGCGCTTGGTGCAGGAGGTCAACGAGCGCGAGGCGGCCGAGCAGGCGCTGCGCGAGAGCGAGCAGCGCTTCCGCGCGCTGGTGCACAACGCCTCCGACGTCTTCACCGTGATCGGCGACGACGGGGTCATCCGCTACCAGAGCCCGGCGGTCCAGGCCGTGCTCGGGCACCCCCCTGACAGCCTGATCGGCGGCAATATGCTCGACGTGGTCCTCGCCGACGACCGCGAGGAGGCCCTGCGACTGTTCGAGCAGTCCCGGCAGCAGAGCGGCGTCCCCGTCGTCGGCGAGGTGTGGATGCTGCCGAGGGGGTCCCAGACTCCGCGGCGCTTCGAGATGACCGTCACCGACCTGCTCGCCGACCCGACCGTCAACGGCCTGGTGCTCAACTACAGCGACATCACCGAGCGCGCGCTCTACCAGGAGCGGCTGACCCGGCAGGCGTTCCACGACACGCTGACCGGCCTGGCCAACCGTGCGCGGTTCCAGGAGCGGCTGGAGCAGGCCCTGCAGCAGCGCGACCACACCGTCGGCCTGCTGTTCATCGACCTCGACCGTTTCAAGGTGATCAACGACAGCCTCGGCCACGACGCGGGCGACCAGCTCCTCCGCGAGGTGGCGGAGCGCCTGGGCGCCTGCCTGCGGGAGGGGGACACGCTCGCCCGGCTCGGCGGCGACGAGTTCACCGTCCTGCTGCCCGACATCGCGGGGCCCGAGGTGGCGGTCGCGGTCGCCCAGCGGATGATCGGCACGCTCAAGGCGCCGTTCGACCTGCCCGGCCAGTCGGTCGTGGTGGGCGCGAGCGTCGGCATCGCCACCGGCGTGGCCCTGCGTGACCGCCCCGACGCGCTGCTGCGGGACGCGGACGCGGCGATGTACGAGGCGAAGGCCGGCGGTCGCGGCCGGCACGCCGTCTTCCACGCGACCATGCACACCCGTGCCGTCAGCCGCCTCGCCATCGAGACCGAGCTGCGTCGCGCCATCGAGACCGAGCAGCTCCTGCTCTACTACCAGCCGATCATCCTGCTGGACAGCGGCCAGATGGTGGGCGTCGAGGCGCTGGTGCGCTGGCAGCGGCCGGATGGGACGCTGATCCTGCCCAACGAGTTCATCCCGGTGGCCGAGGAGACCGGGCTGATCCAGCCGATCGGCCGCTGGGTCCTGCACGAGGCCTGCAACCAGCTCAGCCGCTGGCGGGCGGAGCTGCCGCAGGCGGCCGGGCTGTCGATGAGCGTCAACGTCTCCGCGCGCCAGCTCCAGGACCCCAGCCTCGCGTCCGACGTGACCTCCGCCCTCCGGAACGCTGCGATCGACCCCGCCTCGCTGGTCCTGGAGCTGACCGAGAGCGTGATGGCCGAGAACCTCGAGACGGCCAACGAGACCCTGCAGGCGCTCCGGTGGATGTCGGTGCAGCTGGCCATGGACGACTTCGGCACCGGCTACTCCTCGCTGAGCAGCCTCAGCCAGCTTCCGCTGGACATCCTGAAGATCGACCAGAGCTTCGTCGCCCGCCTCGACCAAGACGCCGAGGGCCGGGCGATCGTGTACGCGATCATGTCGCTGGCGAGCGCCCTGGGCGTGCGCGTCACCGGCGAGGGCATCGAGACGCCCGCGCAGCTCTCCGCCCTGATCGAGCTCGGCTGCCAGTACGGCCAGGGCCACCTGCTCGGCGAGCCCGTCCCCGCCGACGCCCTGGCGGCCGTCCTGGTCGCGAAGGCCTCCAGCCAGGTCGCCACTATGTCCAAGCCGACCCGGACGTCCTGACCCTGGCGCTCAGGCCCGCGGGGGGAGGCTGACCATGCCGAGCCAGAAGCCCTCGACGGCGCGGATGACCTTGAAGAACTCCTCCAGCCCGACGGGCTTGGTCAGGTAGCAGTTCGCGCCGAGCTCGTAGGAGCGCAGGATGTCGGCTTCGGCCGCGGAGGTGGTCAGCACGGCGACGGGGATCCGTCGCAGGACCGGGTCCGCCCGCATCTCGGCGAGCACCTCCTTGCCGTCCTTGCGGGGGAGGTTGAGGTCCAGCAGGACCAGGTCCGGGCGGCTGGCGGCGGTGTGGCGGCCCTCGCGTCGCAGGTAGGCCAGCGCCTCGACGCCGTCGGGCACGACGCTGAGCTGGTTTGCCACCTTGGCGTCGCGCAGCGCCTCGATGGTGAGCTCGACGTCGGTCGGGCTGTCCTCGACCAGCAGGATCTGGGTCAACTGGACACGCATGCCGCCTCCTGGACGTCGTCGAGGGTGAACCAGAACCGGGTGCCGCCACCCGGGTTGTCGTCGACCCAGACCACGCCGCCGTGCGCCTGCACGATCCGCTTGCAGATGGCCAGCCCGATGCCGGTGCCGGGATAGGCGTCCCTGGTGTGCAGGCGCTGGAACATCCCGAAGATCCGCTCGCGGTACGGCGGCTCGATCCCGATGCCGTTGTCGGCCACGAGGAAGCGCCAGCGCGTGCCGTCGCGGCAGGCGCTGATCCTGACGCGGGGCGGCGTGCCCGGCCTGGCGAACTTGACGGCGTTGGTGACGAGGTTCTGGAAGAGCTGGGCGAGCTGCAGGGCGTTGCCGCGCACGGTCGGCAGCGCGTCCACCTCCACCGTGGCCTCGGCCTCGTCGAGCCTGTTCTCCAGGTTGGCGAGGATGTCGGCGACGACGAGATCGCAGTCGACCTCGGTGAGCTGCTGCTCGGAGCGGCCGACGCGGGAGTAGGCGAGCAAGCCTTCGATCAGCGACCTCATCCGGGCGCACCCGTCGACGGCGTGGCCGATGAACCGGTCGGCCTCGGCGTCCAGCCGGCCCTGGTAGCGGCGGGCGAGCAGCTCGACGTAGCCGGCGATGGTCCGGAGCGGCTCGGCCAGGTCGTGGGAGGCGACGTAGGCGAACTGCTCCAGCTCGGCGTTGGACTGGCGCAGCTCCTCGGCCTGCTCGGCCAGCTGACGTGCGACGCGCCGTTGCTCGGTCACGTCGATGAAGGAGGACAGCGCGTACGCCACGGCACCGGACTGGTCGCGGATCGGGGTGAATTGCACCCAGAGAGGACGCCGCCCGTTCGTGGTGAGCACCTCGACGTCGTCCAGCTCACCCGCCTCGCCTCGCAGTGCCTGCCGGATCCCCGACCGCTCGGTCGGGTAGAGCTGGTCGGTGCCGGCAACATAGGCCTGGTAGACCTTGGAGAGGTCCTCTGGTCTGGCGTCGGGGTCGATGCCGTGACCCAGCAGCTCGAGGCTGTAGCGGTTGGCGTAGACCGTCTTGCCGGACGCGTCGACCACGAAGACCCCGACCGGCAGCCCTTCGAGGAACTGGATCAGGCGGTCTTCGCTGTCCTGCTGACGACGCTGCGAGGCGGCGAGCGCCCCGGCCCGCCTTTCGAGCTCGACTAGGGCGGCGGCCCGCTCGGCCTCGACCCGGGCGAGCGCACGCCCGGTGGTCAGCAGCACGGCCACGAACAGCACCACCATCGCGATGACGAGCAGGGACGTCCCGAGCTCGGTCCCGTACACCCCCAGCCGTTGCCCGCTCAGGCGCAGCCAGCCGAGCAGGAACGGCACCAGCACGGCGGTCGGGATCAGGCGGCGCAGCATCAGCCCGGTTTGCCCGGCGGTGACGAACAGCCGCGCCGGCCCGTTGTCCACCGAGACGGCGACGATCCCTAGTGTCCCGTACCTGAGGTTCGTTTACGGGTTGCCTTGACCATGATGTCGTCGGCGTCTTTGACCCACACAAAGGGGTGGCAGCGCTCGTTCCAGGCGTCGCAGAAGCGGCGGATGGCGGCCACCAGATCGGCAA
>WNGA01019208.1_pt1 | contig 10486 bp, 10 predicted proteins | sample 5400061 | NCBI WGS metagenome assembly WNGA01 (sample SAMN13153366, study PRJNA577476) | soil metagenome | isolation source: 100 cm soil or saprolite under grassland replicate 2 | place: USA:California | collected 2016-06-15
GGGTCGCCACAGTTTCGAACTGAGACACTACGGGGCCCGCACGACGCTTGCCCGACGGCCGCATCTGCCGCGACAATAGCGCGCATGCCCGGTGGACAGCCGCGCCCCCCCGCCACGCTCGAGGCCATCGAGATCCATCTCGATCCGCGCCACGCGGCGAGGGACAAGGCCAGCCGGCATCGGCGGCTGAACGTCGTGGTCTACCCCGTGACCCGCCTGATCGGCAACGTGCTCCTGATCGTGGTCATCTATCTCAACAACCGCTTCGTCCTCGACGATCCGTTCTCCTGGCCGACCTTCCTGGGCATCTCGGCCGGGCTCCTCGCGTACTCGCTCCTGTCCTGGCTGGCGCTGGTCGTGCTGTGGGGACGAACCGGACGCGTGCCGCTGGATCTCGTCTTCCTCACGCTCGACGTCGTCGCGTGGACGTTCGCGATCTACTGCTCGGGGGGCGACAAGAGCTGGCTCTTCTTCCTCATGATCATCCGCGCGGCCGATCTGCCGCATCCGCTCCGGCGGGTGCTGTTCCTCGGCCACTTCTCCGTCGCCTGTTACGTCGCGCTGTTCGCCTATCTGATCTTCGTCGAGCATCGCTCGATCCCGGCGGGCGCCGCGCTGTCCAAGATCACCTTCGTCTACCTGATCAACCTCTATCTCTCGATCTCGGCGCGGACGGCCGAGCGCGTCCGCGAGACCATGGTCGCGGCCATCCGGGTGGCGCGCGAATCGATCCGCCGCCTCGAGGAGAAGTCGCGCGAGCTGGAGGAATCGAACGCCGAGCGGCAGACCGCGCTCGCCGAGCAGGCGGCGCTGGCCGTGCGCGCGGAGGCCGCCAGCCGCGCCAAGAGCCAGTTCCTGGCCACCATGAGTCACGAGATCCGGACGCCCATGAACGGGATCCTCGGGATGACGGAGCTGACGCTCGACACGGACCTCACCCCGCAGCAGCGGGAATACCTGGCGACGGCCAAGGCCTCGGCCCAGTCCCTGCTGACGATCCTCAACGAGATCCTCGACTTCTCGAAGATCGAGGCGGGCAAGCTCGAGCTCGAGGCGGTGCCGTTCTCGCTGCGTGACAAGCTCGGGTCCGTGCTCAAGATCTTCGCCCCCGACGCGCAGCGCGCGAACCTCCTGCTGCGCGCCGTGGTCGACGACGACGTCCCGGACGCGCTGCTCGGCGATCGCGTCCGTCTGCGGCAGATTCTCTTCAACCTCGTCGGGAACGCCCTGAAGTTCACGAACCGCGGCGAGGTGAGCGTGCTCGTGACGATGGAGTCGCGGCTGGGCAACGTGGTGGCCCTGCACTTCGCCGTTCGCGACACCGGGATCGGGGTCGAGCCCGAGCAACGGCAGGCCATCTTCGACGCCTTCACGCAGGCCGACAGCTCGACGACCCGGCACTACGGGGGCACCGGCCTGGGGCTCGCGATCTCCTCGCAGCTCGTCCGCCTCATGGGCGGTCGCATCTGGCTCGACAGCACGCCGAACGTCGGCAGCACCTTTCACTTCACCGCGCGCCTCACCGTCGACGCGCCGGCGGCCGGCGCGCCGGCGGAGCCGGCCGTCGTGCACGGCGTGCCCGTGCTCGTCGCCGTGGCCAGCGCCACGAGCCGGAGCATCCTGGACTTCGTGCTGACCACGTGGCATATGCGCCCGACGGTCACCGAGGATGCCGGCGTCGCCCTCGATGCGCTGGCGACGGCGTCAGATGCCGGGCTGCCGTTTCGCCTGGTGCTGCTCGAAGCCGACATGCCGGGCGCGCTCGATCTCATGGCCCTGATGACGCATCACACGGGCTTCGCGGGCGGCGTGGTGCTGATCAGCGGCGCCGGCGAGGGCGGGCCCGATTTCCCTCCGGGGATCACCCGACTGCTGCACCCCTTCACGCAGTCGGCCTTGCTCGATGCCGTGGTGAAAGCGCTCGGCGAGCGGGCCGTCGGCGCCGCCGACGAGCGGCACGCGCGCCCGGCCGCGCGGCGCAGCCGACGCCCGCGGCGCATTCTCGTGGCCGAGGACAGCCTGGCCAGCCAGCAGGTCACCGTCGGCTTCCTGCAACGCTGGGGGCACACCGCCGTCGCGGTGGCCAGCGGCGGCGAGGCCCTCACCGCGATCGAGCGACAGCCGTTCGACCTCGTGCTGATGGACGTCCACATGCCCGAGATGGACGGGTTGCAGGCGACCGCGGCCATCCGCAGTCGCGAGCGCGTGACGGGCGGGCACCTGCCGATCGTGGCCATGACGGCCAGCGCGATGAAGGGCGACCGCGAGCGCTGCCTGGCCGCCGGCATGGATGGGTATGTCTCGAAGCCTGTCCGCCCCCGGGCGTGGCGGAGGATGAGGACGCGACCGAGGACCGCGTGACCCAGGACGCGATCCTCGCGCGCTTCGAGGGCGATGCGATCCTGGCCAGCACCGTCGGCGCCGCGTTCCTGCTCGAAGCACCCGCGCTCCTGGGGGTCGTGCGTGAGGCGATCGCGCGCGGCGACACGCAGGAAGTGCGGCGCGCGGCGCACACGCTCAAGAGCTCGGCGGGGCATTTCAGCTCGACCGCCGCCGCCGCCGCGCTGCGCCTGGAGCGGATGGGGCGCGAGGGCAGCCTGAGCGGCGCCACCGCCGTCGCCGACGCGCTCGAGCGCGAGGTGGCGGAGGTGCGGACGGCGCTGGAGGCGCTGCGGGCGGGCCCGAGGCCCTCCTAGCGTTCTCGCACGACCGGGTTGCGCAGCACGCCGATACCGGGGACCTCCACCTCGACGACGTCGCCGTCCTTCATGTTCTCCGTCGGGCCGTCGGTCCCCAGCCACAGGACGTCGCCCGGGTGGAGCGTCAGGTACTGGCTCATCCGGCTGATGAACGCGCGCAGGCCGAAGATCGCGTCCTTGACGGCATAGGTGAACATCTCCTTGCCGTTGAGCCGGATCGTCACCTTCAGCTTGTCCGGGTCCAGGTCGGTGACGATCCACGGGCCCATCGGCTTGAAGGTGTCGGTGTTCTTGCCCCGCCAGAAGGTGCGGTCGCCGCGCTGCCAGGTCCGCTCGCTGACGTCGTTGCCGATCGTGTAGCCGAACACGTAGTCCAGGGCCTGAGCTTCCGACACGCGCCTGGCGCGCTTGCCGATCACCGCCACCAGCTCGCCTTCGTACTGGACCAGGTCGGTCGCGTCCCTGGGAATGACGATCGGCTCGTCGGTGGCGATGAGCGCGTTGTTGGCGCGGTAACCGACGTCGGCCTGCGGCGGGAACTGCGGCTCCACGCCCCGGCGCTTGGCCATCTCGGTCACGTGCTCGCGGTAGTTCACGCCGGCCGCGTAGAACGTCGGGGGGATCACCGGCACGAGCAGCTTCACCGCGCTCAGGGGCACCGCGGTCGCCGTCCGTGCGTGGCTCTCGAACGGACTCCCCGTGACCTCGGTGACGGTGGTTCCCTCGATGACGCCGTACGCGACACGCGATCCCGACTGGAACCGGCACCATTTCATGGTCGGCACTCCTTCGGCTATTGGGCCAGGAAGCCGCCGTCGACGGCCAGGACGTGGCCCGTGACCATCGCGGAGGCGCGGGAGGCGAGGAAGAGGACGGCGCCGACGATCTCGTGGGGCTCGGCGAGGCGGCCCATCGGCGTCAGCTGCTCGATGCGCGCGAGCAGGTCCGGCTTGTCGGCGATACCGCGCAGCAGCGGCGTCCGGACCCAGGTCGGCGCGATCGCGTTCACCCGGATCCCCTGCTTCGCCCACTCGACGGCGAGCGCTCGGGTCATGTTGACGACGGCGCCCTTCGTCGCCTGATACGAGAGATTGGGATAGAGGCCGCCGCCCGAGAAGCCCATGATCGAGGCCGTGTTGATGATCCGGCCGCCCCGGCCCGAGGCCAGCATGTGTCGGGCCGCCTCGCGCGCGCACAGGAACACGCCCGTCATGTTGACCGCGACGACCTTGTTCCAGTCGTCCATCGTGATCTCGCTCGTCGGCTTGCGGATGGCGATCCCGGCATTGTTGAACAGGACGTCGAGCCGCCCGAGCCGGGCGACCACCCGGTCGAAGGCCGTCGTGACCTGCGCCTCGTCGGCGACGTCGACCTTGTAGCCGTCCTCCCCCGAGGCGGCGAGATCGAAGATGGCCACGCGCGCGCCGACGGCGGTGAGCGCCGCCGCCACGGCCGCCCCGATGCCGCTGGCGCCGCCGGTGACGACGGCGACGTCACCGTCCAGCCGGAACTCGGACAGCGGATCGGTCGCCATGCCTAGGCCAGGCCGCCCAGGACGCCGCACTTGCGGAAGGCCTCGATGTCGTCGGCGGCATAGCCGGCGTCGGCGAGGACCCGCGCGCCGTGCTCGCCCAGCGCGGCGACGAACGGCCGGGCCGTCGCCGGGGCCGCCGAGAAGCGGAAGGGAGGGTTGAGGGCACGGAACGTCCCCCCGCCGTCGTGGACCTCGGCGAAGGCGCCTCGGTGAGAGAGCTGGGGATCGGCCATCGCTTCCTCCACCGTCCGGTAGCGGGAGCACGGGACGCCGAACCGGTCGAAGATCGCTCGACACTCGTCGGTGGCGAGCTGCCGCGACCACTGCTCGAGCTCGTCCATGAGCAGGTGCCAGTTCCGGCGCCGGTCCCCGTACACGGCGAAGCGCGGGTCCGCGACCCAGTCCTCGCGGCCGGCGGCGCGCGCGAGGTCGCGGAACGTCCGCTCGCTCGCCACGGCGAGCATCAGGAACCCGTCGCGGGTCGCGAGCGGTCCGAACATCGGCCGGCCCGGCGGGGGCAGCGGAAACTGGGCGCGCTGGACCTCGGCGAGCGTCATCGTCAGCATGCTCTCCAGCATCGAGACGTCGACGAGCTGCCCCCGGCCGGTGTGCTGGCGCTGCTGGAGCGCGGCGAGGATGGCGCCGAACGCGTAGGTGCCGCTGAGCACATCGGCGATGAAGATGCCGTTGTTGTCGGGCCTCGTGCGGCCGTCCTGATACGACATGTGCGCGACGTCGTACCCGCAGGCCGCGTGGATCACGGGCGCGTAGGCCGGCAGCCCGGCGGAGGGCCCGGTCTGGCCATAGCCGGAGATCGCGCAGTAGATCAGCTCCGGCCGCAGGGGGGCCAGCGCCCCGTAGTCGAGGCCCAGGCGCGCCATCACGCCGGGGCGGAAGTTCTCGACGAGCACGTCGGTGCGGCGCACGAGCCGCTTGACGATCTCCACGGCCGCGGCCTGCTTGAGGTCGAGGACCAGGCTTTGCTTGCCCGCGTTCAGCTGGCCGAAGTAGCTGCTCACGCCGTCGCGCAGCGGCGGACGGGTGCGCATCATGTCGCCCTCGGGCGCCTCGAGCTTGATCACCGACGCACCGAGATCGGCGAGGAGCCGCGTGCAGTGCGGCCCGGCGATGGTCGTCGTCAGGTCGAGAACGCGGAGCCCGCCCAGGATCTCGTTCGTCACCGCGGCCGCTGCGCCTCCCCACGGGCGCCGGCGATCGTCTTCAAGCGCGGGCAGAGCCGCAGCGCGTTCTGACCGAGGAGCTTGCGCCGGGCCGTGTCCGAGAGCCGCGAGCGGCCCGTGATCTGCTGCACGCTCTCCGGCCAGGCGGTATCGCCGTGCGGCCAGTCCGTCGCGAAGAGGAAGAGATCCTCCCCGAGCTCCTCGACGCAGAACTCGACCGACCGCTCCCAGGTGTCGATGGCGTGGAAGTAGCGTCCCTCGGCGAGCACCTCGCGCGGCAGACGCTTGAGGTTCGGCACGTGCCCTGGAGACATCAGGTAGTGCGTGTCCAGCCGATCGAGCGCCAGAGGCAGCCAGCCCCCGCCCGTCTCGATGATCGCCGCCCGCAGGTCGCGGAACATCTCGAAGACGCCTCCACCGATCAGCGCGCCGAGGGCCGCCATGCCCGCCCACGGATTGGCGAAGCTGTGCAGGAGGAACCAGGCGCCGTCGAGATCGAACGTGCCCGGCGCGTAGGGCGGCCGGGCCGTGCCCCCGTGGGCCAGCAGCGGCAGGTCGAGATCCTGGGCGACCTCGTACAGCGGATAGAGGTCGGGATGGTCGAGCAGCTTGCCGTCGGGCGCCTGCGGCGAGATGTAGACGCCCACGAGGTTCGGGTCACGGGCCCAGTGCTTGATCTCGGCGACCCCCGCCGCCACGTCACGCATGTTCGGCACCACCGTCCACGTCAGGCGCGTCGGCGCTTGCGCGCAGAAGTCGGCGACCCAGCGATGGTAGGCGCGATACAGCGCGTTCTCGAAGCCGCCGTCGCGGAGCGCGCAGTAGCTGGAGACGTGGGTCGGATAGAGGACGCCGACGTCGACCAGCGCTCGGTCCATGTCCTCGATGCGGACCTTGACGTCCCAGCTCGCCTCGGGCCTGATCGGCGGCAGCGCGTCGGCGCGCCCGGGGGGAAAGGCCTTCCGCCCGCCTTCCATCCCCGAGCGCCGGGTCAGGCCGAAGGTGTCGCGGACGCCGAGCGGCCGGCCCGTCTCGATGGGCTCGACGACGGACGTGCGGCTGCCGAAGAGCGAGTACCGGTGCCCGGCCTTCGCCTGCCCGGCGATGGCATCGCAGAGCTGCCCGTAGGTATCGCGGTACGCGGGGTCGATGTAGTCCTGATAGAACCGATCGATCCGCTCGACGATGTGGGAGTCCAGGTCGATCACGAGCTCGCCATTCCAGCTCATAGCCTCTCCTCCGGGACGTCAATCTATAACATCTGGTAGGGTCGTCTGCATGCAGAAGCTCGAGCTGACCCATACCACGATGAGCGAGCCCGACGCGCTGCGGCTCCTGGACGGCCATCGGATCAGCCGGGGCGGGCGCACGATGGATCCCAAGGCCCAGATCGTCGGCGAGTTCGTGAAGTCGATCCGCGTGCCGGGCTACTTCCCGCCCCTGTCCGAGCTGCGTCAGCAGCTGCGCACGATGGTGCGGCTGATGGACGAGCCGGCCCCACCGCTCGCGCGTGTCGAGGACATCCGCCTGCCGGGGCCGGCCGGTCCCCTGCCCGCGCGCGTGTACGAGGGTGCGCGCGGCGACGGATCCCCTCGACCCGCGGTGATCTATTTCCACGGCGGCGGGTGGGTGCAGGGAGATCTGGAGACCCACCATGGCCTCTGCGCGCGCCTCGCGCTCGGGTCGGGCGCGCTCGTGGTCGCGCTCGACTATCGGCTCGCGCCCGAGCACCCGTTCCCCGCGGCCATCGAGGACTGTCTGGCCGTCTACCGCTGGCTCCGCGCGCACGGCGGCGAGCTCGGCGCCGATCCGCGCCGGGTCGCCGTCGCCGGCGACTCCGCCGGCGGCAACCTGGCGGCCGTCGTCTCCCAGCAGGCCGTGGCCGCGGGCGAGCCGCCGCCGACGGCGCAGGCGCTGATCTACCCCGCGCTCGACTTCGTCCTCGACACGCCGTCGCATCACGACCTCGAGGATGCCCACATCATCCCCCGCGACCGCATCCTCTGGTACGCGGACCAGTATCTGCCGCCCGGTGTCGATCGCCTGGATCCGCGTGCCTCGCCGCTGCGCGCCCGCGATCTGCGGGGCCAGCCGCCGACGTTGCTGATCACCGCCGGCTTCGATCCCCTCCGCGACGAGGGGCACGCATACGCCGACGCGCTCCGCACGGCCAAGGTCGACGTCGCGTGTCACGAGTACTCCGGGCAGATCCACGCGTTCGTCTCCCTGGCGAAGGCGATCCCGCAGGGGCTCGCATGCACGGAGGAGGTCGGCGAGTTCCTGCGACGACATCTGTTCGGCGGGCGGTGAGATGACGGCGGTGCGGACGGAGCTGCTATACGAGGTCACGATGGACGCGGAGACCGACGATCTCGGTGAGACGCCGCTCGGTCATCGCCGGATCGTGCGCGTCACGGGCGGGTCGTTCGAGGGGCCGAAGCTGCGCGGCACGGTCCTGCCGCGCGGAGGCGACTGGCTCGTCGAGCGACGGGATGGCGTGCGTGCGCTCGACGTGCGCCGCACACCCGGCAGGTCTGCTACACGGTCTACGCCGTCCTGTAGCGGGTCGCGCCGGTAGGCCACCGGCCTGGAGGTCAGGACGGCGGGGGGATGTTCTTCAAGAAGCGTTCGTGCCCCTCTCGTTCCAGTGCGGTCCGCCCGTCGGAACCCCCGGCGATGAGATAGAGGAGTCCGGCGAGCCCGCATACCAGAGCCAAAAACCCCGCGAGAACCGGTAGTCCTGCCCACCAGAGAACAGGGATCGCCGCCACGGCCGCGACGGACGGGATGACCCGCAGTAAACGCCTCACCGCGTCGGTCGCGTCCGGCTTCGACCTCTCCATGTCCCGCACGGTATCACCATCCATCGCTCCAGCCCCTGACGGTCGGCGAGTAGGTCCTCAGAAGATCGCGAGCGGGTGGGCCGGCGCGCCCGTCGAGCCGACGAGGCGCAGCGGCGTCGCCGAGAACAGGAACTCGTAGCGCCCCATCTCCTTACATGCGACGGCCAGCCGCTCTGGGTTCGTGTTGTCGACCAGCGCGAGCCCGAGGAAGGGGATGGCGAGGTGCACGCCCATCCCGAAGCCCGCGTAGCCGATGGGGCGCTCGTCCATCATGTCCCAGGAGATCGCCGCGATGTCCTTCTCGCGGAACCACTCGAGACAGGCGACGTGAAGCCCGGGATGGGGCGACACCCGCGGCACCCATTCGGGATGCGCCTTCCGGAACACCTCGTCGCCGCTGCGCACGACGACGACGTCCCCCGGCTCCACGCGCACGCCCTGCCGACGCGCCGTCTCGTCGAGCTCTTGCGGGGTCACCGGCTTGCCGACCGTCACGTACCCCTCCTGGCGACCCGCGGCGACGTCGAGGAGCACGCCGCGCGTGGTGATGCCATCGAAGAGCGGATCGATCGGACACCACGTCGCGCCGGCGACGCTCAGGCTGTCCGCGAAGGGGCGACCGTTGTACAGCTCGCCGTCCCACGCCACGTGACAGAGCGCGTCGATGTGGGTGATCCAGAAGCCGTGGTAGACCATGTCGAACCGGTCGAGCACGACATCCGCCCGCTCGCGCTTCGAGGGAAACGTGGCGGAGTACATGAAGACCGGCTGCGGCATGACGTCGCGCGCGAGGGACACGGTGCGGCCGGTCTTGACGAGGGCCTGCGCCGCCTGCTGCTTGGCCGGCGTGATGAGGTTCACGGTTCCGCGCTGGTCATCGTGGCCCCAGCGGCCCCAGTTGTTGAGCTCCTTGAAGTAGGCATCGACCCGGTCCTGCGTGGGCGCGGTCATGAACTCCTCCAACGAGGCGTCGGGGTGCCTTCGCAGGGCTCCGGCGCCGCGACGGTCGGGAAAGTCAATCCTTCGTGGGTCGATCTTACGACGAGGTGGGGGGCTCTTCCTCGACGATCATGGTGCGCCGGGTGGCCTGAGAGCGGGCCACCAGCTCGCGAAGGGTCGCGTAGACCGCGCGGGGATCCTCGACGCCGCGCACGGTCAGATGGGGCGTTGACTGATCCGTCGACGTCACGATGACGTCGCCCACGCCGAAGAGCCGCCCGATCACGGATTGCCGCAGCCGCAGATCCCGGACGCGGAAGAGCTGCAGGTTTTCGATGTTGCGGGCGACGAGGCCGGACTCGACCTCGAGAGAATCCTGGTGGACCCGGTACTCGACGCCGAGGCGGACGAGCCACGCGTAGCCGATGCCCAGCAGGAGCGGCAGCAGCCCGGCGGCGGCGATCACCAGCGGGGACAGGCCGGTGTCGAAGGTCCATCCCGCCCACCAGATCACCACGCCCAGCGCGCCGAGGCCGGCGTAGAGCGCGGCGAAGCTCTTCAGGGAGATCCGGGTCTGCAGCACGAGATCAGCAGGCGGCATCGACGGCCACAGTATAGCGTCTATACGACATGGGGGGCCCCGAGCGGGCCCCCCAAGCCCCGCGACCCTCGGGACGCTCCGGCGCAGCCGTGGCGCCCCTCGAAATCTCGAGCACTTTCCTAGTGTGTCGCGACGAGGCGAGAGCCGTCGCCCTGGTACACGTACCGGAACGTCAGGCAGCCGGGCTGCAAGCGTGGACAGTAGTAGCTGAGGAGCTCGATCTTGGCGTAGCGGCCGTCCGCCGTGCGGACCGCCCACACGCGCGGCTTCGGGCTCAGCACGTGCGAGAAGAACCCGTAGCGGTACCAGCCCGCAATGGCCGGGTTGCGCGGGTCCATGCCGCCCTCGGTCCCCTGGTACCCCGCGTCGGGCACCGATGTCACATCCCCGAACGCCACCTCACCGAGGTCGACGATGCCGCCGCGGCCGGAAAACTGCGCCCCCCCGTTGGCGATGACCTGGTAACGACGGAATGCCAGATCCCAGTCCATGGCACCGGCGTTGTCCATCACGCTGCCGAGGCGAAACGAGAAGTACCGCCAGTGCTCGGGGCTGCTGGCGTCGACGGTGTACAGGACGGGCCCGACCAGAGCGCGCCCGGCGTCCCGGGGTGACGGCGATGTCGGCGTGTACGTCGGGACCGTCGGCTGGCGGAGCGAGAGCCCGACGAGCGTCGCGGCGACGATGAC
>WNGA01013410.1_pt2 | contig 10485 bp, 6 predicted proteins | sample 5400061 | NCBI WGS metagenome assembly WNGA01 (sample SAMN13153366, study PRJNA577476) | soil metagenome | isolation source: 100 cm soil or saprolite under grassland replicate 2 | place: USA:California | collected 2016-06-15
CCAACCCCCAACCCCCAACCCCCGGTACTGGCTCCGCCTCAACGGCACCTTCTACTGGTCGCAGCCGTATTTCAACGGCGTGGATCTGGGCCGGCACGAAGGCTACTTCGCTGCCCAGGAGCACGAGGTCACGCCCTGGGTGGCCGCCGAAAACACGCTGCTGGTCGAGGTCGAGTGCCCCGAGGAGCGCGACAAGCGCGGCAAGCGCATGATCGCCGGCGTGTTCTCGCACTGGGATTGCATTGACCCGGCCACCAATCCCGGCGGGATCTGGCTGCCGGTTGAGCTGATCGCCACTGGCCCAACCCGCATCAAACAGCTGCTGCTGCACACCCAGACGATCGGCGACGCCACCGCCGAGCTGCGCTACCGCGTGGATCTTGATGCCGCCAGCGCCGGCGATATCACGCTGCGCTGGACGTTGACGCCCAAGAACTTCGCCGGCGAGATCCAGGTGATCGAGCAGCGCCGCGCACTGGCCGCTGGCCAGCAGGAGCTCGCGGGGCTGCTTGATGTGCGCGACCCGCAGCTGTGGTGGACGCATGACCTGGGCCATCCGAGCTGCTACACTATCTCGCTGGCGGTGACGCAAGATGGCGCGGTCTCCGACGAGCGTGCACTGACATTCGGCATCCGGCGCTTCGAGATGCAGAAGTCGATCGTCTACATCAACGGCGTGCGGCTATTCATCAAGGGCAACAACTACGCCCCTGGCGACACACGCATCGCCACCATGACCAGCGAGCGCTACATGACCGACATGCAGCTGGTGCAAGAATGCCACATGAATATGCTGCGCGTTCACGCCCATGTCGATCACCCGCTGTTCTACGACGCGGCCAATATGGCGGGAATTCTGCTCTGGCAAGATTTCCCGCTCCAGTGGCTGTACCGCCGCGAGGTGCTGCCCGAAGCGCGCCGCCAGGTTGGCCAGATGGTGCGCCAGCTCTACAATCACCCGTCGCTGGCGATCTGGTGCATGCACAACGAGCCGCTGTATGTGGTTGATACTAAGGACGAAAGCTGGCACACGCGGCTGCGTACCTACGCATCGGTTCTTCTGTGGAACTGGAACCGCAATGTGCTCGATACACAGCTCAAACGCCTGACCGAACAAGCCGATCGCACCCGCCCCGCCGTGCGCTCATCGGGCGAATATTCCGTGCCGGGGCTGCGCGAAGGCACCGACGCGCACTTCTACTATGGCTGGTACATGACCTATGGCCCGCTGCGGCGCTGGGAGAGCGTGGTGCGGCGCCTGCCGAATACGCTGCGCTTCGCTACCGAGTTCGGCACGCAGAGCTTCCCTAATCTCGAGAGTAGCGTGCGCTTTATGGATGCCGACATCGCCAAGATCGACTGGGATCACCTGGTCGCGCGACATCAATTTCAAGCCAATGTCATGGATCACTGGCTAAACTGGCGCGCCGCGCGCTCGCTTGCGGAGCTGGTGGCACTAACGCAGGATTATCAGTGCACGATCAACCGCTATTACATCGATCGGCTGCGCTTTCATAAATACCGGCCCACCGGCGGCATCATCCCGTTTCTGTTCCACGACCCAAACCCGGCCGTGCTGTGGTCGATCGTCGATTACTGGCGCGTGCCCAAGCGATCCTACGCTGCGATGCGCCTAGCTTTTAGCCCGCAGTATCTGTTTACCGTGCTGAGCCAGGATCACTACCTGCCCGGCGTCGCGATCGACCTGCCGATCTATGTCGTCAACGACGCCCAATGTGCCACGTCTGTCGAGCTGACGGCGCGGATTATCAGCCCGTCCGGCGCCGAACTGGCCGCGGTCGAGCGCGCGCTGACGCTGCCGGCCGACTGCATGGCTATGGAGGTCGAGCGGCTGCGGCTGACGCCGGACAAGCCCGGTACCTATCGGTTGGCGCTGGCGCTGCGCCCAGATGATGGCGAAGGGATCGAGCAGGAATATGATATCCTAGTCTTGGCAGATAGTGCCTACGCGGCCACCCACTAAAGTTGGTCGCTTTGCTCTTGCCACCAGTTACTGAATAGCCTGCCCTTCGGCACCCTTCGACGCCGCTCAGGGGGGCAGCTCAGGATGTACGGCAGCAAGGTACTTCCAATTTAAGCGTTCGTCGTTTGTGCGTTCGCCCGGCGGGCGAACGCACAAACGACGAACAAAAAAGAAAAGTACCGCTGCATTACACGCCACCCAAAGGACATCGCCTACATCCTGAAAGAGAAACCAGTGATCGAGGGATAAACTAGGAGAAGATCATGCTTCAGAAAGCCCAGGCGCTCTCGGACGAGCTCATTCGTATCCGCCGCGATGTCCACCAACACCCCGAGCTGGCATTCAGAGAGGTGCGCACCGCCGCAATGGTGGCCGACACCCTGCGCGAGATCGGCGGCATCAATGTGCGCACCGGTGTCGGCAAGACCGGCGTGGTCGGTGATCTGGGCACCGGTGACGGCCCGACGATCGCCATTCGCGCCGACATGGACGCGCTGCCGATCATTGAGGCCAACGCCGGCGCGCCGTACTGCTCGCAGACCCATGGCAACATGCATGCCTGCGGCCACGACGCCCACACGGCGATCTTGCTTGGTGTGGCGCATCTGCTGAAGGCCGAGTTCGCCGGCGGCGCGCTGCGCGGCAATGTGCGCTTCCTGTTCCAGCCGGCCGAGGAAGACACCGGCGGCGAGGCGATGAGCGGCGCGCCAATGATGATCCGCGATGGCGCGCTCGACGGCGTGGATGCCGTAATCGCGCTGCATGTCGACTCGCTTCAGCCGGTCGGCCAGATCACGCTGCGTGATGGCCCAACCTCGGCCGCCGTCGATACGTTCAGCGCCTGGATCACGGCCAGCGGCGGCCACGGCGCCTACCCGCACGAATCCGGCGACCCGCTCTGGATGCTCGGACCGGTGCTGATGGCGCTGCACGGCATCGTCTCGCGTAAGGTCGACCCGATGAAGCCGGCGGTTGTCAGCCTGGGGCAGATCCATGGCGGCGCGGCATCGAATGTCATCCCCTCCGAAGTGTTCTTGCACGGCACGCTACGCAGCTTCGATCCGCGGGTGCGCGAACAGCTGCTCGAAGAAGTCGAGCGCGCGCTTTCTGTGGTGCGGATCTTTGGCGGCGACTACCGCCTGGAGATCGAGCGCGGCTACCCAGCAGGATTCAACCACGCCGAACCGACCGCCTGGCTGGAGCGCACCGCCACCGACCTGATCGGCGCCGACTCGATCGACCGCCTGCGCGCCGGCATGGGCGCCGAGGACTTCGCCTACATGACCCAGCAGGCGCCGGGCGCGATGTTTATGCTTGGCGCTGCGGTAGGCGATATGCAGCGCGGCCACCATACGCCGATCTTCGATATCGACGAGCGCGCGCTGCCGATCGGCGCGGCGATTTTGGCCGAGACGGCGCGGCGGTTCCTGGCGGGTGAGGTTTAGCTTCTCAACAAGTACATCGCTTCCTCAAAGCTGAGGTCACCTGCCGAGAGGCGCTCGAGCACTGCCATGCGATTGACCGCGACTTTGCGCACAGTCAAGTCTTCGAGCGCCGCGACAATCTCATCCATACGGTTGCGCGCCGTGTTGTAGGAGACGTCCATATCCACCGCGACCTTCTGGAGATTGCCGCGATGCTTCACGAGCAACCCCACGAATGCAAGCTGATCGGGCGTAAGTCGCGCGATCCAGCCCATGCTGAACTTGCCCTCGATCAGAATGCCACTCTCGGGGCACTCCAGCCGCGTGACGATCAGCTCACCGCCAGTTACGGGATCTTTTGTAATGAGCGGATGCATGGCCAGTCGTCACCTTTGTGTCTCACCGCGCGCTGCTATGCCGTAGCGCTTTGAGAAGTGCAGGATCGACCTCACGCTCGTTGAGTTCGACGATCTGCTCGAACGAGAGATCCGTAAGGCCGGCCTCGCGGAGCCTGCGAATAAAATCAGGATCGACCTCGTGCTCGCTCAGCGCGACGATCTGCTCGACAGTGACATCAGGCAGGCCAGCCTTGCGCATGCCTTTGATATAATCTGGATCGACTTCGTGCTCACTCAGCATGATGATCTGCTCGAACGAGAGATCCGTGAGACCAGCCTCGCGGAGCCTGCGAATAAAATCAGGATCGACTTCGTGCTCGCTCAGAGTCAGGATTTGTTCGATGCTCAGATCGAGTAGCCCGGCTCGTCGCAAGCGTTTGATAAAATCAGGATCGACCTCGTGCTCGCTCAGCGCGATGATCTGCTCGAAGCTCAGGTCGGTCAGTCCCGCCTTATAGATTCCCTTAATGTAGTCGGGGTCGACCTCGTGCTCGCTCAGCGCGATGATCTGCTCGAAGCTTAGGTCAGTCAGGCCGACACGACGCAGCCTTTTCAGAAAGTCGGGGTCGACCTCGTGCTCGCTCAGCGCGATGATCTGCTCGAAGCTCAGGTCAGCAAAGCCTGCTTCGGCCAGCTCTTTCAGAAAGTCGGGGTCGACCTCGTGCTCGCTCAGCGCGATGATCTGCTCGAGTGTGAAATGCACCGGGCCCGCGCTGTTCGGTAAGCCCGAACCCTGCTCGTAGCGCCGGCCGGCATCTCCCACCTTCGGAAGGGTGACCGTCGCGCCTTCATATGCCTGTCGCTCTCCTAGGCTGCTCGCATCCGCTTCCTGCACCAAACTACTAGCTGCGCCTGCTTCCAGCACCTCGATCAGCTGGTTAGCTTGCTCGACGGAGATCGTCCCCGTAGCGAGCATCTCCAACACCTTCGTTCGCTCCGCACTCATCGGATACCTCCTCGCCGATCAGCCGATAATTCTCAAACATTTGTAGATTTACGACAAATAGATTATCAGTAGTAGCTACTGTTGATAGCAATATTAGCACAAAAAGATCGAATGTCAATAGCCACCCTATGACGGTGTATCTCCAGCTGATAGGCACTTCGACGCACAAAAGAAGACCGCCGAGGTGACTCGGCGGTCCAATCTCTTCTTTTATCCGCACCTGTTTCCCCGTTCTTACCGCCCCGCCACCAGCGCCGCCTGGCTCAAAATATTCCAGATCGCATTCGGGAACAGGCCCAGCACAAGCACCAGCGCCGTCGCCACGATCAGCGTGGCGTTCATGGCCGGCGGCGTGGGCACCGGGTCGAGCGACTTCGGCTCGTTCATCCACATGACCTTCAAAAAGCCCAGGTAGTAGTACAGGCTGACGATCGTCATCACCACCGCGATGCCGACCAACCAGACCGCACCGGCCTTGTAACCGGCCATGAACACGAAGAACTTGGCCCAGTAGCCCGCCAGTGGCGGCACCCCGGCCAGCGACAGCACCTGCAGCGTCAGCATCAGGGTCAGGCCGATGTTGCGCCGCCATAGGCCATTCAGATCGGCCATGTCGTCGCCGCCGACCGCCTCATGCACCACTGCCAGCGCGCCAAACGCGCCCAGGTTGGTGGCGGTGTAGACGATCAGGTAGTAGGCCAGCGATGAGGTGCTGAAGGCTTTATCGGCTGCTGAAGCCGAGCCCCACAGGATCAACGCTAGCAGTAGGAAGCCGGCGTGTCCGATGCTCGAATAGGCAAGCAGGCGCTTGGCATTCTTCTGCGGCAGCGCCGACAGATTGCCCACCAGCACCGTCGCCAACGCGATCAGCGCCAGCAGGCTGGTCCAGCCGCCGAAGCCGGTCAGCGCCGGCGTGCCGGCGATCGACGGGAACGCCGCCGCCAGCACCCGATACAGCAAGATGAACCCGGCTGTCTTCGACGCGGTTGAGATGAACGCGGTGATCGGCGTAGGTGCGCCCTGATACACATCCGGCGACCAGCTATGGAACGGCACCACCGCCACCTTGTAGCCGATCCCGGCCACCACGAAGATCATCGCCAGCGTCAACAGCGCCGCGCCACCCTGCGCCGCCGTGCCGGCCTTGGCGATCTCCGAGAACAGCGTGCCGATGATCGGCTGCCCGCCGGCCGCCCGATTCATGCTTGCGGTGAAGCCATACGCCAGGCTCATGCCATATAGCAGAATGCCCGATGACAGCGCCCCAAACAGAAAGTATTTCAGACCCGCCTCGGATGAGAGCTTGTCGTTGCGGAAGTAGCCCGCCAGAATATACAACGAGATCGAGGACAGCTCCAGCGAGACATACGCCATGATCAGCTCCGACGCCGCCGCCATAAAGTTCATGCCGGCGGTCGAGAACAGGATCAGCGCGTAGAACTCGCCCGGGTTGCCTGATGGCCGGTAATCCAGCGCCAGCAGCGTAGTCAAGAACGCGGCGCCGATAAACGTCATCCGTGCGATCATCGTCAGGTTGTCGGTGGCGAATGCGCCCAAGATCGGCTCGCCGCCCGGCCCACCGGCCTGCAAATTGCGGCCAAGCGTGATCAGGTAGAACAGCACCGGGTTGGTCTCGGGCGCCGGCTCGGGCACTGTGAACAGGAATTTGCTCTGCACCAGCGCGACGATGAACACAAAGCCCAGGCCGATCACAGTCAGCTGGCCGGCCGCCTTGCCGCGCTCCAGCTGCGACTGCGCATCGGTACCCCAGCGCTCCAGCACATCGGTGCCCAGCACCAGCAGCGCCAGCGCCAGCAGCATCAGCTCGGGCAGCAGCCGCGGGATATCGGTAATCTGAAAGGTCACGTACCACTCCCTTGATCTGTGACAAGATGACAAGATGACTGGGTGACAGAGAAGTTGAGAATGTCATCTTGTCATCTTGTCATCTTGTCATCGTCCGAGCGTCAGCGTCCCCGCCTGTTGGATCGCCTGCGCAACCGGCTTGACGCCGCTGCTGATCAATTCGGTCAGGATGCTGGGATATATGCCTACGATCAGCAGCACTGCGACCAGGATCGACGCGCCGGTATATTCCTGCCAGGTCAGCTTGGGCAGCTTGAAGAAGCTGGGGTCCTTGACCTCGCCGAAAAACACGACATAGATCGCGCGCAGAATATAGGCCGCTGTGATCGGGATGGAAACCGCCGCCAGGATCGAGATCAGCGGGAAGCGATCCCACATGCCCATGAAAATATTGAATTCGGCCCAGAAGCCCGCGAAGCCCGGCATACCCATTGAGGATAGGCCAGCCAGCACAAACACCACCGCCGCGAACGGCATGATCTGCACCAGGCCACCCAGCTCGGGGAACTGGCGCGTGTGCGTGCGCTCGTAGATCATGCGGCCAACCACCGCGAAGAACAGCGCGGTCATCACACCATGCGCGAACATCTGCAGCACCGCGCCGATCAGCCCAACCTGGTTGCCGGCCGCCAGGCCCATCACCACCAGGCCCATATGGCTGACCGACGAGTAGCCGACCATGAACTTGAAGTCGCGCTGGGTCATGGCGATCGTCGCGCCATAGACTGCGTTGATCAGCGTGGCGATCGCGATCGGCAGCAGCCAGTAGTGCGCGCCTTCGGGCATCAGCCACATCGCCGCGCGCAGGCAGCCGTAGGCGCCCAGCTTCATCAGCACGCCGGCGTGCAGCATCGATACCGCTGTCGGCGCGGCGACGTGACCAGTGGGCGACCAGGTGTGGAACGGGAACATGCCCGCCAGCACCGCAAAGCCCAGGAACATTGGCGGGAAGAACACCTTCTGGAATGCGGGCGAGAACAGCGCGACCTGTGAGAGCATACGCATGTCGAAGGTCTGCAATCCGCTGCCGAAGTATACCGCGACCATGCCCAGGATGATAAACGCCGAGCCGCCCATCAGGTACAGCGTGAGCTTCATCGCGCCATACTCTTTGCGCGTGCTGCCCCAGATGCCGATCAGCAGGTACATCGGCAGCACCGCCAGCTCGTAGAACACGAAGAACAGGAACAGGTCGACCGAGACGAACACGCCGTAGACACCGGAGGTCAGGATTAGCAGCAGAATCCAGTACTCGCGCGCGCGGTCCTCGATATTCCAGCTCATCAGCGCGCCGGTGAAGATCACAAAGCCGTTCAGGATCAGCATGGGCAGGTTGATGCCATCCACCGCCAGGATGTAGTTGATGCCAACCTGCGGCAGCCACGGCAGATCTTCAACAAACTGGAACTTCTGCGGGCTGCTGTAATCATACGCAAAAAACAACAGCAGCGAGAGCGCCAGCGAGATGAACGCGAAGGAGGTGCCGACGATCCGGATAGTCTGCTTCTGCTCGGGCTTCAAAAACATCATGACAATCGCCGGAACCAGCATGCTGAGCCAGATCAGGCTGAGCCAGGGAATGCTTGTTGGGAGGTCGTATAGATGCATAGTATCCTCAAGGGTACAGGGCATAGGGTACAGGGTACAGTGGGAAACGTTCTATTCCCTGTTCCCTGTTTCCTGTCCCCTACGTCAGGGCCTTCGTAAACACGCTCGCCAGCGCGGTCGCGGCGTAGTTGGCCAGATCCATAATCGGCGCCGGGTAGATGCCCAGGATCAGCAGCAGGATCAGCAGCGGTGCGGCTGCCAAAAACTCGCGGCTGACCACGCGCATATCCTGAAGCGCGGTTCCTCCATGCCCGCTATCCCAGCGCGGGTTGAGCGGCCCATTGAAGATTCGCGCGTACATCTGCAGCAGCGCCAGCGCCGATACCACCAGCCCAATCGTCGCCAGCAGCGTGAAGAAGGGCAGCGATGCCCAGGTTCCGCGAAAGATAAAGAACTCGCCGACGAAGCCGGCCAACCCCGGCAGGCCCAGGTTAGCAAACAGCGCCACGCCCATCACGCCCGAGAACAGCGGCATCACCCGCCGCAGGCCGCCCCATTCGCGCAGGCTGTAGGTGCCGGTGCGCTGGTAGAGTATTCCGGCGAGCAAGAACAACGCGCCGGTCGATAGCCCGTGCGCCACCATCTGCATCTCGGCGCCGGTGATTGCGAGCGCTCGGCTCTGCGCGTTCGATGCATCGTTGAGCGTCGCGGCGGCGGCGATCGCCAGCGCTACATAGCCCATATGGTTGATCGAGGTGTAGCCGATCAGCCGCTTGATATCGCCGCCGGTGTAGGAGAGCGCGCCGAACGCGCCCGCCACAATCCCGATCAACGCCAGCGCGCCAATCACCGGCCCAAAGAACTGCGCCGCGTCCGGCACGATCGGCAGCATGATCCGCAGCATGCCGTAGGCGCCCATCTTCGACATCACCGCCGAGAGCAGGATCGAGCCGGCGGTGGGCGCCTCGGCGTAGGCATCCGGCAGCCAGATGTGGAACGGCCAGACCGCCAGTTTGATCGCGAAGGCGATGAAGATCGCCCAGAACGCCACCGAGGTGTACAGCAGCGGGAAGCGCCCAAGATAGTTGGTAATTCCAACTTTGTCGACATAGTTGAAGATGATCGTCTGAAGGTTCGGCTGGCTTGGCTCCAGGCCCTGGCCCAGCCGCCCCAGCGTGATCAGGTCGAAGGTCGGGATCTTCGCCGACGCAGTCGCCACATAGAAGAACTGGAACAGCAGCAGCATGCCGATCGAGCCGGCCATGGTATAGACGAAGAATTTGAAGGCCGCCGCCTGGCGCTTCTGCTCGGGGTTGCGGCCCCACTGGCTGATGATGAAGTAGGCCGGCACCAGGCTGAACTCCCAGAAGATGAAAAAGAAGAAAAAGTTCAGCGCCAGGAAATAGCCCAGCATCGCCGCTTCGAGCAGGAACAGCAGCGCGTAATGCGTCTTCACGCGCCGATCCACGCCGAATGATGCCAGCATAGCGATCGGCGCCATCACCGTGGTCAGGATCACCAGCGGCAGGCTGATGCCGTCGACGCCCAGGAAGTAGTCGACCTTGATCGCTTCGATCCAGCTGATCTTTTCGACGAACTGGATCACGCCCTGGCCATCGGCCACCGCCGCCGGGTTGAATCCGGCCCAGATAAAGATCGCCAGGATCAGCGACGTCATCGACCAGGCCGCCGCCCCAAGCTTGACCACCCGGTCATCCAGTCGCAGCGCGCCGGCCAGTATCACCAGCAGCAGGCCGGCGAGCGGCGAGAGCACCAGCAAGGTCAGCCAGGGGGCATCGCTCAATTGAAGGTAGTTCATACCGCTCCCGTTTATGTTTTCGGGTGGGGGTGTGGGGGCGGGCTGCGCCCGCCCCCACACCCCCACCGCTAGGGAGGTCTGGCGGGGCCTTCGGCCCCGCCAGACCTCCCCAAACGATATTACTTCCTGAAGGAGTATAGATAAATCAACCCCAGCACCACCACGCCCGCGAAGATCAGCGAGGCGTAATCCTGGATCTTGCCGGTCTCGGCCTGGCGTACCACGTCGCCGGTGTTATAGGTTCCGTCGGTGAGCACGTCGGCGCCGTCATTCAGCACGGTGTCGTCGATAATAAAGTTCAGCCGACCGAAGAACACAGTGATCGCGGCGGTCAGCCGCAGCAGCCCGTCGAGCACGTAGCGGTCGAACAGGTTCCAGCCCCAGGCCAGCCCGTACGAGAGCTTGCCAAAGGTGCTGCCGTAGATCTCGTCGAAGTAGAACTTGCGGTTCAGCACACGGAAGACGCCCGGCATCATGCGCTCCAGCGGATCGAGATCGCT
>WNGA01015317.1_pt1 | contig 10485 bp, 14 predicted proteins | sample 5400061 | NCBI WGS metagenome assembly WNGA01 (sample SAMN13153366, study PRJNA577476) | soil metagenome | isolation source: 100 cm soil or saprolite under grassland replicate 2 | place: USA:California | collected 2016-06-15
CAGCATTGCCCTATCCTCCTGCGCGACGGTTCGATTGTCTGCAAGACGTGGCGGAAATCAACTAGTGGGAGAAGTGCTTTACTTATCGAGTTCAAATTGCGCCGCGAATTCTATTGGCGCGGTGCGAAACTTTTGACAATCAACGAGGAAAGGACGTAAAAACTAAGCAACACTGGTGTCCACTAAAATAGGACCACTCCCCGTGACGGCTAAACAGGTGATGAAGATCATCCTGATTCAGAAAAAGTTGCAGGCGAGGACCATAGAAGAAAACACGATCATCATTTTCCCCGATAATGAGACGAACCGCCAGAGATACGGGCAATACGAAATCTGGCCCTCAAAATCGGACGCGAACAAATGATCAACGCCGACTGACGTTGGCCGTATGACGAAGGCTCAGGCCAATCAAGCGTCGATCTGGGCCTTTGTCATTTCAACCGTTCGACGAGAAATGAAAGCTACAGTAATTTTCCAAAGAAATGAGGTAATAATGATCAGCCGCAATGTCATTCGACGATCTTTGCAGACTTTGGCGCCAGTGATGTTTTTGCTACTCTGCAGTTCGATCAGCGCATTTGCTGAGTCGCCGTCGAAACCGCAAGAGTTAATTCGAATTGTCTTTAAAAACTCCACAGTGAAAATCGCCGTTTCTTTTGTGGGAAAACAGATGGGCCTCAAGGTCGTGTTCGACGATTCAGTCAAGGATGATAGTCTCAGCATTGAACTGACTGATGTGACCCCCGAACAGGGATTGAAGCTTATTTTTGACGAGAAGAAATTGCAGGCGCGGATCATGGAAGAAAAAACGATCATTGTTTACCGGGACGATGAGGCGAACCACAAGAAATATGAACAATACGACCTCTGGCCTGCAAATTCGAAACCCCAAGCGTCAAGGCTTAGGCAAAGTAAGCCAATTTCCTTTCAAAACATTTTATCGAAGGCCGCCATTGCTGTTGTGGGAAAACAGATGGGCCTAATTGTAGAATTCGACGAAACAGTCAAGGAGGACAGGCTCAGCATTGAACTGACTGATGTGACCCTCGAACAAGCATTGAAGATTATTCTTGAGGAGAAGAAACTGCAGGCGCGGTTCATGGAAGAAAAAACGATCATCGTTTTCCCGGACAATGAGGCGAAACGCAAGAAATATGAACAATACGAACTCTGGCCCCCAAAATCCGATGGAAAAAAATGATCGACGCCAACGGAGGTTGGCAAGATAAGAAAGGCTCAGCTGCGACGCGCGGTCAAGGGCTTCGCAAGCAGAGCGGCTGAAAAGACCAGCCGCTCTGCCCTTGACCGGCGTCTCGCTTCGGCTGGAACAACAGGTAAGAGCTTTCGCTCTTACTCTCACTCGATGAGCGCTCGATCTCATCTGGTTTAAACTGCATCGCGACATCGATCACCGCGGTGCGAAACTTTGACAATCAATTAGGGAAGGACGTAAAAACTAAGCAACACTACTGTCCGCTGAAACAGGACCACCCCAGACAACGGGGCAAAATCGGGAGCATATTAGCGTGATGTTTCAGGGAGACCGAAAAAAACCGGGGGAGCTATGCGGCTCGCGCACATTCTTCGGAATTGCCGCCAAGTCCAGGATACCACTGCAAAACGCTTTTCCGGCGCTGGGCAAGCCGTCGGGTTGGTATGGATACTGGCGGAAGCTCCCGATGGAAATGTATGGATCGCCGAAACGAGCCCCGAAACAGTTAGGCCTATCACGGGAGGGCCGCCTCTGGCCGGGAGGCAGTTTTAAGGTGGTCAAAGAAGTCGCCGGGAGTTCTCCTGTGTGAAAGCTACGGAAATCGAAGATGGCGCGATGGTCGAGATCATCGCAAAGGACTCCCAATGAAATTTGGCCGCCTCATACCTTTGTTTTTCGTCATAGCGGCAGCTTTTTTCATGCCGCTTCGATGCGTTGACGCGCAAAACCGGATAGACACCTGGACAACCGATAACGGACTCCCGCAGAACTCTGTCACCAGTTTAACGCAAACGCCAGACGGCTACATTTGGTTTACGACAAATGACGGGCTGGCGCGTTTCGACGGAGTTCGTTTCAAAGTCTTCAATAAGAGTAACACCCCTGAAATTACAAACAATCGCATGTTAGGAGCCTTCGCAGATAAAAGCGGGAAATTATGGGTGCAGACCGAGGACGGCGGAATCTTTTTTTACGAAAAGGGCATTTTCAGGATCACCATGAAACCTGACGAAGGTCCACCTAAAGTACGTTCGTCATTTTTTGACGACCCATCGGGCGGCGTTATTTTTTATGTAAATTACAAACATTATCATTGTCGGGACGGAAAATTCACTCCTCTTCAAATTGAAGGGCTTTCCGAAAACAGCGTCATCGTCATGACTGACAGGGAGGGCGGTTGTCATTATGCTGACAACGTTTGAAGGCGACGTCGAAATCCAGCGCTCGCTTGAAGCCGGGGCGCGTGGCTACCTGCTCAAGAGCATGCCGCCGAAAGACCTGGCTGAGGCGATCCGCCAAGTTCACGTCGGGAAGAAGCGGATTCCGCCAGAGTTGGCCGCCCAACTCGCAGAACATCTCGGTGATGAGGCATTGACCGAGCGTGAGATTGAGGTACTTCGGCACATCGCCGGAGGAAACCGGAATCGGGACATCGCGGATCGGCTCTTCATCTCGGAGGAGACCGTCAAGGTTCACATCAAACACATTATGGAAAAGCTGGGGGCAGCTGATCGCACGCAGGCGGTTGCGATCGCCGTCCGCCGCGGAATCATCCAACTTTGAAAACCAAAGTCCTGATTGTCTGACCAGCCATCTTCAGCTTAGAAATCCTGCGCCATCTCATTATCCTGCGCCTACATCGAGCAACCCCGTCTACCACGATGGTGGTAGATCAACATAAGCCAATAGTGGTAACGAAAAAACATTCGATCTCGTGATGTCTCCGCCGCCGCCGACCTAGCATAGTGCGCGGTGGAGACGCTTAAGAAAGGGCGCAAGCACGACACGGGAATCGACGAGCATCTACTACAGTGCCATCAGAACCTGAGAATCCGGCCGCGAGCGATCTCATTTGGAGAGGAAGTCTCCTGGTGCTCATAGGTTGTATTCTGGTGAGCGATTGCCGCTCGAGGCAAACTGATGTCACGCCAAGAATCGAGTTCAGCAAGGTTCCCCTGCTGGATGAGGGTGGCACGGGGAAAATTGCCGTCATCGAAGGGCGTGTCACCGGCGCTCGCCCCGGTCAGCGGATCGTTTTATACGCAAGGAGCGGGACTTGGTACGTACAACCTTTCATTGACCAGCCGTTCACGAAAATTCAGCCGGATTCGACATGGAGAAACTCAACTCACCTTGGCACAGAGTATGCCGCCTTGCTCGTCGAGCCGGAGTATCTTCCGCCATCAAGAGTGGATGTCTTGCCAGAGAAAAGCGCCTCGATTGTCGCCATGGCGATCGCGCAGGGCGAGGTCAGAATGCTGGTTCCGGTGTTCTGGCAAACTTGGTGGTTTCTGCTCTCAGGCGCCCTGGCCTGTTTATTCGCGCTGTCGGCCTTCCACCTTATCCGGCTACGCCAGTTGACTCGGCGCCTTAACGCCAGATTTGAAGAGCGACTCGCCGAGCGGACGCGGATCACGCAGGAAATACAGGACACGTTGCTACAGGGTTTCCTCAGCGTGTCCATGCAACTCCACGTCGCAATAGATCAAGTAGCTGAGGATTCTCGGGCTAAGCCACGCCTGAAGCATGTTCAACAACTTATGGGACAGGTCATCGAAGAAGGCAGGAACACAGTTCGAGGTATGCGTTATTCCGGCAATGACTCCTTGGATCTCGGACGGGCCTTTGACCGCATCCGGCAGGAGTTCGACGCTCAGAAACAGATTGATTTCCGTGTCGTTGTCGAAGGCCGGCCTCGGCCCTTGCACCCGATCATCCGTGACGAAGTGTATAGCATCGGCCGCGAAGCATTGGTCAACGCATTTCGCCACAACGGAGCCAAAAGCATCGAAGTCGAAATGGAATATGCCGCCAGGCGCCTACGCATTCTCGTCCGCGATGACGGCTGTGGCATAGGCCCTCAAGCGCCGCGTTCGGGAGGCGGCGGGCGCAAGGGACTGCCGGGCATGCGCGAGCGGGCCGAGGGCATCGGCGCGCGGCTCAAAGTCCGGAGCCGCGCCCGGGCGGGAACAGAAGTCGAACTGTCCGTCCCCGGCCAAGTCGCATACCTGAACCAGGCTCCCATGCGCCCACAGAGATGGTTTGCCAGATTGTCGCTGCGAAGATCGATAGCAAGGCTTAGGAAGTTGGGAACCAAAAGAGATAAATAAGTTATCAAGTTGGCGCCCACTTATCACTACATCAGGTCTCTCGGGCCTAACGAGTCTCAGCCTCAGCGCCAAGGCTACTCCCAATTACCACGATGGTGGTATTCCCGGATGCGGCTAGAGTGGTAGCCCAAAAACACTCCATCTGGTGATGCGCCCGTCGCTTCGATCCTGCATAGTGTGGCGTAGCATGGTGGCATACGCTTACGCGGCCCAGTATCCCAGCGAAGTCACCAAGGTAGTCCTGCTGGACGCGTTCTTGCCGGGTATCGGCAATTGGAAGGACGTCTGGCTGCTGCGCGATCTCTGGCACTTCCACTTCTATGGCGAAACGCCCGAAGCTTTGGTCAAGGGACGTGAACGCATCTACTTCGAGCATTTCTGGAACGATTTTGCAGCCGATAAGAATAAGTCTGTTCCCGAGGCGGATCGTAGACTCTACGCCGCGGCTTACGCGCGAGATAACGGCGTCCGGGCCGGCTTCCAATACTTCAAGACATTCGAGCAGGACGCGAAAGACTTCGCCGCGCTCTCGACCACTAAGTTGGACATGCCCTTTCTCGTTTTGACGGGGGAGAAAGCCTCGGGCGCCTTCCTCATCGAGCAGACGAAGTTGGTCGCTACAAATGTGTCCGGCGTCGTGGTGAAAGGCTCCGGTCACTGGCTGATGGAGGAAGCCGCTGACCAGACTGTCCCGGCGATCGTCGCGTTCCTCAATGACGGAGAAGACAATGCGCAGGACCAATCGCCGCGCGAGCGGCTGATTCCCTTAGAGATGGATCTATTGTCGAAGTCAGGGCCGGGGGCAGGGACATCAGGGGTATCAGGCACCCAAACAATCGTGCTGAAAGGGGAGCCCACCAGTGCGGGCCTGTACACCATTCTGCTCAAGATCCCAGCCAACACCCGGATCGAGGCCCACGATCATCCCGACGATAGGGTCGGCGCCGTTATCTCTGGAACTTGGTACTTCGGATACGGTAACAAGTTTGACGATCGAAAGCTCAAGGCGTTACCGCCAGGAAGCTTCTATACGGAGCCGCCCAATGAGCCACACTTTGCCCGCACAGGCGCCACACCGGTGATCATTCAGATCACGGGTTTTGGTCCAACGGGGACGAGGTACTCGGATCGTGATTCTGATCCACGCGGTAAGCAGAAGTCTCCTTCGTCACCCCACTTACGGGATTGAAGGCGCCGAGTCGCTCACGCCTGATCCTCGCAGTAGACGATGATGACTTCGATCCCGCACAGTGTGCTGGACTGAGGCCGACGAAAGGTCGCAGGTTTGCAGACGGGAATGCGGCAGCGAATCGCGTTGAAGCGGCCCGCTGCAATCGTCAGTTTGAAGAAAACAGCACGACAAAAAGGGGAGTTTCAAATGCCATACATCAGTGTTGGTGAAGAAAATTCCGGCGCCATCGATATTTATTACAAGGACTGGGGCAGCGGACAGCCCGTGGTCTTCAGCCATGGCTGGCCGCTGAGCGCGGACGCCTGGGAGGACCAGATGGTGTTTCTTGCCTCCCGCGGATACCGCTGTATCGCCCACGACCGTCGCGGGCATGGCTGGTCGAGCCAGCCATGGAACGGCAACGAAATGGACACCTACGCCGATGACCTCGCGCTCGTTGAAGCGCTCGACCTGAAGAACGCGATCCACGTCGGTCATTCAACAGGGGCAGGCATTCTGTTTGTAAATTGACATCAAAGAGATTTTTGCATCGACTGCTTTGAAACTCGATGTTTGGCAAACGCTTTCACTTCCGGCATTTGCCGCACAACCTCCACAAAATTTGCCAGTAAGGGGGAAACGTTGTTTTTCCGCCAGGCGAGAGACAATAGGAATGGAAGAACCAGATCTGTTATTGGCAAAATAATCACACCTTTGGGGCATCGCCAGCGCGCATTGTCGGTGACGAATGCGACCCCGACCCCATGTAACACGAGGCTCAGGATCGTCGCTTCATTCACCCCTTCCTGAACAATGTTCGGAGACTTCAAGCCTCCGCGAAAACATTCCTGCATCAGGCGGTCATAGTATGCAGGGCTTTCCCGCCTTGGAAACCAAACAAAAGGCGTGTCGCCAATATCACGCAGCCGGAGTTTTTTTAATTTTGTTAGGGGGCGCCCCTCGGGCGCCGCTACCACCAGGTTGTGCAATGCGACCGTGAGGTGATCAAAATCGGGATCTGTCTTCTGCAGGTTAAACACAAAGCCCGCATCCAGCCGGCCAGCGCGAACAGCCTCTACTTGTTCCATCGTGCTTAATGGATTGAGTTGCAATTCCGCGTCCGGTTGGCGTTGGCGAAATTGCCGGAATGATTCCGGAACCACACCATGCCAAGATGTGTTCTCAGTGAACCCCACCCGCAATGCGCCGGACTGGCCGCGCGCTATGCGCCCGGCGCGCAACGTCGCCTCATTCACTTGCTGAAGAATGCGTCGGGCATCTTCCAGGAATGACTTCCCCGCCGCGCTTATTTTCACTCCGCGTGGAAGGCGCTCGAATAGTTTGAAACCAATCTCGTCCTCCAAATCCTGAATCTGTCGGGAGAGTGCGGGCTGAGCCAGATGGAGCCGCTCGGCCGCACGTCCGAAATGCTGCTCCTCTCCCACTGCTACAAAATATCGCAAATGTCGCAATTCCATACCGATACTTTACAGGTATTAGTTTAATAGTAAAGATGTTTTGGAAGTACTAGAAATAATTTGGCATAGTGACGCTATGAAATACGGCAAGAAAACGAAGAAGAAAAGAAAGAGGAAAGCTGGCAAACGTAAGCGGAAGGCGCCCGAGCAAACGCGCATACCTTTGCCGGCGCCGCCGTTGCCTACAGCTTGGGAACGTTAACGGACAACGCAGATTTAGACGGCAATTAAACAAGGAGAAAAGTATGAAATACAGACTACTCGGAAATTCGGGCCTGCGCGTATCGGAAGCTGCTCTTGGCACAATGACCTTCGGCGATGATTGGGGCTGGGGCGCCGCAAAGGACGAGGCGCGAAAGGTGTACGACGCCTTCCGCGACGCCGGCGGCAACTTCATCGACACCGCCAACGTCTACACGGAGGGGACGAGCGAATCGTTCCTCGGCGAGTTCATGCAGAGCCACCGGCAGAATGTGGTGTTGGCCACGAAATACACCAATGCCGCTCCTGGCACAGACCCGAACGCAGCCGGAAACCACCGCAAGAGTATGAGGCAGGCAGTGGAGGCGAGCCTCAAGCGGCTGCGAACCGACTATATCGATCTTTATTGGGTTCACATCTGGGACCAGATGACGCCGGTCGAAGAGGTCATGCGGGGGCTGGATGACCTGGTTCGCGAAGGCAAGGCTCTTTATATCGGCATCTCTGATGCGCCGGCCTGGTGGATCGCGCAGGCGAACACGCTTGCCCAACTGAGGGGATGGTCGCACTTCATCGGGTTGCAGATCGAGTACAGCCTGATCGAGCGCACCGTCGAGCGCGAACTGATCCCGATGGCCAAAGCGCTAAATCTCGGTGTGACGGCGTGGGCGCCACTTTCCAACGGCGTGTTGACCGGCAAGTACCACGGCCAGGGATCCTCTGAGCAGAAGGGCGAACCGGGCCGGATGAGCAGCGACATGTTGAAGGAGTTTATGCCGGAGCGACAACGGACCGACCGCGTCGTCGCGGCCGTCAAGACGGTGTCCGATGAGATCGGTCGCAGCATGGCGCAGGTCGCGCTGGCCTGGCTTCGCTACCGTCCCGTGCCGGTCATCCCCATCATCGGAGCGCGAAAGCTTTCTCAGTTGCAGGACAATCTCGCGAGCCTCGACCTGACGTTCTCGGCGGAGCAGTTAAAGACGCTTGACGAGGCCAGCCGGATTGAACTCGGCTTCCCGCACGACATGTATGCAAGGGAGATGGTCCGGGCCATAGCCTACGGCGGTCTGCGAGACCGGATCCTGGCATAGTGGCCGAGGCGCTTATGTTAATACCGATAAAATCACGTCAGAGGAGATATATTTATGGGTGCTGATGAATTCAAACTCGATCCACATGAATTTGACGGCAAGCGCGTTCTCATCACCGGCGGCACGAAAGGAATCGGGCGGGCAGTGGTGGCGCGGTTGCGCGGCGGTGGCGCCACGGTCCTCACCACAGCCCGGATGAGTCCGAGCGATCTTGCCGAAGCGGATTTATTCGTAGCTTCGGACATTACCACTGCCGAAGGCTGCGGGACCATCGCCGATGCGGTTCGCGAACTCCTCGGCGGCATCGACGTCATCGTCCATGTCGCTGGCGGCTCGTCAGCGCCTGCCGGCGGCTTCGCGGCGCTTGACGATGGCGAGTGGTATCGCGCCCTCGACCTGAACTTACTCTCCGCAGTCCGACTGGATCGGGCGCTCTTGCCGGCCATGCTCGACCAGGGTTCCGGCGTGATCATTCATGTCACTTCGATCCAGAGCGTCATGCCGTTGCCGGAAGCGACCATCGCGTATGCCGCCGCGAAAGCGGCGCTGGCGAACTACAGCAAGGGGTTGTCCAAGGAGGTGAGCCCGAAAGGCATTCGCGTGGTCCGGGTTTCTCCCGGCTGGGTTGAGACGGAAGCCGCCGTGGGCCTGGTTAGCGAATTGGCGGCCAGCAAGGGGACCGACTATGAGAGCGCACGCCAGGCCTTGATGGACTCACTTGGCGGCATTCCAATCGGGCGTCCAGCTCGGCCGAACGAAGTGGCGGAGCTCGTCGCCTTCCTCGCCTCACCGCGCGCCGCCTCCATCACGGGCACGGAATACATCATTGACGGCGGTACAGTGCCGACGATCTGAAGACAACAGGAGAATTCGATGAAGAGAACGAGGGCCTGATGCTAAATAAGGCCCTCGTCTTTCGCGATTACGGCCGGACGGTGAAATGCAAATGAAAACGAATATGCTCCTTCAAGCGGTTCGTAGGACTTTACCCATGGCAAACACAAAGCGCTGCCATTTCTCCTCTTCAATGTTCAACTGTTTGCGTCCAGCGGGTGTAAGTTTGTAGAAGCGGGCGCGGCGGTTGTTCTCAGAAATGCCCCACTTAGACTTGATCCACTGATCCGCTGGCTGCGCTTATCTCGCCGGAGTGAAGCGCGCAAGGCGTCAGCCATAGCTCCACCCGCCAACTTTCGGTTCAAGTGAAAAACCTTAACTCAATCTCTTGACATGCGCCTTGAAGTAAAGTATCTTGAGGTCAAGATAAATTACTTGGAGGGTGGTTGTTGATGAGCGTAGATAAGAAGAAGATTGGCTACGAGGCGGCAGCCGAGACAGAACAAGATGAACAGGATGAAGAAGAGGGCGCCCTGCCGTGAGTTCGCGCGGCAGGGCTGGCCGATGCGTGGGTTCCAACTGTGGGTGAACCTGCTGATACGGAGAAAGTTATGAATGATAAGGAGAAAGTTATGGCATCTGAAACTACAATTCGTGATCGTTCTGCTGTTGATTGGGCGCTTCTCGTCGCCCGCACCGTCGTCGGCGTCATCTTCATGGCGCATGGCGCACAGAAACTTTTTGGCGCATTCGGAGGGCCTGGGCTTTCGGCTATAGTTCAGATGATGGGACCTTTAGGTGTAGGCGCCAGAGATCATCCAATCAAATGCCTGAGATCAGCGCGAATTTTTACCATCTTTAAATGTCCCTATCGAGGTGATTCTGCCGGAGATCATCCGAGTTTTGCCATCGCTTTTTGTCCCTATCTGCTTTCAGGGACAAAAAGCGGCGGCAGGAACCGATGATCTCTGGCAGAAAGCCGATGATCTCCGGTATTCGCGCTCCGATAGTCTCATTTAGCGGCGGCATGAAATCGCGTTGTTCTCAATCATGCCGTCGGATGATCTCCGGCGCCTACACATACTCGTCGCCGCCGTCCCGTTCGCTATCTACGTGTGGCCGACGAAATACGCCTACGATCAGATCAAACTTGGGGATTCTCAGTTCCCGGTCAGAATCAACCGCATGACCGGCGAAGCCGACTTCCTTACCCCTTCAGGCTGGCGACCGCTAAAGCCGGGCACAGCACAAACAGACTCCTTCGGACTGCCTGTCCCGTCACCATCACCGATAACGCCTACGCCGGCGGTGCGACGCCCCGCAAACTCACCAACTCCACGCCAATCGGAACGTTAGACACCCTATCAAATGCAGAGCCAGGACAGGT
>WNGA01048093.1_pt1 | contig 10485 bp, 13 predicted proteins | sample 5400061 | NCBI WGS metagenome assembly WNGA01 (sample SAMN13153366, study PRJNA577476) | soil metagenome | isolation source: 100 cm soil or saprolite under grassland replicate 2 | place: USA:California | collected 2016-06-15
TCGGCGAGGGCCTCGGCTCGTTCCCGCTCGGCTTCGTGCGCCCGGGCGTTGGCGATCGCAGCCGAAGCGTTGCGTGTCAAGAGAGTGAGAAAACTCCGATGGCGCTCGTCGAGCGCGCGTCGTGGATTTCGTCCGACCACCAGCACACCGGCAGGTCGCGAGTCCCCCGGCCGAGAAAGCGTGAGTGCGATCGCCTCGGAAGGTAAGGACAGATCCCTCGGCAGATCCGCCAGCGGCAGCGCGGCCGGTAATGGGAAAGGGTCGATCGCAGGGGTGCTCAGACGCTCGGAAAGGACATGGGCCCAAGGCCCCGCCGAATCGTCACCCATCCCGAACGCCTCCGGAACCGACCCATCGCCCCGGTGAAGATGGCTCGCCGCCATGAGACAGGCCCGTTCTGCCGGGCCATCCAAGAGATAAACGAGTGCGAAGGGAACGTCGGCCGGGTTTCTTTCTAGAACTTCGGCGATGAGCCGGCAGACCTCGGCATCGGTCGTGGCTGTGCTCGCCAGCTCCGCTACGTCGCGCAAGGTTTGCAGTCTCCGCTCGCCGAGGACACGCTCCGTCGTTTCTTGGCACGCGACGAACACGCCTCCCACTCGACCATCGTCGTCCCGGATGGGGTCGTAGGAAAAGTTGAAGTAGGTCTCCTCGGCGTAGCCGTTGCGATCCAGCACGAAGAGCGTGTCGTCGCCCGCGTGCGAGATCCCCCTCTCCACGACGTCGGCGAACATCGGTCCGATGAAGCTCCAGATTTCGGGCCACGTGACTCGTCCTGGTTGACCGAGCGCGCGCGGATGCTTCGTGGCGCCGAGGATGGGGCGATACGCGTCATTGTAGAGTTGAATGAGCTCCTGCCCCCAGAAGATGCTGATCGGATAACGTGAGCTGAGACAGAGCCCCACCACCGTGCGCAGGCTGTGAGGCCACGACGCGACTGGACCGAGCGGGGTCTGACTCCAATCCATTGCGCGCATGAGCGCGCCCGTTTCACCTCCGCCGGCGAGGCAATCGTACGGCCGCCGGTCAGCGGGGCGAGTCGAATCGCGAGGGTCGCGGCTCACGATCCACCTCCGACGCCAACCTCGACTGCACGTCGATCATGTGAACGGAGAGCCTTTCGTTGGAGGCCGCGTCGGTGAGTCGAGAAACAGATTGGCGTCACGTTGGTGCCACCATATTGGATCACCCGGAAACTTGTGCCTTGAGCCTCGGTCTAAGGTCCCGTGAGGTTAGAAGTGGAGGCCGCTTCCGACGTAAAAGCCGATCTCGTGGACGCGCAAGGTGCCGGGGGCCTCGACGAAGGGATCTCCCGATGCAGCGATCGCGGCGGGATTCGCCACGGCGCGTCCGAAGTCCCCCTTGCTGTAAGCGTAGCGTAGAGCGAATACCGTCGAGAAGATCAGCGAGTCGACCGGCTCGCTCTGCGCGAGGCGGTGCTCGCTGGTGAGCTCGACGCCCAAGCTGGCGCCATAGAAGTCGCCGCTGCCCGATAGAAGACTTCGCCGCACGGTATCGGATGCGCGATCGGTGAAAAGCCCTGCACCGATTGCGACGGACGGCAAGATTGCGTGGTAGACGCCGAAGCGGGAGTTGACCAGTGCGTTGCGGTCGACCTCGAGCTCTGGACGATGCAGGCCGGGCTGGAAATCGAGCTCGACTGCGATCCAGCCGACTGCGTATTGGTAGGCGACCGCGATGCCCGCTCGCCCCGCTCGCAAGAGATCGAGGCCGGCGTTTCGAGTCGAAGGCGCGACCGCAAGCGCCGATAGAACGGGCATCGCACCCGCGACGGCGCTGCCCCGGTTCACCATCACATCGCTGTTCTCGTAGATCTGCACGCGCGGCGTGCGAAGATGGATGCCGAGGGAGAACTCGACCACCCCGTCCGCTTCGTGGCGATCACCGGCTACGGCCAGGAGACCGACAAGGAAAAGCCAAAGCCCTTCGGCTTCGACGCCCACCTGGTCAAGCCCGTCGACATCTCCGAGCTCGCCGATTTTTCAACCTCGCGCCCCCGGCGCGGCTTGACGCTCGAGCCGATTGCGAGGCCATGGTTCTGAAAACAGCGCCATGATGGACGGTGCTGTCGCCAGTAGGACATTTTCTGGGGGGCACTGAATCCCCCGCTCGTCGCCACGTCCAAGTATACTGCCCCAAACCAATCGTTACACTTGCCATAGGAGAAGCCATGATCAAGATCTCGCGGTGCGGCGCGCTGATTCCTCTCGTGTTGTGGATGGTGTTCGCGGGATGTAGCTCGGACGACAGCAGCAACCCCAGTGGAGGCGGTGACAACTGCACGCAAGCGTGCGCTAAAGCAGATGCCCTCCATTGCACGAACGACGTCGCCGGTGCCTGCACGAATGAGTGCCAACAGGCGAGCATGGCGACGACCTGCAAGTCACAGTGGGACACCTTGATGACCTGTTCCGCGAGCGCGACCTTTGCGTGCGACACCGACGGCGAAGCGAAACCGCAAGGGTGCGATACCCAGGAAAATGCTTATTTCCAATGCTTGTTCGGCGGTTTGGGAGACGCCGGCAGCGATTGAACCTAATGCGGAGCTGAACGACGACGTCGAGCCGGCCTTGCTTCCAACCGCTTTCGAAGCGTTTCCGGCCGGACTTCGGCCGGTTGATCACGCAAAAGATTCGATGAGCCCGGTGAAGGCGGACCACTCGGGGGAGTAGTCCTTTTGATTCCCTTTTTCGATGAGCCAGTCGAGCAGCTGCCGTCGCACCGGGTCGAGCCGCGCCTCGATCTCTTGCTTGGTCGCCTCGGGGAGCTTCGCCAGGATGTCTTCTCGAACGGCGTCATCCGATTCTCCGACGAGCTCCGCATCGGCAATCAGATGGCGGAAAGCTTCTGGGACCCGCTCGGGATCGAGCTTGATCGGGACGCGCGTTTCGGCGGAGAGCCCATACTTCTCGAGGTACTCGGCGCTAGAAGAGACTTCGTACGGCTGGGGCTCCGGTTTTTTCTTGCTCATCGGCTTGGGCTCCAAGCTTATGTTCGCATCTTGAAAGCGACGTCGCCGTGACTCAGGGGGCCGAGATCACCACGAGCTCCGGACGGTTGCTCGACGCTTCTTTCGAATTGAACGCGTCTGGCGAATTGGAGATTTCGACGTCCATCTTCACGGCGAAGCTGGCTGCGCTCACCCCCGCCGTCTTCTGCGTGCGGACGAACGACGTCACATCCCATTGGTAGTACTGCGCCGTCGCGCCGATGACGAGACCTGAGCCTTGCTGCGCGCCCAGGGCTGGACGATTGTTCCAGGTGGTGCCCGTCTCGGTCCAAGTATTGCTCGAGACGGCGAAGGCGCTATCGGTTGCCGCGCTGGCGGTCGGCCGGCTTCCGAACATTCGCAAGCGCGCGGAGCTCACGTTGGCGCCGACTGCGGACAGGGGGAACCTGAGATAGGTGATTCGGGTGTTTCCCGCCGTACCCTGCGTTTTGACGATAAGGGTCGTGGCCGTGCCGAAGTTCATGTCGGCGTTCGACCCGTCCTGCACGTAGAGATCGGCTTGCGGCGCGAGGGTGCTCGTGGTGCTTCCCCCCGTGCCACCGGTACCCGCTCGGCCGCCTGCGTCGGCGCCACCGGAACCCCCGGTGCCTCCGCCCCCAGTCGAGCCCCCGCCCCCCGTCGAGCCCCCGCCGCCGGTGGAACCGCTGCCGCCGGTCGAGCCTCCGCTCGAGCCTCCGCCGCCGGTCGAGCCTCCGCTCGCGGTCGAGCTGCCGCCCGTGCCGCTCCCACCGCCGAGGCTGCCAGCTGCACCGGTACTCGTCCCAACGCCGCCTGTCCCATCGGTGGACGATGTGCTCGACGCGCCACCGTTTCCGCCTGCGGTCGGTGAGGGAAAGGTACCGGCTTGACCTCCGACCCCGGGGCCGCCGTCGCCGGGTTCGAGTCCGAATTCACTCTCGATCCCGTGTGCGCAGGCAACGGGTATGCTCACGAACGCGCACGCGACCGCGACGCGCATGGCGGACCGGCCCATGCAACGCGCAATGCCCGAACTTCGAAGAAAACGAGGCATATCAACTCGCTGGTACAACCGGAACATATCACCTAGAAGAGTGGCCTGACCAGGCAGCCCCGGCTCACCTAAAATCCGCGGGGCGACCAGTGGGCGATTTAGGCCCGCAAAATCGCACGCCGAGCTAGGCACTCGGGCCGGGGCCGAACGATCGACGGCTGCGGACAGGGGCTTAACCTCTGAGCTCCCTGTGTGAATCGCCGCGACCGTCTGGGTATCCGCAGCGAAGGCCCAAAGGCGCGAGGTCGTCATCTCGAGTGGACCCAACCAGGCGATGCTCAGCAGCGGTCTCTTCGCCTTCGGTGTGCCGTACGTCACCTCCGTGATCGTGGCGGCGGAAAGTGAACATCAGGGCGACAAGCATTTATACGTACCGATCGCGGGCCCCTGGATGGATCTCGCGGACCGAGGCGACTGCGGCCATCTCGGGCAGACCCCTTGCGACACGGAGACCGGCTACAAAGTGCTGCTCGTCGTCGACGGTGTGTTTCAGGGCATTGGCGCTCTCGATATCGTGGGAGCCTTTTTGTTTCCCGAGACACGTGTCGTGAGAACCGCCAACGACCGGCCGCGCGTCGTCGTCGCTCCGACACGGATGGGGCCGAGCGGTTACGGCGTTGCCGCGCTTGCAAGGTTCTGAGGCTATTCGCCGTCGCTCCGCGGTGAGGCGGGTCCTCTGCCGCCGTGGTGCAATCCGCCGGGGTTCTCACCGCGCTCATACGCCTCGCGACTTTCCGCGCTGCTCATTCCGCCGAGCTGCGCTTCGCCCACGCGGCGAATCGTCCGTTCGTCGGCATGAGCTGGCGGGTGATTTGGGCCGCTCCCATCGGGAGATGGAGTCGGCGTACGGGTCGGCGAAGGTCTTGGCGAAAAGCTGCGATCGAAGGAGGCTCCGCGACCGAGAAGCTTTCGTGCGAAGCCGGACAAACGGCGCTCAATCGTTCCTAGAACACTCATGAATCGTACGTGCGGCCCCTCGGCTCGAGCCGGTAGCCGGGGCCAACGCCCGACCAGCCGGGCGCGCAGCGTCGGGTGGTCGGTGCGAGGTCGAGCGACCGAGCTCGAACGGTGAGGCGAGCTCCATGTCATTCGGGACCGGCGCGGCCCCCCCCATCATGGCCGGTGAGCCCTGCGGTGTTTGCGGAGGAGACGGTCGGATCGATAACACGTTCGGCCTGACGACGACCTGCCCGGGTTGTCATGGATCCGGACGGCGATCGAGCGATACGAGCGGCATGCGCGACGTGACGAAGACCAAAGCCTCTCACTACCGGCAGCCCAACAAAGCCCAGGCAGTGGTCAAGCAGCAGTGGCCCGTCACCTTCGAGGGGGGCCAGCTCGCCACCGAAGTCCAGAACAGCGCGGCGTGCTCGAATGAAACGAAATCCAGGCTCATCCGCGAGATCATGGACTACGAAGGAAGTCACGGCGCCTGCACCCAGACCTTCATCAAAAAGGTCCGGAGGCAAATTCGTCCCCCCACCTCGGGCTAAGCCTTTGCCGTAGCTCGCGCACGAGACACGTAGTCGTCAGGCACTGCCACCATCGATCTCGCGTATGATAGGTTGGATCGGGTGGGGATTCTGATCATCGATGATGATATTGACCTACGTGACTCGCTTCGGCGCGCGCTGGAGGCGGAAGGGTACGAAGCCTTTTGCGCCGCCGACGGCCGCGAGGCGCTGAATCTTCTGCGTGCGCCGGAGAGTCGACCCTGCCTCGTGCTCTTGGACATCATGATGCCCGTGCTGAACGGCTTGGATTTTCTGGAGCTCATGGCCGAGGACAGCGATCTACGCGCGATTCCTGTGGCGGTCATGACCGCGCATGCACGCGAGCGTCGCGACCCAGCTCACGCTTCTCGGTCTTCGGGAATGTTTCTCCGAAAGCCGATCAACCTCGATACCCTCCTATCTCTCGCCGAGCGATACTGTCCTCGCAAAACGCAGCCGAAGTAATCGCCGCAAGGGCCCGGGTTCTATTTTCCGAGCGGCCGGCCCTTTCGTTGGAACGGCGCGTCGTGGGTCGCGACGCCGCGCGTGCAGTCGGAGACCAATCCCGATTCACGATGCGCCGGCGGTCTCGGTCGCGATGTCGCGAAAATCATGGCCGATCGTTGGCTTGCCGACGCCGGTCTCGAGCACGCTTCCATTTACGCTTTTCTGGCGCTGGCACGAAAGCTTGCCGTGCTGGGTTCGCCCTCATCGCTTCTGCGCAATGCCATCGCGGCTGCAGCAGAGGAATCCCGACATGCGGCCGATTGCCTCGAGATGGCTGCGCGCTATGACGGGCGCATCCAGAGTCTTCCTGGGCTGCCGTTCGGCCCAGACCGATTCGACGATGAGGACGTGCGAGAGCTCGTTCGCGAGAGCTGGGTCGACGGCTGCATCGGCGAAGGGCTTGCCGCCGAAATGGCCCGCGCGCGGGCTACCGAGTGCCGTCCGGCCCAAGGCCGCAACCTGCTCGCAACGATCGCCCGAGAGGAACGGCGGCACGCGCAGCTCGGTTTCGACGTTCTGAAGTTCCTCATGTCGCTCGACGGGCACCGCGGCGAGCTCGCTCGCGACGAGTTCTCGGAGCTTCTCCGCCACACGCATGCGCCCGGATTCATGCATCGCCGCGACGCAGTACGCGACGCGATGGATGGCCGCTGCGAAGCGCGCCTCGGTGCCACGTTCGATCGAACGATCGCGCGCGGCGAAGCACTTCGACGCGCAATGTGCTGAGCGGGTCGGCACCCGCCCATCTATCGGTTAACTTACGATGTCGCGCTCGCGTCCGTCCCCGTGCAAGTAAGGTGAGCTGACATGAGTTTCGGAGGAACGTCGCTCGTCTTTTCGGTCGCGGACGTATGTCGCACCGAATTCACGTGGAGTACGCAGCTCTAGGCATTTCATTTTGACGCGTGAGGCGTATATGTTCCGCTTTTCAGTTCGCCCTCGAACCATCCGGTTGTTTCTGGACGACCGAACGGGCCGCTGTGTGCATTGCCTACGCGCGCGCACCCGCTACCCGAAAGGAGAAGCGCCATGCTTATATCGAAAGTCGCCAAACGCGTTTGGATCGCAGGCTCCGCCGTCGCACTCGGCTGCGGGGCTGGGGCCGGCACCGAAGAATCGGTCGGCGCAAGCAGCTCCGCTGTCACGCTCAATTCCGTCACGCGCGAGAGCCTGGACAACCAGGAGAGGCAAGGCAACGGCGCCAGCACGACCCCGTTCATCAGCGGCAACCAGCGCTTCGTCGTGTTCCAATCGAATGCGAATATCTGGGCCCCGAGCATCGATACCAATGGCACGACCGACATCTATCTAAAGGACCGCCAAACCGGCGCCATCACCCTGGTCAGCCAAGCCAACGGCGTCGTTGGCAACGCAGCGAGCGTGAATCCGAGCGTCAGCGACGACGGCAGGGTCGCCTTCGCGTCGAACGCGACGAATCTGGCACCTACCGCGAAGGGACCGTTTACGGCCATCCTCGTTCGTAACGCGGACGCGACGATCGTGCGCGTGGACGCCAACGCCCAGGGTCAGGTGGCGAACGGGCCGAGCACGAGGCCGCAAATCAGCGGCGACGGATTCTCGGTCATCTTCCAATCCGACGCGACTAACCTCGTTGCCGACGATACGAATGGTGCAACCGATGTCTTCGTGGGCTCACCGGGCGGGCTCGGTGTCGATCGCGTCAGTCATCCCACGTTCAGCTCCCAGGCCAACGGCCCGAGCTTCGACGGCAGCATCGGCTTCGACGCCCGCTTCGTGGCCTTCGCGTCCGACGCCACGAACCTCACCGGCAACGACAACAACGGAGCGACCGACGTTTTCGGGCGCGATCGGCGCGGGTCGGGCGCGACCGTCGCCCTCAGCTTCACGCTGACGCCCGCGTTCGCGACCGGCAACGGGGCGAGCACGTTGCCGCAGATCAGCAGCGACGGCCACTGGGTGTCGTTTCGCTCGCTGGCCACGAACTTCGGCGCGGTCGACACCAACGGAGTCGCCGATATCTATTTGAACGCGATAGGTAGCGGCAGCGTGCCGACGCTGGTGAGCGTCTCGAGCTCCGGAGTGGCGGCCAACGGCACCAGTTTCCAGAGCACGGTTTCCACCAACGCAAGGGCAATCGCATTCGTGTCGGCTGCCACGAACCTCGTCGCGAACGACAGCAACGGCTTTCCCGATGTTTTCGTCCACGATCAAACGACCGGGCAGACGATTCGCGTCCAGCGCGACCCGTCGACGCCGCCCGACGGTTCGCCGCTCGTCAACTCGTCGATGCGATTCAGCGGCAATCCCGCCTCGCCATCCTTCTCGTTCTTGGCGTTCGATTCGCAGGCGACGAACCTACCTCGTTTTTGGCGACTCGAACCTGGTGGCCGACGTGTTCACGGCGAGCCTGTCGCCCTAGCGTGCTCTTGACAGTCGGGAAGGGGAGCGCATCCGCATACCGGACGATCTACCGTGCCAGCGCGCGCCGCATGAAAGATGCCACCGCTTGTACTTAAGAATGTCAGGGCACGAAGCATCTGAGCGTCAGGCGCCCCGCCTTCCAAAAACCTCTTGAGCTCGAAACTCGCGGAGGTGCGGAATACCGTCATGGCGATCGCGAAGAGTGAGGTCGAAGCTTGGCGGAGCATTCCTCCTGCCAAGCGCAGGCTCGTCTCACTTCCGCCGGTCCCGAAGTACGTACCCCGCGGTGAGAAATACATGTCCGCCCCAGCCGATTGGAAGGCGTGGACCTCGGTGCGCTTCTCCCTGGAACATCCGCAATATTTTCAATACCAGGTCGTCGCCGCCAAGGACGGCAAGCATGCCGACGTCATCGGACAGGGCGATCTCAACGGCGACGGGAAGTCGTCGTCGTTCAAGCTCACGCTCACCGTCGATCCCGAGGACGGCATCCTCAAATTGTCGCCTCAGATAGAGGAAAAAGACCCGCAGGAGTGATTTCTTGAAAGACGCAACTCCGACAACGCACCCTCCAAACCGATCAACTTCGTGATTTGTGACGTTTTGAAATGCGTCGCCAGCCAAATAGACTTCGAGTGGCTGTGCTAGCGTATTTTGCGTTTGCTCGACATGGAGTACGATGCCGCGCTCTTGGAGGCACATCGAATGGTAGTCCATCACAGACTGCATGCAGCGATCGGCGTTGCGATCACGGGATGGTTCTTCGGATGCGGAGGGGACTCGAACTCGATCGGCGGAAATATCGACGGGGGTTCCACCACGTCACCGGGTTGTCAGCTGCCGGCCTGCTACTACGACTTCGTGAACTCCACACTCGCCTGCGCCCCGATGGGGGAATGCGTGCAGCAGAACGATGTGACGGCGATGGAGAGCACGAGTCATATGTGCTACGCGAACGGCACGAAGGTGGTCATGACAAGCTCGCAGACCACGTTGTCGTCGTCAAACGTCATCACTGGGTCGGACGGTAAGATTTGTTATTTGGTCAACGGCACCGTGACGATCGACCCAGTTACGGGCGTGGTTTCGCTCGCCATGGCGACCATTCTGAACGCTGACGGCAACGTCATCGCGACGATCGGCGCGGACAGAAGTATAACCGCGACTTGTGCGGGCGAATCTGCGAAAACCGTTCCCGCGTCTTGCAACGTGACCAGGCCTGGCGATATGGCCAGCGCGTGCACGATAGGAACATGCATGTGATTTGCGATACTGCCCGCCGCGCACGCGAGCCAGCGTGTCCCTCCGTTTCGGCCACGGGGCGCAGGAGCGCGACGAGCTCCACCTTCTTCCGCTTTCCGAAAGCTCAGTGAAAGACGATCGGACCACCGACTCATCGAGCGCAGGAATGAGGAGTTCCTCGCTCGTCCTGCTCTCGGTCTCGTTGCGACGGGCCAGATCGAGATTCCGATCCGCGCAGCGCGCGCGGAGGAGAACCGGGGTCCTGCTCGAGACCATTCAGGCTCGCGCACGACCTCGACGGGTACGACAGGTCGTCGAGGCGACGAACGAGTCCCACTCGATCGTTCCTCCGAGTTCGCCCACCGATATCGTCGCCGCGACCTGTACGCCGAATTTCCGCGGTCGTCTGGGAATTCACGGTCTGTTACTCGGGTGGACGGGGTTCGCCGTGCTCTCGATAGGAGTGATGGATGGTTCGGCACCCTTCGCGAGCGTGCTTCCGGAGCTTGGCGGCCGGCCGATGTTGCCCCGCCCGGTGTGCGGTCTCCAAGCGGCTCTGGCCGCCGCCGTACGCGTGCTTACTTTGCCCCCGATACAAGTGACTTCGGATAGAGCCTTTGAATGGCCCGGTTCGCCGTCAAGCTCGGGTGTCTCGCGCTTAGGGTCCCCACCGGGGATGGGTGAACCCCCTCGCCTTGAGGCGACGCCTTGAGGAGGCTTGCGGTACTTTGGGATGATGCAGGCGTACCGTCATGGGTCGCATACCGTCTACCAGTGCCACTACCACTTCGTGTTCA
>WNGA01013415.1_pt1 | contig 10482 bp, 9 predicted proteins | sample 5400061 | NCBI WGS metagenome assembly WNGA01 (sample SAMN13153366, study PRJNA577476) | soil metagenome | isolation source: 100 cm soil or saprolite under grassland replicate 2 | place: USA:California | collected 2016-06-15
CCGCGTCTTCATTGGTGTGGCGGAAGTGCTCGCGGCGATCGGACTGATCCTGCCCGGCGTCACACGCATTCTGCCCTCCTTGACGGCGCTGGCTGCGGCAGGCCTGATGCTGGTGATGAGCAGCGCCACCGTGTTTCACCTGTTCAGAGGTGAAACGGCGAGCGCTATCTCCGCGGCGGTCATCTTTGTGCTCGTCACCGTGGTAGCCTACCTGCGCTGGAAGGTCGCGCCGATCACACCGCGCAAACGAGCCTGAGCACGCCGCTTGGCTGGACGACGTATTCCGAAGCCACCAACGTACGAGGGAGGCGGCAAGGATGAACGTAGTGCGATCCTCACCACTGGTACGTATCTTGCAGCCTCTCCACTACGAGGTCGCGAACGAATCGTCTGGCGGCGGGTCCGTCGACCGGCCATTCGCCGAGGCGCTGGGACTGGGCGACCCACCTGCGTGGGGCGACTCGACTGCGTGGCAGTACTGGGTCATCCAGGTCCTCAAGCAGTACGAGCAGCAGATGGGCTACGACGAGCACCCCGTCGGGATGACGATGCAGTTCCCGGTCGCGGATCAGCGCAAAGTCAACGAGGTGCTGTTCAACAGCCCTGCGGATTGGATCTCACCCGACTATGATGACGCGATCTTCACTGACGGTCGGCACCCGAACGAACCGGGCGGGCCGGCGTCGCGCTGGTTCGAGAACCCGCCGGCCAGCGAGGGCCGGAAGGTCGTGATCACGGATACCGACCACTACGCGCCGGGCAAGGGCGACGCGCTGTGGGCCTGGAAATCGTTCCTGTGTGGCCACCACCCGATCCTGATGGACTTCGGGCTCATCGAGGGCGTGAACCCGCCCGACCCCGCGGCGGGGACAGCGTCCTACGAGTCCTTCGAGCCCGCGCGCGACGCGATGGGCGACACGCTACGCTTCGCCGCGCGGATGCAGTTGATAGACATGGAGCCGCGTGGCGATCTGAGCTCGACCGGGTACGCCCTGGCGAATCCGGGCAAGGAGTACCTCGTCCTCCAGCCGAGCGAGACGGCTGATCCGTTTACCATGACGTTGGACGCGGGCACCTATACGGTCGAGTGGTACAGCGTCAACAGCCGCGAGATGGTGGGGGCAGACACGCTAACGGTCGAGCGCTCCACCATGATCAACCTCAGCGCTCCGTTCAAAGCGGCCGGCCCTGTCGTCGTGTACTTGAAGAAGGCCGGACACTGACCGTGATCGCATCAGTCGCAGGCTATCGATTGTGGACATATCATCTTCTCCTTCGGTAGGCTTGTATTGTATGGCGCCACGAGCATGAAGCTCGTCATACGTCGCGCGTTGCGTTCATGCACTGGATGAACTGCGCGATCTCCTCGGCGCTTGCCCGATCGAGCAGGGCAAACAGCGGCATGGCCTCGTCGCGCTCGGCTAGCAGCGCGGGCGCGCTTATGTGCTATTATCTTAATCACCAGTGTTACGAAGGAGCGCGCGATGTCTATCTACGAGCACCTGACTGCCCTGGCTGGCAAGCCTGTCGTGGACTGGAATCCCAGCAAGTCCGATCCAAGCCACACGACCTACCGCATCAGCCTGTCGTATGAGGACGAAGGTGCGCAGTGGACGGATCGCTTCGTGAGCTTCCTTGATGCTGTACCGAACGAGCGCATCACCGGGCTCGTTGTTGGCGCCTGGGAAGAGATGTTCGAGGATGGCGCGTCCGCCACTATCGTTGAGGCGCTGGTTGTCGCCCGCCACCGCCTGCCGAATCTACGAATGCTCTTCTTCGGCGATATTATCAGTGAGGAGTGCGAGATCTCCTGGATCCGGCAGACTGATATCTCACCACTGTTTGACGCCTACCCTAAGCTCGAATACTTCTGTGTACGTGGTGCCGAGGGCCTGCAGCTAGGGGCCCTACACCACCAGAATCTAAAGTCGCTGATTATCCAGAGCGGCGGGCTGGGCGCAGCGGTGACTCGCGCAGCGATTGGAGCAGACCTCCCGGCGCTTGAGCATCTGGAGCTCTGGCTGGGAACGCCTGACTATGGTGGCAATACAGCAATTACTGATCTTGCGCCGCTACTCTCCGGCACGCACTTCCCCAGGCTCCATTACCTCGGCCTGCGTGACAGCGAGATCGCCGACCAGATCGCGATTGCAGTTGCGCAGGCACCCATTCTTGAGCGTATTCGCGTGCTCGACCTGTCGCTCGGAACGCTCAGCGACGAGGGAGCAGCCGCGCTGCTGGCCAGTCCGCTCGTTGCCAGGCTCGCAAAGCTCGACATCCACCACCACTACTGCTCGAATGAAACGGTCGCACAGCTCCAGCAGCTCGGTATCAAGGTTGACACCAGCGAGCAAGAGGAGGCCGATGAAGATGACGGCAGAACATGGCGCTACGTTGCGGTCGGTGAATAATGCCCACGCCCTTTGTCATCATCGGGAACGCCGGCAATCGCCGCATCGATCTCTTCCAGCAGGCGCTTGCCGGGCGTGGATTGCCCCTCGCTCAGCTTGTCACCTACCGCGATCTGATCGCAGGACGTGTGACGCTGCCTGAGGTCGTTACGCCAGGCAGCATCCTGCGGATCGAGTCGCCGGGCAAGGACAGCGAGGTCGAGCGCGATCTGCTCATCGCCGGGGCGAATGTGCCGGATGACCCGGCCTTCGCGCGTATCAGCGGCGCAGAGGTGCAGCGGCTTCTTCTCGAGAAGGGGCGCATGCTCTACCCACGGCAGTGGTACCTCGGCTACTGCCAGGTGCTGGCTGCGATCGAGCGGCAGCGTGCGCTCTGCCCGCCACATACGCTGATGAACCATCCCGCCGATATTGCCGTGATGTTCGACAAGCGTGTCTGCCACCGCCGCATGCGTGCGGCACAGATCGCAGTACCGCGCAGCCTTGGCCCGGTCAGAAGCTATGACGAGCTGATTGCGACGATGGGCCGTGAGCGCTGCCCACGCGTCTTCGTCAAGCTGGCCCATGGCTCAAGCGCATCTGGTGTCGTCGCCCTGCAGGTGAGTGAGCGGCAGCAGCTTGCCATGACAACGGTCGATCTGGTGCAGGCTGGTGGTGAGCTTCAGCTCTACAACTCGCGCCGTCTGCGTACCTACCGTGATACACGTGAGATTGCCAGGCTGATCGACGGATTATGCCATCACTGTGTCCATGTCGAGCAGTGGCTCCCCAAGGCGGGCATCGACGAACGGACATGTGATCTGCGCGTGGTCGTGATTGCGGGGCGCATCCGGCACGTCGTCCGTCTCAGCCGTGGCCCTATGACCAACCTTCACCTGCTAAATGCGCGTGGGAGCTTCGAGGCAGTGCTGGCGCGGATGGGCTTGGAGGCATGGGCGTCAGCCTGCCAAACTTGCCTGCACGCGATGGCCTGCTTTCCACAGAGCCTGTACGCTGGAATCGATCTGCTGATCAGCCCTGGCTATCAGCGCCACGCCGTGCTTGAGATCAACGCCTTTGGCGACCTGCTGCCGGGTGTCCTGCTCGAAGGCGAGGACACCTACAGCGCCGAGATCGCGGCCTGCCATCAGGCAGGCCTTACCGAGCAAGCTGAGCGCTACAGGAAGAGCACATGATCGACGCCCAAACGCTGGTTGGAACGCACAATATACTGTTCATCACGCTGGACACGCTACGCTACGATGTTGCGGTCGAGACGCTGCGCGCGGGCCGCACGCCTAACCTGGCTGCGCTGCTGCCCACATCCGGGTGGGAGGCACGCCATACACCAGGTAGCTTCACCTATGCTGCACACCACGCCTTCTTTGCGGGCTTCCTGCCAACGCCTGTCGCACCCGGTAGACATCAACGCCTATTTGCCGCGCGATTCGCCGGGAGCGAGACGACCACTGAACAGACCTTCGTCTTCGATACGCCAGACATTGTGACCGGCTTTGCCGCCGAGGGCTACCATACGATCTGCATTGGCGGTGTTGGCTTCTTCAACAAGCAGAGCCCGCTCAGTAATGTCCTGCCCGGGCTCTTCACCGAGAGCCACTGGGCGCCCGAGCTCGGCGTCACGCATCCGCACTCAACCGCCAACCAGGTGCGCTGCGCCATTGAGGCGCTTGACCGGGTAGCACGCAAGCGGCGCATCTTTCTCTTTATCAATGTCTCGGCGCTACACCAGCCCAACTGCATCTTTCAGCCTGGGGCGACTCGCGACACACCAGAGACGCAGGCGGCTGCGCTGGCCTATGTCGATCGCCAGCTTCCGCCACTATTCAGGGCGCTCCAGCAGCGTGGCCCGACGCTGGTGATCGTCTGCTCCGATCACGGTACAGCTTATGGCGAGGATGGCTATGTTGGGCATCGCATCAGCCACCCTGTGGTCTGGACAGTTCCCTATGCCGAGCTAGTGCTTCCGGAGAGAGCTGCATGACAAATCTTGCGTATGTGCTAGAGCAGACACCCTACCAATCCTATGTCTATGCATATCCGCATAAGACTACCTACCGCGTGCTTGACCACCCGGTTCCGCTCAGCGCAGCCTGGGCCGAAGAGCGGCGCGATGCGCTGTTCCTCTACATACACATCCCGTTCTGCGAGATGCGCTGCGGATTCTGCAACCTCTTCACGACGGTCAACCCCAAAGGTGAAATGGAGTCGCGCTATCTCGACACGCTGGAGCGCCAGGCCCGGCGGGCGCGGGCGGCCCTGGGCTCAGCCAGCTTTGCGCGTCTGGCTATTGGCGGCGGCACGCCCACCTATCTCAAGCCAGGCGATCTGCACCGCCTGTTCGATATCGCGGAGCAGATCTTCGGCGCAGATCCGCAGGCCATCCCGGTCTCGGTAGAGACATCGCCGAAGACGGCGGATAATGCGCGCCTGAGCGCGCTGCGCGAGCGCGGCGTTGACCGCATCAGTATTGGCGTCCAGAGCTTTTTCGAGGAGGAGGCGGCGGCCGCCGGTCGACCGCAGACGACCGCAGCGGTTGAGGCTGCGCTGGAGCGTATCCGCGCGCTGGGCTTTCCGACCCTGAACATCGATCTGATCTACGGCATTGGCGGGCAGACCGTCGAAAGCTGGCTGGAGAGCCTGCATGCCGCCCTGCGCTACCAGCCGGAAGAGCTGTATCTCTACCCGCTGTATGTGCGCCCGCTGACCGGGCTTGGTCGCCAAGGCCGCGCCTGGGACGACATCCGGCTGGCCTGCTACCGCGCCGGGCGCGACTTTCTGCTCGACCACGGCTACCAGCAGGTATCGATGCGCATGTTCCGCGCGCCGCATGCGCCCGCGCTGGACGGCCCGGTCTACTGCTGCCAGGAGGATGGCATGGTCGGGCTGGGCTGTGGGGCGCGCTCCTACACGCGTCGCCTGCACTACTCCAGCGAGTATGCAGTCGGCGCAAGCGGTGTGCGCGCAATCTTGCAGGACTATATTGCGCGCGACGACGCCTCGTTTGACTCAGCCCACTACGGCTACATGCTCACTGACGAGGACATACGCCGCCGCTATCTTATCCAGTCGCTCTTGCAGGCCAATGGGCTTGACCGCATGGCTTACCATACGCGCTTCGCGAGCGACGCCCTGGCCGATCTGCCGCAGCTCGATGAGCTTGTGGAGCATGGCCTCGCAACGCTGACAAACGAGCGGCTGCTACTCACAGAAAGCGGCATGGGGCGCTCCGACATGATCGGCCCCTGGCTCTACACGACACAGGTCCAGACATTGATGGAGGCATACATATTACGATGAACCTCAGCATGCTCTACCGTGGGCCGCTCTCAAGCTGCAACTATGGCTGTGAGTACTGCCCCTTCGCCAAGCATACAGAGACAGTCGAGGAGCACGAGCGCGACCGCCTGGCGCTTGAGCGCTTTCTCGGCTGGGTTGCCGGACGGAGGGATGATCAGATCGCGGTCTTCTTCACACCCTGGGGTGAGGCGCTCAACCGCAGACGCTACCAGCGCGCCTTCATAGCGCTCACGAATATGCCCCAGGTGCAGAAGGTCGCTATTCAGACCAACCTCTCCTGTCGCCTGGACTGGGTCGAGGAGTGCGTCAAGGAACGCATCGGCATCTGGGCAACCTACCACCCCGCAGAGGTTGAGCGGGCGCGCTTCGTCGCGAAGTGTCGCGAGCTTGACCAGCGCGGCGTCCGGCTCAGCGTGGGAGTGGTGGGCATCAAGGAGCATGCCGACGAGATCGAGGCGATCCGTGCAGAGCTACCGCCCCATATCTATGTCTGGATCAACGCCTACAAGCGCCTGCCCGACTACTACACCGACGATGATCTGCGGCGCTTCATCGACGTCGATCCGCTCTTTCCGATCAACAACCAGCGACATCCCAGCCAGGGAATGGCCTGCAACGCCGGTGAGACGGTCATCTCGGTGGATGGCGATGGCACAATGCGGCGCTGCCACTTCATCAAGACAGCTATCGGCAATATCTACGATCCGGACTTTGAGACTGCGCTGCGCCCGCGCCGGTGCAGCAATGAGGCCTGCGGCTGCCACATCGGTTACATCCACATGCCCCACCTGCAGCTACAGGAGGTCTTTGGTGCGGGACTGCTGGAGCGCATTCCAACCGAGCGGATCTGGTTCCAGAAAGCCTGATGTTTGACAAGGTGCATCCCAGGCTCATTACGTCTCAACAAACGGTCGGTAGTCATTAGGATTGTCGAACCCGGCGACCCAGGCAACCGCCTGACGGCAGGTGCGTATGGAGGGCGGGACACGAATCAGGTACTGGCGGTCGGTCGAGGGGCAGATCACCGAGACGCATACAAGCGGTTCGTCACCTACCAGATCAACCTTGAGCAGGCGCCGCTCGCCGCCCTTGTCGCGGTCACGATCCAGCGTCTGGGCATGAGCCTGGTTAAGGAACGCATCGTAGCCCATGCGCTCCAGCAGTACGCGCCGCAGCTCGGCATTCGGCTGGTCAAGCACCTCGCTGGCAGTGATCGTCTCTGGCTGGAAGGCGATACGCGCATCGATTGGTATGCCACGCCAGCGGAGCTGGGCACCACGCGCCGCGGCTGGCAGCCAGCCAATCCGGGTATTGGCAAGGTCAAGCCAGGATGTCACCGTGAGGGTCGACGGGAGATCGCTGAGGTTGACACAACCGCTGACATCAAGCTGTGCGAGCTGAGTCAGCCAGACTGGCAGGGATTGCAGCCGAACACAGCCGCGCGCATTCAGCCGCCCAATATGGACAGCGGCTCTTTGCGGCCAGGATTCTAGCTGGGTACAGCCAGCAATATCGAGAAAGCAGACATCGAGTCCTTCGGGCAGGCTGGTGAGCGCAGTACACTCACGTAGAATCAGCGAGCCAACCTTCAATCCTGTGGGAAGCTCGCCCAGCACGGTGCAGCCTTCCAGGTCAAGGCGGTACGCAACCTGGAGATCCGACGGAAGGGTGCGGATCAGGGTATGGCTGGCGATCAGCTCGTAGCAGCGCAGGCCAGGTGGTAGCTCGCGGAGCGCGGTGCATCCGCTCACGTTGATGCGTCGAGCGCGCAGTCCCGGCGGCAACGACTGGAGCGCAGTACAGCCGCGCACATCCAGGCTTTCTGCGCGGAGGTTGGCAGGTAGCTCGGTAAGCTGGCTATTACTGGTGAGCTTGAGATGGCCCTGGACAATCATGCCATCCAGATCGCGCATAGTTCGCGCCTGTGCGATCAGCGACTGGGCCGCTTTGGCTGTCACTGGCGCACCGCTATACGTGGTCTGGCTGCGCTGAAAGAGAGAGAGCAGATTCATGCAGCACCTCAGTCGGCAATGCGGCGAATCGCCTGAGGTGTATACTCCCGCTGCATCCAGACACGGTAGAGGCCGCGCGGCAGCGTAATTGGCTGATGCTCCTCGTGAATAATTGTCGCGCTGTCGGCGACAACCTTGAGAAAGAGCACGCCGCCCTGCTCCCATACTTCGGCGCTGTGAGGGTCATGCACCCGGTGGCTGTGCCCAGTAATCTCGCCATAGGCGAGCACCATACCAGGTCGCATGGTTGCTGCCGCAGGAATGGAGGTTGTTGAGGCAATCAGCACATCACCATGTCGCCACATTGTCGTGCTCCTCTGCAGGTAGAATAGTGATTGGAAGCAGCTCTTACCGATAAGTATAGCACACGCATGCGACAGCTAATGTCACACTCTGGGCGGATACTCAGCGGAAGGTGCCATTGGCCTGCTGAAGCTCGATCAGAATGAATTCGGTGTCGTCGGGCAGCGTTGGGTTGCGCCCGGTGCTGAACGGGAAGTTGTTATCGTTGATCACGAGGATGCGGTGGTCGTTGAGCGGAAGCACACTCTCGATCGTCACAAACGGCATCTGGAACGGATCGCCCAGCCCGATGTCGCCAGGGCGCCCCGGCAGCGTGATGCCGTTCGGGTCGCGAATGTTCAGCAGATCGGCCAGTTCCAGCTTGATCAAAAGCCCTGTGCGTCGACTTGCCGCAGGTCGACCTGGTAGATACGCTTGAGCTGGGCTGCGGCGCCCTGCGCGCCGTCGCGCTCGATCACCACAAAGCGATACTGGTCAAGCGCGGTGAAGTCGCCGATCGAGTTGTCGGCAGCCTCCATATGATATTGATAGGTGATGCCCGTATACTGCTCGCGTGTGAGGTCGAATTCGTAGATCAGGCGGCGCCGCTGGTCGGGGTCAGTGGTCAGCGCACCCTCCAGCATCGGATAGAGTGTCTTTCTGTTTTGCGAGATCGCCATTCCCTCAAAGCCACGGCTCCGCGGCAAGTTGGGCGTGTTGCTGCCGAGTGTCGGATTGTCCGGCGATTGCACGCCCGGCAGGGGAATCGGCGCTTCAAGCACCCGACCCGTGGCGTCGGTATGCAGCAGGAAGGGGCCGAACTCGTCGCCAAACCAGAGGTCGCCTCGCACGGTCCCCTTGAGGCTGTCCGCGCCATCCGGGCCAGTCAGGCTGCCTTGTTCGAACGTCATGTCGCGGACATGTGTGCGGCTCGTGGGCGTACTGGAAGGTGATGGCGATGGGTCCGAGGATGTCAGGGTCACGGGCGGATCGGTGTTGAGCGTCAGCGTGGCCTTACGAACGACAAAACAGTTGTAGCAGCCGGAAGAGGCGGAGCCCGAACCTGAAAAGACCAGCCACATCGTGCGGCCATCGTCACTCATCCACTTGGTCGGAAACTTGTGATGGTAGGTCGGCACTTCCGACCAGGTGTCATTGTAGTAAACTGTCGTCCATGGCCCCCACGGTTCGGGTGCGTCGAATACCCCAAGCGCCGGCGTGTGTACATTCCCGCTCCCATCCTGGTGCGATGAGGTCAGGAAGTAGCGGCGCAGCGCGGCGTTGTAGGTCATGCTGATCCGCTGTGTTCCATTCGGGTCCGTGAAAACAGGCCGGCGCTGATTGATGTCACTGCTCCAGAGCGGCTGAGCCTGCGAATCTTTGCCGGCGAAGAATTCATACGCCGATCGATCGGCCATGCGATCCTGTGGCACCCGCGCCAGCACAATATCAGGCGACCAGCTATACGCACTGTCGTTGGCCTGCGATGCGATATAGACATACATATCGCGGGCGCCCGCATAATTGTTGCCAAACTGGACGAATTCCGGGCAGCCGAACGTATCAGCGAAGTACCAGTTGGCCCACACCCATGTGCGGCCGTGGTCGAGCGACCAGGCCAGGCGCGAATTGCTGAAGCTGCGATCGACAATATAGTTGCGTACGAACATGTAGAGCACGCCGTCGACCATCAGCAGCCCACTCGCCTTTATCCCATTCGGCCCTTCGCCGACCGGTGTGTCCGCGTCCGAGCGGAAGTCCTGGCCCGTGTGGGTGGGTGGGTCGCCGGCCACCGTTGCAAAGCCAAGCGAGTACCGTGTATCGCTATTACTAAAACCGGCACCATCGCCGTAAGCCGTGTAGAGCAAGTCGTCATCGGCCAAGGTGTGATCCGCAACACGGCGGGGAAGTGGCAATCCGGCAGTGCAGGCGCATCACGATACGCGGGGTGCCGTGTGTAGTCGGTCAGGCATCGTTTACTATTCCAACATATACAATGCCCTAGTGCATTTCCAAGTAAGGTTTTAGGTGTTGGGTGTTGGGTGTTGGGCTTCGCAACGCCGCCCGCCCAACACCCAACACCCAACACCCGCGCTGAAAGCGCACTAGTGTGGGAAAAAGTTACGGTCGATCCCATTGCCTGGCGCTTCAACAGGAGTTGGTCTCCTTGTTCCATCGGTCAGGTTTCGCGCGTCACCCCCTGACGGAACGCGACGCGGGAATGTGACCGATGAACGAACACCAATAATAGTGCCCTACCAGATGCTCGGTGCCCTGTCACATCGGCCGGGTTTCGCGCGTCACTTCTATGAAACAACACACTGAAGGGATGTAGCCGATGGACCAACACGAATGGCTGGCGGAACAATTCGAGGCCAACCGAACCCACCTGCAAGCGGTGGCCTACCGGATGCTGGGCTCGCTGAGCGAGGCGGACGACGCCGTCCAGGAAGCCTGGCTGCATCTCAGCCGCTCCGACA
>WNGA01013417.1_pt1 | contig 10482 bp, 10 predicted proteins | sample 5400061 | NCBI WGS metagenome assembly WNGA01 (sample SAMN13153366, study PRJNA577476) | soil metagenome | isolation source: 100 cm soil or saprolite under grassland replicate 2 | place: USA:California | collected 2016-06-15
ACCGGCGGCAGTGACACCGAGCGTGTCATGTCGCTCAAGGCCGGAGCTGTCGAAGCGGCGGCGGTGTCTCATCCCGGCTACGGCTTGGCGCGAAGAATGGGATTCAGCATGCTCTGGGATTCCGCCAAGGAACTGGACTATCCGTGGATGGAAATCACGACGCGCCGGGCGGCGATTAAAAACGATCGGGAACTGATCACGAACTACATGAAAGCACACCTGGAGGGCATTGCGCTGTTTAAGCGCGATCGCGATTTCGGCATCAAAGTGATCAAGAAAACCTTGAAGGTGACCGATGACGAGCTGGTGAATGAGTCCTATGACATTTTCTCGAAGATGTTCATCCCGGCGCCGTATCCCAATCATCCGGGGATGAAAATCAGCTTCGAGTACGTGGCGATGACGCGTAGCGACGTCTGGAATCACAAGCCCGAAGAGTTCACCGACCCAAGCTTCGTGACCGAGCTCGACAAGAGCGGTTTCATCAAGTCACTGTATCCGAAGTAACTTCTGCTCGTGATTTTTGCCGATGACCTATTTCATTGGAGTTGGGAGTGAGCAGAACTATCAGTGGATCAAGTATGAACGCTCGGTGCAGAAAATCCTGAATTCTGCCCGCGCGTGCGCTAAGAAAAATCGCTTCAACCAATTCCACAAGATTCTTAAACCGCTGATCAGGCAGGAAAATTCAGAAGCGCTCTTCCTTGCTGCGGGGTTCTCGCGGCCGCGCGAGACCTGGGAGAAGCACGAGCGGCGCTATATTGAATACATCCAGCGAGCGGCAGAAAAGGAGTATCCACCGGCGCTGTATGTGCTTGGTTTCTACTACGACATGGGCGACGCGGCGCCCGTGATTCCGCATGATCAAATAAAAGCGGCGCAGATATTCAAGCGGGCAGCGGAATTGAAACACGCCCACTGCCAATCCCTCCATGCAACGGCTTTGCTCTACGGCGCGCATGGGATCGAAAAGGATGTAGATGCTGGGATGGCGTATCTGAGAGAATCGGCGGAGGCGAAGTTCGAAGGTTCGCTGAAACTGCTGGCAGAGTACTACGAAAAAGGTGAATTCGGCCTTCCTGTCGATCCGCAGAAGGCCGCGTCGCTTCGTGCTGAAGCAGAGGGAGACGATGTAATCGGATATTGATGCTCGGAGAAATTACAGGATTCCAGGTTTCAAACGGGTACCGTTAGTACATCGTGTCCTCAAAAACCCAACGGTCAAGATTATCGAAGTAGGCACGTCTCAGAACTAAACTCATTGCGACTGCGCGCGCGGCTTTTTCCTGCTTCTCCGCAGTAGTCGCGTATTTCACCAAGATCTCAAAGGGATAGTTGCCGTGCGCGGCTTCGTCTTCGTGGATTCGTTTGTAGGGTTCAGTGACCCAGCTCGGAACCGTTCCGGCATTGAGACTTTTCGCGATTAAGTAATCAGCCACGCCTTCGCCAGCCATTGGAAACGCAGCAATGCGCTCGACCGTATCGGTTAATCCTTCAAAGGCATTGAACATCGCCATCTGTGCAGGCAGCGGCTTGTAGTCATAGGGCACCGCGCCTTTTCGGCGTAGCGCTTCCTCGAGAAAATCCGCATGCTCGTATTCTTCGTGCACTGCTTCGGCCAGTATTTTCTTTACATCGAGCTCGGGTGTGCTCTTGAGCCAGCCGCCGAAAATTTCACCGGCGCGAATTTCATTGAACAGTCGGCTCTGCATCACTTTGATGCGAGTCTCGTCCGTCGTGAGAGGGATGTAGCTGTAGGCTGGAAGTTTTGCGTCTAGCGATTTGCAGAAGTCCGCAACCTGTTTCTCAATCGTCTTGGCGAACTCACGGCTATCCATGACGGCTGCCCTTGCCCGAAAGCGTTTCTGTACTCGCTATCAATAGAACGACCTCGGCGTCAAGCCGTTGCGTTGTGACCGTGCCGGCTGCGTCAAAAGCTATGCTCAGCCCTCTTAGTTACAGTCCGTCATTCCCGAATGCTCTTATCCCTCGATTTCTCTCGGGACGGTGAGGTTCTCAAACCGTCGCGAATTGAGGCGATGCCGGAGCTGGACCCCGATTGACATTCCGAGGTGACGCATCGCTGTATGTTTTGGTCCCGTCAGCTCACTACGGGCAGTTCGAATTTTCGGACGGCGTTTCAGATCAGGAAGTGACCAGCTCTCGGGGCTTCGCTGCAATTTTAGGGCGGGAAATCGCCAGGGCGACTCCACCCAGAATCACTACGGCCGATATTATTAGACGTAGACTAATCGCTTCGGACAAAACGACAACTCCGCCAAGCGCTGCTAGCGGTGCCGGTGCTAGCTGGACCGTCGCGGCCCGTGTCGCTGTCAGGTGAGGCAGCACCGCGTACCAGAGGACATAGCCGACTCCCGATGTGATCGATCCAGACAAGGCTGCCCAGAGAAACCCCATAGGAGTTATGGTCAATGTTGGGAGCCACGCCAAACCGATGCCGACGGCCAACGGCACGGTTCGCAAGAAATTAGCAGTTGTAGCGCTGACAGGATCGAAGGCGCCCCGGCCTCTGATAGAGTATATGCCCCAGGCGATTCCGGCGGTGGCCATGAGAACCGATCCGAGAATGGACGGGGCGGTGATCCCGGGAGACACTAAATAAATTAAACCACAAATGGCGATGAATAATCCTAACCACTCCAGTATCTCCGGTCTTTCGCCCGTATAGAGGCCAACCGCGATCATCGTGATTTGCACCGCGGCGAAGAGAATCAACGCCCCGGTTCCGGCGCTCAAGCTTATGTAAGCGAAAGAAAAGGTTGTGGCATATAGAAAAAGCATCGCCGCAGAAATCCAGCTGCCGCCGAATTTTCCGAAAGATCCGTCCGAACGGAAAGCGGCAATTATCCACAGAGTGACTGCGCCAGTGATCAGCCTTACCGCCGTGTAGCTCGCCGGGTCGATGATCGGCTCGGCCAATGCCAAACGACAGAGCACGGAATTGGCGGCAAAGGCGATGAGAGCGAGAACTGTGAGAGCCGCCGTGACGGTTCCTTTCGCAGATGATCCTCGCATGCAGTCACATTGACCAGGCCGACGACCGCCGATCGTTGGTCTCTTTCGCATCCGGGGGTTTGCAGCAAAAGAAATTGACGCCCTGAACGAAAAGGTCTTTGGACAATTTGGCTTTGGCAGAAGTCCCTTCGTAACAATCGAAGCGCTCGACGATCTTGCCGTCTACAAAACCGATAGAAGCCGTTAGTTCGAAAAGCTCTGCTTCCGGCAGAGCGCCGCCAACTCAGGCCGCCCAGAGATCGAGATCACTTCGTGTCTCCAGTGAAAGCTCCCTCTGCACGACGACATCGGCGAGATATGATCGTCCTCCCGGACGCAGCACTCTATAGACCTCGCGAAATGCGCGATCTTTGTCCGGTGAGAGATTGAGGACGCCGTTCGAGATGACAACATCCACACTCCCACTCTCCACCGGCAAGTCTTCGGCTATGCCCCGGCGAACCTCAGTGTTTTGCCACAAACCGGCTTTCAATGCGCCGCGCTTGGCCAACTCGAGCATGGCGGGGGTCATATCCACTCCGATCGCTTTTCCCGATGGACCGCTGCGGCGCGCGGCCAGCATCAGATCCATGCCGGCGCCACAACCGATATCCAGCACTGTCTCCCCCGGTACGATGGGCCCGATACGGTGGGGATTTCCCACACCGGCGAAAGAGGCGGTTGATTCCGTAGGAATCGTCGCCAGTTCCCCTGGGTCGTACCGGAGCATGCGGCAGGCATATTCCGGGCCTCGATGAAAATGAAAGTTTCCGTTTGGTTCGCGCGCTACGCGATCGTAGGTTTGGCTTACCTGTTTGCGTAATCGCGCTACATTAAAGCCTATCGGACAACTGGCTGCCATCGGTTTTTTCTTTTATAGCGTTTGATCACAGTTTCCGCACCGGCGCTGCCGATTTCAATCGGCATCCCGTCCACCAGGGTACTGAGACTGTTAACAATGGTCTGCTTTGAGCGCTCTTTCGTTAAAGAAGCAATCGGGGTCGATGATTCCCTCTGCCACCGGCATGAGATCCGACGGCTTCGCGCCAAATGTTGAGGCGGCTGGCTGGCGCCCGTAAAGCTTCACGTTACCGGTGGCTGCAAGCAGCTTTAAATAGTCATGGATCTCCGTCGGCTCACCATCAGGGCTCATGCGTTGTGACTATAAGAAATAGCCACATAGAAGAGCATGAGTGCGAATAGTAAAAGCCGTCCACAACGACATCCTCTTCAAGGTTTGATGTTCTGATTCAAATGAAAAACATTTTCAGGATCGTAGCGTCGTTTGATCTCCACCAGGCGATCATAATTGGATCCGTAAGCCGTGGCGACGCGCTCGCCCTCCTCCGCGGTCATAAAATTTACATAAGCCCCGGCCGATGCATAAGGGGCACTGGCGTTAAAAAACTCGCGCGCCCACCCAATACACTTCTGGTCATCCTTCGCGTCATCCCAGCGCCCGTGCACGTTCAACACGAACTTCGCGTCCCTATGGCCATAGGCCATCGCCTCGGGGGCGATCCGGTTCGGCGCTCCGGCAATCAGTCCTATGAAAATCTCGCACTGCGGGGAGGGGAGCTTCCCGGCGAAGTCGATAATGGTATTCAGCGCTCCGTCGGCAAGCTCCGTGAAGTTGTGGGACTTCCAGTAGTTTCTTGCGCCCGGCGTCAGCAACGGGTCAAATGCCTTTTGCCATGCAATATAGGGCTGGGCGCCGATATGCTCGCCGTGAGCATTGCCGAAAGCGCGCACGGGAGCGATGAGTTTCTCTGCTTCCGCGACGGCGCCGGAGTAAAAGATAGGCAGCACGACGACTTCCTTGCCGTGTACGTTTTCTGGAAGAAAAGGCAATGGCGGCGCCTTGCGCAGCACAACCCAGATATTGAGCTCCTCGGGCGCTGAATTTACAAATTGACGATACTTGGTAAGTATCTGTTTTGCCTGGTTGAACGGAAAAACGATCAATCCGGCGACTAGTTCAGGACCCACGGGGAAAAGCTGGAATTCGAATTGGGTGACGACGCCAAAATTTCCCCCGCCGCCGCGAATCGCCCAGAAAAGATCCGGATTGTCGTTTTCACTTGCTCGTATTTTCTTACCCTCGGCGGTGATTACGTCAACGGAGATAAGATTGTCGATGGTCATGCCGTATTTGCGAGTTAGCCAGCCGAAGCCGCCGCCCAGTGTTAAACCCGCAATGCCCGTCGTGGAATTAATTCCCACCGGGGTGGCCAGACCATGCGCCTGGGTCGCTTCATCCAAATTCGCGAGGGTCGCCCCGGGCTCGACATAAGCGCGCCTTTTCACGGCGTCCACGCGCACGTTCTTCATTCTTGAAAAATCGATCGTGACTCCGTTGTCGCACAAGGAATTTCCAGCGATGTTATGTCCGGCGCCACGAATGGAAAGTTCAAGCCCGTTTTTCCGCGCAAACCTGATTACCGGCGGAATATCGTCAGCTTGCACGCACTGCACGATAACCGCGGGCCGCCGATCCACCATGGCGTTCCAAATCTGGCGGGCTTCCTCGTAACAGGGATCATCGGGAACTAGGATGCTTCCCTTGATAAGACCCTTGAGCTCTTCTCTCGCCTTCGACGTCAGCGTTGTCATGATATTCGCCTCCTCGGTAAAATTTTGTCACCGGAATGAAGGCGTGTTTTCAGCCTTTGGGTGTGATCTTGCCGGTGAATGACTGGGCCACGATCTTGCCGTCCCGCACGACGAACGTGTCCGTACCTACCTCGTACACGTTGTCGGCAGTCTCTGCGTTCCACAGAATGTAAGCATAGTCGCCCTCGATGGACTGCTGCTTCATCCTGAACGCTGCGCCAGGTTTTCCAAACTCCGCAATCATCGCCTGGAACAACGGTCTCATCGCGTCGGCTCCCCTGAGCGGTCCGTCCGACGTGAACATGACGGCACCCGGCGCATAGTCAGATAGAATGCCCTTGAGGTCGCCCTCGCCAAAACACTTTAAGTGGTTGTCTAAAACCTCTTTCGTCGAAGCCATTTTTTTTGTTGTTTCTGGGACTGACACAGCTTCCTCCTAAATTTTTCATTTTGCATTCTTGCTCAACAAAACATTGGTGCCGTTGCCTCGATCTGTTTTTTTCCCTCGGGCGAGATCTGCTCGACCGTGGCAAGAAAGTTCGTGTGAGTCATGCCGGTGCCCAGATAAGTCCAGCGCATCCCTTTGAGCACCGTGGCCGTCATCGCTTCACGCTCGCTTTTGGATAGATTTCTTCCTGTGGCTTGCACAAAGCTTTCGACGTCGAACTCCGTTTGCTGTTTGATCCCGTTGTCGAGAAACCCGCCGATGTCGACGTATTCCCGAAAGGCCTGGTCGATTTCCTTCTCGGTAGCAGCCTCCGCCAGCGCCTCCACGATCAACGTATCGAGCTTGGTGTGTTGGGACTCCTCCAGCCAGTGGTGCTTCAGCAGGCTCTTGAACTGCGAGTCCAGATCCTGGTTGTCCTTGACGCCTTCGATGTAGTGCCTCAAAGTCATCCACTCGATGTGCAGGATCGCAATCCCAACTCCTAAAGGACTGTGCGACAGGACGAATCGTTTCACATCTTCAGCGGGCCCTATGAAATCACACTTGCTCCCGAAACCCTCCTCGAACTCTTGGCGGAAGCGCTTGAAAAGGTGGATGTGCTTAGCTTCTTCGCCGGCGAACTGGATCAGCGCCCGCACCCGATAGTCGTCGCCGGAGAGTTGCGGCCGGGCATGATCCACCACGTAGGGGAGAATGAACTCTTCGACCAGACCGAACATGGCAAGATACTCGTGCCCCCGGATCTGGTTCAGAGTCCGCTGTTCCTCAGCGGCAAGAAAAGAAAGGTGCTTTACCTGGGCAAGGGACTCGGGCATGAACGGTTTGGAGAACTCGAGCTTCTTATCACCGCCAATGAGATCGTCTATTTTCCAGCCAATTCGCTCAGAGGCTGCCAGCGCCGCTTTATATGAGTAGTTGTGTTGCATTTTCCTTTCCTCCTTTTGTGCCGTGAATGTGGCGGTAATCCCATAGAGCAGCCGGCGTGCCAACTCGTGGAAATTGGGTTTATTGTAGAAAACCAGTGAGTTAACAAAGGCGGCGCTTGTCGGAGCGGTTGTGAGATTTCGCTAGTTGCGAGATCTCACGGCGCTGGATGTGAAATCTCACATCCAGAGCGGAACAAAGTCGGGTGGAATTATTTCGGCCGTGGGATACGCAGCGCTCTTATGCGGGAATTCAGAGTCGAAGGGTTCATGCCGAGGAGCGCAGCGGCGCCGTCCTTACCAGCGACCCGCCAAGCGGTGAATTCCAAGGCCCGCAGGATGTTCTTACGCTCCAGTTGCTGAAGCTCGCGAAGTTGCAGAATCCGCTCGGACACGTGCTCGGTCATCGTTTGTTGCGCTTCGACCTCACGAATTCTATCGCTGGGAACATCCGGCAGAGCGCGGTCGAGGTTAAGATGGCCGTCTCGAGAGGTAATCACCGCGCGCTCTATGACGTTTTGCAGCTCGCGCACGTTGCCGGGCCAAAGGTAACCCCTGAGTCGCTTCTTATGTTCATCAGATAACGGCTCGATCCCGCGCCCCAGGCGTTGGGCGGATTTGGCCGCGAAGGCGGCAGCGAGCAGGAGAATGTCCTCATCGCGCTCTCTCAAAGGCGGCACTTCGATGGGGAAGACATTCAATCGATAGTAGAGGTCTTCCCTGAAAGCGCCGCCTTTTACGGCTTGGTTGAGATCACGGTTAGTCGCCGCGATTATGCGAACGTCTACCTTTCTTGTGTGGGAGCTACCGACGGCAGCAAATTCGCCTTCCTGCAAGACGCGCAAAATTTTCGCTTGCAAGTCGAGCGGTAACTCGCCGATCTCGTCGAGAAAAATCGTGCCGTGATCCGCCAGCGCGAAGCGCCCTTCCCGCTTCTGAGTCGCTCCGGTGAAGGCGCCTTTTTCGTGGCCGAAAAATTCGCTTTCCATGAGCGCCGCTGGGATTGCTGCACAATTGATCGTAATGAGCGGCTTGTCACGCCGCCGGCTGGCGCCATGGATGGCCCGGGCAATCAGCTCTTTGCCCGTCCCGGTCTCACCGAGAATCAAAACCGTCGTGTCCGTCACGGCGACTTGCTCGACGTCTTCCAAGACGCGCTTCATCGCTTGGCTCTGGCCGAGAATTTCATCAAACCCGCAGAGGCTCTTGATCTCTTCGCGCAGATACGCGGCTTCCGCTGCCAGCGAATGAATCTTTCGGTCGGCTTCGAGTCTTTCGGTGATGTTCCTTAGAATTAGAGAGTAAAAATTCTGCCGCTCAATCTCGAAGCGCGACAACGTCGCTTCGGCCGGAAACGCCTTCCCGCCGACCGGCAGCGCCTGCAGCCCGCCGGGAACCCATAATGATCGGCGTCCCTGCGTGAGCAGGCCAAGGTCATGAATGAGACGGCTGAGCTTGTCTCGGCTCTCTTGCGAGATCAGCCTGCTGAAATCATGCCCTATGACCTGATCGGCTGCGCAAACAAAGGCTTGTTCCGCCGCCGGATTCATCCGGGTCACCTTCAGGTTCTGATCGAACTCGATGACCGCATCCATAGCGCTGTCGAACAGCCGACGCAGTTTCTCTTCTCGCTCCAGAACTTGTTTCTCAGCCCGCAGTCTTTGCATTTCTGCGGTGGCGCGAGCGGCAAAAATGTTAAAAAGGGCCAGGACGCGCGGCTCTTCTGGAATCGGACGTCGATCGATTACCGCTAGATGCCCCAAAATCCTGCCGTCAAGGTCCTTTAGAGGAATGCCCATATAACTGACCGCACCGGTCTCTTTGACGTCCGGATCATCGGGGTAAAGTTCAAGCAAGTTGTCGGGAAAATGGACTAGACTAGCCGTGTCAATGACTTGTTCGCACGGCGTTCCGGCGATATCCACCTCATAATTTTGGATCCATTGCCCGTCCATCCAAAAGGCAAGAGCCCGAAGCCGGCGGCACTCTTTCATGTATTCGGTGACCCAAGCTCCGTGGGTATTTAGCGCTTTGGCTAGGTTTTCAACAAGCGCGACAAAAAAACCTTCGCCGGTCTCCTTCGCCGTTCCTTCCAAAATACTTCGCAGCGCAGCTCCTTCATCGAGCCCGCCGAGAGGAGGGGATATAGGACGTGTCTCGGACATTACCTGTGGAGTTCGGAGCAAAAAACCGCCGCCGTTCCGTAAGGGTTCACCATGTTGGCGTAATATCCGAGACCGGCATGCTCATGTCAAGCGACACGAAAGTCGCGAAACACTGCCAATATTTGGGACCCCGACCTTAATGGTGGCGCCACCGAGGCCGTTATCGGCTGGTAATCAGCACGACACCGGCGACCATCAAGACAGCGCCGAGAACGATGCGCAGGTTGACAGTTTCGACATTGCGTAAAAACACGGCGCTAAGGAAAACGGTGAAAAGGGGAGTGGTATTGAGCAGCGGTATGATGACCGAAAGTTGGCCCCAGCCAAGCGCAATAAAATTTGCGACTTGCGCCGATGTGGCGATCAGCGCAGCGCAAAAATAGAAAATAAACCCTTCGCGCGGCATGCGTAGCTGATGCGCTCTCTTAGTTATCAACACAAAACCGAGTAAGAGTATGAATGACACCGTGGTAACCACAGCCACCGCGACGAAGGGATCGGGGATAATCTTCAGGGCTTGTTTGCGCAGGCTCTGAGAAATCGCGGAAATCAAGCCTGCGCTGATCGGAAAAATCGTGTCGATCAACCGCCATTTAGCATCGCCTGCTCTTTTTCCGGAGATCAACCAAAGACTACCGACGATGAGGATTGTGCCGAGAAAGACCAGCCACCCTGGCTGTTCGTGGAAGACAATAACAGCGATGGCGGTTGCGAAGAGCGGCTCGCTGCCTCGTAGCGGGCCGGCGCGAGCGACGCCGATGCGCGTGATGCCCTCGTAAAAGAGCGCGCGGGCGAAGAGCGGCTGGATGCATCCACTGATTAGGTAATAAAACATTGCCGGCGACTTTAAGAATTCCAGCGAAGTCGTGGCGACGAGGTAGGTCCACATGCAGCTGATAGATACCGCGTAGCTCACAAACATCGCCGCAAAGATGTTGGACTGCCGCAGTCCGAAACGGACCAATACCGAATCTGCCGCCCAACCCATGGCGGAAGACATCGCGACGATTTCAGCGAGCAAGGGTGGTATGTTCTCCGTCAGTACGATGGAAGTTTCACATAAGCGGACGGCTGTGACTTTTGCAACCACAAGCCAAGGACAAAGAGGTTATGCTTCATCCGAGCGAAGAATAGTCTTTCTTGCAGTTCAGTACGTGGCTGTCTAAGATCAGCCCTCGTTGAATTCATTACCCACTCAAAGGAGGTCACGTGGAACCACAGGCAAAGGTCGTACAGCTAAAAACCCAACTTGTCCAAGAGGGGCATACGCGCTACTTGCTCGCTGAAACAAATCTGATGACTCTTAGGATTCACTGTT
>WNGA01014526.1_pt1 | contig 10482 bp, 9 predicted proteins | sample 5400061 | NCBI WGS metagenome assembly WNGA01 (sample SAMN13153366, study PRJNA577476) | soil metagenome | isolation source: 100 cm soil or saprolite under grassland replicate 2 | place: USA:California | collected 2016-06-15
GTGTGAAGGCCCAGCCGGCCGAGGAGCTTCGCCCGCTGGGGCCCGACGCCCTTGACGTACTGGAGGGGGGTCGCCAACCCGCGCGCGGGCGCGGGAGTGGCGCGATCAGCCAGGGTCGGGCGGGGCTTGGCCGGGGGCAAGAAGTTGCCTCGTCTCGCTCACCATGCTATAAAAGAGGGCCGCTGCCGGCAAACCACGTTCACCTTCGAGGAGTCGGGATGGCTCAGCGTTGCGACGTCTGCGGAAAGGGCCCCTCGGTCGGCCACAAGATCAGTCACGCCCATAACGTCACGAAACGGCGCTGGCTGGCCAACCTCGTGTCGCTGCGCGCCGTCGCGGGCGGCCGGGTGAAGCGGCTCAAGGTCTGCACCCGCTGTCTCAAGGCTGGAAAGGTCACCAAGGTAGTCTGAGAAGCTCTCCCGGCCCACGCCTGTTGCGTGGGCGCGGGCGTCGGAGGGGGCCGTCGCGGCCCCCTCCGATTGACCACGGTAAGCATGAGTCCCGGTGGGAGGCCGCCACCCCCCACCGCGCAACGGGACGCTACTTCTTCTTCTTCTTCTTGGTCGCCTTCTTCTTCGCCATTAGTCCGTCACCTCCTTTCCTACTGAGTCTCGAATCGAAGACCCGACCGCGGTGACGCGGCCCCGGCGAATCACCTCATTTCTTCTTCGCCGCCTTCTTCTTCCCGCCCTTCTTCACCGCTTTCTTCCTGGCAGCCATGGTCAGACTCACCTCCTCTCGCGGACGGCGTTCAGCGCCCCCTCAGTACCCCATCGCCTCGCGACGGAGGTAAGCCGCCTGCTCTCGCCCGCGGCGCTCGTAGTGATAGAGATCGGCGTAGAGCTGGGGGAGGGACACCACGGGCAGCCCTCCCTTCTCGATCGGCGCGTGGAACACGCCCTCGTCGTAGGGCGTCATGAGGTACACGTTGCCCTCACCTTCACCCGGGCGGAGCCCCAGCGCCCGCGCGATGGGCTCGGGATTGCCCTCCAGGTAACAGTGGATCGCCGGAAGGCGCACATTCGGGGCCACGAGGGCCGCCCCCGAGTGAAGCGTGAAGGCATAACGGCGGCTCTCGGCGTGGGCGGCGCGGGCAATGTCTCCGACGAGCCGGCGCGTGATGCGCTCGGGCGAGAAGTAGGTGCCCATGCGGTTGAGCCGATACGAATAGGAATCGACCCACCCGTCGAGCAACTCGCCGGGTCGGGTGAGCTGGATCCGCTGGTGCTCGCTGCGGTCGATCCACGACAGCTCCTCGAGCCGCTTCACGACGTTATGGGCATGGCCCAGGCTCACGTCAGCGGTCTTGGCCAGCTCCTCCAGTCGCCACGCATGCTGGGGGTCCACCAGAAGGGCCCGCACGACGCGCGTGGCTCTGGGCGCGAAGAGCGATTTCAGAGGGCGGGTCGACGGACGAGCGTTCGGCTTGCCTTCCTTCTGGATGAGGACGTTCCCGAACGACAGGTAACAGTTCCCCGAGAGATCTAGATAGCCAAAGCTGTTGCGCTTGAGCAGAGCGGCGCTCTGGGGGCTGATGTACTGGGAAACCGCCAGGGGGTACACCTCGGGGAGGTCTCGGCGGATTTCCCCAAGCCTTGTCATCGCCTCCCTGATCTCCCTGGGCTGGCCGAGGGAAGTGATCTTGAGCGCTAGCTTGTGCTCACTCGTGCCAAGCTTGAATTTCACCATGAGATCCGTGGTTTGTGTCCCTGCCTTGAAATCCGGAGACTCCTCCCAGGCGGTAGCCCGTGAAAACAGCGCCCGCAGCTCCTGGACTGCCGAGCGTCTGATCTCCGTGGACTTAGACATCGTTTCACTTGATCCATATTTTTCAGCGTACGCTGAAACATTAGGGACAATTGAAACTCTTGTCAAGCAAAAAGGATTGCGCGGCCGCGAACCCGACTTGGCTGGAACACACCCGGGGTCTGTTCGCGGGGGGACGTGAGCTACCGGGAGGACGGACACGGCCGTGCGAGTCACGGGAGAGAGCCCCGCGCGACGGGTCTGGGCTCTCCCAAACTCTAGTCCCGGCTAGCCGGGACTAGAGAGTCCGGGGAAGACCTGGAGGGGGTCGTCCAAGGCCATCTCCGATCTCTCTCCCGGAAGAAAGCTTCGGAAGGCGCCGAGGCCCCCCGAGGCTACTCTCCCTGCTCGATGTCTTCCATGGTCTCGTCGTCGAGCCCGAAGTAGTGGCCCACCTCGTGCACGACGACGTCCCGCACCAGCTCGGCCATCTCGTCGGGATCCGAGCAGTCTTCCTCGATGGGGCCCTGGTAGATGTGGATCGTATCCGGCAGGACGTTGCCGTAGGAGGAGTCGCGCCGCGTCAGGTCAACGCCCCGGTAGAGCCCGTACAGGGTATCCGGCGGCTCGATTCCCACGTCCTCCAGCGTCTCGTCGTCGGCCCAGTCCTCCACCACCACGGCGATATTCTTCAGCTTCTGCCGGAAGGGGCGCGGGAGCTTCTTGAGGGCCGACTCGACCAGGTCTTCGAATTCGGTGCGGGTCATGGCCCGTCTTCCGAGATTCCTAGGCGCCGCGAAGGCGCTCCACATTGATCACATCCTTCACGTCGCGGATCGCCTGCATGATGTCCTGGAGCTGGCGGAGGTCATCCACCTCGACGACGAAGTGGTTCAGGCCGCGCCGGTCCTCGGTGACGGTGACCTCGGCCCTGGTGATGTTCCCCTGGCGTGACGAGATGGCGCCGGTGATCTCGGCCAGGAGGCCCGGCCGGTCCTGACCGATGTAGACCGCGATCTTGACCGGACGCTTCGTCGGCTCCCCGTCCTCCCACTCGACGGACAGCAACCGTTCCTTGTCCAGCACGTTCTTGACCACGGTCAGGCAGTCGCGCGCGTGGACCGTGAGGCCCCGGCCGCGGGTGATGAAGCCCACGATGCCGTCGCCGGGCACCGGCGAGCAGCACTTGCCGAACCGGACCAGGAGGTCATCCACTCCGCGGATGCGAACCGCCCCTTCGGTCTTCCGTGGGAGCTTCGGGACCCTGGCCTCCGGGGTCGCCTCCTGCTCGTGGACGGTCGCGGGGGCCAGCTTGCCCAGCACCTGCTGCACGGAGGACTTGCCGTACCCGATCGAGGCCAGGAGATCGTCGGCCGACGGGAAGCCGAGCTCGGTGAGCAACCGCTTCATCTCTTCCGAACCGAGCAAGGTGGTGGGCGCCAGTCGATACTTCTTCGCCTCCCGCTCGAACAGCTCCCGCCCCAGGGCCAGCGAGCGCGTCCGCTCCTCCACCTTGAGCCACTGGTTGATCTTGGAGCGGGCCCGGGTGGACCTGATGATCTTGAGCCAGTCCCGGCTCGGATGCTGGCTGGGGGAGGTCACGACCTCGACGATGTCGCCCTGCCGGAGCGTGTAGCGGAGCGGCACCAGCTTGCCGTTGACCTTGGCGCCGACGCAGTGGTGACCCACGTCGGTATGCACGGCGTAGGCGAAGTCGATGGGCGTCGAGCCCTCGGGCAGCGCCTTCACGTCCCCCTTGGGCGTGAAGACGTAGACCTCGTCGGGGAACAGGTCGAGTCGCACCGTGTCCAGGAACTCCTTGGGGTCGTTCATCTCCTTCTGCGACTCCAGGAGCTGCCGGAGCCACCGGAAGGCCTCGTCGAAGTGGTCCCGCTCGCTCTTCTTCTCCTTGTAGAGCCAGTGGGCGGCGATGCCCTCCTCGGCGATCCGGTGCATCTCCCACGTGCGGATCTGGATCTCCACGGGGTCGCCCTTGGGCCCGATGACCGTGGTGTGGAGCGACTGGTACATGTTCACCTTCGGCATGGCGATGAAGTCCTTGAAGCGGCCGGGGACGGGCTTCCAGAGGGAGTGGATCACCCCCAGCGCGCCGTAGCAGTCGCGCACCGTGTTGGTGACCACCCGCACGGCGGTGAGATCGTAGATCTCGTCGAACTCGCGCCCCCCCTCGTGCATCTTCTTCCAGATGGAGTAGAAGTGCTTGGGCCGGCCGCCGATCTTGGACTCGATGCCGACCTCGCCGAGCTTGTGCTGCAGGAGGGCGATGAGCTGGTTGATCTCGGCCTCGCGCTCGAGCCGCCGCTTGGCCACCCGGCGCATCAGCTCCTGGTAGTCCTCGCCGTGGAGCATCCGGAGCGCCAGGTCCTCCAGCTCGGCCTTCACCTTGGCCATGCCGAGCCGGTGGGCCAGCGGCGCGTAGATGTCGAGAGTCTCCTGGGCGATCTTCTTGGCCTTGTCATGGGGCAGGTAATCGAGCGTGCGCATGTTGTGCAGGCGGTCGGCCAGCTTGATCATGAGCACGCGCAGGTCGCGCGCCATGGCCACCAGCATCTTGCGGAAGTTCTCGGCCTGCCGCTCCTCGCGCGATGAGAAGGCGAGCTTGCCGATCTTGGTGACGCCGTCCACCAGCTCGGCGATCTCGGGCCCGAACTCCCGCTGGAGATCGGCCTTGGTCGTCTGGGTGTCCTCGAGCACGTCGTGGAGCAGGCCGGCGGTGACCGTGGTCACGTCCATCTTGAAGTTGACGAGGAGCCCGGCGACCTCGAGCGGGTGCGAGAGATACGGCTCGCCCGAGGCCCGCTGCTGGCCCTGATGGGAGTGCTCGGAGAAGCGGTAGGCGCGGGTGAGTAGCTCCAGGTCGGCGCCCGGCAGGTACTTCGGAATCTCCTCGATCAAGGTCTGAAGCTGGGTCAACCTCTGTTCCTCCTCAGGTTGACCACTCATTTTGCCACTGGAATCGGGGTATTGCTATGACTTTTTCGCCGCCACCTCCTCGGTCTTGACGGTCGGCCTGGCCCCCGCCGTCGCGCGCTGCCTGCCTGACAGCTCCCAATCCATCACGAGAGAAGCTGCCGCGATGGAGGAATACGTGCCCGTGATGACGCCCACCAGGAGGGCGAACGCGAAATCGTGGAGCACCTCGCCCCCGAACAGGAAGAGGACGAAGGCCGACAGGAAGACGGTGAAGGACGTGAGGACGGTGCGCGACAGCGTCTGGTTGATCGCCGCGTTGACCAGTTCGGCGAGCGACTGGCCCTTGCGTAGGCCGCGGCCCCGATTCTCGCGGATCCGGTCGAACACGACGATGGTGTCGTTGATGGAGTAGCCGACGATGGTCAGGAGCGCGGCCAGCACCGGCAGCGACATCTCCCGGTTGGTGATCGAGAGCGCCCCCAGGGCCACGATCACGTCGTGGGCGAGGGCGGCGATCGAGATCACTCCGCCGCGGAAGTCGAAGCGGATCGCCACGTAGATCAGGATGCCGACCATGCCGGCGAGGACGGCGTACAGCGCCTGGAGCTGCAGGTCGCGCCCGACCTGGGGGCCGACGAACTCCATGCGCCGGATCTCGACCTGGGCGCCCGCCGCCCGGCCGAGCGCGCCCTGGATGCGGGCGCTGAGCTCCCCCGTCTTCTGCTCGCTCTCGGGCAGCCGGATGAGATACTCGCGGGCGTCGCCGAACTGCTGGATGACCGCGCTGCCCAGCTTGAGCTCGTCCAGCCCCCGGCGCACCTCGGCCACCGTCACCGGCTTGTCGTAGCGCACCTGGATCAGGCTGCCGCCCGTGAAGTCGATCCCGTAGTTGAGACCGCGGTGCCCCGCGATGGACAGGAGGGCCACGGCCACCGCCGCCAGCGAGGCGACGTAGAACCAGCGGCGCTTGCCTACGAAGTCGTAGTTGGCGTTGACGAAGATCTGGAGCATGCGGCAGCTATCTCTAGCTATCTAAATCGACACGGATTCTACCCGCCGCGGTCCCATGTAGATCAGGTCGAAGACGAGGCGGGTGAAGAAGACCGCGGTGAAGAGGCTGGCCAGGATGCCGATCGCGAGCGAGACGGCGAAGCCCTTCACGGGTCCCGTCCCGAACTGGTAGAGGATGGCCGCCGAGACGAGCACGGTGACGTGGGTGTCGATGACCGTTCTGAAGGCGCGGGCGAACCCCGCGTCGATGGCGGCGCGCACCGTCTTCCCGGCCCGGAGCTCCTCCCGGATGCGCTCGAAGATGAGGATGTTCGTGTCCACGGCCATCCCGATGGTCAGCACCACCCCCGCGATGCCGGGCAGGGTGAGCGTGGCGTGGAACGCCGCCATGGCCGCCATGAGGATGACCAGGTTGAGCGTCAGCGCCAGGTCGGCGATGAGGCCGGAGAGCCGGTAGTAGATCAGCATGAAGACCACCACCGCGAGGGCGGCGGTGAGCGTGGAGAGCAGACCCTTCCGGATCGAGTCTGCCCCGAGTGACGGGCCCACGGTCCGCTCCTCGAGCACCTTGACGGGCGCGGGCAGGGCCCCCGCGCGGAGCACGATGGCGAGATCGGTGGCGTCCTCGGTGGTGAACCCGCCCGTGATCTGGGCGCGGCCGGACGGGATCCGCTCGCGGATCACCGGCGCCGAGTGCACGTTGCCGTCCAGGATGATGGCGAGCCGCTTGTTGACGCTTGCCTCGGTCAGATCCGAGAAGGCCTTGGCGCCGGCGGCGTTGAACTCCACCGACACGTACGGCTCGCCCGTGTTCTGGTCGATGGACACGCGCGCGGTCGCGAGGTCCCGGCCGGTGAGGAGCGCCTTCTTCCGCACGACGTACGGGATCTTCTGCTCCGCCTTGGTCTCCTTGTCGACCCGGCGCTGGTAGACGACCTCATCGCCCTCGGGCACGCTCCCGCGCGCGGCCGCCTCCGCGTCCACCGCGTCGTCGACCAGCTTGAACTCGAGGAGCGCGGTCTTGCCGATGAGGGCCTTCGCCCGCTCGGGGTCCTGGACGCCCGGGAGCTGGACCAGGATCCGGTTGTCTCCCTGCTGCACGATGGAGGGCTCGGCCACCCCGAACTGGTCCACGCGGTTGCGGATCGTCTCCAGCCCCTGCCGCACGGCGAGGCTGCGGAGCGTCGCGACCTCTTTCGGCCGGAGCGCCAGCACCACGCGGCCGGCCGCCTGATCGGCCTCCTTCACCTCGAAGCTGCCCTGGTCGCGGAACACGCTCTGCGCGTCGTTCCAGGTCTGCGGCGAGGCCAGCTGCACGACGAGCTCGGTGCTGCCCCGGCGCTCGATGCGGCTCACGCCGATGCCCTTCTTCTCCAGGTCGGCGCGCACGGTGTCGCCCTCGCGCTCCACCTGGGCCTCGAGCGCCTTGTCCACGTCCACGCCGAGCACGAGGTGGATGCCGCCCTGCAGGTCCAGCCCGAGGTTGATCGTCTTCTTCGGCGGATAGAGGTACCAGGCGGAGACGGCGAGGACGGCCACGACGATGGCGATGCGGAGCGGGAGCTGCTTGCGCATCAGCTCCCCGCCTCCTTGCTTCCCGGCGCCGTGACGATGCGCCCGAGGGCGGTCCGGTCGAAGTCGAGCTTCACCGAATCGGCCACCTTGAGCGTCACCGTCTGCTCGTTGAGCCCGACCACGGTGCCGTGCAGGCCGCCCGTCGTGACGACCCGATCGCCCTTCCTGACCGCGCTGAGCATGGCTTCGCGGTCCTTCTTCTGCTTCTGCTGGGGGCGGATCAGCAAGAAATAGAAGATGGCGAAGATGGCCGCGAAGAAGAGCAGCTGCGTCATCACGGTCCCGGAGCCCCCGCCGTTGGGCATCTGGGCCATCGCGTACGCGGAATCCACCATCCGGATCAGGCCTCCGAGCTTGCCGGGCTCTCGTTCGAGTCGCCCACGGATTCTACCCCATATCGGCCGAGAAACCGAGCGCGGAATGGAGCGAAGGAGCCCTCGGCGATGGCTTCGCGCATGTCGGCCATCAGCGAGAGATAGAAGGTGAGGTTGTGGACGGTGAGGAGACGGTAGGCCAGGAGCTCCCGCGCCATGAACAGGTGCCGCAGATACGCCCGCGAGAACAGCCGGCAGGCCTCGCAGCCGCACTCGGCGTGAAGCGGCGCGGGATCGCGGGCGAAGCGTCCGTGCGTGATCACCAGGGGCCCGTCGGCGGTGAAGGCCTGGCCGTTGCGGGCGTTGCGCGTCGGCATGACGCAGTCGAACAGGTCGACGCCGCGCGCGACGGACTCGACCAGGTCGTGGGGTTTGCCCACACCCATGAGGTAGCGCGGCCGGTCCCGGGGCAAGAGTCCGGCACAGAGCTCGGTGAGGGCGTACATCACGGGCTTGGGCTCACCCACCGCCAGCCCGCCGATGGCGTAGCCGTCGAGCCCGAGCGCGCACGTCTCCTCCACCGCGCGCCGCCGGAGGCGCTCGTAGGCCCCGCCCTGGACGATGCCGAAGAGCGCGCCGCCGCCTTCTGCTTTCCGGTGGGCGTCGAGGCAGCGGAGGAGCCAGCGCCGCGTGAGCTCGAGCGAGCGCTCCGTGCTCGCGGGGGTGGCGGGGTGGGCCAGGCACTCGTCGAGGGGATGGATGATGTCGGCACCGAGCGCGTGCTGGATCTCGACGCAGGTCTCGGGGGTGAGGAGCCGTAGCGAGCCGTCCACGTGGGAACGGAACTCGACCCCGTGCTCGCCGATCTTGCGGAGCCGGGAGAGGCTCCAGACCTGAAAGCCTCCCGAATCGGTCAGGATCGGGCCGTCCCAGCCCATGAAACGGTGAAGGCCGCCCAGCTCGCGCACCACCTCGTGGCCGGGCCGGAGGAACAGGTGGTACGTGTTCGCGAGGACGATCTGCGCTCCCGCCGCCCGCAGGTCGGAGGGCGTCAGGCTCTTCACCGTTCCCTGCGTCGCCACCGGCATGAAGGCCGGCGTCTCGATGTCCCCGTGAGCCGTCCGCATCCGCCCGAGGCGGGCGGCGCCATCGGTTTTCTGGAGCTCGAAGCCGAACGCGCGCATGCGATCAGGTGATGAGCATGGCGTCGCCGTACGAGTAGAACCGATAGCGCGCGGCCACGGCGTGGCGATAGGCGTCGAGCAGCAGCTCCCGGCCGCAGAAGGCCGAGACGAGGAGGAGGAGCGTCGAGCGCGGGAGATGGAAGTTGGTGATCAGCCCATCGATCGCCCGGAACGGGTGGCCGGGACAGATGTACAGGTCGGCGGCGCCACGCCCCGCCCGTACCCGGCCGCTCGCGTCGGCCGCCCACTCGAGGGCCCGGGTCGTCGTGGTCCCGACGGCGATGACCCGCCGTCCCTCGGCCCTGGCCCGATTCACGGCTCGCGCCGTGGCGTCCGGGATCTCCACCTCTTCCGCATCCATCCGGTGCGCCTCGATCCGCGCCGCCCGGAGCGGACGAAAGGTGCCGGGTCCGACGTGAAGCGTGAGGTGGTGCAGCTCGACTCCGAGCCCCGGGAGGCGTCGGATCAGCTCAGGGGTGAAGTGGAGGCCGGCGGTCGGAGCGGCGATGGAGCCTTCGTGGCGCGCGTAGACGGTCTGGTAGCGCTCGCGGTCATCAGGCTTGGGGGTGTCATGGCGCGCGATGTACGGGGGTAGCGGCGGCAGGCCGTGCCGCTCGAGCAACTCCCGCACGGGCCACGGCGCGTCGATGTCGAGGATGCGCACGCCGGCGTCCGCCTGCCCCACCACCGTGGCCCGCGCGGCGCCGGCCGCGACGAGCACCCGCGCACCCACGCGACAGCGCCGGCCGGGTCGGACCAGGGCCTCCCACCGCGTCACCGCCAGCGGGCGGAGCATCAAGAGCTCCAGCGGCCGGCCGTCGGCCTCCCGCGTGCCCAGCAGAAGGGCGGGGATCACCTTGCTCTCGTTGGCGACGAGGCAGTCGCCCGGCCCGAGCAGCGCCGGCAACTCGCCGAAGCGCCGGTCCTGCCAGCTCCTCCGGGCCCGGTCCACGACGAGAAGCCGGGAGGCGTCTCGGGGCTCGGCGGGCTCCTGAGCGATCAGCTCCGGGGGGAGATGGTACTCGAACAGCGACAGATCCATGCCGGGCGAAGTGTAGCACGCGGCCCGCGCGCTCGATGGCTAGCGGAGCCGGGAGAGGACGGCGTCGGGATAGTAGTACTCGACGATCTGCTCGGCGGTGTACCCGACCCCGTGCCCGTAGCCGCGGCCGACGAAGCGCGCCACCCGCCCCACGACGGTGACCGCGAACAGCGTGCTCTTGAGCGTGTCGTAGCCGAGGAGCCTCCGCAGATCATTCCCGCGGAGGACGACCCGGCCCGTGATGCCGCGGATGGCGATCTGCGAGACGCGGAGGGACGCGCTCCGCTCGAGCACCTCGAGCCCGACGACGCGTCCCACCGAGATTCCGCCCTTGAGGAGCTGGGCGCCGAGATCGGCCAGCGGCATCTCCAGCCGCCACCGTTGGTAGGGCGACGCCGAGGGAAACTCGACGCGCACCGCCCTCAGGGCGGGCATGTTGGAGGCGGCGAAGACGGCGCGGGGGTCTTCCGTGTGACCGCCGCTGTCGGTGTGGTAGAAGGCCGGGAAGAGGCTCCCCTGCCAGAGTAGCACCTCCCCCTGCGTCTGCCGCACCGCCGTCCACGCGGGTGAGTCGGGAGCGACGCGACCGGCGTACTGCTGGTGAGCGGTGGACGCAACGATGTGGTAGAGCTTGGCGGCATTGAGCTGCCGCTGGTAGGCCGCGTACGTCCGCGCG
>WNGA01013419.1_pt1 | contig 10481 bp, 9 predicted proteins | sample 5400061 | NCBI WGS metagenome assembly WNGA01 (sample SAMN13153366, study PRJNA577476) | soil metagenome | isolation source: 100 cm soil or saprolite under grassland replicate 2 | place: USA:California | collected 2016-06-15
TCGGGTCGAAGCCGCGCAGGTTGACGTAGAGCTGCCCGTCGGGGAACCGGTCGCGCACGCGGTGCGCCCAGTGCACCGCGAGGGTGGTCTTGCCGATCCCAGCGGTGCCGGACAGGACGAACATCACCAGCGCCGTCGGCTGGGTACCGGCGGCCGCGAGCACGGCGTCGAGGTGGTCGAGCTGCGCGGTACGGCCGGCGAAGCCGCGCGCGTCGGCGGGCAGCTGCGCCGGCACGGTCGGCCGTGGCTGCCGCGCCGCCGCCGGCTCCTGCGCGGGGGTGGACCGCTCGCCGCGCAGGATCGCCTGGTGCAGCCGCTGCAGCTCGGGCCCGGGATCCACGCCCAGCTTCTCGACCAGCCGGCCCCGCACCTTCGCGTACCGGTCCAGGGCGTCCGCGCCCCGCCCGGCCGCGTGCAACGCGCGCATCAGCGCCGCCGCGAGCGACTCGTCGAGCGGATGCTGCTCGACGAGATCGGTGAGCCGGACCACCGCGTCACCGGCGTTGCCGGCCGGCAGCTCGGCGTCGGCCCACGCGGTGACCGCGTCCAGGTACTCCCGCTGCCAGCCCTCCCGCACCCGGCCCGGCCACTCGCCGGTCAGGCCGGCCAGCGGCACCCGCCGCCACAGGTCCAGGGCCTCGCGCAGCAGCACCACCCGCCGCGGGTCCGCGGGTCCCCGGTCGCGGGCCCGGGTGACCAGCCGCCGGAACCGGTGCAGGTCCACCCGGTCCGGGTCGACGTCCAGCAGGTAGCCACCCGAGCGGTGGACCAGCCGGGACGTCCCGCCCGGGTCGGCCTCGTCGATCAGCCGGCGGATCCGCGCGAGGTAGGCGTAGAGCACCTGGCGCGGCTGCCCGGGCAGCTCGGTTCCCCACACCCGGTCCACGAGCGTGTCCACCGGCACGAGCCGGCCGGCGTCGGCGGCGAGCGCGGCCAGCACGCAGCGCTGCCGCGGGTGGCCGACCTCGACCCGGCGCCCGGCCGCGTCGATCTCCACCGGGCCCAACAGCCGAAGCTCCACCACGCCCACCCGCAGCTAGGGAATTCCTCGGCTTCTATACCACACCAGCGTTCCGGCCCCCGGCCACGCGACGGCCGGTCGGCATACGGACACCGGGGCCGCCCGTCATCGGACCGACCGCTGCCGAAGTTGGGCCGCCGGTAAGGATCTTGAAGGAGTTGTGGCGCGGGTGACGGAGCCCTGCCGATGCGTGGGAGTCGGGGGATTGGCCCGTCCGCTGGAGTTCGACGAGATGGTGGAGCATTTCACGCCACCAACGTCGCAGAGGAAGCGGGACGACCTTCAGACCACCAGCCCGCCGCAGGTGGGCGGGGCGTCAGCCCGCGCCGAAGCAGACAAACCCCGCGGTGCCGGCGGCGGCGGCCGCCAGTGCGGCCGCCGCCGAGCAGCCGCTGCGCAGGTCTTGGTGACATGCGGTCATCACTGCCATCGCCGACTCGTCGGCGACCCGGCTGACGCTCGCGATGACCGCACTCGAACCCGCACTGAGCAGGGCCGAGACCATCCCGAGCGTTTCGTCACCCGGGCGCACGTCGCTGAGCCCGAGGTCGCATGAGGAGAGCACGACAATCGCCGGTGCGGCACCGACGCGTTGCACGTCGTAGCCCATCAGCGGGCCACCGGCCAGCTCCAGAGTGGAGAACAGCGCGTTGTCCGGCTCATGGCGGCCGTGCGCGGCGAGATGAGCAATCGCTACGCCGTCCATTGCGGCCAGAGTGGCTGTCGCGGTCGCTGCCGGTCCGATGAGGACCGTGGCGTGCGGCCGCAGCGCCGCGATGGCATGGACCTCCGGCTCCCCACGCTCATTACCTGGGCCGGCCACCAGCAGGGAGGCCAACGCCCCGGTTGGATCGAGCGCGCGGAGGCGGGTACGGCCCACGCGCCATGTGGTTGCCGATGGAGCGACGGTCACCGGCCGGCCCACGCACCCCGGCACGACCGCCCATGGCACCGTCACGAGCACGCCCGTCGGCACGATGACAAGCTCCCGGTCGCCCAAGAGCGGGAGGAGAGGCTGAAGGACGCCCGCGCCGAGCATCGCCGCGTCCCGGCGGGTTGCCTGCTCCACGGCATCCGCCAGCCGCCGAGGCATAGCCCGGCCCGCCTGCGTATCGAGGTCGGCACGCAGCCGCAGCACCGCCTCCTGCGCCTCGCTGTAGCGGCCCAGCCGCACCAATCGCGCCGAGTCCGCCACGATGACGAGGGCGTGCAGGGTGGGCCCGTCCCGGAGGTAGACAACCATGGCAGCATCCCCGAGTTCGTCGCGCACCGATGAGAGGGATGCCGCCGGCGCTGCCGTTCGCGGTCCTGCAGCGGACCATGCCCGCTCCCGGATCCGCCGCTGTAGCGCCTCCGCCCGGCCGCGCAGGGCGCTTGCCGGCCATCCGGCCAGCTCCGCCTGACGGAGAGCATGGCGGACCTGGCGGAGCTCTTCGATCTGGGCGACCGTCTCGGGATCATCTGGCGGCCGGACCGGGGGCAGGAGCAGCGCCTGAGCCCGAGTCTGCTCGGACCATCGGTAGAGGCGTGCGATGGAGCCCGTCGCCAGCGCCGCGCTGAGACCTGCGCTCGCCAGGTCGCGTCCGTGCACCGCCGCGCCGGTCTGCAGATCGAGGCAGCCGAGCTGGCTGCGGTAGCGCTGCAGCTCGGCCAGGCCCGCGCTGAGCTGGCGTAACGCCTCGCTACGTCGTCCGCTCGCGGTCGCCACCTCGCCGCGCGCCAGCCGCCACAGCACCCGGGTGTCGACCCGGTCGGTGGCCCGCCGCCGGATCCCGCCGACCTCTTGCTCGGCCTCCGCGGACCGCCCGATGGCCGCGAGCGCCCGGGCCGCGAGCAGGCGGGCGACGCGGGCGTCCTCGGGAAGACCGAAGCCGTCGAGGCGCCCGCTAAGAGCTCGGGTCCGGGCGACGAACGCGGTCGTGCCCCCGGCTGTCACGTAGTTGGCGCGAAGCGCGAGCAGCGCCGCCACCGCCGCGCGGCGCGGGTTGTGGCGGGTCGTGAACTGCCGACGTGCACGGTTGGCCCACTGCAGCGCCGCGCCGGCGCGGCCGGCGAGCAGCGCGGCCTCCGCCCGGGCCAGCAGCGCGTCGGCGTAGCTCTGGGTCAGCCGCTGCCGACCGGACTGCTCCATCGCGGACGCCAGCTCGCGGTCCGCCTCGCCGTACAGGCCGGCGGCGAGCAGCGCCCGAGCCAGGTCGATGGCGAGCTCCGGCAGCTTCCCCGGCGACAACCGCTCGTACGCACGCGCGACATCCCGGTACATGCCCAGAGCGGTGGGGATGTCTCCGGAGAGCAGCTCCAGGTCGCCGAGGTTGTGTCGGGCGCCGGCGGCCAAGAGCTCGAACCCGTGCCTGACCGAAAGGTCAGCAGCTCTACGGAGATCGGCTCGCGCGGGACGCGTCCGGGCGGCGCCCAGGTGCAGCAGGGCGCGGTTGATGAGGGCCTTCACCAGATCGAGCGGTTGGGACCGCTCGCCGAGCAGCCCGATGGCCAGGTCGAACTGGCGCAGAGCGAGATCGTCCCGGCCGACGCGGCGCAGCAGCAGGGCCCGCTGACCGGCAAGGACGCCCCGCTGGCCAACCGGAATCAACGGCTCGGCCTGGTCGAGCAACCGGAACCCCGCCTCGACGTTCCCGCGTTGCGTCTCGGCCCAGGCGAGGCTGAGCAGGATCCTTCCGCGCAGCACCGCGTCTTCGCCGTCAAGACTGCCCAAGGCGGCGCGCAGGTGCCGTATCGCCGCCGCCGGGCGACCGTCGGCACTCGACGCCACGCCCAATGCGTAGAGCTCGGCGGCCCGGCGGGGCGCTGTGCTCACCGGCCTATTCGCGCTCACAGGACCATTATTCCGGTGACAACGTCGCCGGAACGACCACTCGGTGGACCGCGCTAGAGCCGATCGGCCCAAGCGGCGCCGACCAGGCCCTGGGCGAGCCGGGCGGCGTGAACGGCTGCGGCGAACGACGTGCCACTCCACCGCCCGAAGCCGCTTGCGAACTTGTCTGGATCGAGGGTGAGCCCCTCCAAGAAGCCCGTGGGCCGGTCCGGGCGCTCCCGTGGGCCATCCAGACCTCGCGGCATGGTGCTGACGACGCCGGTGCCGACCTCGCAACGCTTCACCCAGTCGCCGTGGTTGCTGTAGTAGGCCTGGGTTGTCTCGCCCGGGTTTGTCGCACCGATGCTGGTTACCGGGAAGCCGAGTTCGCCGGCGAAAGCAGCGGGGTATGTCTTTCGGCTGTGGCCGCGGTTGCCGGCGGACGCCACGATCTGCACGTCGTGGCGGGCAATGCCACGGAGCAGGCTTCGTAGCCGCTCGGTGTGCGGCTCGTCCCCCGGATCCTCCTCGTAGCCGAAGGCGATCAAGAGCACGTCCACCCGCCGGTCCTCCGTGCCCATGATCAGTCCCTGCAGGAGCCAGTCGAGGGCCTGTTCGAAGTCGCACGCATAGACCACGCCGTCGTCGTGCATAACCCTCACGGACAACGCGGCGACGTCGGGAGCCACCTGACGCACCAGTCCAGCGATGAACGTGCCGTGGCCCGCGTACAGCCGGTTCGTGGCGACCGACCGGGGTGGGTTCCAGCCCAGCTGGGCGGCGTCGACGCAAAACGGTTCGGCTGCGCCGGAAGGTCGCAGCCAGCTATGGCTGTCGTCGATACCGCTGTCGAGTACGGCAATCACCGGGCGACGCCCCGGCAAGGCCCGCCACGGTGGGCCGGGGGCGAGCACCTCGACCGGCTCCAGACTGGCGATCCCATGCCCAAACCTCGTCCCGGCCGCGACCAGGGTGACCGGTTCGGCCACCAGGGCGCCCGCGTCATACAGTCGATCCCGTGTGAGGTGGCTGACCACCCTCGCCAGCGCAGGTGAACGTGCCGCGGACCGTTCCCTCACCGTCTCGTAGGCATTCTCTGCCTCTCGGTCATCCCGACGCAGCACGGTGACGGCGCCCGTTGGTTCTCGGGTGGATTCCTCCTCGATGAATGGTCTTAGGCCGGCCTCCCCCAATAGACCGTTGAGTTCGGCAAGTAGGGAGGGCTCCTCGACCAGCGCCGCCGTCGGGAGATAGAGGACATCATCGCGGGCGGCGTTGAGGAAGCGATCACCTTCGTGGCCCTTGAGCGTGCTGGCTTTGTGGGCGCTCAGCCGCTCCTCGAGCAGGCTCCTCTCGAGCTCCATCAGCCCGCGGTAGTCCGCCGGCTCGCGGTAGGACGTTGTCATCACGGTCTCCCCTCATGGGCGGGATTTGGGCCGGTCGCTCTGCCGTCCTATTGAGAAGGGATGGGTTGAGGCTCGTCAGATACACCTGATATAACAGGCCACGAGCAAATATCGGAACGTCTGGCCGGCTGGCCTTTCCTGCCGCTTCGTGTCCTGATGGGCCACGAAGCGGGCGGGAGCCGAACGTGTCGGCAAGACGGCGTCCGAGTCCGCGACGACCATGATGACCGAGTACCCACCAGGCGGTCAGCGTCGGCGCGGCGCTGGCCGGCGCCGCGCGCGGACCTGCCCACCGGTTTCGGGGCGCCGGTAAGAAACGTGTCACCAGCCGCAAACGAGAGATGGCCGTTGGACTGACGCTCGATCGGGTGGTGACGGACAGCGGGCCTAGCCGGTCGCCGTGATGATGTCCGGCTATGGCCCGGGCGTTGGATCTGGATGAGCTGGTCGAGCACTGGACGCTGCTGGACGACGAGCGGGACCTGATCGCGGGCAAGCGGGGGCCGACGAGGCTCGGGTTCGCGCTGCTGCTGAAGCCGACGCCCGGCTCACCTACTACCCGGCCGGCGAGAGTGTGCCCAGCCACAAGGGCGTGCTCGGCGACTGGACCACCCTGGTCTACAAGGACGTCGGCAAGAGCGGCCGCCGGGTGGTCCGCAGCGTGTACGAGATCTGCACCTTCCAGGCGCTGCGAGAGCGGGACTTCGATGACCTGGTGGCGTCGTGGACGTTGGTCGACGCCGATACGGAGCTGCTGGCCGGCCGGCACGAGGCGACGCGGCTGAGCTTTGCGTTGATGTTGAAGTTCTTCGAGATCGACGGCCGGTTCCCACGGCACGTCGGCGAGGTGCCGCCGGCCGCGGTGGATTACGTCGCGCGGCAGCTCGGCCTAGTCGAGGGTCCGGCCCGGCGGTTCGAGGTGACCGGGCGTACCGCCGAGCGCAACCGGACCCAGATCCGCGAGGCGCTGGGGTTTCGGGTGCTCACCCGGGCGATCAACTGGGATCTGATCACCCAGCAGTACGACCAGATGATCAAGTGCGCGCGGGCGTTGCAACTCGGTACCGCCGAGGCCGAGCAGATCCTGCGCCGATTCACCGGCAAGGGGCCGAAGCACCCCACGCTGGCTGCGATCGAGGACTCGGCCGCGGCGCGCACCGCGAGCACCAGGAGATCGCGATGCTCGCGCTTCACCTGCTGCAGTCCGCGCTGGTGCTGGTCAACACCCGCATGGTCGACCGGGTCCTCACCGAGCCGGCCTGGGCGCAGCGGCTGACCGAACCCGACCTGCGCGGCCTCACCCCGCTGTTCTGGTCCAACGTGGCCCTGCACGGCACCTTCGAAGTGGCCCTGCACGGCACCTTCGAACTGGACTTGGCCAAGCGGCTGGACTACAACCGTGGCGCCGGCGACGACCGGCCGCTGCATACTCCGGTCGCCGGCGAGGATAACTGACCTCATCCCCGTGCTACCGCCGGGAGTCACCGGACCTGGGACTGCATGGCGCCTGCAGCGCGCGTCCGCTCTGATCTTCGGCGGCCTGGCCGTGCGACTCGCGCTCGATACTCGATAGCCGTCACACGACGCAGAACTCGTTGCCCTCCGGGTCCTGCAACAGCACGGAGTAGTGGTCGTGCTCGGGGGTGTCGTTGGTGCGCACCACCGTCACGCCGGCCCGCGCCAATGACGCCACCTTGGCGACGACGCGTTCGCGCCGCTCAGCTAGCGGTACGGAACGGCCGCCGCCGACGAACAGGTCGAGGTGCAGCCGGTTCTTGACCACCTTGCCCTCGGGCACGGGCTGGAACCAGATGCCCGGCGCACGGCCTGACGGGTCGATCAGCCGGTCGGTGCAGTCGCCATCGCCCAGTTCCTCCGCGGGGATGTTGATGCTGAGGTAGTAGTCCCGCCAGGTCGCGAACCCGTCCGGCGGCGGCTTCGGGACGTACCCGAGCGCCGAAGCCCAGAACGCCACGAGCCGGCCGGGGTCGGCGCAGTCGATGGTCAGCTGGTACTCGATCGTCATGCGCGAAAGCTACCGGGCGGGTACGACGATTTGCCGGTCGGCACACCGATCGGGCCGCGGTCGAGCGCGAGCGCGCCGTCGATCGCCTCGGGCGCGAGGACCCGCCCGACGACCAGGTTCACCAGGCCCACGGTGGCGGCCCGCTCGCCGAGTTCGCTGGGGATGATCCGGAGGCCGGCCGTGCTCCGACGACGAATGGGCCAGCACGCTCACCGACGCCGACCGGCGCGGCCTTACCCCACTGTTCTGGACCCACGTCGCCCCATACGGCGAGATCAAGCTCGACATGACCAGCCGGCTGGCGCTCGGCGGGACGACCGCTCCCGGCGCAGCCAACGGCACGCGCTGAGAACACGAGAGGGCACAGCGCTCTACGCGCATGATGAGGACCGACGGTCAAGAGGTGCCCGGGGTTAGAGATCGTTCGGTTCAATCGAGCCGAGGCTGGCCGCCCTGTAGGGCGGCGCCCGAACAAGCAGCTCACCGTGTAGGAGTTCGGGCACCGGCACGCCCGGAAGGTCTGTCACGGCGGAGGCGGGCAGATCCGCCAGCCCTACCGCGAAGCCAGGAAGACCAGCTCGCCGCACTCGGCCTGGTCGTCAACCGTCGCGCTGTGGAACACCCGCTATCTGTCGGCCGCCGTCGACCAACTCCGCGCCGGGGCGTCCCGGTCAAGGACGAGGACGTCGCCCGGCTCAGCCTTCCTCGGCACGCCCACATCAACTTCCTGGGCGGCTATGCCATCACCGCCTCCGCACCCGCCCAAAGGGCTTCGGTCGCTCGGCGAAGTCCCCGACCTGCCCGTTACCGCCAGTTGAGCCTGGTTTGTCTGTTGGGCATAGGGTAGGCGGCATGGCGCTGCGGCTTGTTCAGGTGAATTTTAAGGCTCGGGATGACTCGGCGCTCGGCCGGTTCTGGGCGGAGGCGCTCGGTTGGGATGTTTCCAGCTCGGGATCCGGTGCGACCAACGCTGCACCCGTGGGCTTCGTCTGGACAGACCCCGACGCCGCCGTTTGCGTCGATGTCATCGCCGTCCCGGACCCCGAAACGGTGAAGTACCGCGCGCACCTCGATCTCGCCACCACCTCTGCGGCCCATCAGACGGAGTTGGTCGCGCGCCTGCAGGAGCTCGGTGCGACGCCCGCCGATGTGGGCCAGGGCGACGTCCCGTGGACGGTTCTGGCCGACCCGGAGGGCAACGTGTTCTGCGTGCCGGAGCCTCGGGAGATCTACCGGGATACCGGGCCGATCGCAGCGGTGGTGGTCGACTGCGCGGACCCGCGGGCCATGGCCCGGTTCTGGGGCGAGGCGATGGACTGGACCCTGCACGAGGTGACCGACGATCATGCGATGCTGCGCTCGGCCAAGGGTGTCGGGCCGTATCTTGAGTTCCTCCGTACGCCCGACGTGAAGACCGTGTGGAACCGCGTCCATCTCGACCTGGTGCCGTATCGCGGTGACGATCAAGCGGCGGAGGTGGCCCGGCTGCAGACCCTCGGCGCGACGCTCGCCGACGTCGGCCAGGGCGACGTCCCGTGGATCGTCCTCGCCGACCCGGAGGGCAACGAGTTCTGCGTCCTCGCTCCGGCCTGACGCGGAGCCTCCCCCGCCTGCGTGCCGGACAGCGGCAAGTCGCTCGACTTACTACTTGATTTCCAGACGCTGAGAGCGTGGCGATTAGTTGCGAGATAACCTCCGTTATCGGGCAACTCGACCCCGCGACCAGGCCCGTGACCACGGGCCGGGGTTACGGCGACGAAAGATCAACTTCTGGTTATTGGGCAACTTCCGGGATGGTGCGGTGTGGACGAGGTGACCCGAGAACACCTCGGTCCGCGCACCCGCTGGCGCGGGCCCTCGACGAGTTCCTCACCGACTTGCGCAACGGCAACGCCTCGGCGCACACCATTCCCGCCTACCGGGGTGACCTGCTCGCGTTCGCCGCCCACCACTACGCCGGCGTCAGCGAGCCCACCGCCGCGCCGGTGCGCGCGTACCTGGCCGAGACGACCGGGCTGGCCCCAGCCACCCGTAAGCGCGACCGGGCCGCGGTCGCCTCGTTCTGCCGGTGGGCGGTGCGCCACGAGCTGCTGGACGCCAACCCGATGGACCGCATCGACACCGTGAAGGTGCCCAAGCGGCTGTCCGGCCCGGCGGCCGCCGGCGACGTGGCGAAGGTCCTCGCCGCGATCTGCCCGCGCCGGCCGCGCAAGGACCTGCCGCTGGATCGGCTGCGTGATCGGGTGCTGTTCGAGGCGATCTACGTCTGCGGTGCCCGTGCCGGCGAGGTGTGCAGCCTGTACGTCGAGGACCTGGACCTGCGCCTGGACGGCGAGCACGTGCGCATCCACGGCAAGGGCGGCGCGCTCAGTGAGACGACTGTTCCTACATAGCTCGGCGGCCCGCGCGCGGGCGGCCTGACCGACTAGGTGGTCGCCCGCGCGCGGGCGGCCTGACGGACTAGGTGGTCGCGCTCGGCGACGTTCGTGGCCCGACGGGCGGCATCCGCGTACGCCGTGGCGGCGGCAGGGAGGTCGCCGCTGAGCTCGTGCAGGTGGCCGCGGACGGCGTGCCACCGGTGCCGCTCGCCAGCACCTCGCGCAGCCCGGCGGCGGCGCCGAGGACGTGGCCGACCGCGACCGCGCGCCCGAGCACCGCGGCGGGGTCCTGGCGCACCGGGTCGTCGGTGAGGGCGACGAGGTCGTCGTACCAGGCGAGGATCTGCGGCCAGTCGGTCTCCTCGGCGCTTGCCGCGTCGTCGTGCAGGGCGGCGATGGCGGCCTCGACCTGGTAGCGGCCGGGCGCTGAACGGCCAGCGCCGACTGCAGGACGCGCACGCCCTCGGCGATCTCGCGGGTGTCCCACAGGCCGCGGTCCTGTCGGTCGAGCGTGACGATGCCACCCTCTGAGTCGAGTCGCGCCGGGAGGCGGGCGTGGTTGAGGAGCATCAGCGCGAGCAGCCCGCGCGCCTCCGGTTCCTCGGTGGCGAGGGTGAGTTGGCGGGCGAGCCGGATCGCCTCGCCGGCCAGGTCCACCCGGCCCGCGTGGCCGGCCGTGTAGACGAGGTAGAGCACGCGCAGCACGACGGCGAGGTCGCCGGGCTGGTCCAGGCGGCGCCCCTGCAGGGCGCGCTTGGCCCGGCTGATCCGCTGCGCCATCGTCGCCTCCGGCACGTAGAAGGCGTCGGCGATCTCCCGGGTGGTGAGGACGCCGACG
>WNGA01013422.1_pt1 | contig 10480 bp, 9 predicted proteins | sample 5400061 | NCBI WGS metagenome assembly WNGA01 (sample SAMN13153366, study PRJNA577476) | soil metagenome | isolation source: 100 cm soil or saprolite under grassland replicate 2 | place: USA:California | collected 2016-06-15
GAGGGCATCGATCCGTTCGCGGTCAACGCCGCCGTCGGCGCGGCCGCGACCCGTTGCCGGGCCGGATCGGGACCCGTGTTCATCGAGGCGATGACCAAGCGATGGGCGGGGAGTGCGCCGCTCTGGCCCGAGCTCTCAACCGGCATCACCGATCTCAACATGGCCCTGGGCGAGATGCCGGCGGATGGACCGCATCGCGCGTGGTACGCCGACAACGATCCGGTGCTGCGGCTCGCGCGTACCCTGCTCGCGGGAGAGCCAGAGTCGGCGAAACGCATTCGTGAGATCGACGCAAAGACGCAAGGTGAAGTCAGGGCGGCGGTCGAATTTGCCGTGAACAGCCCCCTGCCCGGCGCCGAAACGGCCCTCGACTTCGTGTTCGCTTGAGGACGCCGCAGCGATGACCGGAGAGACCCAGACCTACGCGGCGGCGCTGGTGGGCGCGCTCCTGGACAGCATGGCGGACGACCGGCGCGTCAGCCTGATCGGCAGCGCTCCGCTCGGGCTCGGTCCGCTCCGCACGCTCACCGACCGCATCCGCGAACGCTTCCCCGACCGGGTGTTCGATCCTCCCACCTCCGAGGCCGGCATTGCGGCGCTCGGCGCCGGCGCCGCCATGGCCGGCGCGCGCCCGTTCGTCGATCTGCTGACCGGCAGCTTCATGTATCTCGCCTGGACCCAGCTGGTGAACGAGGCGGCGAACGGCCACTACATGTCGGGCGGCAAGCTCACGGTCCCGGTGACCTATCATTGCCTCGAAGGCGTGCGCGGCGCGGGCGCACCCCAGCACAGCCACAGCCCGCACGCGATGCTGTGGAACGCGCCGGGGCTCGAGATCGTCGTGCCGTCGACCGCCGCCGACGTGTACGGGCTCGTCCGCAATGCGCTGGCGAGTCCCAACCCGACCGTCATTTTCAGCCATGCCAAGGTGCTCGGCATCGAAGGCCCGGTGGCCGGCAGCAAGGCCCCCCTGCCGTTCGGACGGGCGGATATCAAGCGAGAAGGAAAGGATGCGACCGTGGTCGCCGTGTCGATCATGGTCCACCATGCGTTGCGCGCGGCGGACCGACTGTCGGGCGAGGGCATCGAGGTCGAAGTCGTGGATCCGCGCACGCTCGTCCCGTTCGACGAGCAGACGGTTCTGTCTTCGGTCGCGCGCACCGGACGTCTCGTGGTTGCCGACGAGGCGCCGCTCCAGGGCGGCGTCGCATCCTCGATCGCCGGCATCGTGGCCGAGCGCGGGTTTCACCTGCTGCGCGCGCCGATCCAGCGCATCGCGCGCGCCGACGCGCCGGTTCCATTCAGCCCGCCGCTCGAGGCCGCCGTGACGCCCGACGCCGACAGCATCATCGCCGCGGTCCGCAAGGTCGTCGGAGCAGGGTGATTGCCGTCATGCCCGGCCTTGTGCCAATGCTGTCCGGCTTAAGCGCTGACGAAATCGAGAACTCGGCGCGCTCCCTCTCCCCATCGGGGAGAGGGTCGGGGTGAGGGGGCTCGAGCCTACTAACCGAGCGTCCGTTCCCCCTCACCCGGCCGCTTCGCGGCCGACCTCTCCCCGATGGGGAGAGGTGGAGCAAGCCGCACCGCCCGTACCTGGAACGAGTCAATCGCCACGGCCGCTGGCATGAGCCCCGCGGGCCAAAACCGTTTTTCAGCGCGCCTCCCTCGCAGGGGACGTGCTGATGTATTCTCCCGCCGCGGGGCCGATGATTTTCTCGAATCTCGCTCGTAGCTCGTTGACCCGCTTTTCGTCCGAGATGAATTCGATGAAGTCGGCGGCGACTTTATAGCTGGACAAAGGTCTAAAACCGGCGGGCGGCTCCACGTCCCCGCGCGCGGACCAGATATTCCGCTTCGCGAAACGGTCCTGTTGCTCCTTCGACAGGCTGAAATTCAGGAACAGCTTAGCGGCATTCGGATGCGGCGAATTTGCAAAGCTCCCCATCGCGTAAGGAAACACCACCATGGGTACGTCGCCGGGCGCGAAGAATTGCACCTTGTTGAACGTCGATATCTGGTCGAACGTGACCGGGCGTTCTCCGCTGCTGGTCAGATCGCCGACCAGGACGTGGCTGCGGACGTATTTCGGTTCCTGCGCAACGAGCCGCTCGACGAAACTCCATCCGTACTACTTCTCGACGATCGTCGTGTAGAGATAGAGCGTCACGTCGTCGTCGTGCGGATACGTGGACACGATCTTGCCCTTGAACCGAGGCTGCAGGAAATCCTGAACCGTCTTGGGAGCTTCGGCGTCCGCGACCTTTTCGGCGTTATAGGCGCTTCCGATCAGGTAAAGCGACAGCGGAAAGAAGCTGGTTCCGCTCGTGTCCTTGAATTTGGCGGGAATCCCGGACGCTTCCGCCGGCGCATAGGCCATCAGCCGGCCGTTCCTTTTCCACCTGACCAGGTGCTGGACCGTCTGCGCCGTGACGATATCCGCATCGACGCGCCCCGCCTCGAGCTGATCGTCGACTTTGGCAATGACGTCATAGCGTCCAGGCGTGACGCGAACCTTGACCTTCGGGTATCTCGCCTCGAACTGACGCACCAGATCGGCATAGACCTGCGGCGGGCCCTGCGCGTAAAGCGACAGCTCACCTTCCATGGCCGCCTTGTCGTGGAGCTCGTCGGGATCTTCCGCTTGCACGTCGCGAACGTTTAGGCTCTGGCTCTGCAACGCCGCCATCATCGCAAGCGCGAGTACCGCCGTGCGCGGCGTGACATCGTCGCATCGAACGTCCTCGAAGGCTCGTTGCAAGCGGGCCGGATGCGCTACTTTTCCAGGTATTTCGCGCACTCCGTCATTTTTCCTTTCAGCTCGGGGTATTGGTACTTGAAGGACAGATATTCCTTCGCGCTGTAAGGCCAGAACTGATCGACCGGATGATAGGTCGCCACCACGGCGTTGACGTACTCGGGGCCTACCTTTTCGACCTTGCGCACGTACATGCTCTGGATGACCTGCCCGTACTCGTCGAGCGTGATGTCCCCCTTGGGCGAGGGGAACTTGCTGCGCTTGAGCGCCGCGATGAATTTGTCGGTATCCTCGACGTTGCCGTCCACGGCGTTGGCCGCCTCGACGATGGCGCGCGCGCCGACATAGCCGTCGGGACCGTTGTCGGACGGCGTCCGCTTGGTCTTCGCGCGGTAGGCGGCAACGAAGCGCTCGTTCTCCGGGGTCTTCAGCGCCGGCGTATAATGCAGCGTGGACAGGATGCCGACGGCCGCATCGCCGAGCTGGGGCAGGTTCGGCTCGTAGACGGCCTGGCCGTACATGTCCATGTACGGGATGCGGCCCTGCAGCCCGGCTTCGATATATTGACGCGCGAAACGCAGGCCGTCCGCACCGGGCGTGAAGGTTGCCACCGCATCCACGCTCCGGTTCAGGTTGGCGAGGAACGGGCCGAAGTCCGCGGTTCCGAGCGGCGGATATTGCTCCTGCACCACCTGACCGCCGCGCTCGCAGAACACCCGGGCGAAGCCGCCTGCCACGTCGAGCCCGCCCGCATAGTCGGATGCGAGCACCGACACTTTTCGCCAGCCCTGCTTGTAGCCCCAGTCGGCCGCGGCAGCCGCCGGCGTGCGGCCGTTCTGCGACACCCGGACCAGGTACGGGTTGAGGAACTTCCCCGGCATGGTGAGCTGGTTCGCGCCCGCGTCGGCGGAGATGACCAGCGGCACCTTCTTCTCGCGCACGTATTCGTTGATCGCGAGCGCCACCGCGGTCGAGACGATGCCGGTCAGCAGATGGACCTTGTCTCCCTCCACCAGCTTGCGCGCCTTGGTCACGCCGACGTCGGGCTTGCCTTGCGAATCCTCGACGATGAGATCGATCTTGCGGCCCGCCGCCTGTCCGCCGACTTCGTCGAAATAGAGCCGCAGCGCGTCGAGCGTTTCCTGGCCGTTGGTCGAGAACAGGCCGGTGAGCGGCAGCATCACGCCGACCTTGATCGGGGTCTTCTGGGCGAGCGCCCCGGCCGGAGCCAGGAGCGCAATTCCCGCCAAGAACGTCGCTGCGAGCAACGCGACGATCGGACCGCGCCGAATGGTCATTTAGCCCCTCCCCTCGCAAAATTGCGGTGGGCATCGCCCACCGATTATGGCCCTATCTTTCCAGAGTATGGAATCTTTTCCAATATCGGCGGCAGAGCGGGACACGTGTGGCAGCGCGGCTTGCTCCACCTCTCCCCAGCGGGGAGAGGTCGGATTCCGAGCGAAGCGGAGCGGAGCGAACCCCCGGGACGAAGGGCCCGGGGGCGGGTGAGGGGGAACCGGACTCTCGGTTAGGCTCGAGCCCCCTCACCCCGACCCTCTCCCCGCTGGGGAGAGGGAGCGCGCAGAGTTCTTGATTTTGTCAACGCTTAAACCGGACGCGAACGCAACCCGATGACCATGTGGGTTCTCCATACGCTCAACGGGATTTCGTTGGGCATGTTGCTGTTTCTGCTCGCCGCGGGATTGTCGCTCATCTACGGCCTGATGAAGATCCTCAATCTCACCCACGGCTCCTACTATCTGTTGGGCGGGTACATCGGCCTCGCCGTTATCCAGGCGACCGGCAGTTTTGTCCTCGCGGTGGTGGTCGCGACGCTTTCGATGGCGGCGATCGGCGCCTTGATGGAGCGGTTCTTTCTCCGGCGCTTTCATCTGGAGGAATTGCCGCAGACCCTGCTCACGTTCGGGTTCCTGTTCATCTTCGCCGACCTCGCGCTTTGGATCTGGGGCGGCAACCCGCAGACTTTGCCGAAGCCTGCTCCGTTCGCGCACTCGCTCGTCTTCGGCGAGATCGTCTATCCGTCCTACCGGCTGTTCCTGATCGCGGTCGGTCTCTTGGTCGGCGCCGCCTTGTGGTGGTTCCAGGAGGGCACGCGGGTCGGCGCGATGCTGCGGGCGGGCGTCGACGACGAGGAGATCGCGCGCGCGCTGGGGATCAACGTGTCGCTTCTGTTCACGCTGATCTTTGCGCTCGGCGCGTTTCTCGCCGCGCTCGGCGGCGTGCTGGGCGGCCCGATCCTCGGCGTCTATCCGGGCGCGGATTTCGAAGTCCTGTTGCTGGCTTTCGTCGTGGTCATCGTCGGCGGGCTCGGCAGCCTGAAGGGCGCGCTGGTCGGGGGCCTCCTGGTCGGGCTGTTGGACAATTTCGGCAAGGCCTTCTTCCCGGAATTCGCGCTGTTCACGATCTTCGTTCCCATGGCCGCGATCCTTGCGATCCGGCCGACCGGCCTGTTCGGTCGCGAATGATGTCCCGCCGCTGGATTCTTGCGGGCGGCGCCCTCACCCTCCTGCTCGCGCTGCTGCCGCTCGTTCTCTCCTCGTATCACCTCGGGCTGGCGACGAAGATGCTGATCTTCGCGCTGTTCGCCATGAGCCTCGACCTGCTTCTCGGATATGCGGGGCTCGCCTCGCTCGGCCACGCCGCGTTCTTCGGTATCGCGGCCTACACGGTCGGGCTGTTGTCGCTGCGCCTGGGGACGAACTGGTGGCTCGCGTTTCCGGCCGGGCTCATCGCCGGCGGCGGCGTCGGCGCGCTGTTCGGCCTGCTGGCGCTACGCGCGCGCGGCAGCTACTTCCTGATGATCACGCTCGCGCTGGCGCAAGTCCTGTGGGGCATCGCCTTCGGCTGGCGCACCCTGACCGGAGGCGACGACGGGCTGCCGAACATTCCGCGTCCCGATCTCGGGCTGCCGTGGCCGCTCACCGACAACACGCCGTTTTATTATTTCGTCCTTCTCATTGCCGGAGCGGCCGCGGTGCTGCTCGGCGCGATCGTGCAGTCGCCGTTCGGCTACGCGCTGCGCGGCATCCGGGAAAGCGAATCGCGGATGCTGGCGCTCGGCTACAACGTCTGGCGCTACAAGTATCTCGCCTTCGTTCTCGCCGCGCTGTTCTCCGGCCTCGCCGGCTGCCTCTACGTCTATTTCAACCGCTTCGTCAGCCCGGAATATCTCCACGTGATCCGCTCCGCCGAAGTGCTCATCATGGTGATCCTGGGCGGCGCCGGCACCCTGATCGGACCCGCGATCGGGGCGGGCGTGATCGTCTTCCTGGAAGACATGATGAGCTCGTATACGCAGCGCTGGCTGCTCGTGCTGGGTCTCGTGTACGTCGTCGTGACGCTGTTTGCGCCGCGCGGATTGATCGGCCTCGTGCACGATTATCGCCAGCGCAGGTCCTTATCGTGAGCGCGCTGACGGTCAAGGATGTGTCGAAGAGCTTCGGCGGCGTCGAGGCCCTGCGCGGCGTCTCGCTCGCGGTCGAGCGCGGCGAGCGCCGGGCGGTGATCGGACCGAACGGCGCGGGCAAGACGACCTTGTTCCACGCGATTTCCGGGACCCTGTACCCCACCACCGGGACGATCGCGTTGTTCGATCGCGATATCACGCGGCTCGCGCCGGACGGCCGGGCGCGCCTGGGAATGGCGAGGACGTTCCAGATCACCAATCTGTTTTTTCGCCTGCGGGTGCTGGAAAACGTCCTGCTCGCCGTCGCCGCCGCGGAAGGGGTCGGATTTGCGCTGATCCGGCCGATGACGTCCTACCGCCATCTGTACCAAAAGGCCGAGCGTCTGCTCGACGACTGGGGATTGGCAGACAGCGCGCACCGCCTGGTGAGGCATCTCTCCTACGGCGAGCAGCGCGAGCTCGAGCTCCTTCTGGCGCTCGCCGGCTCGCCCAAGGTGCTGCTGCTCGACGAGCCCACGGCCGGCCTCTCGCCGGCCGAGACCGGCCGGGTGGTCGCGATGGTGCACAGCCTGCCGCGCGCGATGACGATCCTGATGATCGAGCACGACATGGACGTCGCCTTCGAGCTCGCCGAGCGGATCACGGTGCTGCATCAGGGACGGATGATTGCGGACGGCGACCGGGCAGCGATCCGGGCGAACCCGCAGGTCACCGAGATCTATCTCGGAGCGGAGTAGCCGATGCTGCGGGTCGACGATATCCACACCTATTACGGCGACAGCTACATCCTGCAGGGGCTGTCGCTCGCGATCGAGACGGGCGAGGTCGTCGCCGTGCTCGGGCGCAACGGCGTCGGCAAGACGACCCTGGTGCGCTCCGTCATCGGCCTGACCGCGCCGCGCCGGGGACGGATCGTGTTCAGAAACGTGGACATCACGCGGCTCCCCGCCTACCGCATCGCGCGCATGGGGATCGGTCTCGTCCCGCAAGGCCGGCGCATCTTCGCCTCGCTCACCGTGCGCGAGCACCTCGAAGTGACCGCCCGGCATGGCGACGGCGGACGCTGGGGTTTCGCCGAGATCATCGCGCTGTTCCCCAATCTCGGTGCGCGGCTGCGGCAATCGGGCAGCAAGCTCAGCGGCGGCGAGCAGCAGATGCTCGCGGCCGGCCGCGCCTTGGTCGGCAACCCCACGCTGCTTCTCATGGACGAGCCGACCGAGGGCCTCGCCCCGCTCATGGTGCGGGAGCTCGGCCGCGTCATCGATGCGCTCAAGGCGGCCGGCACCGCGATCCTGCTGGTCGAGCAGCATCTTGCGTTCGCGCTGCGACACTCAGACCGCATCTACATCATGAGCAAGGGACGGATCGTCCACAGCTGCACCCCGGCCGAGCTCGCGGCCGATCGTGAGACCAAGGCCCGGTATCTCGGGATCTAGGCTAGTGCGGTGGATTTGAAGTTCCTATCAGATCGTGCGGAATGGTCCGTATAGGAACTTCAAATCCAAAACCGCACTAGAAACATATACTTGCTAGTGCTCCTTTGATTCCGAAGTTCGCACGACAGGGTGCCGCGAAGTGATGCGAACTTCGGAATCGGAGCACTAGCCCGGATTTCTCACAGGAACGCCTCAATGAAGAACATGCCCATCTATCAAGCGCTGGCCCAAGCTTTTGCGGCAGAAGGGGTCGACACGCATTTCACCCTGATGGGCGATGGGAACATGCATTGGGCGAGCGCCATGAAGAACCTGGACGGCATGGATACGTTCTCCGCCCGGCACGAGCATTGCGCCTGTGCCATGGCCATGGGCTATCACCTGCCACCGGCAAGGTCGGCGTCGCGTCCGTCACCTGCGGGCCCGGCTTCACGCAGATCATGACGGCGCTGACGGTCGCATCGCGCGGAAGAATCCCGCTCGTGGTCTTCGCGGGCGAAGCGCCGATCAACGCCAAATGGTAGAATCAGGCGCTCGACCAGCCGCCGTTCGCCGCCGCCGCCGGCGCACACTACATTTCCGCGCACAGCCCGCAGCGCATGTATCAATATGTCCGCGAGGCGTTCTACGTCGCGCGCCACGAGCGCAGGCCGGTCGTGCTCGGGGTTCCTTACGATCTGCAGAAGCAGCCGCTGCCGGATATCGGGGAATACCAGCCTTCATCCGCCGTCCTGCCGCACACGGAGCCCACGCCTCCCAACCCGCGTCAGATCGAACAACTGGTCGAGAGGCTCGCCCAAGCGAAATGTCCGATCATCCTCGCGGGGCGCGGCGTGATGCGCGCCGGCGCGCAAACGGAGGTCGAGGAATTGGCCGAGCGGTCGGGTGCCCTGCTTTCAACCACGCTGCTCGCCCGCGGCATGTTCGATCATAACCCGTTCTCGATCGGGATCGCGGGCGGTTTCGCGCGCGATATTGCCCGCGAGGTGGGCGAGCAGGCGGACCTCGTCATCGCCATCGGCACGAGCCTCAACTATTACACCGTCGACGGCGGCAGCATGTTTCCCAGGGCCGAGGTGGCGCAGATCGACATCGAGCCGCTCGGGCTCCGCAACGGCCTGAAAGCCGCGGACCTGTATCTGCGCGCGGATGCGAAATTGGCAGTCGTGGAGGCCGTCAAGAGGCTGCGCGAGCGGGGCGGAACGAAAGCGAGCATCCGGTCGGATGAGCTCGCGCGGCGGATCAAGGAAGAACCGGCCGACCGCGCCCGGTTCTCGATCGCACCGGGCTTGCTCGATCCGAGACAGGCGATCGACGTGCTCGACCGCGTGATCCCCAAGGACTACGACTCGGTCAGCGGCTCGGGTCACCAAGCCTATTTCCACTCGACCATGCGGGGCCGAAAGCCCGAGAACTATCACGCCATAAGGGACTTCGGCGCGATCGGCAACGGCATCTCCTTTGCGATCGGCGTCGCGGCGGCGAAGAAGAGCGGCAAGGTTGTCCTGTTCGAAGGCGACGGCAGCCTTCTCATGCACATCCAGGAACTCGAGATGGTCAGGCGGCATCGACTCAAGCTCTTGATCTGCGTGCTCAACGACGGCGCCTATGGCGCGGAAATCCACAAATTGCGTGCCGATGGCGTCGACGACAGCGGCTCGATCTTCGGACGGACGGACTTGGCTTCGATCGCCAAGGGATTCGGCCTGCGCGGTGCAACCGTGACCGATGCGAGCCAATTCAAGTTGCTGTTCGATGCGTATCAAGTGCAAGACACGGCCGAGCTTTGGAACATCCACGTCTCCGATCAGGTCGTCAGCCCGAGCGTGTGGCGCGGGGTGGGCCGGGGCCACGGCAAGATGTAGGGTCGGACCGCTAGCTGCCGGTCGTGACTTTCAGCCGATTGCTCGCGGGAAGATGCCGTTCAAGAGCGACTGCAATGAAATTGATCCGCTCGGCGACCGCCGTGTGCGGGCGCTTGGACCGCCTGCCGGGCCGTCCCGCAGCCTTCAGCGCACAGGTGCCGGGATCTGAATCAGTTCGGCGACTTCCTTTCTCGACAAGGATGTCTGAATGTATCTCAGGGTGATCGCATCTTTGATGATCGCACTGAGATTGTTGATCTTGTCCGGCGACATCATGTCCTTGGTGAAGAATTCATCGCGCAGCCGCTGGGCGAAACCTTCCGATACGCCGGCGAATTCCGCGTAACGCTTGAGCGCCGCCGGGTCCGAATACATCCACGCGATGGTCTCTCGATAAGCCTGCATGAAGCGTGCAAGCACGTCCTTGCGCTTCTGCAGGGCATCCGCATTCGTGATCGCCACACTGATCGTCTTGCCGCGGATCGTGCTGACGTCGTTCGCCCGCGCGACGATACGGATTTTGCCCTGCTCGATCGCGTCGATGCCGAATGGGGGCGTGGCCCAGCCGACGTCGACGTGGCCCAGCATGACCTCGTTGAAAGTCGCGGCTGCTCCCCCGGTCGGCGAGACCCTTGCCTTGAGACGGTATTGTTTGATCAGGTCGAGCACGTCGTAGTGGTTCGACGAGCCGTTCGTCGAATAGGCGATGCTCTTGCCGACCATGTCCTTGATCGTCTTGATTGCCGAGGTGGTGGGCACATACCAGTAATTGGCCGCGCCTGTCGTATTGGCACCGATGATTCGCACCGGGGCGCCTCTGGAGTAGGCGCGCAGCACGCCCATCGAGCCGATGGCCAATCCCACGTCGGCGTTGCCGGATATCACGCGCGATTCGGTCTCGCCATCAGTCTGCGTGTAGTTCAAATCGAGCACGATCCCGTGCTTCTTGAAGATGCCGGTCAGTTGACCGAGCTCCGGCGCGGCCGATTCCCAGGCA
>WNGA01025928.1_pt1 | contig 10480 bp, 8 predicted proteins | sample 5400061 | NCBI WGS metagenome assembly WNGA01 (sample SAMN13153366, study PRJNA577476) | soil metagenome | isolation source: 100 cm soil or saprolite under grassland replicate 2 | place: USA:California | collected 2016-06-15
ACAACAGCCCGACGGCCGCAGCCCGCTTCCGAGCGCAGTACGCCGAGCTGATCGAACAGCTCGACCAGCTCGCCGAGCCCACGGAGGACGACACGCCGGCACCGGACTTCTCGATCCTCCAGGGACGCCCTGTCGAGGAAGTCTGGGAATCGCTCGATGACATCTCCGACAGGGCGAGGCTCCTGCGCCAGGCGATTGATCGGATCGAGGTCAAGGCGGGGCGCCGCGGAGCCCCGCGAGGCAGCAACCGAGGCGCACGATTCGACACCGGCCGGGTAGACATCCGCTGGTCAGCGGTTCTTTCCAGCTAGCTCGTCCATGAGCCGGACGAACTCGATGATCACTTCATCAGGAAGAGGCGGCTCGTTCTCTGTCGAGCGACGAGCTGCCTCCCAGATTTCCCACCGAATCTTCTCGCCTCCGATGCAGACGACTCGCGGCGCGCCGTCCTTACCCCCGTTGCCCGTTGCGCCGTGCCGTCGGTCGGACGCGCTCATGTCGTGCCTGCCACCGCGTCACGGGCAGCTCGGCGCTGCTCGCGTGCGTCCTGCTCCATGGACCATGCGAGCCATGTGTCTCCGGCGGTCGTGTAGCCAAGGCCCTCGTACATGAGCGAGGCGACGGCCTCGACCCCATCGGGCGGAAGTGGACGCCCGTCACGGTCGAGCTGCACCGCCGGGCCGTAGCGCCGGATGTTGGACCAGGCCCGCCGCGCGCCGCGCAGCGCGCGGAATGTCGTGGAGTAACGCCGGCTCCTGGTCAGGAAGTGGCCCCGGTAGCCCAGCATGTGCGCCCACCGCCGTAGCCCGAGCCCTGCGAGCTCGGGCCGGCCGCCGAGCATCCAGCAGGCCCGGACCAGCCGTGCCGCATGGTCGGGCAGGTCGAGCCGCGCCAGGTCCCGAGCGCTCTTGATGGGCCGGTCGAGCGCCGGGCCGACCGTCTCTGCGGCTTTGGTCGCGTACTTGGCGACGTAGCGCGCGACCCGTTCGGCTGACAGCTCGCCGGCGCCCTCGGTCTCGCCGATGACTCGGATGTCGAGCTGCTGGCCCCAGCCCACCGTCTCGGGTCCCACCCAGCCACCCCTGGCCGCCGCCGGGAGCGGTGCCCGCGCGCTGGCGGCCGCAGCGCGGATTGCCTCGATGAGCAGGTCGACCGTGAGCGCTTCAGGCGGCATCGTGACCTCGCCAGTGGCGTCGAGCCCGTCCAGGCGGATGATCGCGTGGTGGTGGACTTGCCCACGCCGCTGGAACTCGGCCACCTTCACGTACGAGACCCGGACGACCTTGGCCAGCTCCGAGCGTGGCATACCGGCCAGCCGCGCCAGCGCTCGCGCGATCGAGATGGTGGTCCGCCGCCACAGCTCCGGCGCGAGCGCGTTCCAGATGACTGCCGCCTCATAGTCGTAGCAGTCGAGGCACAGCGGCAGACCGAGCGCCCGATCGCCCTCCTCGTGCCGATGCCAGCAGCCGAGCCGCCGGCCATGTTCGCAACGCTCCCCCAGCCGCCCAGCGTGACACGGGTACACCGTGTCCGCCTGCTCGCGGCGCACGTGGACCCGCCCAAAGCTCGGCGCGGTGAAGGTGACGAACACGAACGGATGACGGCTGACGGTCTCCGGGACACCTTTGCCGCCACGGAGCCCCGCCCCGATCAGGTGATAGGCGTTATAGCGGTACGTCCTGGCACACGGCTCGCACCGCGACGCCCGCCGGGTACCGCACGCCTTGAGGATCACGCCGTCCGGCTCCACGTCGGTCGAGTAGGAGTCGCGTAGCTCCCCGCTCGACGTGTCCACGTGCTCAACCTCGCCGGACAGCCGCACCGGCCGGCGACAGTAGCCAGCGCCGGCGACCTGCTCGGCCCACCGCTCATACTCGGCCCGGTCCCCAGCCCGAGCCACGACCCCGGCCAGCGCCATTCCCGTCGGCCGGCCACCCAATGGCGACCGTGGCGCGCCAGCGTCTACCCTCGTTCGCGCCAAGGGGATCACTCTCCTGGTGGCGGAGCTGGGCGCGGCCACTCCCCAGAGCGGTCCCGCGCCCAGCTCCAACCCGCACCTGAGCCCGTCGGCCGACACCACCGCCGACCGGCCGACTCGGCCCGTTCTCGGATCGCCGCCTCTACTCGTCGGTGCCCGTCGGCTCTCGTCCGCCCGGGTCCAAGCCCAGCCGCTCGATCAGATGGCCGTCGGGCTGGCCCGCCCGCAGCGTCTCGGCGCGCTCGGCCACGGCGACCAGGTCGTCGTCGTCCAGGTAGCAGGCCCGCATCCGCACCGGTTGGCCGCCCTCGTGCAGGAGTAGCCCGACGCCTCGCGCGGCAGGGTCGATCGCCGAGGCGGTATGTCCCAGTGATGCCCAGCCCTGCCCGAGGATCGTGTCGGATGCCTGCGGGGTTGTGCAGCGGAACGCCCAGCGGAACCCGAACAGGTCGCGGATCGCCGACGGGATCACGTCGGTACTTGGCTTCTGTGTGGCCGCCAGCACCACGATCCCGACCGCCCGTCCGCGGCTGACCAGGTCACGGAGCAGGTTGGCGAACTCCGCGTTCTGCCTGCGGTCCGGCCCGTTGAGGTAGTGCGCCAGCTCGTCGATCACCACCACGACAAGCGGCATCCCGATCCCCGGGCGGATCTTCCGTCGGTTGGCTCGCATCAGCACCCGGAGACGGACATCCAGCTCGGTCTGCAACCTGAGCAGGACCCGGATGGCGTCGTCCACGTCGACGCCGACCGTGCGCGCGGCCACTCCGCCCCAGCAGGCCAGCTCGACCAGCTTGCCGTCCAGCGTGATCAGGATCGCGTCAGGGTCCAGCGCGGCCGTAGCCACCAGGAGGGACAGCGCGACGCTCTTGCCCGCGCCGGGCTCCCCGCCAACGAGGACGTTGCGCTCTGGGAGCGACACGGCGACCCATTGGCCGTCCTCGTCCACCCCCACCGGGATCGGCGCCCACACCGACAGCCGCGCCGCCTCTCGGCATGGCCACGCGAGCACGCCCGGCCCGGCCAGTGGATCGCGGCGCATGATGGTCACGCTGGCATAGCGGGCGTTGTCCTGGTCGCGGAGGACGCGCAGCTCCCTGGCCTCAAGGCAGGCGGCGATTACCTCGGCCTGCTCAGCCAGCTCTGAGGTTCGCCCGCCCGCCGGGATCTTGATCCGCAGCCGATCACCGACCGGGATGGACTCGACCTTCACGGCCCGAGGTATCCGGTCGTTGTGGGTCGCCAGCCCCGCATGCCGCACGCCGACCGACCACTCGCGCCGAACGCGGGCACGATGGAACACCAGCTTGACTGACGTGCGCGCCCACCACGGCCACAGCGGCATCGACAATGCGGCAAGCGCCAGCAGCACCACCGCGCCCGGACGGCCGACCAGCCGCGACAGGAGCGCCCAGCCGCCGGCCACCAGGGCGACCGCGGCCAGCTCGACGCGCCACAGCCACACCGGCCGCAGCACGAACCGCACCAGTCGCGCCCCGGCGGTCGTCCGCGTGCTCGGTCGCAGCGTCGGCGGCGTCTGCTCGACCAGCGGCGGCGCCTGCTGGGTGTGGTCGAAGTGGTCAGACATGGGCACCACCCGCCAGCACACCCTGAAGGAAATGCACGATCGCCTCCAGGACCGCGCGGCTGATGCTGACCGCCACCGACGGCGCGACCACGATCAGCAGCACGAGCCCGAGGAACACAGCGACACGCTTCAACATGAGGAGATCCCTCCTGCCTGGTGGCAGGGACGGACGCGGCCACTCCCCAGCGGTCCCGCGCCCGTCCCCGAACGGATGAATAGAGGTGCGGCTACGACGCCTTGGGCGCCGCCGGGCGAGCGCTCGGCCCCAGCGGCTCGATCCGCGCCGCGCGGAACGCCACGCCGGAGCGGCCCTCCATCGTCCACGGCGTGGCCACCAGCCCCAGCACGCGAACCGACGCGGCCTGCGACAGCGCAGGCGGCTCGCCCGGGACCTTGACCGTGATGACGTTCGCGCGGCCCTCGATCAGCGCGACCAACTGGACGGCGAACAGCGGCTCGCCCGTCTCAGTGTCGGTGCGCGGGCGGTTGGTGCCGCGCTCGCGGATCGGCTCGGGCCGAACAGGCATCGTTGTTCGACGTTCAGCGAACGCCGGTTACAGGCAGCCACGAAACGACGAACCGGCGACCCACCACTCGACTCTCTTCCCACCTCCGAGCTAGGCAGCCGCCTTCACGAGCTACCCGAACCCGAACTGACGTGCAGATGATCGAGCTGAACGAGCGGCTACCCGACCGGATCAGGTTGCTACCCCGGCCGGCGCACCAGGCCCCGCGAGGACCATCGCCGCATGCTGCACGACCGGATGCCGCCCGCCGCTTCGGCAGCGCAACCGGCACGAGCGCGACGAGCGCGACGAACGCAGAGCATCCTCGGCTGACCGTAGGCCCTGGCGTCCGCGTCGGGGCCTGTTGGTGCCGAGGACGTTAACCATGAGCAGAGCAAGCAGCACGAACCCGTTCATGACCTCTGGCTGCCAGCGGGCTCGGTGCGACTCCAGCGTCACTCCTGGCGTTACGCTCCGTGTAGGTATTAGCCAGTCCAAAAGCCGTGCTGTGACAGGCTAGCGGCGGCTGGGAACCGGGCGTGGTATTCTCTGGGAGTCGCCACTTCCGCGCGGATAGCGGCACAGGCGGAGGCGGCAGTCGAGCTTTTCGGCTAGGTCCTGAGCGAGCCAATCGGCCCTGGTCGAAGACTGCCGACCCCGTCCCCTCATGTCACCTTCAGTCCTCCTCGATCCTGCCAACTTCGCAGTTTCGAGGATCGCTGCATTTATTGTACGCCACACTTCACGGCGATTCTCAGAGATTCACAGCAATTCCAGTTCTCGGCGATTCTCAGAGATCCACAGCAATTCCAGTTCTCGGCGATTCTCAGAGATCCACAGCAATTCCAGTTCTCGGCGATTCTCAGAGATCCACAGCGACTCCAGTTCTCGGCGATTCTCAGAGATCCACAGCGACTCCAGTTCACCGCGATTCACAGAGATCCGCGATCCACAGCAATCCACGATCACAGCGATTCACATCCACAGCTCGCACAATCGCTTCCCGCGCCGGGAGGTCGTACCGCCGCTGTGGTCGCATGATCGCCTCCGACACCGCGCGGCCGATCGCATGGCCGCCCGGCAGGACCAGAGCACGCACCATTGGCGCTTAACAAGCTGTTGCTCAAAGAAGGCGCAGACAGGTCACTGATGGTCGCCGAGCGCTCAGAAGCCTCGAGTGACGGTTCAGGTGGCTGGTCGACGGCGGTGGCCGCAGCCTGGACGAACTCGCCTGGCGATCGCTCAGGCGGTCGCCGGCCTGGCCGCTGGCTGGGTGACCGTGTGCCGCCACAGCTTCAGCAGGTTGTGGGTGCCGCACAGCAGCTTCCACTCGGCCTTGCAGGCGCTTATCCCGCGGCGCATGAAGCGGCGGGCGCCCTGCTGCTCCTTGATCTGGCCGAACACCGGCTCGACGGTCTCGCGGCGCTTGGCGTAGCGGGCCTTGCCGTCCTTGCTCTTGAGCTTGGCGGTCATGGCGGCGCGGAGCCCGTCGCTCTTGGATGCCGAGGGCTTGCCGTCCTTTCGGGGCTTGCCCTGGCGGCCGTGCCTGGCCGGCGGGATCAGCAGCTCTGGCGCGTCGTGGATGGTGGTGAGGTTGTCGATCGACCAGTAGCCAGAGTCGGCGAGCGCCGCCTGGGGCCGGTCATCGATCCCCGCGGCGGCCAGCGTGGCAGCGGTTGCCCGCAGCATGGGCTCGAGCTGGTGAACGTCGTTGGCCTCATCAGTGAGCTCGGCGGCGACGATCACCTGCTCCAAGGTGGTGACCGCCTGGGCGTTGTAGCCCTGCACGGTGCCGTTGCGGGTGTGCAGGAAGCGGCTGTCGGGGTCGGTGGCGTTGGCGACCGCCTTGGGGTTGGGGGTCTCCTGTGGCCGACGCTTGAGCGTGCGCGGCGTTGCGCCTTTGGCCTTGGCCGCCGCGGCGTGGGCGGCCACGCGCTGCTGGTAGGCCTGCTCGCGGGCGGTGGCCTCGGCCTCCAGATGCGCCTTGGCCTGCCGCAGTCGGGTCAGCCGGCCGGCCTTGCTGGCAAGGGCTTCGGGCAGCTCGTCCCCGCGGGCGTCGCCGAACAGCCGATCCTCGTGCTGGTCGATCTCGGCCGCTTGGTGCAGGATCTCGGCGACCTCCGCCTGGAGCCTGTCGTGGGTGCGGTTGGCCTTGTCGGATGCGTTGCCGGCCAGCTTGGTGCCATCAAGGGCGACCGTGCCGACCTGCACCATGCCGGCGGCGGCGCACAGCTTCAAGGACTCGACCAGGAACCCGGCCAGCGCGCTCTCGTGGCGGGCGCGGAAGCGGGCGATGGTCACGTGGTCGGGGGTCTGGTTGGCGGCCAGGACCCGGAAGGCGATGTCCTCGTGCAAGCGGCGTTCGAGCTGCCGGGAGGAGCGTATCCCCAGGCAGTAGCCGTACAGCAGCACGCCGAGCAGGAGCTTGGGGTGGTAGGCGGGGTGGCCGTGCCCGTCGGTCCGGTAGGGGCGGTAGAACGGGGCGAGGTCGAGCTGGTCGACCACGTCGAGGATGAACCAGGCGAGATGCTCCTGGGGGAGCCAGTCGCGCAAGTCCGGGGGCAGCAGGAAGGGCTGGTCGCGGTCGCCGCCAAGGAAGTTGTAGGCCATGCCACATTATATCTGTTCGCGTTGTTAGCACCAAATGTATTGATTCTTAGGTGTCAGTGCACCGTGGCACTGTGCGAGCCAGCAGCCACGCTGTGGCAGGGGCGACCATCACGACCCGGCAGGCGTGAAGGCCATGCCGGTATGGACGGCCGGGGTCGGCCACCACGTTCCGCCCCAGACCAGCGCCGCCCGGCCGGTCCACACCGCGACAGCTCCGTCCGCCCCTCCCAGGGGCGAGCGCGGCAACCTGACCCACCGGTCAGCGGCCGGGTCCCAGGCGGCGCCATCCCCGGGCCCATAGTCGGTCGCGGGATCGCCACTTCGCATGCTGGTGCCGTTCCAGACCAGCAGCGCCGCCCCCGTCCACAGCCCGGCCCCTAGCCCAGCGGTGTCCAGCGGCCCATCCGCCAGCCGCCGCCAGCCGTTGCGCGCCGGGTCGTAACGGGCACCCGGGTCACGATCCAGCACCGGCCCCTGATAGGGCCGGCCGGTCACGCTGAGCACCTCCTCCCCGGTCCACACCAGTACCGCGCCGCCCAGGTCCGGCTGTCCTGGCGCCGCCGGCAGTACGGCCCACCGGTCGGCGGTCGGGTCGTAGGCCCACACGTCGACCCCGTCCCGGCTCTCCACCTCGGTGCCCCGCTCCCCGTTGGTCAGCGTCACCGACTCCGAACGGAGGGTCTGCCGCCAGTCGCTCCACACCAACAGCCGCGCGCCCGTCCACGCCAGGTGCTGCGCCATCAGCGAACCTCGCGGCTGGGGGCTTGGCGCCAGGCGCCGCCAGGTGTCGCGTGCCGGGTCGTAGGCGGCCCCGTCGGTAAAGCCGCGGTCCCGGTCGGTCCGTACTGCCGGAATGCCGCCGACCACCAGCACCTCCCGCCCGGTCCACACCGCGGTGGCATCGGCGCGGGCCGACAGCGGCGCCGGCGGCAGTCGCCGCCAGGCCCCTCGGGCGGGATCGTAGGCGGCCCCGTCCCCGGCCACACGGAAGGCGCCGGGGTTATCACCCAAGTGGTCGTAGCCGCCCCAGATGATCAGCTCCCGTCCAGTCCAGGCGGCCGCCGCCCCGGTCCGGGGCGTCAACGGCGCCGGCGGCAGCTCCTGCCAGACGCCGCGGGCCGGGTCGTAGGCGGCCCCGTCGCCGTGGACGACCAGGTCGTGCGGGCCGGACTGGCCACCCCACACCAGCAGCTCCCGGCCCGTCCACACCCCAACCGGGTCGTTGCGGTCAGGGATCGGCGCGGCCGGCAACCGGCTCCAGCGCCCGTGGGCCAGCTCCTTGGCGGTCACGCCCTGGTAGCTCGCTGTCATTGTCGCCTCCCGGGTCGCTGCGGGTGGCTGGCGCGAGGGGACCTGGCAAGCCGCCAACGCGCTCGCCAACAGCACCAGCACGGCCACCCCGATCAGCCATGGGCGCCGCGGCCGCCAGCGGTGATCCAAGTCCCCGAGCACCTGTGCCTCCTGGCGCCTTGGACGCCGGAAGCCGGAGGGTGGTTCCCGTTCCGCGTCGCACCTGCCAGCACGCCGACAGTGTCGCACGACCGGCCCGACGTCAGACAGCAGCCAGCTCCCAGCTACGACCGCGACACGTGCCCAGCCAGGTATTCGCCCGGCATGGCTGTCGCCTACGAATCGCTCGGAACTTCAGGAAGCCTTGGGATGAGGACCAGGCCCGCGCCCCAGCTCAATCACTTCGAAGAGACAAACCCCTTTGCGCAACATGCTGTTAACAGGCCGTTGCCAGGCGGACCTGCGCGATGCCCAGCGAGCACCGCGACCTGCTCGGCCGACAGCACCGCACAGGCGCCCGCACGGCGCCGAGCCGGCCGACGGGCACGATCGCCACGCCTGAGCGCGCAGCTCACCCCACTGCCGGTTGGTTCTCTCGGCTACGAGCTGCCCAGGGCCGGGCGCGATCCTGGAGCCGGCAACGCCATCGGTCGGTAGGCGCGTGTTACCTCGGCCAACTCCTTCACGGCGGGCAGTGTGGCCCATCCGGGACCCAGGCTGAATGCGCTCAACAGCTCGTGCGCACGGCGCTTGATCGGATCTGTCTGCAGGTGCCGAGGGACCGCGAGCGCCTGGATGCCGACCCGCGCGGCCTCGCGAGGCTCTGGCCGCTTGGCCTGCAACAGCGCCATAGCGAGGTTGAGACGCGCCAGCGCAAGGTTCTCGAAGTCGAACCGCTCATCCCTGCGCGCCCCCAGCGCCTCGTACCGACGGATCGCCTCGCGCGAGAACTCCTCAGCCCGCGCATCGCCCGCCCGCACACACGCCGTGCTGGCGTAGAACGTGAACGTCTCCGGGCCGAACGGCGACTCCACTCCGGGCTCCAGGACAAACCGATCCGGCAGGGTCGCCTCTGCCTGATCGAGCGCTTGACGCATCTCGTCGGCGAACCCCGGTCCCAGGCTGGCTAGCGCCCGCGCCTCGTTCGCCCACAGCCGCGCCGCCGTGTAGTCGGTCGCATACCGACGCGCCTCGCGGACGATCTGGAGCGCCTTGTCGAACCGGCCCTGATAGAACGCGATCCCCGCCTCGCAGCTTGCGGCCGAGGCGAGCAACAGGTGCTCGTCGAGCTGTTCGCCGAAGTGGCGAGCGATGCGCAGGTGCGCCCGCGCTGCCTGGTGGTCGCCGAGGTTGAACGTGAACCGCCCCTGGTAGTAGGCGAAATGCCCAGCCAGCAGCTCCAGGCGTGCACGTTGCTTGCTGGAGTGACGACCTTCCCTCAGCAGCGCAGCGACCTTCTCGAACTGCTCGTCCGCAACCGGCAGCAGTCGCGGAATCGGTTGCGTCGTGGCCTTCTCGGACAGCCACAACGCTTTCTCGTCGTACTCGTCGAGGGTCAGCGGACCGACGTTCGGGCTCTCGACGTAGCGAAGGAACGACCGCGCCCGCGCCGCACCGGCCGCGACCAGTGCGCCGAGCGTCTTGATTGCCTCGCGTCGGTTCGCGTCGTCCTCCCGAGGGGTCGCTTGCGCGTGCGGCTCCAATGCCAACGTGCCGCCAGAGTAGCGTGGCTTCTGAAAATTCGCCGTCTTCCGGGACGACTCGGGCGATTGGTTGCTCCGCCCGCTGGTGGGTGCTTGCACCTGGCCGAGGAGCTGCCGACGCCGCTCCGCTCTGACTCGCTTGCGCGCCTCGTGCTCGGCGAGCAGCTCCGGGTAGGCGCGGGCGAGCGCTCCGCCCAGCTCGCCGAGCTCATCTATCCGCGCGACCAGGGACGGGTTCGGCTTGGCCTTGCCGGCTTGGACGTCGCAGAGGAAACCATGCGAGATCCCGAGCTGTTCGGCGAACGCCCGGACGGTCAAGCCCCGGTCGCGCTGCACTGAACGGACTTGTTCACCGAACGCCACCGCGACCGGCCCAGGAGCCTGGTCACCTCCTGGTTTGCCGCTCGATTGCTGGCCCTGGGTCCCCATCCAGACAGTACCTCCGTGGTGTTCGCCCACAAGCGACCAAACTCGGTCTTGCAGACCAGAAGCGGCCTAGGTTCTCCTGCCCCCATCAACCCAACAACCAGGCATAAACCCTACCATCCGGTGGAGACAGAGAAGCAGCTCAGCAACGCCAACTAACACAGAACGCGGAAGGAGGCGAACAGATGACCGGCACACCCAACGGCAAGCAGCCGCAGCCGCACGCTCGCGGTCCCGACTCGACTCGTCGCGTTCACCGCTGATCCGCCGTTCCTCACGCCTCACGTCAGGACCAGCAGCACTCCCAAGGAGTGGACTACCGCCATGATCACCACGTTCCCGGCTGCATCCGCGCAGGTCGCGCCTGGCGGGCTCGCCC
>WNGA01032809.1_pt1 | contig 10479 bp, 10 predicted proteins | sample 5400061 | NCBI WGS metagenome assembly WNGA01 (sample SAMN13153366, study PRJNA577476) | soil metagenome | isolation source: 100 cm soil or saprolite under grassland replicate 2 | place: USA:California | collected 2016-06-15
AAGGCGCCCGTTCTGCCGCAGTACCGCCGGTAACCGGAAGCGCGCAAAGGGCGCAACGTCAGAGAAGCTCGAGCGCCTCGCGCGCTCGCGCGCACCACCACTCGAGCTCGCGGCGGGCGCGTTCGCGCTTTGCGGCGTCCGACTCGAGACGCTCTCGCCGTTCAAGTCCTCGGCCGACCAGCGAAGCAGACGACCTCGGTGCGGCCACCACGTTGCAAGCTGCGCGACGACCGCATTTCCGCCGCGTAACTGCACTCGACGCCCCGGCAAGAGCGCGTCGAAATAGGCATCGCGCGCGTACCGCTTCCGCAGCGGCTCGAACTCGCCGCGCTCGTAGGCATCCCGGAGCTCCTGCGCGAAAGTCACGAGGTCAAGAGAGGTTGCTTGTTTCGCGCCTCCGCGCGCTCGAGCAGCCCGCGGCTGCTCGCGTCCGGGGCTGCGACGACGAACAGCCGCGGCGAATGTGCGCGCAGCAGGCGGCCGAGCCGGCCGAAGAACGGCACCTCCACCGACTCGACGCGGTAGCCCGACCGTTCGACGAGGTAGCGGATCGTCTCCTCCGTGAACTGGTAATGGTGCGCCTCCGCGGCGTACGGCTCGAGGCGTCGGCGCCGGAGCAGCGCGCGCGCCACGCGTGAGCGCGGCAGCGCGGTGACGTAGACGATGAGCTTCCCGTCCGGCTTCAGCTTCGTCGCGAGATCGCGCAGCAGCAGCCGCGGCGCGTCGAGGTGCTCGAGCAGGTCCGAGATCCAGACGACGTCGAACGCTTCGTCCGGAACGACCTCGGCGACTCCGGTGTCGACATCCAGCAGCCGTGCGTCGAAGCCGAGCGCGCGGCAGAACTCGACCGGCTCGCCGTGGTTCTCGATGCCGACCGAGCCGGGCCCGAAGTGCGCGAGGCAGTAGCCGTACGAGCAGCCGACGTCGAGCACCGCCTTCCGGTCCAGGCCCCACCGCCGCAGCCCGAACGCGAGTCGTTGCGGAACGCGCGCGAAGCGCGTCCGGATCAGGGTCTCGGTCTCCGCAGAAGGCAGCGGGCTCCGCTCGCGGATCCGCTCGTGCAGCTCGCCCAGCTCGGCCACGGCGGAAAGGATCGTACGCGCGAGCCCTCCTTACAATGGTGCGATGGCCGAGACGGCGTACCAGCCCGTTCCCGCGGTTGCGCCCGACGACTCACGGCCGCACGCGGGGACGGTCGTGATGAAGTTCGGCGGCACGTCGGTGGCCGGTCCGGAGCGCCTGAAGGCCGTCGCGCGCAGGCTCGCCGATGCACGCGAGCGCGGCAACCGCGTCGTCGCGGTGCTCTCGGCGATGGGGAGCACGACGGATGAGCTGCTCGATCTGGCACGGGCGATGAGCGACCGGCCGAATGCGCGCGAGCTCGACATGCTGATCTCCGTCGGCGAGCGGATCTCGTGCGCGCTGGCCGCGATGGCGATCCACGACCTCGGCCACGAGGCGATCTCGCTGACGGGATCCCAGGCGGGGATCGTCACCGACACCGTGCACGGGAAGGCGAAGATCGTCGAGGTCCGAGCGCGGCGGATTCACGAGGCGCTCGACGGCGGCAAGATCGTGCTCGTCGCCGGCTTCCAGGGCGTCTCCGAGCAGTCCCTCGACGTGACGACGCTCGGCCGCGGCGGCTCTGACACGACCGCAGCCGCGCTCGCGGCGGCGCTCGGCGCCGACTCGTGCGAGATCTACACCGATGTCGACGGCGTCTTCACCGCGGACCCGCGCATCGTCCGGGAGGCCCAGAAGCTCCACGCGCTCACCTATGACGAGATGCTGGAGATGGCGGCCAGCGGCGCGAAGGTCTTGCAGCTACGCTCGGTCGAGTTCGCACGAAACCACGGCGTCACGCTCCACGTACGCTCGACGTTCTCCGATGCGGAGGGCACGTGGATCACGGAGGAGGACGACCGGATGCTCGAGAAGGCGATGATCTCCGGGGTCGTGCACACGCGCGAGGAGCTTGTGTATCGCGTCGAGGGGGTCGCGGCCGCGCCGCTGTTCGAGGCGCTCGCCGAGGCATCGGTCAACGTCGACACGATCGTGCAGACCGGCCCCGAGATCCTGTTCTCGGCCCCGAACGAGGACCGCGCGGACGCGGAGCGCGTGCTCGAGCGCCTCGACGTGCGGTGGACCGGTCGCGACGACCTCGGGAAGGTGAGCATCGTCGGCGCGGGAATGAAGAGCCATCCAGGAATCGCCGCCAAGACGTTCGCGACGCTGCGCGAGCATGGGATTGAGCCGGTGGTCGTGACGACCTCGCCGATCAAGATCGCGTGCCACGTCGCGTCCGACGAGGTGGAGACGGCGGTGCAGGCGCTGCATGCGGCGTTCGAGCTCGACCGCCTGGACGCGGAGCGGGCACATGCCTAGCAGCCTGACGAACGTCGCGGTGGTGGGCGCGACCGGAGCCGTCGGCGGCGTCCTCCGCTCGATCCTGCGCGAGCGCGGCATCGAGGGGGTTCGCTACTTCGCCAGCGCCCGCTCCGCAGGCTCCCAGCTCGACGGGATCCTCGTCGAAGAGGCGACGCCGGAGGCGCTCGCCGGCGCAGACGTGGAGATCGCGTTCTTCGCCGTCGGCGCGACCGCGTCGCGCGTGCTGGTTCCTCATGCCGTCCGCGGCGGCGCCGTGGCGATCGACAAGTCCTCCGCGTGGCGGATGGAGCCGGATGTGCCGCTCGTCGTGCCCGAGGTGAACGGCGAGCGCGCAGTCGATCACAACGGCGTGGTCGCGGTTCCGAACTGCTCGACGATCCAGCTCGTGTGCGCCCTGAAGCCGCTGCACGACGCGGCGGGCCTGCGGCGTGTGCGCGTCGCGACGTATCAGTCGGCATCCGGCGCGGGCTCGGCATCGATCGAACGGCTGCGCGCCGAGTCGGTCGACGAGCACGACCTTCGCGCCGACTGGTCGTTCGACGGCGAGGAGTTCGAGGAGGAGACGAAGATGCGCGAGGAGCTGCGGAAGATCCTCGAGTTGCCCGAGCTGCCGATGCAGGCCACCTGCGTCCGCGTCCCCGTCGTCGTCGGGCATCTCGAGGCGGTCTGGATCGAGACCAACGGGCCGCTTTCGCCCGAGGACGCGCGCGAGGCGCTCGGCGCCGCACCCGGGTTGCGGCTCGACGAGCTGCCGTCGCCGGGGAAGGCGGCGGGGATCGACGACGTGCTCGTGGGTCGCATCCGCCGGGACCCGACGGTCGAGAACGGTCTCGCACTGACCGTCGCAGGCGACAACCTCCGAAAGGGCGCCGCGCTGAATGCGGTGCAGATCGCCGAGTTGCTCCTTGCGCGACCCCGAGTCGCGGCGTAGCACGCGAGTTCGTAACTCTGAGTTACAAACCCCAGAGGAGCCGCGCCCGAGATCTCGTCGCGTTCCTGCCCGAGTGCATCGTCCTGCTCAAGCGGCTCCTTCGCGATCCGCGGGTGCCGCGGCGGGCGAAGATCGCGCTGGGACTGCTGGTGCCGTACCTCGCGTCGCCGATCGACCTGATCCCGGACTTCATCCCGGTCCTCGGGCAACTCGACGACGCGGCGCTCCTGGCGGCTGCGCTCGCGTACACCGTGAGGCTCGCCGGTGCCGACGTGGTGCGCGAGCAGTGGCCGGGATCCGAGCGCGGCTTGCGCGTCGTGCTCTCGCTGGCGAGGGAGCGCTGAGAGGTCGATTCAGAATGACGCTTGAGTCGTCGGGCCGCGCTGGGCGGCGCGATCCTGCGTCCTCGGTCGCGCCAATAGGTGAACTATTGGCGCTCACGTGAGCGCCGCAGGCGCGAGCGCCATTGTCTCGCACTCGCCCATCGCACCCCGACAACGAAGATCATCCTGAACCGACCTCTACGGAATCCGCTGCGGAACGGGCGCGGGGATGAAGGCTTCCTTGACCTTGCGCAGCACCTCGGCGCGACGTCCTTCCAGCACCGGCTGCAGGCCGCCGAGCTCGAGCCGGCACAGCTCCACACGCCCCTGCGCGCGCAGCGTGCGGAAGCCGAAGTCGGCGAGGAAGTCGCGCGGGAACACGGTGCGGTGCACCTCGAAACGCTCGTAGGCGCTCTCCCCCTCGGGATAGCGGTACGCGAACGTCTCCAGCGCGCCCGCCTTGCGGTCGCGCGCCTCCCCGATCGCCGTCAGGAAGAGCGACTGCATCACCCAAGGCGTGGAGCGTTCGACGAGGTACGCACACGTCACGAGCACCGCGTCGTCCGACGGTGGTCCGGCCGGAAGCTCCCATGCGCGCGGAAAGAGCCGCGCGGGCCCGAACTGCATCGACCCGAGAAGCCGCCCGTCGTCGTCGCGGTAGATCGCGCCCCACGCGCCAAAGTCGTCCTCGACCTTCTCGATCCAACGGCCCTTGTGAGTCGCGCGCGATCCACGCGACTGCCACCACACGCAGCGGTGGCAGACGGTCGGCGCCAGCTCGAGCGTCGCGCCCGTCAGCCCCGCGACGCGCGCGCTCACGCTCGTGATCCCGCGCTCGGCATCACGCCTGTTGTAGCACCAGCTCGGCCGCCTCCGGCCTCGCCGCGAAGCGAAACGGCACGAACGTCGTCCCGAGACCTCCGCTGACGTGCATCGTCGTCGCTGGAAGCCGGTATAGCCCGCGCGTGAAGCGCGCACCCAGGTGCGCGAGATGGAGTCTTCCGCCCGGGTACGGCAGGTTGATCTGCCCGCCGTGCATGTGCCCCGTGAGCACGAGGTCGAATGCGCCCGGCGCGACTCGGTCGACGAGCCGTGGATAGTGCAGGAGCAGGATGCTGAGATCGGCGTCGTCCACGGCGAGCTCACTCGGCTGTCTCCGTGAGCGCACCCAACGCGAGCGAGGATCCGCACCAGCGATGTAGACGTGCTCGCCACGGAGATCCACTCTCACGCCTTCGTCCGAGAGCAGGCGCGCCGGCGAGAGGTCCTGCATCGGGGAGCGGTCGGCGAGCGGATCGCGCGAGATCGCGAAGTCGTGGTTGCCGAGGATCGCGAACGTCGGCGCAACGGCGGCGAGACGGCTCATCAGCGAACGGAGGAGCGGCTCGCCTGCCGAACGCGTCAGCAGGTCACCCGTGACCGCGACGAGGTCGGGACGCCGCTCCTCGACCCATTCGACCGCACGTTCGGTCGCGAGGCGGCCGCGCGACGGAACGCCGAGGTGGAAGTCCGAGAGGTGCGCGATGCGCAGGCCGGCCAACTCGGGCGGCAAGCCGGCCAGCGGGACCTCGACGCGCTCGAAGCGCGGCCAGCCCGCTTCGAACCAGCCCCAGCCCAGCCCGGCGGCCGCGGCCGCCACCAACAACGCTCTCGTGCGCGCTCGAGAGAAACCGACACGCGAATTCATCCCCGCGTCTGACACGACGCACGCGAGCGTAGATGCTTGCACTGCTTGTCGAGACGTTCCTGGCCGCGGGCAGCGGCCGGGGACGTCTCGGCTAGACCTCGAGCTTTTCGAGCACGGGCTTGACGGAGACCACGTGGCGCTTGAACTTCAACTCGGAGTCCTCGAGCCCCGCGGCGACGCCCACGAGCTGCGACAGGTGGAGGATCGGCATCGCGAAATCCCTACCCGTTGCCTTCCGCAGCTTCGACTGCCACGCGTCGAGTGACAGGTGCATTTGATCTTCGCGGGGTAGTCGATCGGCTCGCCCCCGCACGCCTGGATGATCGCCTCGAGCGACCACGGACGGTCGGGATCCTCGAAGCCGAGGATCTTCGAGGGACGCAGGATCTGGCAGCCGTAGAACGGCGCCACCTTCAGGCCCTTGAGACCCTTGTGCGCGACCTGTTGCAGCCGGTCGTACCCGTCGCCCTCCGCGATCAGCCAGAGGAAGTGCCGGACTTCGACGTTACCCGAATAGCGCGGCACGCCCACGGCCTCGAGGTTGTCGTTGACACGCTCGCGCAGCTCGTCGTCACCCTTCAGCTGCCAGTTCGCCTGCCGCAGGTTGAGCGTGCAGACGTTGCAGATCGTCATCAGCGTGTCCGAGCCCGTCGCTTCGGCGTGCGCAAGGATGCGCGCGTTCAGGTGGAGGTAGTAGTCCGGCTCGGCCTCGTGGATGTCGCCGGCGCCGCAGCAGGTCACCGCCTCGAGCTCGACGAGCTCGAGCCCCATCTTCGGCGCGAGCGCCTGCGTCGACGTGTCGAGCTCCTTCGCCGACAACGCTGCGAGACAGCCCTTGTAGTACGCGACCCTCTTCATCCGCCCCTGGCCGTCAACCCTCTGCAGGCGGCGGCTCGACCCCCGGCCGGACCTCGGGGTCGCTCGTCTTCACGCCCGCCTTCTCGGTGAACTCGATGCGTCCCAGCGCGTGCTCGCCCTGCACGATGCCGAGCGCGCCGTCGCGGCCCTGCCTCTTGACGAGGTTGTAGAGCGCACGCGCCTGGTTCACGTTCTCGGCGACGTGCGGCGGGACCGGCGGCGGGATCTTGCCGTGCTTCGCGAGCCCGATCGCAAAGCCCGTCTGCTTGATCGCAGAGATGATTCCCTGCGTCTTCGGCACGAGCTCCATCTCACGAAGCCAACCGGTCGTCTTCGCCGAGGTGACGAACCAGCGCGCATGCTTGGCGCCGAGGTCATGGTCGATGCCGCGGCTCACCGACTCCGCGCCGAGCTTCGCGATCGCGTCGCGCGGGTCAACGCCCTTCGGACAGCGCTCGTTGCAGAAGTAGCACCTGGTGCAGTCCCAGATCCCGTGCTCCGAGTTGTAGTCCTCGAGCCGCTCGACGGCGGCGTTATCGCGCGCGTCGCCGACGAAGCGCATCCCCTTGGCGAGCGCGGCGGGGCCGAGGAACTCGGGGTCGGACTCCATCGAGTTGCACTCCGAGACGCAGCAGCCGCACATGATGCAGAGCGCTTCCTTGTGGATCACGTTCATCTGCTGCTGTGAGACGATCCGCTCCTTCTCGGCGACGGCGTCGTAGCCAGGCTGCAGCCACGGCTTCATCGCACGGATCTTCTGCCAGAACGGCGCCATGTCCACGACCACGGCTTCATCGCGCGGATCTTCTGCCAGAACGGCGCCATGTCCACGACGAGGTCCTTGAGGATCGGCAGGTTGCCCATCGCCGAGATCGTCGGCACATGCCCTGCGTCGACGATCGGCTTCATGCGCGTCTTGCACGCCAGCACCGCGGCGCCGTCCATCCGCATCCCGCAGGAGCCGCAGATCATCATCCGGCAGCTCTTGCGGTACGCGAGGCTGCCGTCGACGCGGTCCTTGATCAGGTCGAGCACGTCGAGGAGCGTCACCCACTCCGGCGCGTCGAGCTCGTAGTCGCGCAGCTCGCGGTCGCCCGTTGACGAGTCGTACCGCCAGATCTTGAGCGCCACGCGCATCGTCTGCGCCTCGGTCGGCCGCGCGATCTCGGTTGTTGCGGTCAATACGTCCTCTCCTGCGGCTGCCACTTCGTCATCGTCACCGGCTTCCAGTCGAGCTGCGCCCGGCCTCCCTCGCCGAGGGTCACGAGCGTGTGCCGAAGGTAGTTGTCGTCGTCGCGGTCGGGGTAGTCATACGGTCGGGCGTGCGCTCCACGGCTCTCCTTGCGGGCGAGCCCCGAAACCACCATGGATTCCGCGAGCTCGAGCAGGAAGGCGAGCTCGAGGGTCTGTGTCACGTCGTTGTTGAAGATGTCGCCCTTGTCGTCGACGACGACGCGCGCGTAGCGCTCGCGCAGGCCGTCGATGATCTCCCCCTGCCGCTGCATCTGCTCCTCTCGGCGGAACACGCCGAAGTTCTCGTGCATCGTCGAGGCGAGCTCGTCGCGGATCCGCCAGGGCCGCTCGCCCTCGACACGATCGAGGAGCTCGCCGAGGTCGCGCTGCGCGTCCTCGGCCGCTGACTCGGGCACCTCGACGACGGTGTTCGCGAGCGCCCACTCCGCCGCGTGCCGGCCCGAGCGCTTCCCGAAGGTGATCGTCTCCATCAGCGCGTTGCCGCCGAGCCGGTTCGCACCGTGCACGGACACACATGCGCATTCGCCCGCCGCGTAGAGCCCTTCGAGCTCGGTCTTGCCCCACACGTCGGTGTCGATGCCACCCATGTGGTAGTGCGCACCCGGTCGCACCGGGATCGGCTCGTCGATCGGATCGACACCCGCGAAGACCATCGACAGCTCCCGCGTCCCGTGCAGCCGCTCGAGGATCTTTTCCGCGCCGAGGTGCCGAAGGTCGAGCAGCACGTTCCCGTCGACGCCGCGGCCCTCGTCGATCTCCGTCTGCTCGGCGCGCGAGATCACGTCGCGCGACGCCAGCTCCATCGCCTTCGGCGCGTAGCGCTCGAGGAACCTCTCGTCGTCCGCGTTGAGCAGGTACGCGCCCTCGCCGCGGCATCCCTCGGTGATCAGCACGCCCGTGGGCGAGAGCGTCGTGGGATGGAACTGCATCATCTCCATGTCCTTGAGCGCGACGCCCATGCGCAGCGCCATCGCCATACCGTCGCCCGTGCACGAGTAGGCGTTCGTCGTGCCGACGTACAGACGGCCCGCGCCTCCGGTGGCGAGGATGATCGTCTTCGCGCCGATCGTCTTCAGCCCGCCGTCGAGGAGGTCCCAGCAGATCACTCCCTGGCAACGGCCGTCGTTCTCGACGAGCCGCCACGCGAAGAACTCCTCGTACGTCTTGATGTTGCGCTTCATCACCTGCTCGTAGAGGACGTGCACGAGCACGTGACCGGTGATGTCGGCCGCGTAGGCCGTCCGCGGCGCTCCCGCGGCGCCGAACGGCCGCTGCGCGATCCTGCCGTCGTCGGTGCGCGAGAAGACGGCGCCCCAATGCTCGAGCTGGTAGACGTCGTCCGGCGCCTCGTCGCAGAGGATCTCGATCGCGTCCTGGTCGCCGAGGTAATCCGATCCCTTGACGGTGTCGAACGCATGGATCTCCGGGTTGTCCTCGGACGCGTTGCCGAGCGCGGCGTTGATGCCGCCCTCCGCCGCGCCGGAGTGGCTCCGCGTCGGGTGGATCTTCGAGAGGAGCGCGACGTCTGCGCCGGTGTCGAAGGCCTCGATCGCGGCGCGCATCCCTGCGCAGCCCGCCCCGATCACGAGGACGTCGTGCTTTGCCTCCACTGTTTGCAAGCTACCGAAAGCCGGCTCGGAGGCGCCCCGGCGTACGATCGCGACGTCCCGCGTAGGAGGCCAGATGCAATCGAACCGTTCCGTTCCAGCTGCGTCCGTCATCCCAGTGCTCGCGTACGCCGACGTCGTCGGGGCATCCGACTGGCTCTGCAACGCGTTCGGCTTCAAGCTGCGTCTCCGCATCGGGGGGCACCGAGCGCAACTCGTCTTCGGCGACGGCGCCGTCATCGCCACCGAGCTCCGGGGGGACGGGGACGCGACGCCGCCGGATGCCCGTGCGCACTCGGTCCACGTCGCATCGAGGATGCACAAAGCCATTGCCGACACGCGGAGAGCCGAGGCGCACGGATCCTGAACCCACCGACCGACTACCCGTACGGCGAGCGGCAGTACAGCGCCGAGGATCTCGGAGGCCACCGCTGGACCTTCTCCGAGTCGATCGCCGACGTCGACCCCGCCTCCTGGGGTGCGACGTCGATCAACATCGCATAGCGCCGGAATCGGTAGGCAGAGGCGCCGCGCACAACGCGCGCGGCGCCTCGCCCGTCCTCAGCGAAGGTGGAACGTCCCCGTGCCTCGAGCCTACGCCGCGTCAGCGAACGCCTCGCTGCGAAAGCCTCAGCCTTTCTCCCGCGGCTTCGAGGGACCGCGCTGCTTCCGAGCTGCCGGACGGGTGCTGCTGCCGGCAGCGCGCAGTGGCGACTCGGCCCTCCACGTCGGCTCACGCCCCTGCGCGCGGAAGGCGTCGACCGTCTTGAGGTAGCGGTGGATCTCCTCGACGAGCGCCTCGACCTGTCGTTTCGTCACCCGTGCTGCCATGTCGGACGCCACTGTGCGCCCGCCCGCTAACGGCTGGCCTCCGGACGTGGCAGGTGCTACAACCGGCACAGGGTGGAGTTCGGGGTTCTCGGACCGCTACGCGCGGCCGACGGTGAGCGCGAGATCGTTCTGCAAAGACAGAAGCACAGGGCGCTGCTCGCGTTCCTCGTCCTGCACGCGGGCGAAGTCGTCTCCACGGACCGGTTGCTCGACGAGCTGTGGGGTGAGAGCCCACCGCCGACTGCCAGGAACTCGCTCCAGAACTACGTCTCGCAGCTCCGCAAGCTCCTCGGCGCGGAGGTCCTTCGGACGCGGCCGCCCGGCTACGTCCTCGACGTGGAGCCTGAAGCCGTGGACGTCCGCCGGTTCGTGCGCCTGCTCGAGAGCGCCCGCGGCCAGGCGGCGACTGAGCGCGCGGAGACGTTGCGGCAAGCCCTGGCACTGTGGCGCGGCCCCGCGCTCGCGGATCTCGAGTTCGAGTCGTTTGCGCTGAACGAAGCGCCGAGGCTCGACGAGCTTCGTGCGGCCGCCGAGGAAGAGCTCGTCGCGGCGGAGCTCGAGCTCGGGAAGCACGCGGAGCTGGTGTCTCGAATCGAGGAG
>WNGA01023936.1_pt1 | contig 10478 bp, 10 predicted proteins | sample 5400061 | NCBI WGS metagenome assembly WNGA01 (sample SAMN13153366, study PRJNA577476) | soil metagenome | isolation source: 100 cm soil or saprolite under grassland replicate 2 | place: USA:California | collected 2016-06-15
CTTCAGCTGAGAAATCGATAGCGAGGACGGCGGGCGGGCCGGCCCGACCGCACCCACTCGGAGACAGCCAAGACCGGCCACCGGTTCACGCCGCGAGGGCGAACCATCTAAGCTTTCCCTAGACCGATCCTGCACTTTCGGGAGGATCACCGGAATGGAGCGACGGTTCGATCTCGTCGTGGTGGGAACAGGGGTGACCTCTGTGGTGGCCTCTCGGTGTCGTGAGGCGGGCTGGACGGTCGCCGTGGTCGACTCGCGCCCCTTCGGGGGTACCTGTGCGCTACGTGGCTGCGTGCCCAAGAAGATCCTGGTGGGAGCGGCCGAGGCCGTCCATGGCGCGCGGGACATGGCCGACATGGGAGTGCCGGCGGCCTCGCTGACGATCGACTGGCCGGCGCTCATGCGCTTCAAGCGGTCGCTCGTCGATCCGACCCCGCTACGCACGGAACAGGCGTGGGCGAAAATGGGCGTCGAGCAGTTCCACGGGCGTGCGCGCTTCGTCGGCCCCTTCACGCTCGCCGTCGGCGACGACAGCCTGGCTGGCCGCCGGGTGCTGATCGCGGCCGGCGCCATGCCGGCGCCGCTGAAGTTCCCCGGGGCCGAGCGGCTGGCGACGAGCGAGGACTTCCTGAATCTCGACCGGATGCCGCCCCGCATCGTGTTCGTCGGTGGCGGCTACATCTCATTCGAGTTCGCTCACGTGGCTGCCCGCGCGGGCGCCGAGGTGACGATCCTGCACCGGGGCGCGCGGCCGCTCGAGGGCTTCGATGCCGGCCTGGTGGAGCTGCTCGTGCGCCGCACGCGTGAGCTCGGGATTCGCGTGGAGCTGGACATCGAAGTCCTCGGCGTCGACAGCGGTGGGGGCGGCCTGACCGTCCGTGGTCGCCAGCGCGGAACGGAGCGCCGCTTCGAGGCCGACATGGTCGTCCACGGCGCCGGCCGCGTGCCCGAGCTCGACGACCTCGACCTCGACGCTGCGGGCGTGCAGCATGAGAAGCGCGGCGTCACCGTGAACGAGTACTTGCAATCCGTCTCCAATCCCGCGGTGTACGCCGGTGGCGATGCCGCCGCCAGCGGGCCGGCGCTCACCCCGAAGGCCGACCACGACGCAGGCGTGCTCGTCACCAACCTGCTGGAAGGCAACCGTCGCGCGGTCAATTACGAGGGCATCGCCTCGGCAGTCTTCACCATCCCGCCGCTGGCCTCGGCGGGCCTCACCGAGGACGCTGCCCGTGCCGCCGGCCTGAAGTTCCGCACGAGCTGGCAGGACACCTCCGGCTGGTTCAACACACGCCGGGTGGGCGAGACCGCGTCAGGCTTCAAGGTCCTGATTGAGGAGGGCACCGGCCGCATCCTGGGGGCGCATCTCCTTGGGCCCCACGCCGCCGAGGTCATCAATCTCTTTGCCATCGCCATCCGGCTGCGGATCCCGGCCGACGACCTGCGGCAGGTGATCTTCGCCTATCCCACCAACGGCTCCGACATCCGCTTCATGCTCTGACGGGACGTTTTCGCTGGGCACGCCGGCGGGGGTGAAAGGAGTTGTGATGAAGCGGTCCGATTGAACGCGTACTGTAAACGAGATCTGAAAGGCACCAAACTTGTCAACCTTCCCGTCGAAGCAACCGGCGACCTGCTTGTAGGCCCCACCGACGTTTTTCGTTCTCGGAAAGCCCACACGAGGGCTAAGTATGTGATTTGCCGTAAGCAGGATAATTGGAGCGCCTCTTGCTGCGTAGAGCACTTGGAGGTCCCCGCCATATGCTCGATCGATCCCGGATGCTGGCCGCGGCGCTAGCTGCCCTGCCGACACGTACGGAAAAGGACTTGCAATGGGTGCCGAAGGGGTCGTGGACCTGACGATACGAACGGGAGCAACGGATTGACGACGCACCACCTGTGTCCAAAGTGTCAGAGCAAGGCGATCGCCCGTGTCTTATGCGGAGACGTTCTCCAGCGCCTATTGCTGAGGTTTCGTCGCAAACGAAATTATCGATGCCTCTCCCGAGCATCAGCATTCAGGGTGCGCAGAGCTGCTTTGATTGGAGGGCTGGCCCTGTCCTTTCTCTCGGAATTTGGTTTTGCCCTGGAACTCGATTGGAACGATGCGATGAATGCCGCCTCGAGAGCCCTTGCCGAATCACGGTACGCGGAAGCGGAGCGGTGGCTCCGAACCGCCGTGAAGGAAGCAGAGACGTTCGGGCCGGAGGACCGGCGGCTGGGGATGACTCTCAGCAGCCTGGGTGCGGTGGTCGCGTATCGAGGGGCGTACGCGCAGGCGGAGCCGCTCTACCAGCGGTCCCTGGCAATCATGGAGAAGGCGATGGGGCCTGGGCACGTGCGAGTGGCCGACGGCCTCACTGGGCTGGCCCAGATGTTCCAGATGCAGGGTAAGGTTACGGAAGCGCAGCAGCTCCTCGAACGGGCGCTGGCGATTCGGAAGAAGGTCCTGGGCCCCGACCACCCCGACGTAGCCGATGGCCTGAACAATCTGGGAGCACTCTATAACTCACAGGGAAACTATGAGAAAGCCGAGCTCGTATATCAGCGATCGCTGGTCATCCTGGAGAAGATCTACGGCCCTTTTCATCTACGAGTCGCCAACGCGGTCAGCAATCTTGGGAGCGTCTATGGATCAGCAGGGAGGGCCGCAGAAGCCGAGCCGCTCTTGAAGCGAGCCCTGTGGATTCGCGAAGCAGCCCTTGGGCCGCAGCATGGGGATGTGGCGGCCAGCCTCGACATCCTCGGCGTATTCTACGTCTCTCAGGGCAAGTATCCCGCCGCCGAAGTAACCCTCAAGCGCGCCTTGACGATCCAGGAGAAGGTTCGAGACCAAAATCCTTCTCAGATGGCCACCACCCTGGGCCACCTGGGCGCCCTGTATGAGGCGCAGGGCAAAGTCGCCGAGGCCGAGTCGCTTCTCGAGCGAGCCTTGGCCAACTGGGAGAAGACGCTTGGTCCCGAGCATCCTGTTCTCGCGGACAGCTTGACCAACCTGGGAAGGCTGTACAGGGCACGGGGTGAATATGCCAAAGCGGAGGTTGTATACCTTCGAACGCTGGATATCCTGGAGAAGGCGTACGGGGCAGACAACCCCAGGGTCGCCAATGCCGTCGGCAACCTCGGGAGTCTCTATGTGGCCAGCGGAAGGACGGCGGAGGCAGAGCCACTCCTGAAGCGCACCGTGACGATCCGGGAAGCCGCCCTCGGACCGGAGCATCCGGGCACCGCGGCCGGCCTTGCCAATCTCGCGACGCTGTATCGTACCCAGGAACGGTTCGCGGAGGCGGAGCCTGTTCTGAAGCGGGTACTGACGATCCTGGAAAAGTCTGGGGGCCTGGAGCATCCGCAGATCGCGAGCGTCCTTGACCATCTCGGCGCTCTCTACGAGGCGCAGGGCAAGTACGTCGAGGCTGAACCGCTCCTCAAGCGCTCGCTGGCCATTCAGGAGAAGGTCAGAGGTCCTATGGCACCCGAGCTCGCCGCGAGCCTCGACACCTACGCCGCATTGCTCGCCAAGATGCATCGGAAGGACGAAGCGGCAGAGATGAAAGCGCGGGCCAACGAACAGGACATCCCTAGCACCGGCTCCTGGTCCTGCTCCGAAGACCCCCTCCCAAGTCCCGTGACGCCCACGGTCACCAGCGTCCGGTCAATCCAGTCGGTTTTGGCACAGCCAGTAGCTGATAGTAGGAGTGAGGCCGCGCTCAATAGCTGGGCGGTGAACTTCATCCGCCGGGACCCTTGTGGGGATAAGGAGTGCCTAGCCGTACATCGGAGCGGGAGTACAGGGAGAGCGGCCATCGGGTCGGGTCCATAGGAGCCCTCCTTCCAGGCTGGGCGGGAGTCTAGCAGAGAGAGCCGCACCTCTGCCGAGGTCAGGCTGTTGGGCTGAGCCGAGGGACGCCTACCCAGCAGGAGGCTGCTACCCGCTGGACAGGCTTGGCCCGCTACTTAGGTATCTGGGCGACCAGCAAATAGGGCTCCGGTTCATAACTGGACCGAGTCCCAGGAGATTCGGATCGGTAAGCCTCCCGCAGGCGTTCACGCTGGTCGTCGCGCGATCATGCAAGCGATTTCGGGGGCATCCGGCCCTCGGTCGATCGATGGGGTCAAGAGCTCAGGACCGAAGAGTGGAGAGGGTGCAGGCGGTACTGAACGGCGGAACCAGTGGCGGCATGATGACTTCGGGCTTCGACGTGGCATGAGTGAGGGCGGTCACGACGTGCTGGTGCCCTCGCCGGGCCCGCGCCTCTTAGAGCGTGCGGCGGCCGGTACCCGTGCGCCGATGCGTCCCTCTGCTTACGCCACAGCTTCTCCAGCCAATTCGAACTCGCCAAGGTCCAACGACGTTGGTGGCCCCAACGGGATTCGAACCCGTGTTTGGTCACGGTCACGTTTTTGCCAGTAATCTCTGCGGATGCCTAAAACATCACTCGAAGGTTCGCTGGTTCATTGCGGGGGGCCCGCAGCCGGCAAACAAGCCGCTCGAGCGTGAAGGTGTAGTGGGCGATGCGCGGGTCGTGCGGGTCCTACCTGCTACTTCCTCGCTACGAGCCCGTCGGCCGGGCTCAGAGCAGCTGGCCGCAGCACCAGTGGCAGGAGCAGGAATACGAACGCGATCAAGAACAGGCTTCCCATCGCCCACAACACGGACGGAACTCCCCAGCGGTCGATCCCGTAGCCCACGAGGGGGCCCAGGAGCGCAAACAACCCGCGGGTTCCGAGATTCGCCATGGAGATCACAGTGGCGCGGAACGCGGAGGAGATCTTCTCGTTGAGCGCATTCAGGAAGAGCACCCCTCCCAGGCCCCGGCCCACCTGGCCCAGGGTCCCGAGCAAGATCCCGCCCCACCCGAGGAACGACGCCATCCCGAAGCACGCGATGATCGGCAGCACGCCGGCCGCGGCGAGCAAGGGGCGCTGGCCAAACCTCGCGGTCCCCGGCGCGGCGGGCTTCCCGGCGAAGCCGAAGATGAGGCTGTACACGGCCAGCAGGACGCCGAACAAGGCCAGAGGCACCCCGCTCGCCTGCCAGTACTTCTGGTTCACCCAGAACATCACGAGCCCGCCGGCCCCCGAGGCGACCAGGTTGAGGAACGCGAGCCGCGTCGCGGCGTCGCCGACCAGAGTGGTGGAGAGCACCTCCTTGAACTCGGCGGACGGCTTCTTCCCCCTGTCCGGGGCGGCAGGAGGCTCGGTGATGCTCAGCACGAGGAGCAACGGGATCCAGCTCAGCACCGCGTTGGCCCACAGCAGATGCCCATAGGACAGGGCGACGACCACCCCTCCCAGCAGCGCGCTCGCCGTCGCCCCGATCTGCGCCGCGAGCTTCGCGTTTGCCAGGAGGGCCATCCCCCCGGCCTTTTCGCCGCCCGTCGCGAGGTGCGAGTCGTAGAGGAGCGCCACGTCGCCTCCGGAGATCATGCTCAGGGCGATCCCCATCGTGAGGTGGTAGAAGAGGAACCCCTCGTAGCTGCTCCACAGCGGGAGGAGCGAGAAGCTTATCGCCTTGAGCACGGAGCCCAGCAGCAGCGTCTTCCTCCGTCCCCACTGGTCCGAGAGCAGCCCGGACGGCACCTCGCCGCAGACGATCACGATCGCGAACACCGCCTGCAGCTCCATGAACTGCCGCATGCTGATCCCCTGGGCCGCGAGATAGGGGACCCACAGGGCGATCACGATCATGAACTGATCGAAGAAGGAGAACGCGTAGAGGAGCGGGATGTTCTTCTTCATGGGCCCGGCCTCGTCCGACGCGTGTCAATCCGGGCGGACGGCCATGATCGAGAGCGAGATCTGCACCCGCTCGCCGAGATACGCGCCGCCCGTGTCCATGGCAGCGTTCCAGGTGACCCCGAACTCGCGGCGGTCGATCGCCGTCTCGGCCCGGAAGGCGGCGGCCATCTTCTTGGCGAACGGGTGCATGGCCTGACCGAGATAGCGCACGTCCAGGACGACCGGCCGGACCACGCCATGGATAGTGAGGTCGCCCGTCACCTTCCACTGCGCCGGGTCAGCGGCCTCGACGCGGGTGCTCCTGAACGTAATAGCCGGATGGTCCTTGCCGCCCAGCAGGTCGGGGTCCATGAGACGGCTCATGAGCCGGTCGTTCGTCACGTCGACGCTCTGCACCGGGATCGACGCGTTGACGGATGCGGACGCCGGCCGGTCCGGGTCGAACTCGAGCGTGCCCTCCAGGGCGCGAAAGCCCGTTCGGTACGTCGAGAAGCCCATGTAGTCGAGCGAGAACTCGACGCTCGAGTGCACCGGGTCGATGGTCCAGGTGGAAGACGTGGTCGCCATGATGGCCTCCTCCTCTGCTTGGCACAGCGGGCTAGTTCTGGCCGGGCCGCCGGCGCTGCTCGGACCGCGGCTCGCGCAATAGCTGGTGGAAACGCCAGCGATGGCCCTCGGGGTCGAGCGCCTCGTAGGTGCGATGGCCCCATTGAGCCTGGGTACGCAGCTCGTTGGCGATCCGTGCACCCGCGGCTACCGCGCGCTGATAGTGCGCATCGACCTCGTCGACGTACACGCTGATGTACTGGCTCTCGACACCGCCACTCTGGGGGCTGACCGCGCCGTGACCGCCCTGCTCGCCGATCCCGACGACCGCGCCGCCGAACTCGACCATCGCGTGGACGAGCACGCCCGCGTTCACGAGCCGCTCGGTCCGGATCTCGCGGAACCCGAACGCGCGCTCTAGGAACGTGAGCGCGGCGTGGATGTTCTCGTACGGAAGCTGGGGCACGATCGTCCGCCGGCGCGCTGGCGCGGCCTCCTGCTGGACCGCCGTCTCCTGCCGGATCGCTTTCATGAGCACAGCTTTCCCCCGCTCGAGCGCAGTCGGCTCGACGGCGGCCTCGCGCCGCAGCTTCCTCAACAGGTCCACGGGCCTCATCGCGCCTTCACCTTGCTTTCCCCGCCCGCCTCGAGCAGTTCGCGGAGGTGCGCGCGGGCGCGGTTGAGGCGTGAGCGCACCGTGCCAACCGGCAGCCCGAGCGCCTCGGCCACGCTCTGGTAGGAGAGGTCCTCCCACGCGAAGAGCAGGAGGGCGTCGCGCTCGCCGTCGGGCAGCGCCTCGATCGCGTCGACCGCACGCGGGAAGAGCAGGCGGGCATCGAGGGCCGCGGTGCCCGCGCGCCTGTCTGCCGCCTCGCCAGCCGCCGCCAGCTGGGCGCTCACGCGCAGCCGCCGGGCCTCGCCGCGCCGGTGCTTCAGGAGCAGGTTCGAGCCGATCCCGTACAGCCACGGGAGCGCGCTCTCGCGGGAGGCTTCGAACGTCTTGCGCCGCTCGAATGCGATCCGGAAGAGCTCGCCGACCAGCCCCTCGGCGACCCTTGCGCCCGCCCGGCGGCCCAGGAAGCGCAGCAGGGTGGCCGCGTGGCGGTCGTAGATCAGCCCGAAGGCCTCGGGCACGCCCAGCGAGCGGCCAATGACCTCCGCGTCCGAGGGAGAGCCCATCGCCATCTCTTTCCCGATCGCGGGGTTGGGTTCGCGGGCCAGGGAAACGCGATCTGTACCAGGCGGCCGCTTCGAACAGCTCGCCTGCTAACTACGCGAAAACCTGTGGGCCGTCAAGGACACGCCCGTTTCCGGCTCCCGCGCTGGCCTCGGGCGGAGCCACGGGCGTATCGTGAGCGCTCGACGGGCGACACGCCGGGAGCGGAAGGACCGTGGCAAGAGCTGGGGTAGACAAGTTCGATTCGAGGCCAAGCGTCGCGGCGATGCGATGCGGCATCAGCAAGGCCTGGTGGAATCGGTGCCTGGCGCCGCAGCCGGAAACGCGCGTAGAATCTTCTCACGACGCGGCACACTTCACCACATCAAGGAGAACACGATGGCCGATCGCGCGTACGTTGCCGAGAACGAAGTCGAGCGCAAGCGCCTGGCGTCTCTGGTGGCGCGGCTGAGCGATCAGGACCTGGCCCGCCCCATGCCCGGCGGGTGGACCGTCGCGTCCGTCCTCGGCCACGTGGCGTTCTGGGACCAGCGGATCATCGCCCTCATCGAGGCGTGGCGGAAAGCCGGCGTGGGCACACCGCCCAAGGACGTCGACGAGAGCCAAGTCGACTGGATCAACGACGCGACCAAGCCGCTGCTGCTCGCCGTCGCGCCCCGGCGCGCCGCGGAGCTGACGCTGAGCATCGCGGAGACGACGGATCGGATGCTGGCCGAGCTGCCGGAGGACTTCCTGGCCGCCAATGGCAAGGCCGGGTCGCCCGTCAATGTGCACCGGGCCGAGCATCGGCGCGAGCACATCGACGAGATCGAGACCGCGCTCAAGTCCTAGGGCCGTCGGTCACCCTGGCCGGACGTCCAGAACGAAATCGAAGGTGCCGTGCTTGCCCTGTTGGGCGTCGCGAAGCTTCATCAGCAGCTCGGACTCGAAGATCCCGTCCCGCCGATTGGCGGCCTCTCCGGGAAAGTAGAGCTGCGTGGTGAGCGGCGGCCGATTGGGTGCGGCGACCGTCACGTGAATGTGCCGTGTCCGGCCCGGATAGAGGCCGGGCACGATGGTCTCGAGGCGGTAGCGACCGGCGCCGTCGGTGAGCTGATGCCCCCGCAGGCGATAGCCGGCATTGTCGTACTGCCCGCGGTCGTCGGCTTGCCAGAAGTCGACGGTGGCCCCGGGAATGGGCGCGCAGGCCGTCGTCAGGACCACGCCCTCGACCACGAGGCGCGGGCCGGACATCCCCGGCTCGAGAAGCGACGCGCGAAGCGGTGAGCTCGCCTTGAAGTACGGCCCTTCCGTCTGAGGCGGGGTGAGCCCGCCGCTGTCCCCGCACGCCGGCGTCGGCCGCGCCCGCGCTTGGCCCCGCGCATCCGGTACCACCGCCATTGCGGCCGCCGTCCCCGCGAGCGCCGCCGCGAGGAAGTCTCGGCGGCGCAGTCCACCCTGTCGTTCACCCATCGCTCGTCCTCCTCGTTCCCAGTAGGCCACGGCGATGCCCCGCCCACAAGCCACGCCCGGCCGATCGTGCCTGTGGCACTGGGGCAAGTTGCGAGCCAGACGAGGCGCGAGCGCCGTGGCAGCTGTGGCAGCGGGGATGGGACCCATGGACGGAGCGACCGCTGCCGGAGGTCGTTTCGTGTTGCCTATCCTCCAGACGCTGTCCACAATCATTTGTTTTCGAACTGCTCTTCCCCTGAAGGGCATCTCGTAGAAAAGTGAATGCCGTTCGTTAGCCAGGAGCGATGGGGGGATCGTGAGGCCGACGCCTTCGCGATGAGGTTGATGCCGATATCGGTACTACTTGCGTGCTCGCACATGACGCAAGTCAGTTCTGCCATCGCCTGCATCACTCGCCTGTCGGCCAGTTCTCAGACGTCGCACACTTGGTGCCCATCTTCGGCTTTCTGCCGCATAGGAAATCCACGAAGGCACCTGCTCCGCCTCCACCGCCTGCGCGAAGTCCCGGGTGGCCGCGGGATCCGAGCCGATGTCGGCCTGGGGGAAGATGGTGCTGATCTTCATGCCGGTCTAGACACGTCGTGCGTCTCCTTGACCGAATATCCCATAGGGGCGGACGAAGAGCACGCCGAGCAGCAGCACGTAGGGGGCCACGCTGCTGAAGCCCGCGCCCACCACGGGGTCCACGTAGCCCGCGGTGAGGCTCTCCAGGACCCCGATGATCACCGCGCCCACGATGCTGCCGGGAATGCTGTCGAGCCCGCCGATCACGACGATGGGGAACACCTTGAGGCCCAGCAGCGCCACGCCGAAGCCGACCCCGGCGACCAGCGTCCAGAGGGTGCCGGCTAGCACCGCGAGCAGCCCCACCAGGCCCCACGTGATCGCCAGATGGCGGTTGACGTCGATCCCCACGGAGAGCGCCACCAGCTGATCGTCGGCGAGCGCGCGGAGCGCCACACCCATCCGGCTCCAGCGGAAGAACGCGCTCACCCCGGCGATCGCCACGATGGCCACGACTAGCGCGATGAGGCGGCTCAGCGGAATGGAGATGTCGAGGATGACCAGGGGTTCCTCGGGAATCGGCAGCGGAAGCCGCGCGGGGGCGTGCGCGAAGAGGAACGGCGCCGTGCCACGCATCAGGGCGCCGAGCCCGAGCGTCACCATGATCACGCCGATCAGGGGCTGGCCGATCAGCCGCCGCAGCACCACGCGGTTGAACCCGAGGGCGAAGGCGACCATGGCGGCGGCGGCGAAGCCGAGCGCGGCGACCACGCCGAGCCCCGCGCCGTGCGCGCCGACCGCGGCCAGGCGCGAACCGTACATCAGCCACTCGCCGAGCGCGAAGTTGATCATACGCGAGGCCTTGTAGACCACCACGAAGGCGAGCGCGATGAGGGCGTAGACCGCGCCGGCGAGCACACCGTCCACGACGAGGGAGACGAGGAAGAGCACGGCGTGAGCCTACCACCGGAGGCGGGGCCACGCGGAGCGGGCGGCGGCGCTAGGCGCCCTTCGGCTTCGGCGCGGCGACCGGCTTGACGGTCATCCCCGCCTGCACGCC
>WNGA01016012.1_pt1 | contig 10477 bp, 6 predicted proteins | sample 5400061 | NCBI WGS metagenome assembly WNGA01 (sample SAMN13153366, study PRJNA577476) | soil metagenome | isolation source: 100 cm soil or saprolite under grassland replicate 2 | place: USA:California | collected 2016-06-15
TGGTGTTCTAACTCAAATAACGTAGCCCGATAGCGAAAGAGTGACTCTCTCGCCCTGGCTGGGTCTGGTCAAACGGGCTTGTTCACATCTCCCAAGCCCCCACCATAGCCGCTAGGCTTGGTGGCGGGTGTTTGACTCTGTTTCTACTTGAGGATTCCGGCGAGGTCAATCGGGAAAAATACGGGATTGTCGGGAGGCGTCTACTGATGGAGGTCGCCCGGCGGGGGCGAAACGGAGACCAGCCCTATCTTGATCGCGTATTGCAACAGTTCGGCGTTGGTTTGGACGCCTAGCGCCTCCATCATTTCGTATTTATGAGATTCGACCGTCCGGGCCGAAATGTTGAGAACGGAAGCGACCTCCTTCATCGTGCGGCCTTCGGCGATGAGCTGCAGCACTTCGCGCTGGCGCGGCGTCAGTTTGACGACCGGCTGGTCCGGCTGGCGGGCGGCGTCAATCAGGAAGCTCAACACATCTTTGGTGATCAGCGGCGTGACATAGGCGTGGCCTTTGATCACCTCGTGAATGGCGGCGATGAGTTCTTCACCGGCGGAGGACTTGAGCAAGTAGCCGGAAGCGCCTGCCCGAAAAGCCTCGGCCGCGAGTTGCGCCTCGGCATGCATGGTCAGGAAGACGATCTTTGCCGTAACCCCCTCCCGCTTGAGCTGGCGCGCGGCGTCGAGACCGTTCAGCAGCGGCATGGAAATGTCCGCGACAATCACGTCGGGCTTGAGTTTCTGCGCGGCGTCCAAAAGCGCGCGTCCGTCGCTGACCGCGCCGACAAATTCGAACTCGTCTTCAAGCAAACTTCGCAATCCTTCCGCCACGATGGTGTGATCATCAGCCAACAATACCCTTGGTTTGCTCATGCTCCCCCCTCAATGGAATTTGCGCTCTCAGCTCAGTCCCCGCGCCGGGTCGTGTCGTCAATAAGAAATTGCCATGCAGCAACTTCACTCTCTCTTCCATACTGACCAGCCCTAGCCCGCGGCATTCCCGCGCCTGCCCCGGGTCGAACCCGACGCCTTGATCGGCGACGCGCAACTCGATGGCGCCGTTAACGCCGGACAGCGTCACGACGGCTCTCCGAGCGCCCGAATGCCTGGCGACGTTACGCAATGATTCCTGCGCCACCCGGTAAAGGCAGAGCGCCGCTTCCGGCGGTACGGCTTCGAACCCGTCCCCGATGTCGAGCGCGACGGCAATCCCTTCCCGGTCGGAAAACTCCGCGCAATAAGAATTCAACGCGGCGGGAAGGCCGACATGCTGGAGGATGGAAGAGTGTAACTCGTGCGAGACTTGCCGGATGCGTTCGGAAAGCAGGTCCGTCTTGTTCTGCAGCTTGACGATTTGTTCCTGAACAGCGGCGCCGGCGTCAGGGAACTGGCGCTTGAGGCGGCTGATGCCGATGGCCAGCGCGGCCACCTGTTGGTTCAAGTCGTCATGCAGCTCGCGCGCAATGTGTCTGCGCTCTTCCTCCTGTGAGGCGATCAACCGTCCGGCAAGGTCTTCTATCCGGGCATAGCTTTTGCGAAGAGCCTCCTCGCTCTCGCGCAACGCCCACTCGGCCTCCTTGCGTTCGGTAATGTCCACGATCAAGCCGCTCACTCTCAGACACTGACCGCCTTCGTCATAAACGGGCTTGCCGCGCCCTTCCACCCAATGCACGCTCCCGTCAGACCAGATGATGCGGTACTCGCAGCGGTACTCTCCCTTCTCCTCGATCGCTCTACTCATCGTCTCCGTCGCCAACGGCAGGTCGTCCGGGTGCACCCGGTCAGCCCAGGTTTGATAATCCGGCTCGACGCTAAATGGCTTGAGGCCCATGACCGTGTAATGCTCCTTGGACCACTTGACGGCGTTGGTTCTCGCGTCCCATTCCCAGGCCCCCATGCGTCCCGCTTCGAGCGCTAGCCGCAGCCGTTCTTCGCCCTCGCGCCGCTCCTCCTCGGCCTGTTTGCGTTCAGTGATATCACGCCCGACCGCCTGAAATTCAACGACCTTTCCGTTTGCGTCGAGGATTGCGTGATCGACCCACTGCTGCCAGCCGATGCTGCCGTCGGGCAGCAGTACCTCGTGTTCATCCATCTCTACGCGCGGGTTTTCGACTAACGATTCGATGTGTTTACGAGCGACTTCGCGCGCCGGCTCGGGGATGAGTTCGAGGAATTTCGTGCCGATGAGATCTTCCCACGTCTTGCCAAAATACCGGCAGTAGGCGTCGTTGACGAAAGTCAGCGTAGTGTCAGGCAGGTAGCGGCAGATCAACTCGGTCTGGCTCTCCACCACGCTACGATACCGCTCCTCGCTTTCGCGCAGCGCCTCTTCTGCCTGCTTGCGCTCGGCGAACTGTCCGATCTGGCTGCCAATGCTGGCCATCATCTGGAGCAGGTCTTCATCAGGCTCTCGGACCTCTCGGCTGAAGAACACCATAACGCCGAGCATCTCATCGCCAAGGAGCGCCGGAAAACCAAATCCGTTGTGCAAGCCTGCTCTTCGGGCCAACGATGCGCGCGGGAAGCTACTATCGGCGACATCATTAATCCAGACGGGCTGGCGGCTTTTCCAGACGCGGCCGGGTAAGCCGACGCCGGGCGGGAAAATGAATTGACGGCTGGCGGAGACGAATTCCGCCAACTCCATCGATGGCTGGCCCCAGCTTTCAAGGAAGGTCAGGTGATCGGCTTCGCGGTCCACTAGCCAGATCTCGCCGAATTCCCAGCCGAGAGACTCGCAGATCACCTGAAGAAGTCGCGACGCGGCTTCGGCGACCGAAGCCGCTTCCGAGAGGATGTGCGAGATGGCATATTGGGTGTTGAGCCGCAAGTAGGTCCGCTTGCGTTCACTAATGTCAACGATCAAGCCGCTCACTTTCAGGCATTGCCCATCTTCGCCGTAAGCGGGCTTGCCGTGCCCTTCCACCCAGCGCAAGCTCCCGTCAGGCCAGATAATTCGATACTCGTAGCGGAAATCTCTCTTCTCCTCAATCGCCTTTCTCATCTCCTCGTTTGCGACCGGCAGGTCATCCGGATGCACCCGGTCGGCCCAGGTGTGATAGTGCGGCTCAAGGTTGAAGGGGGAGAGGCCCATGATCGTGTAAGTCTCCTTGGACCACTTGACGGCGTCGGTTCTCGTATCCCGCTCCCAAACCCCCATGCGCCCCGCTTCGAGCGCATGCCGCAGTCGCTCTTCGCTCTCACGCAGCGCCTCTTCGGCCCGCTTGCGGTCTTCGATGTCAGTGTTCGTCCCGTACCACTTGATGATATTCCCTTCCTGATCGAGCTGCGGTAATGCGCGCGCCAGAAACCAGCGGTACTGGCCGTCAAAGCCCTTCAAACGTATTTCGACCTCATAAATCCCCTTCTGCGATGAAGCGTCTCGTATCGCATTAACCACGCGTTCATGATCATCGGGGTGGAGCGCGGTCATCCACCCCTTGTAGCGCGCTTCTTCGATTGTCATCCCGGTGTAATCGAGCCAGCGCTGATTGCGGTAATCGGCTATGTTACCTGGGAATCCGGTCCAGACATGTTGCGGGATGAGTTCTGTCAGCAGACGCAACTGCGCCTCACTCTCCATTAGCCGGTCTTCGGCCTGTTTGCGTTGAGTAATGTCCTGAACGATAAGGGCCAGGTAATCAACTGTTCGGTCTGCGCGACGCGCGCATCGCGCGGAAATGCTCGTATAAACGATGCGCCCGTCGCGATGTATGAACCGCTTGTCCATCACATAGCCTTCGGTCTTACCCCTCAAGGTCTCGTCCAGCAGCCGGATGTTTTCAGCCACGTCATCGGGATGCGTCACGTCAACCCAGCTCATTCCCGTCAACTGATCCATCGAATAACCAAGGATATCGCAGAGCTTTTGATTGACCTCGACAAATCGGCGGTCGGGCGATGTGATCGCCATGCCGATCAGCGGCAATTCAAAGTAGCTCCGGAGCCGCTCTTCAGCTCGCTTGCGGTCGGTGATGTCCATATTGACGCCGAGCATGCGCGCCGCCTGCCCGGCCTTGTCCAACAAAGCTTTCCCCTTGCCCATCACCCAATGAATGCTCCCGTCCTGATGGATCGTGCGGAATTCGATATCATAGGGAGCGCCCTGATTGATGGTCCGTGTGATCGCCTGTGAGACTGCCGGACGGTCGTCCGGGTGGATCAGGTCGAAGAATAATTCTGTCGTCACAGCCGATTTGCCGCCGGCGAAGCCGAAGATTTGTCGCATCTCGTCTGACCATTTCAATTCGTCGGTGTCCAGGCGCCAATCCCAGGCGCCCATGTTCGCCGCGCTTAAGGCCAGCTTGAGGCGCTCTTCGTTATCGCGCAACGCCTCTTCCACACGCCGACGCCTGGCCCGCTGAGCAAGCAGGGCGAAGATCAGCAACCCCTCAACTGCGCATAACGAGACGACGCCTATGATCCGCCATTTATAATGGTTCCAGAAGGAAGGCTCTTTGAACTTGATGACGCTGCCAGGCGGCAACCGATCTTCGCTGATGCCCCAGCGCCGTAGTTGGCGCCAGTCAACCACGTTTATATTCGGCTTCACCTCGGCGACTGGAATCCGCTCGGGATTTTCCCCGCGCAGCGTCCGCAACGCCAACTCTGCGGTTTGTCGCCCCACAAGCTCGACGCTAACCAAACTGCCTCCCACAATCCCATGGTCTATAGTCACATCATACCAACTATAAATGGGGGCGTTCGCCACCGAGGAGATTTTGCCCAAAGCGTCTAATGGAATGAACCTATTCCCGGCGCCGTCCTCAACCAGCGATAGGAAATAGATGATCGAATCTTCCGGCGTCTTCGCTACCACCCCTTGCATGTCTTCCAGTGGTAGCCTAGTCAGGTAAGTGAACGCGAGTCTGCCTTCATACTCCTGAAACTGCCGGCGGGCAATGTTCTCGAAGTATTTTTCGAACCCGGACGCCCCGCAGACGACAAACACCCGCTTGACCTCCGGCTGCAACCTGAGGGCGAGATCGAGCGTGCTTTTCAAATCTATCTTAACAATCAGGCCGGTAGAGTTCGGGATGGGACGCAAATCCCCGTAGCCGGTGAAGACGACCGGCGCGCCTGGAAAGACTTCGGCTCCGTGCCGCGCCACAAACTCAAAAGTAGCATTGCCCGAGGCGATAATCAGGTCGAAACGCTGCTCCGCGTACTTGCGGCGGAGGAAATCGCGCAGCGCCTCTTGATATCCCGGCTCCGGAAAGCGCGCGACATCGATGTATTCAGCGTAGTAATCGAGGCGCCCGGCCAAACCATCGCTGAGTGTCTTTTGATAAACTCTTTCAAGAGCGTCGGTGAAAGGCAGCTCTTTTCTCAAAGTGTAGAGAATCAGCGCCCTTTTCTGCGTCTCACGGTCAGCCTTGGCCGGGGCTTGCGCCGGAGCCGTTCCGATACCCGCAATCGCGCATATAAGGCCAAGCAGAACTGTCTTCATTTTTTTCCCTTCCGCCGGGGACTCGATCTTTATTTTCCCCCTGCCAGATCAGCCCTGCGTTTGATGATGTAGGCGCGGATCGCCTCGACATCATCGGCGCTCAGCCATTTGCCGAACGCCGGCATCCCGCGCGACGAATAATCGCCGTCGAGTACGATCTCCTTGTACATCTTGAAGACCTCCGGCTTCGACATCGGCAGGGACGCGACAAGGCCGCCGCCTCCGACCGCTCCCACGCCGTGACACACGGCGCACCACTGGGTGAATATCGCGCCGCCTTCATCAATCATTTCAGCCGTCGCTGATGACTCAACCGGCGTCAACGCGGCCGGCGAACGTTTCGGCAGTGCGGCAAGCGGCTCTTTCGCGTCGAGCGCGAAGGTCAACACCCTGCCGACGTTCTGTGTGTCGATGTCGGTTAAGGCGTATCCGCCGACCAGCGCGTAAGACCCGCCCCAGCCCGCCATCACCGACACGTACTGAACGCCGTCAATCTCATAAGTCACCGGCGAGCCGATGACGCCAATGCCGACAGGCGACTCCCACAATTTTTCGCCTTTATCGGCGCTATAGGCGATGAAGCGCCCGTCGGATGTCCCTTGAAAGACCAAATTTCCGGCGGTCGTCAGCGTGCCGCCGTTCCACATCATTTTGTATTGAACCCGCCAGCGTTCTTTCTGCGCGACTGGGTCCCAGGCCAACAGGTGTCCGGGAGACAATTCCGCGGGCGCGTCTTTCAATGGTCCGAAATCAACGCCGGTGTTCCAGGCGCCGGGCCGGTATTTGAATTTCGCGTCAGGAACGTAAAGACCCGTCGTGTCCTGCGCCGGAATGTAGACCAGTCCGGTTTGCGGGTTGAACGACATCGGCATCCAGTTGTGCCCGCCCAACGGCCCCGGCTTCTGAGCTGAAAACTCGGTCTTGTAACGCGCGGAGGGGTTCTCGATTGGCCGGCCGGTTTTTTTATCGACGCCCTTCGCCCAGGTGATCTCGACGTAAGGCTCGGCTGAGATCAATTCGCCCGTGGCGCGGTCCAGCACGTAGAAGAATCCGTTCTTCGGCGCCTGCATCAAGACTTTTCGCCCGCGTCCCCCGATGTTCAGATCGGCCAGGATCATGTGCTGTGTCGCCGTGTAATCCCACGTGTCGCCGGGCGTGGTTTGATAATGCCAGACGAGTTCGCCCGTGTCGGGGCGAAGCGCGAGAATGCAGGAGAGATAAAGATTGTCGCCGCCTTGCGGGCTGCGAATCTGCTGGTTCCAGGGCGAGCCGTTTCCGGCGCCGACGTAAAGCAAATCTAGTTCGGGGTCGTAAGCGAGCGAATCCCAGACCGTGCCGCCTCCGCCCATCTTCCACCACTGGCCCGTCCACGTTTTCGCGGCCTTCTCCAGCGCGGGTGATTCAAACGGCTTCGACGGATCGCCCGGCACGGTGTAGAAGCGCCACGCCTGCTTGCCAGTCTCGGCGTCGTAGGCCGAAACGTACCCGCGCACGCCGTATTCGGCCCCGCCGTTGCCGATGATAACCTTGCCCTTCACGACGCGCGGCGCGCCCGTGATCGTATACGGCTGATTCTGATCGACTGTCGTGACCTGCCAGACGACCTTTCCGTCTCCGGCGTCGAGCGCAATCAGCCGCCCGTCGAGCGCGCCGACATAAACCTTGCCTTTGTATACGCCGACGCCGCGATTGACCACGTCGCAGCAGGCCCGCGCGCCGTATGAGCGCGCAATCTGCGGGTCGTACTTCCACAACTGCCGGCCCGTCTTCGCGTCGAGCGCGTAGACGACGCTCCAACTGCCCGTCGTATACATCACGCCGTCAACGACGATCGGCGTCGCCTCAAGCCCGCGATTGGTCTCGGTGTCGAACGACCAGGCCAGGCCGAGTTTTTGAACATTGCCCGCGTCGATCCGCTTCAGCGGGCTGTAGCGAGCTTCGGAATACGCGCGCCCGTGCGTGATCCAATCGCCCGCGCGCGTGTCTGCTTGCCGTAGCGCCTTGTCATCGATGTTTATAGCAGGTTTTTTCGCCGCGGGCTGACGCTTCTGCGCCTGACGCGCGGGAACCAATAGCGCGCAGCAAAAAAGCAAAGCGATTATGGCGATCTTTGTCTGGCGCTTGAAATGCGCCGCAACGTTAATGTTCATGACTCGCAATCTCCGGATTCGAAAATCGAAGGCTTGATACGCGGGCGGAAAACTACGCCTGACGGAAGGAATCGTCAAGCGGTATGTGATCGAACCTGCCGCAATGGCTGAAGACGGTCTGCGGCAGGCCCAATCCGTTTTATCACAATCGGCTGATCAGCCGTTGGCTTTGATCGTGAGATAAATAACCAGGAGCGTCACCCCGACCGCAACGGCAGCCGCGATGCCGATGATCGCGCCCGTCGAAAGGTTATTCCCTTTCGCCTGTGTGACATCGCCGTAAGCGACTCTGGTCTCAGCGCCGGTCTTTGCGTCTGTGATGAAGAAATTCTCTTCCTCAATTCGGCTGACATAGCCCTTGAGTTTTGTCTTGTCGCGCAGCTTGACGGATATCTTCGCGTCGACGCCGGCGCCGAGTTTTGCGACGCCGTCTTTCACTTTAGCGGCCAACGCCGCCTCCTTCTCTTCCTTCGTCTTGGCCAATGCGGCCGGGGTCGCGAAGAGGGAAAGCAGCAGAGAGCCGACGAGAAACAGCGACAGGTTTATCTTGAACATGGTCTTTCCTCCGGAGTGGTGAATTTCGTTCATGTTCGTGATGGGCAATCGCCATTCCGTGGCAAGCGAAGACTTGCAGCCGTTGCTATCTGCTTACAACAAGGTTGATAGCCGGATTGATGCGGCACAACCGAGAGCGTCGAAGTGACAGTTTTACCGGTCAACCGTCGGTATTTTCCGGCTTTGCCCAGATGTGGAAAGCAACAGCGCAACTCCGCCACCGATTGTTTTAATCTTTTCTTGACTAAAACATCCTGACTAACTTAACTTCCCCGCGCGCCGTTATTAAACGATTCCGCATTTTGCTTTAATAAGCGAAATCCTTATTAAACGATCGTTGAATAAGACCCGAGGAAGATGCGCCGAGGAATTACAGGAAGATATGAAACGACCAGCGTCGGTGGCGAGCATGCGCGAGCCTTCATTCCGCATCCTTTGCCGCCAGAGCCGCCTCTGGATCTCTCTAATGCTCGCCAGCGGCTGTTGGAACGGGCGACCCTTGCTCTTGGGCGCCTGGACAGCATCACCTTGCTACTTCCTGATCCGAATCTTTTCCTCTACGCCTATGTGAGGCGCGAGGCCGTGCTTTCTTCTCAGATCGAAGGAACCCAGTCGTCGCTTTCTGATTTGCTGCTCTTTGAGTTGGAGGAAGCGCCAGGCGCGCCCTTCGATGACGTAGTGGAAGTCTCCAACTATGTTGCCGCTCTCGAACACGGTATGGCGCGGCTACGCGATGGCTTCCCGCTTTCCAATCGCCTTATCCGAGAAATGCACGCCGAGTTGCTCTCGCGCGGCAGAGGGAGTGACAAGGCGCCTGGCGAATTCCGCCGCACGCAGAACTGGATTGGTGGCACGCGGCCTGGAAACGCGCATTTCATCCCGCCGCCTCCTACCCGTGTTGAAGATTGCATGGGCGCGCTGGAACGCTTCATCCACGACGAACACACTCCCTATCCAGCGCTGGTCAAGGCTGCACTGGCTCACGTCCAGTTCGAGACGATCCATCCGTTTCTGGACGGCAATGGACGCATCGGTCGCCTGCTCATTGCGTTCATCTTGCACCATAACAACGTGCTCTCGCAGCCGTTGCTCTACCTGAGTCTGTATTTCAAACAACATCGAGCCGAATACTACCGTGCCGCCAACCGGAGGAGAAACGTCAAAACACAATTTCTCTCTCATTGCGCATCTTGGCCTCTGGGCCGAGAAAGACGGGACAGGAGTGGGTTTCGAATCAAATGCGTTGTTCGTCCTGCCCAACGGGGCCAAACGTTCGCCTGATATGTCGTGGGTGAAACTTGACAGATAGAACAAGCTGCGGGAGGAAGAAAGAAAGTATTTTCCTCACATCTGCCCCGACTTCGTCATCGAACTGCGATCGCCATCGGATTCAATTAAAGAGCTGAAAGAGAAGATGGAAGAGTACATCGAAAACGGCGCGCAACTCGGTTGGCTGATTGATCCGATTCAGAAGAAAGTCTATGTCTATCGTCCGAACGCGGAAGTCGAAGAACTTGACAATCCGGCCTCGATCTCGGGCGATTCTTTGCTCAAAGGCTTCGTCCTCGATCTCAAAAACTACTTTGGCTGACGAGCGATCATTGTCGCGGCAATTCGGCGGGCAGACTCACTTCAAGCATCTCAAGTCCCGCGTCAGCCCGTAGCGTGTACTCCACGCCCGCAGGGATGACGCAACTGTCGCCGGCCAGCAATTGATGATTCTCCTGCCCGCTGCTGTCTATCCTGAGCTTGCCCTCCAGAATAAACAGAAACAACAACTCGCCCGCGTGCCCGTCAGCTATTACCGTAATCGCTGAATTGGATTTCACGACTCGCGCCGCCGCCAAACCGTTTGTCGCCGCCGCGACGCCGGTGTCGCGCGCTTCAAACCCGTCGAGTCGCCAGGGTTCCCAACTCGCTTCGCGCGCGCGATGGCGCACGAAACGTTGCCCCCCGAAGAGCCGTTCTGGCAAGACCTCGCGCGTGGGAAGACGTAGTTCGTTATCGGCGCAGGTTTCATACTCGGCCGGACAAGCGACCTCGATGACCTCAAGGCCGGCGGAGGATTCCAACACGCGATGGCGAATCTCCGGAGGTTGCAGAACGCAATCGCCAGCCTCGAGCGCGAAGGGCGGCCCCTGGCCTTCGTAAACCACGCGCGCCCAGCCCGCTTTACAGTAGATCATCTGAAAGAGCGCCTTGTGGTAATGAACATAATCTTGCGTCTCGCCGCCGTCGGGGATGCGAATGTGCGAGGCTATGAAACGCCCGCCGAGCCGGCCCGGAATCAGATCGCGGTATTGCATGCCCGCCCGCCCCACATACCA
>WNGA01013429.1_pt1 | contig 10473 bp, 8 predicted proteins | sample 5400061 | NCBI WGS metagenome assembly WNGA01 (sample SAMN13153366, study PRJNA577476) | soil metagenome | isolation source: 100 cm soil or saprolite under grassland replicate 2 | place: USA:California | collected 2016-06-15
GATTCCGCAGGCCCCCGCGCCATACTCCTTATCGGGCTCGCAGCTCCAAGGGGATGCCGGCGTCAACCAGACGACGCCGGCATTCTCACTCCGCGACGGTGGCGGCCACCAGCGCCGCCGGTACTACTCCTTACCATTTCGAGAGTCGTCCAGGGCCGTCCACGTTCGTCGGTTCGGGTGTGTCGCCCGTTTTTTGCCGCGACGGCTCGTCCTCTTGATGTCGGTTTCGTCTCGGGAACTGGTCCGGATTTGGTCCGCTAATCGGCACACGCCGATGGCCCATCAGCGTTGGCCAGGTCCTCCGAACATCGCTTGCACCTGCGGGACGGTAAGGGTCGTGTCATCCACCACGGTAAAGACCGCGGCGAGTCCTTCCGGCAGCGCGCGGACAACGAAGGCGATCGCGTCGAGCCCATACTCCTGCGGCTCGATCTCGTCGAGTGCCCGTTCCGCCTGCTCCATGTGAACCGGGTGGACGAGGTCCTCCGCGATTTGTGTGCGCATCAGGTAGACGACCAGGGCGCGTGCGTCCGCGGCCACGCCTTGCGTCTGTCCCCGTCGCGCCTTGCGAAGCGCCTTCTCGACGACCTTTCGGAACACACCGGCGGGTGAGTAACCACTGAATCCGGGATAGGAAAACGTGCCGCGACGTTCCGGGCCGCGTGTGGGCGCCAGACGCACGTGCTCGAGTTGGACCGTCGTCAGCAGCGGAGTACCTGCATGCCGGTATTGCTTCGTTAGCGGACGAAGCTGGCGGAGGGAGTCTTCAACGTCGCCGGTGATTTCCGCAACGACCACTTCGTGCGTCTGCGCGAGCATGTCGGCCACCTCCCACGGATCGTTCTGTGGCGGCTCCGGCGGATTCCACACACGTCGAGTCTCGATCCTGGAGTCGTAGCTGGCGCGAATGTCGACGTAGTTCAGTACGTCCAGGACTTCCTTCAGCCACGCGTCGACCGCCAAGAGCTCGCGCGGACCGTAGACCTCGACCGCCACGTCAATGCCCTCGCTCAGTACATGAAGGTCAGGAGTGGGCTGATCGGCGCGGGGGACCGTGCTCACCATGTAGCCGCGCCTCAAGAGGTCGTCGGCGACGAAGACCTCGGTGATGTGGCCGTCGAATAGCTCGCGGTGGGAGGTCGTCAGGAGTGGCTCGAAAGAGCAGCCGGCAGCGTGCACGCGCTCAAGGTGAAGAACCGCGTCAGCGAGGTGCTCGTAGTGCGTGTTCGCGATCCACCGGTAGAGCTCACGGTCAGTCTTGCGGAGGACGCCTGGGAAAGCATCCGACTCGAAGCCTTCGTCTGCGGGCTCAGGCACGAGTGCCGCGATCGCGGGCAGACGGCTGAGGACGTCCCTCACGTTGGCAGGCGCGAACAGGATCAAGGTCGACCCAGTGTCGCAACCGACATGGCGCTTCGAGTCGCGCGGCCCTGTCTAAGTCTCGAACCCCGCCACGGGGCGCAGTTCCGTTCGCAATAGCTCTTCCAAGTGGTCAAGCGCGAGCCGCGCCGGCCGATCTGCGAGAAGAGCCGTGTATTCCGCCTCTCCGTGCGTGTGTCTCGTGTCTGTCGCGAGACGGGATACAGGCTTCCAGAACCAGTCCCACCCAACCGGCGGCCATACCTCACCGCTCGGAAACGCCACCTGCGTGCCAGTCGCCTTGCGCGCTTCAAGAGCTTGTGCCCACTGATGGTGAACCCTGTTCCGCACGAACCGAAGCCCGAGTACCACCGCGTCATCGAGCGGCTTGCCATTCGACTTCAAGTTGTCGGCGAGAGCAACGGACCAATTCAGCGCCTCGAACAGGGGAAAGAACCACTCCCGCGGCCGGTCTTCCGCTCGCCAGGCATCACGGAATCGCCGAAGCGCCTGCTGGTAGCCCTGCGCGAACACCTCTGGGGCAAGAGTCACGACCTCACTCCCTCCGAGCGCAGTCCCGGCGACAAGACCCCCCGACTTCTCGAACACACGCCCTTCCCCAGACATACACGCAGTGTAGAAACGCCTGGAGCAAGGGCCGAGGGGCCGGGTCGAACGCCATCGGCCCCACCGGGACGGACGATCCCCAAACAACCGAGGACAACGGCGGGAGTCCCGCTTTGAGAGCGTGAAGAGAGCTCTGCCTGGTTTGGCGGACGCGGTGACGAACCGTGCTTTTTGAGCGTCGGACTTGTAGGTGCGCGGCGAGCGGCCGCGGTCGTCCGTCTACGGGTGGGTCGCCCGGGTTCTCGACCGAGGCGGTTCACAGACCCGCACGCGTCAACGTCACATGCGTGACTCCGCTGGGCGAGGAGGCGGCCTCGACCTCGTAGTCCTTCTCGAGACCCTCCAGTCCGTCCCAGAGGCGCACGCCTCGGCCGAGCAGGATCGGAACCACCACGACGTGCATGTGGTCGACGAGTCCGGCAACAAGGAAGTCGCGGATCACGGTGGCACCTCCGCCGATGCGTACGTCCCGGCCGTCCGCAGCCTCGCGCGCCGTCTCAAGCGCCTCGGCAGGCGAAGCGTCGATGAAGTGGAACATCGTGCCGCCCTCCATCTCGATCGACGGGCGCGGGTGATGGGTGAGGACGAAGACCGGTGTGTGGAACGGCGGGTTGGCACTCCACCAGCCCTTCCACTCCGGGTCCTCGTGCCATCCCGGCGGGCCGAACTTCCCGGCGCCCATGATCTCGGCGCCGAACCCGACCTCGTGCCGCCGCGCGAAGGCGTCGTCGACGCCGCCGGCGCCGCCGGGCTGGCCGGCCCTCTCGTTCCACCACCGGGTGGCGAACATCCATTCGTGCAGCCTTTCCCCGGCGTGGCCGAACGGCGCGTCGAGGCTCTGGCCTTCGCCGGTGCCGAAACCGTCGAGCGAGATCGAGAAGTTGTGGACGCGGGCAAGTGACATGGCTGCTGCTCCTTTACCGGCGGTCAATCCTGGTCCAGCACCTCGCGCAGTCTGCGCGCGAAGGCTTCGGGTTGACCGGCGTATCCGAACTCGCCGCCGAGGAAGCCGCCGTGGTGGCTCGGGAACACGGTCGCCTGCTGACCGAGCAGCTCGGCGGTGGCGACCGACGTGCGTCCGGTGAACGTGTCCAGCGACTCCTCGCCTACGGCGATCACGACGCGCGTCGGCGCCGCGGCCAGTGCGGCGACGTCGGGGCGATAGCTGCTGACTGCCCAGGACCGGTCGGATAGCAGCGGGTCGTCGCGGGAGCCGTCGTCGTCGGCCGGCATCCCGAAGTGGGCGGGATCCGGCGCCGCTTGCGCGAAGTACTCGTCGGTGAACTCGCCTCGCCACGACGTCATCGCGATGAAGGCCGCCATCCCGGCGCCCGAACCCTTGGCCCCGTACGCGTCGCGAACGGCTGCGCGGGCGCGCTCGGCCGCAGCGGCATCGGGAAGCACCGGGATGAGCGGCGGCTCGTGGGCCACCAGGGTTGTTACGTCGTCGGGATAGGCCGCCACGAGCGCGAGCGCGGTCACCGCGCCGCCACTGCTCGCAAACATCTCGACAGGACCGGCGCCGAGCGCCTCGATGACGGCGTGTACGTCCTCCGCCTGGACCGTGGGCGCGCTGTCGACGCGGCCGTCCTTGCGGACGCTGCGGCCGAGGCCGCGCGGGTCATAGGTGACGACGGTCCGGTCCGGGAAGTGCGACGCCAAGGTGCCGAAGCCGCTGGCGTCCATCGGCTGGCCGATCATGAAGAGCGGTGGGCGTCCGTCGGCGGTGGGTAGCGGGCCACCGACGTCGTAGGCGATCTCAGCCTCGGCGGTTTCGAGCGTGTGCGTTGTCATGATAGTACGACCGCTTCCGCGGCGAAACTCATCGCGTGTGCCGGCTACGGCGAACGAGACGCTCGGGCACGCTGATCGGGGCGCGACGGCCGCCAAATAGCGCAACGCGCTACTACCACCCCCTCCACCTCCAATTTACACCGCACAGGGGGCTTGCGGCAAGCCCAGGGTCGTGCCGCATAATCGCCGACCGTAGGCCAGAACCGACGGAAATTGGGGGGAGCTAATGCGTGTGTTGTCGACGTTCGGGTCGCGCGGGGACGTCGAACCGATGGTGGGACTCGCGGTGCAGTTGCGGGCACACGGCGTGCACCGATGTGATGCGCGGGTCGCGACCGGCGTGACGCCGGCCGAAGTGTGGCGATGACCGAGCATGCGGTGGTGATCGCCGGAGGAGGTCCGACCGGGCTGATGTTGGCGGGCGAGTTGGCGCTGGCGGGCGTCGACGCTGCCATCGTCGAGCGGCGCGCCACGCAGGACCTCCCCGGTTCGCGCGCAGGCGGCCTGCACGCACGCACCATCGAGGTCCTCGACCAGCGCGGGATCGCCGATCGGTTCCTCTCGGAGGGACAGGTGGCGCAGGTCGCGGGGTTCGCCAGCGTCCGTCTGGACATCAGCGACTTTCCCACGCGGCACAACTACGGGCTCGGGCTGTGGCAGAACCACATCGAGCGCATCCTGGCCGGCTGGGTCGAGGAGCTGAGGGTGCCGATCCACTACGGCATCGAGGTCACCGGCTTCACGCAGCACGCCGCCGGCGTCGACGTCGCGCCGTGCGACGGCAGGTCGCTGCGCGCGCAGTACCTCGTCGGGTGCGATGGAGGGCGCAGCCTGATCCGTAAGGCGGCCGGCATCGACTTCCCCGGGTGGGACCCGACGACGAGCAGCCTGATCGCCCAGGTCGAGATGGCCGAGGAGCCGGAGCTGGGCATCCGCCGCGACGCCCGCGGCACGCATGCCCTGGGCAAGGTCGAGTACGAGATCCGCGACGGCGAAGTGGTCTACGAGAAGGGAGGACGGGTGGGTGTCATGCTCACCGAGGAACACGTCGGAGCGACGGCCGAACCCACCCTCGACGATCTCCGCGAGGGGCTCATCGCCGTCTACGGGACCGACTACGGGGTCCACAGCCCCACCTGGATCTCCAGGTTCACGGACACGACGCGACAGGCCGCGGCGTATCGCGATCGACGGGTCCTGCTGGCCGGCGACGCCGCGCACGTGCATTCGCCGGTCGGTGGGCAGGGCCTCAACACCGGCGTGCAGGATGCCGTGAATCTGGGATGGAAGCTGGCGCAGGTGGTCAACGGGACATCACCCGAAAGCCTCCTCGACACCTACCATGCCGAGCGTCATCCGGTCGCCGCGCGCGTGCTGCGCACCACGATGGCGCAAGTCGCGCTCATGCGCATCGACGATCGCATCGACGCGTTGCGCGACACGGTGTCCGAGCTGCTGAGCATGGACGAGCCGCGCAAGCGGTTCGCCGCGATGATGTCCGGACTGGATATCCAGTACGACCTCGGCGAGGGACACCCGCTGCTCGGACGCCGCATGCCCGATCTCGACCTAGTCACCGCCAACGGCCCACTGCGGGTCTTCGCCCTGCTGCACGAGGCCCGGCCGGTGCTGCTCAACCTCGGTGAGCCCGGCGGCTTCGACATCACTTCATGGGCGGATCGGGTTCAGTTGATCGACGCTGAATACGTTGGTACGTGGGACCTTCCGGTACTTGGCGCCGTCTCTGCTCCCACTGCCGTGTTGATTCGGCCCGACGGATACGTGGCTTGGGTGGGAGACGAAAGCCACCTGGGGCTCCCTGACGCGCTAACCGCCTGGTTCGGACCGCCTACTGCGGCGTAGCTCACGTACGGAAGCAGGGCCGAGATCGGGAATGACACAGTGGGGATGAGAACTCACGCGATCCCGCTCGAGCGTCGCACGCTCCACGGGCACTTCTCCCGCGAGCTGCCGCCGATCCTGGAGATCGACCGCGGCGACTCGATCGTCTTCAGCACGCTCGACGCCGGCTGGGGTGGCGAGGCGGAGCGCTTCGACGATTACGGCCTTCCTCGCAGCGAGTTTCAGCCGCGCGACCCCGACCTGGACGCCGGCCACGCGCTGATCGGCCCGGTAGCCGTTCGCGGCGCGCGCACAGGTGATGTGCTCGAGGTCCGGATCGACGAGATCCGCGTGGGCGCGTACGGCATCACCACCGCGCGAAGCGCGGAGGAGGAGGTCCTGCTGCGCTGGACGCTCGAGGCCAACGCCGGCACGGCGCGCGACCAGTAGGGCCGCACGGTCGCGATCCGGCCGTTCCTGGGCGCGCTCGGCATGCCACCCGACGCGCCGGGCGTCCACTCGACGGGGCCGCCGCGCCCGTGCGGCGGGAACATCGACTGCAAGGAACTCGTCGTCGGGTCGACGCTGTTCCTGCCGATCTCGGTCGACGGCGTGACGACGGGTACCGCCGCGTCGGAGAGAAGTGCGTCCGCGAGTGACCTAAACCCTAGAACCCGAACACTCGACGGCTAACCGCGGAAGCCCTCCTCTGCTGCGGACGGCTTTCGCGTTCTTCCGGCACTACCCCTGCAGAACCTCGCCCGTCGCGATCGTGCCTTTCTCTCCGCCGCGAGACGCGACGTAGAGTCCGTCGCGCTTCGCCTCCGGCGATGCCGCTTCGGCGCTCGCCGCTGCCCGGAGCGCGTCGAGCACGTCACTGACGAAATAGGCTTCTCCGCTCGGCCGCGGAAGCCCCCGGATCGGCGGATCGACGACGCGGATCGAGGCCTGCTCCGGAAAGCCGCGCAACCACGCAACAAGTGCGCGCCGCTCGGCGTGCCTCTCGTTTGCGGCCGCGAGTTTTTCGACAGCGTCCGCGAGCTCTTGCCGCGCCTGCTCGGCCTCATCGGATGCTTCGCCGGCCCACTTGTCGCGGTTCGCTTCCACGACCGCGGCTAGCGCCTGTTCAGCGTTCTTGACCGCGAGCGCCAGCGCCTCGAGCCGCCGTTGTGCGTTGTGGAGCTCGTCCTGCGTCTTGCCTTCGGCCGGCGTTCCTGGATCACCTTCGCCGGCTGCGATCGCCTTTGCGTATGCCTGCCGATCCTTCTCGCGAGCGTCCTCGAGCTCTCGCGCCAGGTCGTAGACGCGCGCCTGCGTCACGTTCTGTTCCTCGCGCAACCTCTCGTACTGCGCAACCGCCTTCTGGAGCGGCGGCCAATTCGTCTTTGGCAACCGGAGATTCATGCCCGTACCGCGCAGTGTTCGCAAGCCAGTCATTTCGCTGCCCGTAGGGTGCGGAAATTCAGTCAAGCCGGATTTGCAGGGAGAACCTGCGCGCCCGGCCAATGGCGTTAGCCCGGAGGTCGGGCGGGATAAAGGAGCACGACCGGATAGGAGCGGGACCCCAGAGGCGGTTCCTGAGCCGGCGTCTCTTGCTCCAGCCGTGGACGTACCGCGCTCGTCCGCATCTCCGATCAGACGCCCGCGGGCGGGAAGACGCTCAGGCTCTGGCTGAGGGTGAACTCCCTTGCTCGCGTCAGGTGCCCCGAGGATGGACGTCGCGGGGCCCCCCCTTCGGTCTCTGATCGCCGTTGGTGCCGGCTGGATCGCCAACGGCGCTTACTGAACCGCCTTTGGCTTTTGACGCTCGGCTCACGCGCTCGACCGGTGGCCGAGCCTGTCCACCGCGAAGCCGGATCTCCCTGCAAATCCACCGTGACCGAATTTACGCACCCTACGGGCGTGCGACTACACGAAACGACCGGAGGTCACGCCGCGCCAGCGTCGCCGCCGACTGAGGAGGAGTCGGCCGTCGAGCACAGAATCGGTTGCCTGCACGGCGCGGACAGCGTTGATCGTCGTCCCACATTGACCTCCAGCTGAACGCGCGGGGAAGAGCGGCGCCTGGTGTCACGACGAGACAACCACGTCGCTAGGACAGCCGGCGTCGCCTTGGACACCGGTCGCTGATGACGCCTTCGCAGCGCTATCCCCGGCGGCCTGACGGAAGTCCAAGCGCCTTGTGTCATGTCACGGCTCAGCAACGCCTTGACATTTGAGGATGCTGGAGCGGCCCGCCGCCGAGCTGGCAAACACACGCTTTGCGCGCGGCGCTATCGCACCCACAGCTGGTCGAGCAGGATTGCCCATGCGGGGTTGTACTGGTAGTTGCCAACGCGCTTAGAGACGAAGTCGACGAATTGCGGGGTGTACAGGGGAACCCAAGGGGCCTGGTCGACGAGTTCGCGCTCGATCTTCGCCCAGAGCGGAGCCGCGGCGTCGGCGTCGACGCCTTGGATCCTCAGCGCCCGCCGGATCTCACGATCGATGCGCGGGTTGCAGAAGAAGCTGGGGTTCTGGTTCTGCGGCCCCGGCCGGATCGAATTGCAGGCGAGCAGCGGAAGGACGTACGAAGGAAGCTCGCCGGAGGCACCGATCCAGCCGAACATTCCGGCCTGCGCCCGCGTCCTCGCGTCGAGCACGATCGGGAAGTAGCTGCCGAAGGCGACTCTCTTGAGGCTGGTCCGGTAGCCCAGCCTCTCGAGTGTGGCGACGAGCTCGCGCGGTCTTCTCGAGGAGGGGGAACGTCCAGATGGTCACCTTCATCCCGCGCGTGCCCGAGGCGGCGACGAGGCGGCGCGCCCGCGGCAAATCGGGCGTCTTCCATTCGCCCGTGGTGCTCGGGTCGGCGGTGTAGGGGCAGAGGGGCCGGTAGCCGGCGACGCTCGGCGGGCGGATCTGGCACAGCGGCTTCGCCAGCTCGGGCCCGCCCTGCGACCTCACGACCGCGGCGCGGTCGACGGCGTAGTTGATCGCGCGCCTCACTCGGACGTCGTTGAACGGCCGAAGCCGCGTGTTGAGGAACAGGAAGAACATCGTTCCCGGCGCGGGGTTCGAATGCAGCTGCGACGCGTATCGTGTCTCGACCTCCTCGAGCCTCTCTACGGGGACGCCCAGGGACACGTCGACCCGCCCACGTTCGATGGCGGTGACCGCGGCGTCGCCCTTCAGACGCAGCCTGAACACGATCTCGTCGGGGAATCCGTCCGGAGTGGCCACCTCCGACCAGACGTGGAAGTAGAGGTTGCGGACGAGCTTCAGCTCTCTTCCGGGCACGTAGCTCTCGATCATGTACGGCCCTGTCGAGGGCGGCGCACGCGTCCCCACGTCCCGGTCCGGGGTGCCGGGCGGGACCGGTGCCATTCCTTCCAGGAAGAACTGGAACTCCCCGTCTGGCCGCCGCAGGTGGAAGACGATCGTCCCGGCTGCGTCGTTTGTGCGTATACCTCGCCGGAGGTCACAGCTCCGTGGCCGCCTCTCGCAGGCCTCGGCTCCCACGAGCGAGCGGAAGTTCACCGCAATCCCGCCGCGACCTCGGAAGAGGCGTTCGAATGCGCGCCTGAAGTCGCTCGCCTCGAGACGCGTCCCGTCTGAGTAGCGGATGCCGGGACGGAGCTGGAAGGCGTAGCTGGTGCCACCCGCCGTCACCAGCGGCAGCGAGACCGCGAGATCCGGCACTACCCGAGTGCCCTCGCTGCCGCCGTGCCGCGCAACGTCCAGAAGAGAGTCGTAGACGGCGCCGAGCGCCTTATGCCCTCCGAATCCGGGATCGATTGACACAAAGGGAGCGGAGGGATCGGCGACGACGAGTCGTCCACCCCGGTGGCCGCCACCAGCCGGCTGAACCCCAAACCAGAGCTGCTCCCCCGAGACCGCCAGCCCCTTTGGGCGGTTCGCAACGGGGATTCGCTCCACCACATCGTTCGTCGCCGGGTCGATGCGGACGATCGTCTCCGAAAACTCCACGCTCACCCAGAGCGCGTCGGCTCCGGCCGCGATGCCGTCGGGGCCTTCGCCGACGGGGATCACGTCCGTCACGGTATTCGTCTCCAGGTCGATGCGCGAGACGGTGCCGTCGAGCGAGTTCGCCACCCAGATGGCGCTGGCGCCGAAGGCGATCCCGGTCGGACCGTTGCCGACGCTCACCGTGTCGACGATGCTGCCGCTCCCGGGATCGAGGCGGAGGACGCGCCGGCTTGATTCGTCGGTGATCCAGACGGCGCCGCCGCCGATCGCGATGCCGCGGCCGAGTGCGCCCGTCGGTTTCGTGTAGATGACGTGGCCGCTCACGGCATCGATCTTCGTCACGCTGCGCTCGTCGGCGCTGGTCACCCAGACATCGCCGCGGCTCGCGGCGACGGCGGTTGGCGTAACGCCGACCGGAATCGATTGAACGACGGTGTTCGTTTGTGGGTCGATCCGCGAGACCGTTCCCTCCAGGGAGTTGGCAACCCAGACGGCTCCCGCCGCGACCGCAATCCCGCTCGGCGCGCTCCCGACCGGGATGCGCTGGACGACCCTTCTCGTCTTCGGGTCGATGCGCGAGACCGTGCGGTCCTGCGCGTTCGTCACCCACACAGCGTCCTCGCCGGCGGCGATGCTCGTGGGGCCGTTGCCGACCGGGACGTCGGCCACGAGACGATTCGTCTGCGCGTCGATCAGCGCAGCCGAGTTGGCGGGGGCGGAAGCGAGCTCCGGGTCGCCCGCGCCGGTGAGCTCGACGACGGGGATGGCGATCGCCGCCGCAAGGAGGAGAGCGCCACCGATCGCGATCGGGACCCGGCCTCGACGAAGAGTTGACCGGCGAAGGACAGCGGGCGGGGCTTCCTCTTCCGGTTCGCTCTCGAGGAC
>WNGA01013432.1_pt2 | contig 10471 bp, 7 predicted proteins | sample 5400061 | NCBI WGS metagenome assembly WNGA01 (sample SAMN13153366, study PRJNA577476) | soil metagenome | isolation source: 100 cm soil or saprolite under grassland replicate 2 | place: USA:California | collected 2016-06-15
AGTCGCAGCGAATCCTCGCGTGTAGCCAGCGTGCGCTTCGCAATATCCAGTTCACTATCGAGTTCGAGCAGGCTGAAATATCCCGTAGCCACATCGCTCACCACGGTGGTCATCACGGCTTTGCGGTCTTCCTCGGAAGCTCGCAACTCGGCGCGTGCAGCTTCGGTCTCGCGACGCAGACGTCCCCAGATGTCAATCTCAAAATTAAGCAGGCCCAGTAAGACTTCACCAAACGTCCGCGATCTGCCCGCACCTGGAACCCCGGCCTGGACGTTTCTGGATTGGCGACTGGTCGTAAGATCAGCGTTGAGTTCAAACTGTGGAAACTGGTTCGACCGCGCGAGGCCCAGATTTGCGCGCTCGGCATTGATTCGGGCAACGGCCGCGCGCAGATCATAGTTCTGGATCATCGCTGTCCTGACGAGCTTTTGCAGCTCTTCGTCTTTGAAAACCTCAAACCATTTGAGATCGCCGATAGAGTTCTGGTCAGGGGCCGTTGCTTCCGTGCCACGAAACGAGTCAGGTGTATTGATAGCGGGCCTTTGATATTTTTTTTGGCCTGCGGCGTTGCTCGTCAGCAGACCTACGATTATCACGGCGGTTGCCAGGTTTCGCATCATCAGAAAACTTCTCGTTACGTACCAGATTGGAATGCGATCATTGGTCATATCTTCGCATAAACACTCAATCTCCCGCTGCCGGCTCAGGTGACGGCGAAGTGATCTCGGGCCTATGTTTCCTGCTAAATCTCATCGAGAACTTTTCCACCAGATAGAAAGAAACTGGAATAATGAAGATCGCGATCGACGTGGCCGCAAGCATTCCAACGATCACGACAGTTCCCAATATTCGCCGCGACGCAGCGCCTGAGCCGGAAGCGAACCAAAGTGGCAAGCAGCCTAGAATGAAGGCGAATGAGGTCATCAGGATGGGACGCAAACGCAGACGCGCACCCTCGAGAGCTGCATCAACCAGGCTGCGGCCCTTCTCAAGTTCGACCTTGGCAAATTCAACAATCAGGATCGCGTTCTTCGCTGCAAGGCCGATTAAAACTATCAGCCCGATCTGAGCGTAGACGTCGAGGTCATAAGTCCTCAGGAAGAGACCAAGGAACGCGCCAAAGATCGCGATCGGTACCGTCAGAAGAACAGAGAATGGAAGCGACCAACTCTCGTAAAGAGCTGCCAGGATCAAGAACACGAAGACCAGCGACAACGCGAAGACAGACGATGCGGTACCTGAGGCCTTCCGTTCCTGGTAAGAAAGATCGGCCCAGTCGTAACCGATTTTCGAAGGCAACGTTTGCCTTGCAACTTCTTCGAGCGCGGCCATCGCCTGTCCCGAGCTGTAACCCGGAGCGGCAGAGCCGATCACCTGGGCTGCGCGAAAAAGATTGAAGCGGTTCGTATACTCCGGGCCGGTAATCTTATTGGTTGTCACCAACGCCGAGAGCGGCACCATGTTCTGGTCATTATTTCGGACATAGAACTGTTCGATGCTCCGCTCATTGAGGCGGTCTTCTCCCTCCGCTTCAAGAAACACTCTCCACTGACGCCCGAAGCGGTTGAATTGGTTCAGGAAGAGACCACCCAGATACGCTTGCAGGGTCTGGTACACATCGCCAACGGCCACGCCCTGCTTTAGAACCTTGTCTCGGTCAACATTAGCAAAGACCTGTGGAATCGAAGCCGAGAAGGGCGAGGCGACTCCTGCCAGCTCTGGACGCCTGCGAGCGGCATCAAGAAACTTCTGTAGATTCTGATCCAGAAAGTCGATAGATCCACCGCTGCGATCCTGCAGCCAGAACGAAAACCCTCCAGACGATCCGAGCCCTGGGATCGAAGGCGGCATAAAGGCGAAAGCGACTGCTTCAGGGATCTCCCTTGCGAACCTGCCATTCAAAGTGTCAAGAATTGCCCGTGCTTGAAGTTGGGCGCCTTCGCGCTCGCTCCAGGGCTTCAACGCCACGAAGAAAAAGCCGTTTGAGCTCGAGGAGACTCGATTCAACAGGCTGAATCCACCAATGGTGTTGTAGTACTCAACGCCTTCGGTCTTCGCAAGGATCGCCTCCACTTTCTTAGAAACCGCGTCGGTCCTCTCCAACGAAGCCGCCGGCGGAAGCTGAACGTTCAGGAACAGGTAGCCGTAATCCTCCTCAGGAAGAAAACTCGTCGGCAGCCGCCCCACAGCAAGACCATCGACCACGGCAAAGCCTACCAGGATAAACACGCCAATAAGAGCTTTACGGATTATGAAATGGCTCCAATTGACGTAACCGTGAGTAGCCCGCGTGAACCCACGATTGAATGCACGGAAGAAGCGGCCGAGCGGGCCCGTAGATTCCTTGCGCGGCTTTAGCAACATGGCTGAAAGTGCAGGCGACAGTGTCAGCGCATTGAACGCGGAGATGACGACTGAAATAGCGATCGTCACCGCAAACTGTTTGTTCAAGCGACCCTGGATCCCACTGACGAAAGCGATCGGGATAAACACCGAAGCGAGTATGAGCGCGATGCTGATAACCGGGCCTGAGACCTCTCTCATTGCTTGCATCGTGGCATCGCGCGGCGACATTCCGTCTTCAATGTGGTGTTCGACCGCTTCGACTACGACAATCGCATCGTCGACGACCAGGCCGATGGCCAATACCAGACCGAACAGCGAAAGCGTGTTGATCGAGAATCCAAGAAGCGGGAAGACGGCGAACGTGCCAATGAGCGACACAGGCACCGCGATCATTGGAATAAGTGTCGCTCGCCAGTTTTGTAGAAATAAAAAGACCACAAGCAGGACCAGCACTATCGCGATGACGAGCGTCTCGACAATTTCACGGATGCCCTCGGTGACCGGAAGCGTTGTGTCGAGCGAGATCTTATACTCGAGATCAGCCGGGAAGTTCTGCTTCAACTCTGCAATTGTCTTCTTGACACCTTCGGCAACGGCGAGCGCATTTGAACCAGGCGTTTGAAAGACCGCGATGATACTTCCGGGCTGGCCATTGAAGCGCGTGAACTGTTGATAATTCAGAGCGCCGAGATCAATCCGAGCGATGTCTTTCATACGCACGACCGAGCCGTCAGGATTTAAGCGGACCACGATCTGTCCAAACTCTTCCGGAGTCTGTAACCGCCCCTGGGCACGTACCGTGTACGTCTTCTCTTTTCCCTTTGGCGCCGGCTCGGCACCGAACTGACCTGCGGGATTGACCGTGCTCTGCTGTTGAACCGCACGGGAGAGATCGGGAACCGTGAGACCCAGCTTGGCGAGAACATCGGGCTTAACCCAGATTCGCATCGCGTAGTCGCTCGCGCCGAATAGCCTGACCTCGCCCACGCCCGGAACCCGATAAAGCGCGTCGTTGATGTTGATGTTGGCGTAGTTGGCAAGAAAGAGAGAGTCGTATGTCTTGTTGGGCGAGAAGAGCGAGATGACGAGCATTGGCAGTCCGGTCGATTTACGCAACGTCAACCCAAACTGGTTGACGTCGGCTGGAAGATTTGGTTGCGCTTGCGCCATGCGGTTTTGCACGTTGACCTGATCTACATTTGGATTCGTGTCGACATTGAAGGTAACGGTCAGCGCCATCGTTCCATCGTTCGCGTTGGTCGACTGCATGTAGAGCATGTCGTCTACGCCGTTCATCTGCTGCTCGAGAGGCGTGGCCACTGACTGCTCTATTGTTATCGCGTCTGCTCCTGTGAAGGTGGTTGAAACGATGATCTGGGGTGGGATGATGTCCGGAAATTGAGCCACTGGCAGGCCCCGCATCGCAACGAGGCCCCCAATGACGGTTACGATGGCGATAACCATAGCCACAATGGGCCGGTTAATGAAGAGTTTGGAAATCATCGATCACATTCCTACTGTAGGGGCGTCACTCCCGTGGGCGCTCCCCTTTCTCGCTACTGGAGCCTCAAAAGATCACACGCCTCGTTATAAAGTCTGTCCCGCACCGAGGGGCGGCCACGGAGTGCCGCCCCTACAACGCAGCTGTCTTTGGGTTTACCGTCACGCCTGGTCTAACTTTTTGCGTGCCTTCGGCGACAACGCTTTCACCAGGCTTTAAGCCCTCTTCGATAATCCACATGTTGTCCACTCGATCTCCCACCTTGACGGGCCGAATGCTCACCTTGTTGTCAGGTCCTACGACGGCGACCTGGTAGCTTCCTTGTAATTCGGCGACTGCACGCTGCGGGACGAGCAATGCTTCTTCCTTCGTGCTGGTCACAGCGCGGACGCGGCCGTATTGTCCCGGCCTAAGGACATTTCCAGGATTCAAGAAGACCCCAGCCAGCCGGATCGCACCGGTTTTCGGATCGACTTGCCGGTCGGCAAAGAAGAAGGTTCCTTCGTGTGGATAGACGGTTCCATCGGATAGAACCAGTTCCAGTTCGAGTTGCGCCACACTTGCACTGGACTGAGCGTCAATCAGGTTGTGTTTTGTAAATCTCAGATATTCCTGCTCACCCAGTGTGAAGTAGACCTTAATTGGATCTACAGTCGAAACGGTTGTTAGCGGACTACTTGTCGTGCTGATCAAGTTACCGACCTGCGCCTGGGCAATACCGGCAATCCCATCGATTGGCGAAATGATTCTGGTGAAACTCAAATTGAGCTCGGCCGTTTTCACAGTAGCTCGAGCGTTTTCAACTTGACCCTTGGCGGTCGCGGTGGCCGCTTTAGCAGTTCCGATCTGAGCATTGGCGACACGCAGCTGAGCTCGCGCCGCCTCAACTCCAGCTTTGGCCGCTTGGACCTGGGCCTTGGCAACGACGTTGGCCTGGATTGCATTGTCGTAATCTTGTTGCGTGACAGCCTTCTGTTCCGCCAGTGGCGCATATTTGTTCACATCGAGCTGCGTCTTAACTTGATTAGCTTCTGCTTGCGCGAGCTGCGCTTGCGCCTGCGAGAGTTGACTGTTGGCCTGCGCGAGTTGTGCCTCTGTTTGTGTCACCTGGGAATTGGCCTGTTCGAGTTGTCCTTGAAATTGGGCGAGCTGACCGCTTGCCTGATCCAGCGCCGCCTGGAACGGCCGCGGATCGATCTCGAAAAGCAACTGGCCCTTCTTTACAAAAGAGCCTTCCTTGTAATCCTGCCTGAGCAGGTAGCCGGTGACTTGAGCTTTTATGTCAGCGTTCACCATCCCATCAGTTGTGCCTACCCACTCGCTATAGATCGGCACGTTCTTCTGCTCGACCTTTACTACCTCGACCTCAAGCGGTGGAGGCGCTGCCTGAGCCGGCTTATTTGAGCGGCCGACTACAATTAAAATGCCAGGGATCGCAACGATTGCGAGAACGATCACTGAGCCTAGCTTGTGTTTTGCCAAAAAGTTTCGTAGTCCCATTAACATGGAAACCCCATCACCTGTTCTTGTTCAAATGCCAGAAGGGCGGTGTTCGGGCCCTTGCAGTCAGAAAGCCTTCGTAAAGGTCCCGCAAAGCGGGTGGACTTGCGCCATGAGCCCCACCTCCTCCAAGTCCACCCGCTCTTGAACACAGGCCCCACGCCCCTTTTGTTTCAGCCTGTGTCCCGCCTTGAAAGCCGTTTGTCTTCGCTCGATTCATAACTCGGGCCTCGTCATTACCAAGCGCTGAATTCACTTGTCTTCTACACAGCAACAATCCTGCCAGAGTTTTCGACTGAGCAAATATCTGAATTTGCGGTAAACACCGAGGAATTGATGAGGTGTTTCGTGAGAAGGCGTGACCAGATACTGCCAGGTGACAGGCCGCGGTCACCAATCTTGGAAGACTCAATTCTAAGAGTAGTTCTTTATTGATACTCGCATAAATCTCATCGTAGCTGTCGTCGCCTTTTTCGACAGGAATCTCGTTTACTCCCAGTGACGTCCACTGACGTGTCCTGCCGTCAACGTGTTACTGATACCGTAGGAGCCCCGACCACAAAAATCTGATCTCCCACCTGCTCGACCTTACGAAATGTGTCGCGAAGTTGTTGACCATCGCTCTCTGTCCGCAGCCCCCAGAATGAGAGCGTGATCAGTGAAAGTACTATTCCGATCTTCCTGAACGTCGAGGTGGTGAGTTCCTCGTCCCGCCGGCGCTGGTGCAGTTCGGCTATCCAGCCCTTCACTACACTCGCGATTTCACGCGTGCGCTGCCGGCCCACCTTCGCAGAATGACTGGCCTGGCCTGGCCTTCGGTCATAATTAAGTTCTTCATGACACTAGCACCCATCAAGAATCCTTGCCCTTCACCTCGTTGCGCACTGACATGATGACGTGCCCTCCCTTGCGCGCAAGTTCACGAGTGTTTCGTAACCAAGACCACTGTTGGCTCCCGTCACGATGAACGTCTTGCCGGCCTGGCTGGTAATTCGTCTGCTAGAAGTGAACTGACTTCCGTTCCTCGGCACGTTGTCGTTTCTCCAGCTCGGCAATCCAACCCTTCACTGTGCTTACGATTTCACGCGTGCTTTGCCGATCTGTTTTCCCACCCTGATGGGCCGGCACATCTTTCAAACCTTCGTTTCCGCGCTTTATGAGTCTCACAGCCGAATTCATGTCTCCATCACCTCACCGATGAGTAATTTGCCTCACGACGCTTTTTAAGTCCGGTCTAACGTCAGATTTGTGCCATGCCGCCATCGACAAACAGTTCAATACCGGTGACATAGCTGCTGTCGTCGGATGCGAGGAACAAGGCGGCCTTCGCGATCTCGTCTGGATAGCCCATTCGCCCTAGTGGGACTGCGCCTACGACATTGGTCTTGAACTGCTCTATCTGTTCCCCCGTCAACCCGAGGTTGTTAATGACCGGCGTTTCTATTGGTCCGGGGCTGATGGCGTTGACGCGGATCCTGCGTTGCTTCAGCTCGGTGGTCCAGGTGCGCGCGAAGGACCGCACGGCCGCTTTGGTCGCGCTATACACACTAAAGGCCTCGATCCCTTTGGATCCGGCGACCGAAGCGTTCAGGATGATCGAACCGCCGTCTTGAAACAGCGGCAAAGCCTTTTGCACGGTAAACAGAAGCCCTTTGACGTTAGTGTTGAAGATCTTGTCGAAGTGTTCCTCGGTGATTGCGCCAAGCGGGGCGAATTCGCCGCCTCCAGCGTTGGCGAAAAGAATATCGATGCGGCCCTGCTTCTCCTTCACCGTCGCGTACAGCCGATCAAGATCTGCGAGATTCGACACGTCACCCTGAACGGCGGTGACGTTTTCTCCGATCTGCTTCACCGCAGCGCCAAGCTCATTTTGACGGCGACCGGTGATAAAGACATGCGCGCCCTCAGCGGCGAACAGCTGAGCTGTGGCGAGACCGATGCCACTGTTGCCACCGGTGACCAGCGCGACCTTACCGTTAAGTTTTTTTGTCATGTAACCCTCCTCTGCTACGGCCATGTTCAAATGCAAATGTCTAGCCACACTACACCAGCCTGTGCAGCATCGGATAAAGTCTTTGAGATTAGCGAAGATACCGTGCGGTTGATGATTTCCGCTTAGTAAAGCATTGGCGAGAGCACGTGACGATATGCGGCCAGTGACCGGCTACGGTCACGACTGTTGTGGTTGAGGGCGAGTAATGTCGAGCTTGCGCATGCGATGATTGAGAGTCGTGCGGTTGAGGCCAAGGCGCGCGGCGGCCCCACTGGGACCGCCAATCACCCAATTAGACTCACCAAGGACCCGAAGAATGTGTTCCCGCTCGACGGCTTCGAGCGTCGTCGCTCCATTAGTATGATTTGATACCTTGTTGGACTGCTTCAACTCGGCAAGCGGTATCTCAAGTCTGGAACCGCGCGACAGGATTACACCTCGCTCGACGAGATTTTGTAACTCCCGAATGTTGCCTGGCCAGTGGTAACTGGTCAGCGCCGCCATGGTCTCTTTGGGAATACTCTCAATCGGTTTCTTCATCTGTTGAGCAAACTTGTTGGCGAAGAAATGCACAAGAAGAGGGATATCCTCAGATCGTTCTCGCAATGGAGGCACGTTAATGGGAAAGACATTCAGGCGATAATAAAGGTCGCTGCGAAACTTCTTTTCGGCCACCAGTTGGGCCAGGTCACTGTTCGTGGCAGCGACCACTCGAACATCTACTTGAAGCGTGCGCGAACTCCCTAATCGTTCGAATTCGTGCTCCTGAAGCACACGCAGCAGTTTCGACTGCAACTCGAGCGGAATATCCTCGACTTCGTCAAGAAAGATCGTGCCCTGGTGCGCGAGTTCGAATCTCCCTATGCGCCGGTCAATCGCACCCGTGAACGCGCCACGCTCATGGCCGAAAAACTCGCTTTCCAGCAAACCAGTCGGAATCGCTGCGCAGTTCACCTTGACCAGAGTGCGTTCACGCCGCCGGCTCAAATTGTGGATGGCGTGCGCGATGAGCTCTTTACCGGTCCCGGTCTCACCATAAATCAACACAGTTGAGTCGGTCGCTGCTACCGTCTCAACGTCCTGCAGCACACGCTTGAGTGTGGGGCTATTTCCGATAATCTCCTCGAAGTTGTATTCAGTACGAATCTCTTCTTCGAGATAGAGTTTTTCTTGTGTCAGTTGGTTTTTGAGGGCGTCAATCTCGCGAAACGCCAGCGCGTTTTCGACTGCGATGGCGACTTGCTTACCCACCTGGTTGAGCAACTCAGCGTCATCGTCAGAAAACGCATTCTCTCGCAAGCTCGCAACACCCAGGATGCCGAGTGCCCGGTCATGAGAGACAAGGGGAACGGTGCAGCCTGATTTCAGGCCAGCACGATTTCCCACGGGATCTGCCGAATGACCCAAGCCGCTCATCACGGGTTGACGTGTGGTAAAGGCGATCCCTCCGGGAGTGCCCTCCAGATCAATAATCTCATCTTCAACAAAGACGTTCTCATTTGCCGGGAACTCCAAGGCAGTGACGCGCAACTTGTTAATTACAGGATCAAGCAGCGCAAGGCCGGCTACGTCGTGCGGCATCATCCGTCTGAGACAGGTGGAGATCGCCGACACGAGTTCTCGAAGGTTCAGATTTGAGACCAGGGTGTTATTTATTTCTAACAGCAATTGAGAGCGGTCGCGCTCGCGTGCCAGCTTGTGCTGATGACACTGGGCCTCGACCGCAACTGCTATTTGTGCGGCTACCAGCTTGACGAATTCGAGATCGAGTCGATCGTAGGCACCCGCCTTCTCGGTCCAAAAGTTTACGACACCCAGTCGCTGGTGCGCGGTGGTTAAGGGAACGCTGCAAACTGACTTGACCGGAGTTTTTAGCAGAGTCTTCGCGAAGGGAAAGCGATCTTCCAATTCGAGATCGCGAATAACAACAGGCTCCTGATTCTGCCAAACCCAGCCGGCGATTGAACCTTCCATCGGGACCTCGGCGGGTGTCTGCCACTCAGTCGGTTCGCACGTTTCCAGTAGATGAAACCGCATGGCGTTTCGACGCGAGTCGTAGAGCATCACACCGAGGTGGGAAAAATCGACAAGATTCTGCAAGCGGCACGCAAGGTCATGGAACAGTCCAGACAAGTCGCGATGGGAGGCTATCGCTTTTGACAGTTCCAGCAGTGTTAGATATTTCTTCGTTTGCTCGTCGGCAACAGCGGCTTGACCGGTAGTTGTGTTCACGTCTCACTTCCTCTGAATAAACGCGTCGTCCTGCAGTTCTTGGCGGATGCAATTTCCGAGCATGTGAAGAGAGAATACTTGACCAAGTATCTTCGGGCAACCGGCCTTAGTCCCTTCAAAAAACTTGTTCCAATAGACCTGACGATATACGGCCAGCTGAATCACAGTCTTCTCTGGCATGTCCGTTGCTCGTTATGCCCGAAGGCCGGATGTTTTGTCCCGCAATAAGACGTTGGGGAACTGTTATGAGCAAGCGGGAACTAATACTAGAGCTCCAAAAAAAGGCAATTAAAGCCCTGCAAGACTCGACCAGTATGTTGAATGTGTCGTTTAGTCTGATAGAACAAGGCAACCGCGAAGAAGCACGAAGGCTGCAAAATGAAGCCCGCGCAAAGCGTAACGATTCCGTATGGTTGATGTCCCAAGCGAACGCATTGGAAACGAAGTCTGTCGGCAAGCGTTAGGACGACCTTACGGAGGTGTGATCGCTCACCCTTCCGCATTAATTCCAGCGATAATCAGCCAAGCTCGCTACCAGTTTCTTACTCTGATGAATGCGGCGGCATGATCTCGCGCGACTGTCTCCAGCCGTTGTTGCTTCGTACGCATTTGGACAGACAACAATAATATGCTTGCAACAATCAATCGCTGCAAATGCGGCTCAGGTGTTCTAGTTTGGCGACTGTTGCCTTCACCTGAGCCGCAACCATTCTCGGTAGTTTTGGAAATTATCCCTGGTTCCCAGAGACAGGAAAACTTGCTGTCCTATTGAGAAGCCAATACCTGACCGTTCCGTGGAAACTCTTGACTATGAAACTTGATAGGTGTATTCAGTGCTTGAAAACTAATTAGTTTGTAAGCATCGTTGCCCTGTTGAGGTTCCCCTTTCAAGCGCTTCC
>WNGA01030814.1_pt1 | contig 10471 bp, 12 predicted proteins | sample 5400061 | NCBI WGS metagenome assembly WNGA01 (sample SAMN13153366, study PRJNA577476) | soil metagenome | isolation source: 100 cm soil or saprolite under grassland replicate 2 | place: USA:California | collected 2016-06-15
GACGATCGTGGCCTCGCTCGGGGCGATCTGCGGGCGCGGCGACTCGGGTGGCCAGGTCGCTGCGGTGGCCGTGTGGTCCGGGCCCATGGACCTGGCCGCAACCCGGGAGGACGTCCCCTCTGCGGCCGGCCTCGTTCGGGCCTACGTCTTCGGCCGGTCCCCGGATTTCTCCGACGTGCGCAAGCTTCGGGCGGCCTCGCCCGTCTCTCACGTCGGCCCGGACTCGGCTCCCATGCTGCTGTCGTCGAGCGCCGCGGAGCCCATCCCGTTCGATCAGTACGCGCAGATGGCCGCCCGGCTTCGGCGGGCCGGCGTGCCGGTGCGCCTCGTCCCGCCGTCCGAGGCCCGTTCCGCGGAGGCGGCGTACCCGCTGACCGTGGAGTTCTTCCACCGATTCCTGGACCGGTTCGACGGCGCCGGGACCGGGTCGGAAGGATGTCACGTGCCCGCGGGCACGCTGTCGGCGAGCGCTCCCGAAGCGAGCGGCGGTGGATCGAGCACGCTGATCCTGGTGGCCGGAGCGGCAGCTGCCGTCGTGGTGATCGTGATCGCCGCACTGTGGTTCGCGGGCTCGCGTCGCCGCCGGGCGTCGAGATACCGTCGAAGGATGCGCCGGTACTGACGAAGGATGCGCCGGTACTGACCGGAACGGACGGTCAGCCCGCGACGGCCCGCCGGTAGGTGGGGTCCAGGGCGCCGGGTCGCAGCAGGCTCTTGGGGTTGGCGATCACCTTCTCGTACGAGTCCTCCATGATGGAGATGATCTCCCTGGCCCGGTCGAGCGACTCCGGGATGTACAGGTTCCCCTGGATCACCCGCACCACCCGCTCGCGGAACCGCTTGCGCACCGCGTAGATGGTGAAGAGGTTCTGGAGCTTGTAGAACAGCGCGATCAGCTGGTACCACGCCTCCACGCCGTCACCGACCCGACGATCGAACTCCTTGAACGCGAGCTCCTCGTCCCCGCCCTTCATGACGGCTTCGATGGCCTCGAAAGCGTACTGGCCCGAGTACGTGGCGACGTCCACGCCGGTGGAGAAGACGGGGTCCACGAACCGGAGGGCGTCCCCGGCCAGCAGCCATCCGGGGCCGGAGAGCTGCTCGATCTTGTACGTGTAGTCGCCCTGGATCCACCACGGGCGGATGCGCTCGGCGTCATGCATGTAGTGCGTGAGGCTCCGGTTTCGGCCGATCAGGGACTGGAAGAACTCCTCGTGGCTGCGGCCGGACTTCTGGAAGTGGGCCTTGTCCGTGACCACTCCCACCGACGTGATGCCGTTGCGGAGCGGGATCTGCCAGGCCCACGCGCGTTCCATGCCCAGGAAGTGCAGGTACAGGTGGCCCTCGTATCCGGCCGGCTGGGGCTCGAGCCCCCGGAACCACGAGTAGATCGCGAACTGGTTGAACACGGGGTCCTTCGTCCGCAGGCCCAGCTGGTTGGCGATCATGCAGCGGCGGCCCGAGGCATCCAGCACGAAGCGCGCGTACAGGTCGCGTTCCCAGCCGTCGGCGACCTTCGCCCGCACGCCGACGGCGCGGTCCCCGTCGAACAGGACTTCCTTCACCGTCACGCCCTGGAGGACCTGGGCCCCCTTCTCGTGGGCGTGCCGGAGCAGCATGGTGTCCAGCACGTCGCGCTCGACGTTGTAGGTGTAGAGCTGGGGGGCCCCCGGTGGCGGGAACTCGCCGAGCTCGATCGAGATGAACCGTCCGGGGGCTCCGTGCGGCGGGGTCCAGCACGCGCCGGGCTTGTGGACGAACCCGGCGTCCTCCATCTTCTGGAGGAACCCGATCCGCTTGAACACGAAGTTCGTGGACGGGGTGAGGGACTCCCCGACGTGGTCGCGAGGGTGGATGTCCTTCTCGATGATGAGGGCCCGGTGGCCCTCCATCCCGAGTAGCGCGCCCGCCACGGACCCGGCGGGGCCTCCGCCGATGATGATGACGTCGTAGTCCTGATGCGATTCGGTCAAGGTCTCCCCGGGGTCCGTGGTCTCGCCGAGACTACAGAAGTTGATTTCATGGGTCAACGGTCAGGTCCGCTCCGGCGCGGCGGCGACGGTCAGGGCCGCGCCCCCACCTTGCCGTGGCGGATGGCGAAGGCCAGGGCCTCCGTCTTCGAGTGGACACCGAGCTTCGTCAGGATGTTCTGGACGTGGGTCCGCACCGTGGCCTGGCTGATCCCCAGGAACGTGGCGATCTGCGCCGCGGGGACGGCGTCGGCCATCTGCTGGAGGATCTCGATCTCCCGCGGCGTCAGGCGGTCCGCCCGCTGCTGGGCGGTGGCCCGCTCGGCGCGCCGGTGCCGCAGCCGCCGGAGCAGCCGCCGGCGCTCGTCCGGCCCCAGCAGCTCCTCGCCCCGGGCCGCTCCCCGCACCGCCGGAGCCACCGACTCGACCGGATCGAACTTGCTCAGCACGCCCACCGCTCCGGCTTCCACGGCCCGCGCCACCAGGAGCTCGCTCTGCTCGGAGGCGAGGACCAGGACCCGGCTGCCGGGCGCCGCCTCGCCGATGCGGCGGACGGCGTCGACGGCGGCGTCGCCGGCGAGCCCCAGATCGGCCAGGACCACCTCGGGGGCGGCCTCCGAGGCGAGGGCGATCGCCTCGTCCGCCCGGTGGACCACCCCCACCACCTCGAGGTCGCGCTCGCGCGACAGGGCGGCCCGCAGGGCGTGGGCGAACATGACCTGCCGGTCCAGGATGACCACTCGGATCCGCTGATTCCGCCGCGCCATCGCCGGGAATCGTACGGGGAGAATCCGGGAGCTTCGAGCACCGCGGCGCGCCGGGGGCGAGTTGCTGGCGGTTGGATTGCTCGGTAGCGTGTCCGGGCCGGCTCGGTGCCGGGGCGCCCCCGAAGGAACCCCGCTCGTTCGAAGGAGGAAGCCCGTGTCGCGACTGGAAGGGAAGGTGGCCGTGGTCACGGGCGCCGGACGGGGCATCGGCCGGGCCACCGCCGTGCGGTTCGCCCAGGAGGGCGCCGCGGTCGTGGTGAACGACGTCGACCCGGAGCCGGCCGAGGAGACCGCCCAGGCGGTGAAGGAGGCGGGCGGCCAGGCACAGGTCTCCACCCACAACACCGTCGAGCTCGAGCAGGCCCGGGCCATGATGACCGCCGCGTTCGAGGAGTTCGGCCACATCGACGTCCTGATCAACAACGCCGGCATCACCAGGGACAAGACGTTCCACAACCTCGACGACCAGCTGTGGGACTTCGTGCTCGACGTGAACCTGAAGACGGCGTTCCACTCGACCCTCGCCGCCATGCCGTACATGCGGGAGGTGGCGAAGCGGGAGATGGGGGAGCAGGGCGCGCCCGCCTACCACCGCAAGATCGTGTTCACCTCGAGCTCCGCGGCCCTCCAGGGCAATGCCGGCCAGGCGAACTACACGGCGGCGAAGGGCGGCATCATCGGGCTCACCCGGACCCTGGCCCGCGAGCTGGGGTCCTTCCATATCAACGTGAACGCGGTGGCCCCCGGGTTCATCGAGACCCGGCTCACCGCCGCGAAGCAGGAGGGCGGCGACTTCGGGATCCCCGAGCCGAACCGGCAGATGGCGCTCATGGTCATCGCGCTCGGCTACGCCGGGCAGCCCGAGGACGTGGCGAACGTCCACCTGTTCCTGGCGTCGCCGGACTCGGACTACGTGTCCGGCTCCATCATCCCCGTGACCGGCGCCATGCTGGGGACGTGAGGTCGCCATGCCGCTGAACCAGTCGCTGAAGGGCAAGGAGTACGGGGAGATCGCGTTCACCGTCGACCGCGACCGGGTGGTCCAGTTCGCCGACGCGATCGGCGACGACAACCCGATCTACCGCGACGCGGCGGCGGCGAAGGAGGCCGGCTTCTCCGAACAGGTCGCGCCGCCGACCTTCCTCACCGTCATGCAGATCATGACCAGCGGCCAGGTGGTGCTTGATCCGGAGCTGGGGCTCGACTACTCGCGGGTGGTGCACGGCGAGCAGGAGTTCGAGCTGCGCCGCCCGGTCGTCGTGGGCGACGTGCTGACGGCCACGCCGCGGATCGCGGACATCTACGCGAAGAAGAGCAACGAGTTCCTGGTCACCGAGGCCGAGATCAAGGACGCCTCGGGCGAGGTCGTCGTGGTGATGCGCTCGACGATCATCTCGCGCGGCACCGGGGGTTCGGGGGGCTCATGAGCGAGGCCCCCAGCGCAAGCAGGGCGGACGTGAAGCCGAGCGATGGTCCCCCGATGAGGACGGGGGCGGGGTAGGTGGCGGCGTCGGTGTTGTTCGAGCAGGTGAGCGTGGGGGACGAGATCCCGGCCTATACGAAGGTGGTGAAGCGCGAGGACGTCAAGGCCTACGCCGACGCCTCGGGGGACCAGAACCCGCTGCACCAGGACGACAGCTTCGCCCGCAGCGTGGGGTTCCCGGGGATCATCGCCCACGGCATGTTCACGATGGCCCATCTCACCTCGGCGCTGACCCGGTGGCTGGGGGACCCAGCGGCGCTGAAGTCGATCGGCGTGCAGTTCCGGGCCGTGGTGTTCATGGACGAGACCATCGAGGCGGGGGGCCGGATCACGGAGATCGACCCGAACACGAAACGTGCGAAGCTGGATGTCTGGGTGCGCGTCGACCGCGCGGGGGTGAGCGAGTATCCGATCAAGAACAGCCGAGCAGAGGTGGAGCTGGCCTGAACCAGCGTGGGCCGGGCGCGCAGCCCGGCCCACCGCGACCCCTAGGCCGGGGCTCGTCCCCGGCCTACGGCTTTCCGGGCTCTTCCTACTCGCGCGTAACCTACCGGCCGGTAACGGCGTCTAACTGGAGGCCGGATGGTCAGTCGTGTGAGCGCCCTCCGGCGCAGGGGGCGGTTCGGCGACATCGTCTCGGACGAGGAGCTGGAGGTCCCCACCCCCGAGCAGCCCGAGCAGCGGTCCGCGGACTCCGACGAGCTGTCGCGGGCTCTGGCCATGCTGCCCGAAGGCCAGCGGGTGGTGGTGATCCTGAAGGACGTCTACGGGCTGTCGTGCCGGGAGATCGGGGACGAGCTGGGCGTCGGGGAGGGCGCGGTGAAGGTCCGGCTGCACCGGGCCCGCAAGCGCCTGGCGGACATCCTCACGGGGGGCTCCGACCGTGCCGGTGAGGTGTGAGCAGGTCCGGGAGCTCCTTCCGGAGTACGTCGACCTGGGGCCGCGACCGGCGGGAGAGGTCGAGCGGCACCTGGCCTCGTGCTCATCGTGCGGCGCCGAGCTGGCCGGGTACCAGCGCCTGCTGAACTCCCTCGAGGACCTTCGGGCCGTCGAGCTCGAACCGGCGCCCGAGTTCCTGGATCGCACGCTTGAGGCCGTGCGCCAGGCGAACGAGCCGGGGCGCGTGCTGTCGCTGGCCGACTTCCGGGTGGCGCGACAACGGCTGGCCCAGGCGGTCCGCTCCCCGCGGGCCGGCTACGCGGTGGCGTCCATCACGGGCGCCGCGGTCGGTGCGACCGCGATCGCCCTGCTGTGGTGGCGCCTGGCCCGTCGGGCCGTGTCGCACGGCGCGCTGTAGCTGCACCCGGGATCCGTGGTGCGGGGCTCGTCCCATCGTATGGCGGGGCTCTTCCCATGTGTAGGGCGGGGCTCGTTCCCGCCCCGTAGGCCGGGCACAAGGCTCGGCCCCACGTTGAAACCGCTACGAGACCCGGTTCCGAGTGCCGGCCGGACGCTGGAGGCCCGTCGCGATGGTGGCCATAGTGCCGCCGATCTGATCCACCACCGCCTCCACCTCCGTCTCGAACCGGTCGCCGATCTTGGCCACGGATCGGTCCATGCGGTCGGCGAGCGCGCCGCCCACCTTCGCGACGACCTCCGCGGTGGACCGGCTCTCCCGCCGGAACAGCTCCGCCAGCATGGCCAGGCGCTTGTCGAGGGCCTCGCCGATCTCGCCGGGAATGGCGGCCGCGAGCTCGTTGACCGCCCGGATGGCCTCCTTGGCCGCGGCCTGCTGCTCGACGACCTCCAGGCGGTCGGCCAGGGCCTCGTGGTCTGAGCGGACCATCCGCGCGAGCGCCGCGATCCGGTCGTCCAGGGCCCGGGCGATGCTCGTCTCCAGGGTCCCTCGGATGAGCTCGATGGCCTTCGCTGATTCCCGGATGCCGGACGCCGCCTGGCTGAGGTCGGTGGCGGCGGGCACGAGGCGGACGTTCACCGCCTCGTCGATGGCCTCGGCGGAGCGTTCCACGATGGACTCCTCCAGGGCGCCGAGCCCGGCCCGGAGGGTCTCGTCCATCCGCTCCACCCGCAGGCCGATCGAATGGTCGAGGTCCACGAACCGCCGGTCCAGCATGGCCACGAGGTCGGCCATGCCGATCTCGACCGAGCGGAGGGTCTCCCGCTGGATACGGTCCTGGAGCTGGTCCACGGTCCAGCCCAACGCCGACGAGACGATCTCGATGAGGCGTCCCAGGCGCTCGTCCAGCTCGTGGGTGATGTCGACGGCGCCGGCCTGCTCGAGCACCAGCCGCTTCACGTCGTCCGACTCGGCGCGGATCTGTTCGGCCACCGCCTCGAGCTGCCGGGCCTGGTCCTCGATGCGAGACAGGGCCTTCGTCTCGAGGACGGCCAGGCCCTCCCCGAGCAGGCGGCCCTGCTGCTCGATCTGGTCGTGGACGCTCTGGGCGTGCAGCGCGATGGCGTCGCGCACACCGAAGTCGACCCGCTCGTGGTTCGCGTCAAGGCGCTCGTCGAGCGAGGACAGGATGCGGTCGGACTCCGACCTCAGCTCGGCCGCCTGGTTCTTGGCGAGCGTCTGGATCCACTCGATGAGGGCGCGGTCCCGCTCGCCAAGGTACTGGACGACGGAGCTCAGGTACTGCTGGAGCCCCGAGAGCCGCTCCCGCACCTGCTCGAGGCCCGGCCCGCCGCCGTCCGCCGCCCCGTCCCCCCGGGGGCGGCTCGTGTCGGCCTGTGAGCTGATCGCCGATTCCAGGCGCTGAGAGAGCTCACGGGCGAACTGGGTCTGCGCCGCCGCGGCCCCCTCCAGCCACTCCCGCACTCGGGCCGCGTACTGGTTCTGCCCGCCGATGGCCGTCTCCAACGACGCGAGGCGGTCCCGGATCTCTCCCAGCGTGGCGCCGCCGCCCGGCGCCGGGGGCAGGTCTGCCAGGGTCCCGCTCCCGACGATCTCGCGCAGGGTCGTGGCGGCCTCGTCCACCCGCCACATGCCCTCCTCGATCCGGGCCACCCGCACGTCGAGGGCCTGGAACCGGTCGTCGCTGTGGGCGATCAGCCCCCGGATGGCCTGCTCGCGGGACAGGTCGCGGAGGATCCGTTCCTTGAGGTCCTTCACCTCCGCACCGGTGGCGTGCCACACCTCGTCCGCCACCTGGCGCATGGCTTCGAGGGCGTTCTGCGCGACGGCCCGGAGGCTCTCCTCGAAGCGCTCCGCGATCGCCCGGTGGGACGCCGAGATGGCGGCCTCCAGGCGGGGGTCACCGAGGGAGGGGGAGGCGGAGCGCTTCGAGGAGAACAGGCGACGCTTGGGGTCGTCGGCCATGCCAGATCCTCCGGACAGTCCGGAACCACTCATGGACTCTCGCTATCCGGGGCCGGCGCGACGCGTCCGTTCCCGCAGAAGTCTAGGGTGCGATCCCGGGGAAAGCACGCATCCCGGGCAGGGAATCCGGGGGCCGGCCTTCGAGGGCGGGGGCCCTGCCGCCGCCCGTATACTGGCCCTCGGCCGGCCCAGGCGACCGGGCCCGGCCGTCCCTAGGGGCGTAGCTCAATTGGTAGAGTCCCGGTCTCCAAAACCGGTGGTTGGGGGTTCGAGTCCCTCCGCCCCTGCGAAGGAAAACCCCCGCTGACCTGTGGCAACGCGGCGTGAGCGGGGCCACGGCCCCCTTGGGAGACCCCCCGAGGGGGCCGGTTTGCTAACGGATTGCTAACGGGCGGGCCGTCGGGCCGGAAGAGGAGCCGCCAATGAGGGGATGGCAAGTGGGGCTCGCCGTCTACGCGGCTACGGTGGCGACCTTCGTCGCCATTCGGGAGCTGCTCTCGGACCTGCCGCAAGTGCTCGTGAAGCGATTCCACACTCGTGTCCACGGGTCCGACGGGGGAACACGGGACGCGCTCAGCGTGGACATCGCGAACGCGGGGCGGCGTCCCGTCTCCATTACGGATGTCGGCTACATCCCGCGCGGGGGATGGGCCGCGAGCCCCGCCAAGTGGATCTGGGAGGGCGGCGTGCCCTTCACCATCGGGGAAGGGGAATATCGCAGCCTCCTGCTCTATAAGGACGAACTTGATCAGCAGATCCCCGACGACGCGATCTGGTACGCGCGGGACAGCATCGGCCGGTGGTGGCCCCGACGAGAACGCCTTCGGATTCGCTGGCGACGCCGAATGGCCAAGCGGTCGACCAAGCGGGCCTAGGGACTGCCTCCTCCGAGGGCGTGCTCCAGCGCGGCCGCCGCCGGCGGGATGTACGGAGCTGCCATCGCGATGGAGCCTAGCAAGCCGGGGAGAGTGAGAGAGGGGATCGCGCCGAGCCAGGCCGTGGCCGGCTCCGAGACCCCCGGCTCCGCCCAAGGCCTCCTCGAACCGCTCCTCGGGCACGTTCGCGATCGCCTGCCACCGGGAGGACTGGTCGGCGGTGATGCCGAGGTCGGGGAGCTTCACGCTCGGCGCACGCGATTGTGAACGCGATCCCCCCGACCCGGATCGCGCTCCCCTCTTCCGCGATCCGCTTGAAAAGTTCCCCGGACTTAGTGGGCGGGCCTACGCCCCTGCCAGGAGCTGCTCGGCGGCCGGCAACATGTCCTCTAGAAAGCGACGACGATCCCCGGTGTCGAATGTCCCGGCAAGTCCGGCGATCTCCTCCTGGGCCTCGCGGACGAGCACGTGGGGATGTGCCAGGGCGAACCATGCCTGGTAGACAAACAGGAGAGGCAGCCGGTGCTCGGTCAGCGCCCCGTAGAGCCAACAGCCGCCCCAGAGGAGGATCTCCGTCGTCGTTGGGTTGAAGGCGAGGAGTTCATCAGCATCGCGGTCGGCGTGCTTGAAGAAGTTCTGCGCCCGAGTCACGATGCGCCTTACCTCGTCGAGCCGCTCAGGACGGACCGTCTGCTGGAACGCAACGTCCAAGCCAGCCTCCCGTCCCTCTACACGAGCCAGGTCTAGCAGCACGGTCCGCGCGGCACCGGTCAAGGTGTGGATCGCAATAGGATCGCCGTAGACGAAGAACAGCCTGATCGCGGACTCCAACTGCCGCCGCGCTGCGTCCAGCTTCGACACGTACATCGCGAAAGGGAAGTTACCTGCCCTGGGCGGGGGCGTTGTCCTTGGCGGCCTGCCGGAGCGCACGGCGCCGTTTCGTCTCCTCCTCGCGGTAGAGCATCGGCCACCAGTTCCGCTCGTCGTCGCACGGACGCAGGGGTCGCCTCGCGAACACTCGCTCGTCGACCTCGGCGGAGATCGCCGTCACCTGCCCCCAGTGCGGGTCGCCGGGGAGGACAGGCCGGACGCCTTCCTTCGTCTTCTCCCGGTGGCAGCGATCGCATAGCAGTTGCAGGTTGTCGAGGTCGGCCGAGTTGCCCGCGATGTGGTCGATTTGGCCCCCTTGCTGGCCGCATTTCCGGCAGAGGCCTCCATCGCGCTCAAGCACAGCCTCCCGGATCTTCTTCGGGAGGCTGCGCTCCGCTTCGGGGTAGCCCCCTCCGTTGAGGATCGCCCGGCGGATGAAGACCGCTTCCGCGACTTCGGGGTCCCTGATCCGGCCGTCCCGGCGCACCGCCCGCTCGTACCGGACCGTCTCGGCCATCTGGTGGCAGAAGCCCGAGCAGTAGAAGAATCGATGGGGCGTCGGTGTGAACGGCTCATCGCATCCGACGCAGGGCAGGGTTAGCTCCGGAGTCATCTTCGAGCCGTATCGGTGGTGGCGAGGCCGCGCTTGAACGAGTGGTCGGGCCTACGATCCTGCCGTGCTGCCCTCGCCCCACCCGCGCCTCCACGATGCCCTGGACCAGTTCGCTCCCGGTGCTCGCGCGGACCTGCTCCGCGCCCTCACCTCCCCGTCCGACGTCCGGGCCGAGCGCATCCGTCAGTGCTTCGAGCGGCCGGACACCCGAGACCTGGCCGAGCTCCTGATCGACTTGGAGGAGGATGACTTCGTGCGGGCCGCGGTGGTGGAGGCGCTTCGGAGGATGGAGGCATGAGGTGGGTGATCTTCTTCGCCGCCGCGGTTCAGGCTGTGGCCGCGGGCGTCATCGCAGTCTTCACCGTCCAGCTCGTGCGCCGGACCGATGAGCTCGCCGGGTTCACCCGCGACTACGTGGAGGAGATGCGACGGCTGAACGATCTTCAAGCCGAGGCCAACAGGCTCTCGCAGGCCGGGTTGGCCGTCGCTCAGGGCCAGGCGGCACCCCTGCTCGTCGTCGTGCGCGATGGGCGCAACAGCGATGGTTCGACTTTCGTCGAGAGCGTGATCAACGTCGAGAACAGAGGTGGAGGCCCCGCCATGAAGGTGG
>WNGA01013434.1_pt1 | contig 10470 bp, 8 predicted proteins | sample 5400061 | NCBI WGS metagenome assembly WNGA01 (sample SAMN13153366, study PRJNA577476) | soil metagenome | isolation source: 100 cm soil or saprolite under grassland replicate 2 | place: USA:California | collected 2016-06-15
CAGGCCGCGGCCGATGCGTCGATGGCTGTTGCCAGCGAGGGCGTCGGGGACGTGGCTCCCTCCCAGCAGGAGCCGGTCGAGCCGGCGTCTGCCGCCCAGACGAACGGCAAGACGTTTGTCTCGCCGGTCGTGGCCAAGATCGCGTCCGAACACGGTGTCGACCCGAGCCAGGTGCAGGGAACCGGCCGCGGCGGCCGCGTGACGAAGAAGGACATCCTCAGCTTCATCGAATCCGGCACGCAGGAAGCGCCCGCGCCCGCTGCGCCCGCGCAGCCGGAGGCTCCACCCCCGCCGCCCGAGCCGGCGCCCGCGGCCCCGAAGGCTGCGCCTGCACCCGTGGCCCCGGCGGCGGCCGCTCAACCGGGCGAAAGCTTCGAGCCGATGACCGCGATGCGGAAAGGCATCGCGGTGCACATGCGCCGCTCGCTCGACACATCCGCGCACGTGACCAGCGCGATCGAAGTCGACATGTCCAAAGTGAGCGCGATCCGGGCGAAGCTGAAGAAGGAGTACCAGCAGAGCTACGGCGTGAACCCGACGTACCTCATCTTCGTCGCGCGCGCGGCGGCCGAGACGCTACGCGAGTACCCGTGGGTCAACGGCGAGATCCGCGGCGATCAGATCGTTACCCGGAGCTACGTCAACTTTGGCTTCGCCGTCGAGCTGCAGGACGGGAAGGGCCTCATCGTGCCGGTGGTGAAGAACGCGGAGACGCTCAACCTGCTCGGGATGGCGAAGGCCGTGACGGATATCGCCCAGCGCGCACGGGACAAGAAGCTGCTGCCGGACGAGGTGCAGGGCGGCACGTTCACGATCACCAATCCCGGCGGCTACGGAACCTTCCACGGCACGCCCGTGATCAGCCAGCCGCAGGCGGCGATCCTGGGCACGTATGCCGTCGTCAAGCGCCCGTGGGTCGTCCAGGACGAGCTCGGCGAGGACGTGATCGCGATTCGGCCGATCATGAACCTCACGCTCACGTACGACCATCGCCTCGTGGACGGCGCGCTCGCAGGCCGTTTCCTCCGCGACCTGCGCGAGAAGCTCGAGACCTGGGACGAAGCGGCTTACTGAGCCGCAGGCGCGACGGCCTGCCGCACGGTGAACGCGACGAACCAGTCTTCCTTCGTCTCCTCGTTGATCGTCAGCCGGATCTCGTAGCGGCCCGTCTCGAGCACGAGCGGGCCGAACGGGACGACGAGCGGGGCGTCGACCGGCGTCCCCGGCCTGAGCCCCGCCGGACGGCCCGCCTCGAACTCGCCTTCGGCGCGAATCGTCTCGCCGTTCTGCGAGGGGACGCCCTGGCCGTCTGCGTCGAGCAGCTCGAGCCGGAACTTATGCTTCGCGTTGGTCTGATCCCAGGGGATCTGGAAGAGCGCCGCAACGAAGAAGCCGAACGGCCCCTGGGCGTTCATCATCGACCAGCCGCCGCCGATCACGTCCAGCTTTCCGTTCGCCACGCGGGCGAAGTCGGCGAGCAGCAGGGTGACTTTCATCGCCGTGGAAGCTTCCCAGGTCACAGCTAGGCTGAACGCGTGAACCGTGGCGCGTACGTCTTCGACCTAGGCCTCGTCCCGTACCAGGAGGCGTGGGACGTGCAGCGCTCGCTTGCCGGCGCGGTCTCGCAGGGCGCGATTCCGGACACCGTCATCTTCCTCGAGCATCCACCCGTGGTAACACTCGGCCGCCGCACGGACCAGGACGAGCTCCACGTCCCCGAAGGGGCCGCGGTGGACGTCGTGGAGACCGACCGCGGTGGAAAGTCCACCTACCACGGGCCCGGACAGCTCATCTGCTACCCGATCCTCGACCTCAAGCGACACGGCAAGGACGTGAAGAAGTACGTGCGCGACCTCGAGGAGGCCCTGATCCGAACGGTCGCGCCGCTGGGAATCGAGGCAACGCGCCTCGACGGGCTCACAGGAGTATGGCTGGAGCGGCCGCCGCGAAAGATCGCATCGATCGGCGTGCACATCTCGCGCTGGGTGACGACGCACGGCTATGCGCTGAACGTCGATCTCGATCTCGCCCCGTTCACGGAGTGGATTACGGCGTGCGGCCTAGAGGACGCAGCGTTCACGACGATCTCGCGCGAGCTCGGCCGACCGCTGGCCGTCGCAGACGTGAGGCCACTCGCGCGCAACGCGCTGGGCGAGGTGTTCTCCCTATCCTTCGAGGAGCTCCCGAGCGAGGACGGCCACGGACTCTGGAGTCAACCCATTCATGAAGAGCTCACTGCCCGTCGCTGAGAGACCCCGCCGTCCCGAGTGGATGAAGGTTCGCGCACCGAGCGCGGACTCGCGGTACTTCGACGTCAAGAAGCTCATCCACGGCGCGAGCCTGCACACCATCTGCGAGGAAGCGCGGTGTCCCAACATCGCGGAGTGCTGGGGCCGCGGGACGGCGACCTTCCAGATTCTCGGCGACACGTGCACCCGCGCCTGCCGTTATTGCTACGTGCACAGCGGCAAGCCCGAGAGCCCGCCTGATCCGCTCGAGCCTCTGCGGCTCGCGAACGTCGCGGCGCAGATGAAGCTCAAGCACGTCGTGGTCACGTCGGTCGACCGGGACGACGTTCCCGATCGCGGCGCCGGCCATTATGCGGCGACGATTCGCGCGCTGAAGGCGAAGGTGCCGCAGGCGTCGATCGAGGTGCTGACGCCGGACTTCCTCGACGTCGAGGAGGATGCGCTCCGCACCGTGCTCGCCGAGCGGCCGGACGTCTTCAATCACAACATCGAGACGGTGCGCCGGCTCCATCCAAACATGCGCGGCGCGAAGGCGAGCTACGACAAGGCCCTCTGGTTGCTGAGACGCGCGAAGGAGATCGCGGACTACCCCGTGCTGACGAAGTCCGGAATCATCGTCGGCCTAGGGGAGACGAACGACGAGGTCGTCGAGACGATGCGCGACCTCCGCGCGCACGGCGTCGACGTCGTCACGATCGGCCAGTACCTCCAGCCGAGCGCAAAGCACGCGAAGATCGACCGGTGGGTGCACCCGGACGAGTTCCGCTGGTTCCGCGAGCAGGGCGAAGCCCTCGGCTTCGGCTCCGTGTTCTCAGGGCCTCTTGTTCGCTCGAGCTATCGCGCGGACGAGCAGCGCCACGCGGCAGAGACCGGTCGAGGCGCCGTCGCCTACTGAGGTCTGATGGGTTACCGAATGCCGGTATCGATCGAGAAATCGATGCGGACGAAGCGCCCGGCGCGAACGCGGACGTCATTGGGTTCGAGTCTGTGGTCGATTCCTGTTGCCGCAGCGCGCCGAACCCTGTAGAGGCCGGCGGGAAGCCGAACTCGGTAGTGACCGCTGCTGTCGGTGACGCTCCGGCGGACGATCTCCCCATTGCGTGAGAAGAGGAGCGTCACGTTCCTAGCCGGCTCCGTACACGGCTCCTCGGCGACGCACACCGGCGCGATCGGCCCACGCGTGACGACGCCGTAGAGCCCGCTGCGGACGGTGGTCGCTTGCGCGCTGCCCGCCGCGAGCAACGTGACGGAGACGAGGAGGACTGCGACTCTCATCTTCCCAATTGTAGATGCACTAGAGGGCCGACCTTGCGGTCGGCCCTCTCGTGCTTGCGTATTCCCTGGTACTACGGAGTCAGCTTGCTGATCCGCGTCGACCAGTTGCCGAGCGCGGCCCGGGTGCCGGGCCCGTGGCCCGCACCGGCGCACGTGCCCAGCAGGTTGTCGCCGGTTCCGCCCGCGAAGAACGGGCCTCCCCAGGTCGTGTAGTCGCAGGCGTGGGCGATGTACTCGCTCGCGATCCAGATCGAGTTGCCGTCCACCGCAGCTGCACCGTAGTCCCCCCAGCGTGGGCGGATCGGGATGCACGTGTGTGTGGTCTCGTTGCACCTCTGGGCCTTGTAGCCCGTGAAGCCGTCTTCGGCTGCAGCTCCCTCTCCATCTGGGCCTGCGAACGACCACGGGCCGGCGCCGACAAACGAGTCAATCGGAGCATAGGCGGCACTTGGATAAGCGTTGTCGCCCGTGTAGGTGAACGCCATCACACCACGACCGCTCGCCGTAACGCCAATCGCCGGGTACGTCAGATCGGCTCCGTCTACTCCAAGATTGCCCTGGAGCAGCAACTTGCCCGCCGAGGGGTTGACGATGTAGTACGCGATGCCGGCGCGGTTCGCCCCACCGACCGTCACGGCCGAGTCGAGCGCGCCCCACAGCTTCCCGTTCGCAAACGTCACCTGCTGCATCCGCGTGTCATTCGAGTCGAGCTTGGTGACGACTTCGGGCGCCGTCGTGTGGGAGAACGGCCCGACAAGGAGCTTCCAGCACCCGGACTGTCCGTTGAACAGCAAGGTGGTTTCGTCATTGAGGCAGTGCCCCTGCGGAACCGTCACATCCGGCGGGGTTCCTGAGCCCTTCTGCACAGCCTTCGGCGGAATCGCGTACTGATTCACGGTCAGCAACTTGTTGCTGAGGTGGAGATCAGGCACGGCGTTCAGCGACGACGTGTTCGTCAGCGTCCAGACCACGATCTGCTGTGAGGTGTAGTCGCCCCCCGTGCCCGCTTTCGGATGCGTCGCTTCGTCCGCGGCGTTCGAGCTCATGAAGTACTCCGTGCCGCCGGCACCGAGCTCGAAGGAGCCTGTTCCCGGCGACTGAGCAGGCCAGACCGTGAAGCCCGGCTGAGTTGGCCCGGCATCGCTCGGCGCGTTCACCATGCCCGACGTGTCGATGTGCTGCACCGTCACGTTTGCAGCTCCGGCGGCGAGTTGCGCCTTCGAGAACGCGTAGATCTGCGCGCCGCTGAAGCCGTTGCAACACCAGGGATACGCGTTAGTGGTGATGTAGAAGCCGCTGGCGTCCACTCCGATATGCGGATAGTCGCCCAGATACGGACCGGGATTCTCGCCACCGGTATCCGTTCCGTCGTTCGTGACGTCAACCCTGTAGATGTTCCACCCGTTCGCCAGCGCCGGATTCGACGTCTTGCTGACCGCGATGTCGAGATGGTTGACCCTCGTGAAGGCGCCGTTTGCGGGATTCACCTCTAGCGTCAGAACGACGACGAAGAAGCGCTGCGTCGCTGCGTCATAGAGGCAGGTTGGGTCGGTCACGAACTGCCCACGCGCACCCGTCGTGCGGTTGACCGCCGGCGGATAGCCGTAGAACGAGTTCAGATCGACGGCGTGATTCACGTTCCTCGGGAAACCGCCCACGATGTTGGTGCTGGTGTTGTCCGGCAGAACCGACTGCCCGGACTCATTGAAGACGTTGATGACGTCGTTCACGGCCTCGACGACGTAGCCGTTGCCGACGCAGAGTCCCTGGTCCGGCGGCTCGACGGAGAACTGGTTCCCGCCGCGTGCGTAACGCTGCTGGTAGAAGTTCAGTCCCTCGAAGCCGACCTGGAACTGCGGATTGGACTTGGCCTTCTGGCTGTTGCTGACGGAGACGCCGGTCCCGTGCCCCTTCGAGAGGCTGATTCCGCCCGGAATAGTCCCGCCGAAGGCCTCCGGCCCTTCACCTTCGTCATCGCCCTGGCCCGGAAACTCCACGTGGGTGGCGTCGCCGACTCCGGAAGGCGTGAAGCTCCCAGTCTGAATCGAGCCGGTGCCGCCGGCCGGAATCTGCCTGGTATCGGCCATGGCACCCGCCGCGAGCCACGCCGTGAGCGCAGCCACTGCTACGACCGTGAGCGCCGCCCGTCTGAAGCTCTTGTTGATCATCCTCTCCCCTTGGACGAGTAATAAAAGGGGCGCGCGTGTCCTTGGGCGGCCCCGAACAACGACCCTATATGGGCAAACCAGGATCGCTTTGTCAAGCGCCAACAGTATGCCCGACTGCGCCTAAGGCAAACGGCTGCGAAGTTGTCTCGACTCCGTTGCAGTCAACCCTCCTGCGGTCTGGTCATGGCCCGGTAGTCAAGGGCCTTGTCGAGCACGTCCTCCGGGATGCCCCGGTCTCGGGCAATCTCGCGCAGCGGCCGGCCCGACGAGGCGGCCTCCTTCACGAGCTCGCTCGCCGCGTCGTAGCCGATGTACGGGTTGAGCGCCGTCGCCGCGGAGAGCGTCAGCTCGGCGTAGCGCTCGCACGTCTCGCGGTTCGCCTCGATTCCGTCGACGCACTTCTCGGCGAGCAGGCGTGAGGCGGAGGCGAGCAGTTTGATCGAGTCGAGCAGGTTGCGCGCCAGCAGCGGGACGAAGACGTTGAGCTCGAAATGCCCCTGCATCCCGCCGACGGCGATGGCCGCGTCGTTGCCGATCACCTGGGCCGCGACCTGCGTCACGACCTCAGGGATGACCGGATTGACCTTGCCCGGCATGATCGAGCTTCCCTTCTGCAGCTCCGGGAGGAAGATCTCCGCCAACCCGGCGCGTGGCCCCGAGCCCATCAGGCGAAGGTCGTTCGCGATCTTCGTCAGGGAGACGGCGAGGGTCTTGAGCGCACCCGATGTCTCAACCAGAGCATCACGCGCGGCCTGAGACTCGAAGGGATCCGCGGGCGCAGAGATCGTCAGTCCCGTCTCCTCGGCGAGCCGGCTGCGCACGCGCGCAGCGAACTCAGGATGCGTGTTCAGGCCGCTGCCGACCGCCGTTCCGCCGAGCGGGATCTGGCCGAGCCGCTCGAGCGTCGAGCCGACACGGTCATAGCCCTGACGCACCTGCGCCGCGTAGCCGCCGAACTCCTGCCCCAGCGTGACGGGGACCGCGTCCATGAGGTGCGTGCGACCGGACTTGACGACATCGCTGAACTCCGCCGCCTTCGCCTGCAGGGAATCCGCGAGACCTTGGAGGGCCGGCATCAACTCGTTGGTGATCTCGTCCAGCGCCGCGAGATGCACCGCCGAGGGGAACACGTCGTTCGACGACTGGCCCATGTTCACATCGTCGTTCGCGTGCACGTCCTCGCCGGCAAGAGCAGCGATTACTTCATTCGCGTTCATGTTCGAAGACGTCCCCGAGCCTGTCTGGAACACATCGATCGGAAACTGGTCGTCGAGCTCGCCGGCGGCGATGCGATCGCCTGCGTCGGCGATCCGTTGCGCCTTGTCTTCGTCGAGGAGTCCGAGCTCGGCGTTGACGCGCGCGGCAGCCGCTTTGATGCGTCCAAGCCAGCGCGCGACCGACTGCGGGATCGGCTCGCCGGAGACCTTGAAGTTCGCCATCGCCTTCGCCGTCTCGCCCCCCCAAAGCTCGCGCCGCGCTTCGGTCTTAGCCACGTATCGAGTCTAGCGAGGGGCCGGCACTCGTCCGGCGAGACTCTAAAGGCCCGAGGCGTAAGGTGTACCGGTGCGTGCGCGGGAGCTGGGAATCGCGATCGGGACCGGCGCTCCCGGAACGAGGAACGGGCTCACGGACGTCAAGGGCGTTCGCGTAGGTCACACGACGCTGATCGAGGGCGACTCGGTTCGCACCGGCGTGACGGTGATCGTGCCGCCGGAGACACCTCTCTTCGCGGGATGTCACCGCCTGAACGGGAACGGGGAGCTGACAGGGCTCGAATGGGTGCGGGAGTCTGGATTTCTGACGACACCGATCGGCCTGACCAACACCTTCAGCGTGGGCGTCGTTCGCGACGCGATCGCGGCGGCCTCCGCCGACGAGGATGCCTGGTCGCTCCCCGTCGTGGGCGAGACTTTCGACGGATTTCTCAACGACATCCGCGGGCAGCACATCAGGCCGGAGCACGTCGAGGCCGCGCTGGCCGCGGCGAGCGACGACGTCGAGGAAGGCAACATCGGCGGCGGCACAGGAATGGTCTGCCACGGCTTCAAGGGCGGGATCGGATCCGCGTCGCGCGAGGTCGACGGCTACGTCGTCGGCGTGCTCGTCCAGGCGAACTACGGCCGGCGGAGCCGTTTCCGCGTCGACGGCGTTCCCGTTGGAGAGGTGATCGCCGAGAGGGTTCCCGAGCCGCGCCGCAGCGACAAGGCGGGCTCGATCATCGGAGTCGTCGCCACCGACGCGCCGCTCCTTCCTCACCAGTGCGACCGCCTCGCGCAGCGCGCGGGGCTCGGAATGGCACGCATGGGCGGGACGGGTGCGCCGACGAGCGGAGACCTGTTTCTGGCCTTTGCGACCGGGAACCGCAGGCTCGTCTCAGACGAGCGCGAAGTCCCGCTGCGCATGCTGTCGGACGCGCAGATCAGCCCGTTCTACGACGCAGTGATCGAGTCGACCGAGGAGGCGATCCTGAACGCACTGCTCGTTGCCGAGACGATGACCGGTCGCGACGGCAACACAGCCTACCGCCTCGAGCCCGATCTGCTGCTCGAGGCGGTCAGCCGGTGAGGTCTAGTAACTGACTATCCCGAGCTCGCTGTCCGTATCTCCGAAGCTCGTCGCACACTCGACGTCCGGATTCGGCGCGACGGCGGTCTTCGAGCCCGCGTAGACCGCATCGCGGTAGTCGTTCACCGCCTGGCATCGGGTCGCCGCCCGTGCGTCCGTCCACACCATGTAGGCCGCCGTCGGTCCGGCGACGATGCCGATGTAGTCACCGATGAACTGCTCCATCAGATTGTTGTAGCTCGACGCGTCCGGATTGGACGACGCCGTGCTGACGCGCAGCGGCGCCGTGAAGGTCGCGCCTCCGTCGGTCGACTGAACGTAATAGTTGTCGTACACCTGCACACCGGTTTGCCACGGATCGTTCGGCGGCGGTGCCGTGAGCGCGTCGAGGGTGACGCTGAGGATCCCGGTCGGCGAGACCGCGGCGGCCGGGAAGAAGGCGTTTCGTCCCGACACGTCGGCGATCGTCCCGAGCTGCGTCCAGTTGAGCCCGTCGGAGGAGACGGCGGCCTTGACGACTCCGTGGCCGCCGGCGAAGTCGCACCAGACGACGTAGACCTTCGCCGTCGTCGGATCGGCCGCGGGATGCGGGTAGCAGTCGACGCGTGCGCTCATCCCCGGAACGCGGTTGAAGAGATCGACGACGTCGAACGGCGTGCCGAGCAGCGGGTAGTCCGTCACCTGCGCGATCGGGATTGGCGCGCTGAACGTGTCGCCGCCGTTCGTCGACCTGACGACGACTTGCGTCGTGGGATACTTGCCTTTCGAGTCAGCGTGATCGGACCAGAAGGCCTCGACGATTCCAGTCGACGAGACGGCGAGCTGCCCGGTCTCGAGCTGGCCCTGGACGAGGTTGAAGGCCGTACCACCGACCTTCAGCGCGGGCGAGAAGGTGCGGCCCTCGTCGTCCGAGTGGGCGACGTAGAGCTTGACGTTGCCGTTGCCTGAGCACGTGTTGCAGTAGACGGCCCAGAAGACGTACAGCCGGCCGAAATGAGCGGCCGAGCGGTCGACGGCGATCCACTCGTGGTCGTCGAAGTTGGACTTGTTGTCGGTCGAGGTTGCAAGCGACGGCGGCGACCAGGTCGCACCGTCGTCATAGGAACGGTTGATCAGCACCTGCTCGCCGAGAAACTCCGGGAATGGATCGCCCAGACTCGCGAAGTAGACGACGGTTCCGCAGGTAAAGCTGAAGTTCCCCCCGGCGCACCGGCGCGGCCCGTAGTCGAGCGAGGGATCGCCGCCCGGGACGAACCCGGAGCCACCCGGCAAGAGTCCTCCGCTCCAGTTCCTGCCGCCGTTGGTCGAGCGGTAGTACCCCGAGACCGCTACGCCGGGCGTGAACGGGCAGGGACTCGAGAGCGGTGCGGTCGCTCCCCGACAGAGGTTGAGTCCGATCTCGTCGTTCGCTCCGGCGATCAGCGTCCCCGTGAACGGATCGCGCGTGATCGAGTTCTCGTTCTGCTTGTTCTTCGGGAACGCGAGGTTCCGGTCCTGGTCGACCAGCACGTTCCCGCTGACTGTTGGGACCGCTGCGACGGTCGCTGCGAAAGTCAGAGACGCCGTCACCGCGAGCAGCAACACGCTTAATCGCTTCATCGCTCTCCTCCCCGATCGCTCAGCGTGTCCAGCAGCGGCAGTCTACTCACGCCTCAACGCCTGATAGGCCAGGTCGACGCGACCGTTGGCGCAATCGAGTGTCTAGGCGATGCGAAGCCGGCGCCGCTCGAGCGGCCGCTCACGGAGAGCGCGGCGCTCGCGCTCGCTGAGGTCGCCGACGGACGCCCAGCCGACATACCCGCAGCGCGGGCACTCGGGGGTTGCTTTCCGCAGCGGAGACGCCTCTGCCTGCCTGTGACTACCGCAGCGGAGGCACTCGACGACGAGTGACTCCATGGGCCTCATCTTCCTCCAGCGGGGGTCGTGGGCGTCCCCCGACCGGGTGATCCCCGCCAGCTTCGTCAGGCGGTTTCGGCGACCCGCTCGGCGGCGTCGAGCAGCTCTTCCCAGCTGCGCAGCTTGACGCGTGGACGCCCGAGCTTCTCGCCGGCGGCCCGCTCGAGCTCGTCGATCGAGGTCCAACCGGAGTAGAGGACGGCACGCACGCCGCGGTCGGCGAGCAGCGTCTCCAAGGCGTCGGCAGTTGCACTCTCGTTGTGTGTGAGCCGACCCTGCTCGACGTCTTCGAGCAGAAGGGCAACCGTCTCGGAGGC